>Ga0315912_10003045_pt1 | contig 17087 bp, 15 predicted proteins | sample VfabasoilMG_FD_204469 | JGI IMG/M metagenome (GOLD analysis project Ga0315912, IMG submission 204469) | Garden soil microbial communities collected in Santa Monica, California, United States - V. faba soil | ecosystem: Environmental > Terrestrial > Soil > Garden | place: USA: California... | reverse complement strand
TAGCCGAAGGAAGTACCGAAGCCCCACTCGAAGCGTTCCACCGCGGACTGCGGCTCGAGGAAGTACGGCATCATGCCAGTGTTCATCAGCAAGATGCGGACGTGTGCCGAGTGGCGGCTCCCCCACTCGTAGGTCGGGCGAATGCCCATGAAGAAGACGCCTCCGATGTCCACCACCGTGGCGTGGGTCGCAGCTGCCGAGCGCGCACCGAGCCGTCGCTGCAGCTCTTCCTCGGTGGGCTGGGTGGTGGCGATCTTCGGGATGGGCAGACACTCGCGCTCCGCCGTGCAGTACGTTCCGTCGCGACAGCTCGGCACGCAGCGCACGCTGCAGCGGCCGTCGACGCACGCCTCGTCTTGTCCGCAGATCTGCGGGCAAAGGCCATAGCCCGACCTAGGGTCCCAGTGGTGCGGCCGCCTGGTGCCGTCGGTTGCGGGCGCCCCGGGCGGCGGCTCCTCCTTCACCACGCAATCTTCGACGCGGGAGGGCGGCGCGGCCGGGGGTGCTGCTTCCCCATCCATGGCCGCTTTTGCCTCTGCCGTGGGTGGAGCCGCTGACGCTGCGGCTGCTGGGGCCGGAGTCTCCGCCGTGGTGAGCCTGGGCGCCGCCGTGGTGAGCAGCGCCAGCACGACTCCGAGGGCGCGCATGGGCTTTGCGCACATGGGTTTCGGAGAGAGCGTCATTTGGCCTTGCCCTCGTCGTTCTTGGGCAGGATCGGCGACGCGGCGCGCAGGGCTGCGTCGCGCACCGCCTCGAAGCTGAGCTGACCCGAAACCAAGAGGCTGAGCGACCATTCACTCTGCGGGAAGACCACGAAAGCGGGGTCTCGGGCAGGTGGCCCTGCGCTGAGCACCGTACCGCTCGCGTAGAAGCCTCGTAAGCCGATGATCAGGCTCCCGCTCGGGCTGTAGCTCGCAATGCCGAGGGAGCCGTGGAACACGTCCCGGGACTGGCGAAAGAGCACGTCGGCTGGGTCCCCCTGCTGCCGCGCCGGCAGTGCCGAAAAATCCGTCTGCGCACCGACGATGATGGAGAAGTCGCGGCTGAGGAACGCTTCGGCCCCGAACAAGAAGTTCACCACCGGCTGCGCGCGTTCGACGATCTCGTGCTTGACGGTGTTGCCACCCACGGGAGCGCCGCTCACCGAACCCGTGCTGAAACGATCGAAGTTTGCCACCGCCAGCTGCTCGCTCGACCCGTAGTAGCTGGCGTCGACCTCGAAGTTGAAACCCGGCCACGCGAAGCCCAGGCCGAGTCGTAGGTTGGCGGGTGGGCTATAGCGAAAGCCCCCCACGTCCTGCACCAAAGTGGCGACGTTGCCATTCGTCGTGCTGAAAGACTCCGTGCCGTCGTGATAGCCGTAGACGTGCTGGCTCGGCGAGTTGAGGGATGCTCCCAAGGTCACCACCCGCGACACCTGATGCGTCACGCCGACTGCCACGCCCACGTCCCAGCTGACGCTGGTCCGAGCTTGGTCGAGCGTGTGAAGCTCGACGCCTGCGGCCGCGTTCTCGAACGTCGTCGTGCTAGAGTGGTCTTCCAGGCGCGACGCGTCCGCCCGCGCGGTGACGCCGATGGCCGTCTGCGGCAGAAGCTGGAGGGCCCAGGTCAGCGCGACCGTGCTCTTGGACCAACGCAAGCGGTTGGTCTGTGAGACGCCAGCTTGGTCCAGCGGATTGCGCACGTTGCTGGTGAAAAGGAAGGTGTCGCTCTCCGTCTCCATCGCGCACATGCCGTACTTGTGGCGACTGCGCACACTGGTGTGGTCGCGCGGCGGACCATCGAGAAACAGGCAGAACGTCTGCGGCAAGAGACCCACCGAAATCGAGGTGGAGTCGCTGTCCTCGAGCCCCAGCGCTCCGTTCGGATCGAGCTGACCGCCCACGTTGCGACTGGAGAGCTCGACCGCGAAGGTCGAGAACGAGAACGATTCGCCCGGGATCCTGGCAAGTCCGGCTGGGTTGATGAAGGCCGTCGCCCCATCGGAGCCGCGCGCGACGCCTGCCCCGCCCATCATGGCCGTGCGACCGCCGAGATTCACTCCGTCGTAGTTCGCCTGCGCGAAAGCGCGCGGACTCGTCAGGCAGACGACGGCCAAACAAGCGAAGAGTAAGACCGCTGCTGGCGCCCCGCCAAAAAGCCTGCCCGTTGCCAACGCGCCGGACTATAGCAGGGTGGCGAGAAAGTCCTGCCTCGCGTTTCCACCCTGCGCGCTGTGGACGGCCCGTTCGGCCCCCCGCTCAAAGGCCCGCCCGGCAGTCGTCTTCAGCGCGAAGAGACGCACGCAGCGGAGCATGAGCGACAGTGGAGTCGAGACCACCTGCCCCGACCTCTGCGGATCCGGATTGCTCGAGGCGACCCCCAAACGCGTCCAGATCGAGCGCCGTGGCAGGCAGCGGCCCGAGCGACTGCTCGACATAGCCGAGCGCGGCGGAGAGCGTCGTCTGTCGGCAGGACTCACGCAGGAAGACCCCGTCGTCGGGAACGGCGCGACCTACGTAGCGCAGCTGCTCTTTGAGCATGCCGAGCACCCCGAGCTCCGGCAGCCAGTCACGGAGACGCTCGGCCAAGAGGGACAGGTGCTGCGTGAGATCGGCGCCCGATGGGCGCGGCGGCACCTGGCCCAGGCGGAGCGCCTCGATCTGGAGGAAGATCCACGGATTGCGCAGAGCGGGCCGGCCGAGCATCACGCCCAAGCAGCCGGTCTCGCTTCGCATGCGCTCCGCATCGGCTGCGTACCAAATGTCACCGTTGCCGACGACGGGGATGCGGAGTGCACGCGTAAGGACGGAGATGATGCGCCAATCGGCGATGCCGGCGTAGAAGTCCACACGGCGACGCGGGTGGACGGTGATGAAATCCGCTCCGCTGTCTTCGACCGTATGCGCGATGGTGAGGACCGAATCCGCACTGTCGTAACCGGCCCGGATCTTGGCGCTCAGGGGCAAGCTGGTGCGCGCTCTCATGGCGGCGATCACCCGCCCGAGCAGCGCCGGATCCTTGAGCATGGCCGAGCCCACTCCCTTGCGCACCGCGCGCGGCGCAGGGCAGCCCAGGTTGATGTCGACGATGTCCGCCCCCAAATCGCTCACCATGGCAGCCGCATCCGCCATGTGGCCGATGTTATTTCCCATCACCTGGACGCTGAGCAAGCCGCGAGGCGGCCGCACGATGTGGCGGCGCAGGGTGCGTAGCGAGAGCGGGCCGTCGGTGATGCGAACGAACTCCGTGCACACGACCCCGATGCCTCCGCGCTCCGCCATCAGCTGGCGCAGAATCGGGTGCGTCACGCCTTCCATGGGAGCCAGGAAGGTCGCTTGCTCCGGGGTGAGCAGGCTCACTCTCGGCTCTCGCGCGCTGGCTCGTCGTCCCGCTCCACCGGACGGGTCGCGTTTTCGTGCCGGGCGGCCGCCTGCTCGGAGGAGGTCTGGTTCAGGGAGCTCATCATCTGCGCTTGCTGCCCGTAGTTCTCTTCGGAGCGGCGCTGCATGTCGTCGGGCACGATGGGCTCGCGTTTGCGGTCGCTCGCGCAGCCCGCAAGTGCGAGAACGAGAGCCAGAGCGAGAACCATCCGCACACTTTCCATGGCGCAATGGAGCCTAGCAGGTAAAACACGGCGCGTGTCGCGCAATCCGGTCCACCTCTATCGGGATCCTCTGGACGCCCTCTGGATCGAGGCTTTGCGCCAGATCGGCCTGTCGCTCGATCGTACGGACCATGCTTACGCCACCACGGACGGTCGCGGGCGCCTGGCCTTGTCCAGCGCGCCTGGCCTCGACCCGGATGACTGTGTGGCCCAGATGGTGCTCCACGAGCTTTGTCACTCCCTGGTGCAAGGGCCGGACAGCTTCCAGCTCTCGGACTGGGGCCTCGACAACGAGACGGAGCGAGACGTGGTGCTCGAACATGCCTGCTTGCGCGTGCAGGCCGCGCTCCTTTCGCCGCACGGCCTGCGCCAGGCGCTTGCGCCCACCACGGACTATCGCGCCTACTACGATGCGCTGCCCGCCGACCCCTTCGAGGTCGACGCCCCCGGCGAGGTCGAAGCGATCCTCTTGGCCCGAGCCGGTCACGCACGCAGGGCGAAACGCCCCTGGGCCCCTCACCTGGAGCGCGCGCTCGAGGCGACGCGGGATCTGATCGCCGCAGCCAAGCCGTACCTGCCGAGCGATCATGTGCTGGCCAGCGCCAGCGAGCCGCCCGCTGGGCACCCGACCGGCCTCCTACCCAGCTTCGCCGGCGGCGCGGAGACCCGCCACTGCGGAGAGTGCGCCTGGGCGCGAGGCAGCGGCCGAAAGAAACGCCGCTGCGTCCTGTCGGACCGAAAGGTGAAGGTGACCGAGGCCGCCTGCGCCCACTACGAAAAGGAGCTCGACTGCCTGACCTGCGGGGCTTGCTGCCGTGAAGCCTACGACACCGTCGAGGTCGCTGCGGACGATCGCACACTCCGCCACCAGGAGCTCCTGGCGCCGCGCCACGGCGGCTACGACGTACGGCGCGAGGACGGACGATGCGTGGCGCTATCCGGAGGGCAGCGTCTCGAGCAGCGCGGCCGACCGCCGCGCTCACTGCCGCTCTATCGTCCGAGCCAAGAGCGATTTCTCTGCTCAATCTACGAGGATCGCCCCACCTCGTGCCGGGACTTCACCCGCGGCAGCGAGCATTGCCTCTCCGCCCGTCGCACGCTCGGGCTCAGCGTGTAGCGTCAACTCTGCGCAGCGTTGACGGACGCACGCCGCGCCAAGTCGGCGCGCCCGGGCAGGCCGGCTGCTCGGTACAACCGATCGAGCATCGCCTGGGTGGCGACGATGCTAGCGCCCGAGGTTTCTGGCCTCGGGCCGCCCGCCAGGGCCGCCACGAAGCGCTCGAGCTGAAGTCGGTAGGTGGTCGGCCCCCTCGCCTCCAGGCGCGTGGTGTCCTTTCCCGGTTGCTCGACGAAAAGGCGCGAGTCCTCCCCGTTCAGAGGGTTCTCCCAGCGCACTCGGCCGTGCTCACCGCTCGCCTCCAGGAAAGCCACGAAGGAAACGTCCGGTCTCATGTCGCAGGAAAGCTCCAGGCGCGCGCCCGAGCCGCTGCGCAGGCTGGCGACGAAGCGAACGTCCACGCCGGGGTCGGCTTGCTCGGCGCTGGCCTCGAGCACCTCGAGCTCGCCTTGCCCACAGGCCAGCGAAAGCCACTGCACCGCGTAGCAACCGAAGTCGAGGAGCACGCCCGCGCCCAGCCGAGGATCGAGCCGAATGTTGCCGGGCTTGATCGGCGCGTCGAAGACGGTGCGAGCGCTCGTGATCGGTCCCACTTGGCGAAGCGCAAGGGCGAACGCGTCCACGAGCGGGTGATAGCGCCAGTGGTGCGCCTCCATCAAAAGGAGGCCGCGATTTCGCGCCATTTCCACACACTCTTGGGCCTCACGCACCTCGAGACCGAACGGCTTCTCGCAGAGCACGTGCTTGCCGGCTGCCAGGGCCGCAAGCGTCCATTCGGCGTGCAAGGAGGCCGGCAAGGCGACGTAGACGGCGTCCAGGTCAGGGCGCGCCAACAGCTCCTCGTAGCTGCCGTGAGCGCTCGCGATGCCGTGCTCCTCGGCAAAGGCGCGCGCCCGGCCGAGATCGCGTGCCGCGACGGCGCACACGTCGGCGAGCCCCAGCGCTGGGGTGAGCAGCGCCTTGGGCACGATGCGCGCCGCGCCCAGAACGCCGATGCGGCAAGGCGTCATGGCGCCACCACCCCCAGTCGGCGCGGCAGCTCGAGCTTGATGTGATCGATCAGCGCTCGCACCGCGGGCGCGACGAGAGTGCGACTGGGGTAGACGACCCAGAGCCCCGTCGGCGACGGTGCTGCTTCCGCCAGAACCTCCACCAGCTCGCCCCTGGCCAGCCGCTCCTCGATGAAATGCTTCGCAAAGAGGCCCAGGCCCAGGCCTCGACAGCAAGCTGCCACCGCTGCCTGAAAGGCGTTGACGGCCACGCGCCCCGACACGCTGACCTTCGTCTCGCCACGCGAGGTGCGCAGCGTCCAGGTGGCGCCCGCCACGCTGGAGCCGAAAACGACGCAGTCGTGGTCACGCAGGTCTGCCACCGTGGTCGGCGTGCCGCGCTTTTCCAGATACGACGGAGCCCCCACGATGATCGGACCGGAAGTGAGCAGGCGATGCGCCACCAGGGACGAGTCCGAAAGCGAGCCGGCGCGGATGGCGACGTCGAACCCTTCGGCAACGAGATCGACCAGGCGGTGCGACTTGTCGATCTCGAGGCTGACCTCCGGGAAGCGGTCCAAGAAGTCGTAGAGGAGCTCCTCGACGAAGGGCTCACTGACGGTGGTCACGCGCACGCGCCCACGCGGCGTCCCGCCCGTTACCTCGAGCGACCTCTCCGCCGACGCGATATCCGACAGCGCCCGACTGACTTCGTCGTAGTACGCCCGCCCTGCCTCGGTCAGATGGAGCGTCCTGGTCGTGCGCTGGAGCAGGCGTGTGCCGAGGCTCTCTTCGAGCCGCGCAATGCGGCGGCTCACGCTGGATGCCGGCACGCCGAGATCGGCGGCGGCATGCGAAAAGCCGGCTTTCTCCACCACGCGGCAGAAAACGTCCAAGTCGTTCAGATCGCCGATCCGGCTGCGCTTGCGGGGCGTCCCGACCGTTTCGACCATGGGGCTCGCCCGCCACCATGCCCCATTGTTCTTCTGGCAGCAATAATCAACCGGTCTCGCCCCTCGATTCGTAGCTGGCGCCCCCGCCGCGTCGCCAGCCGCGAACCAGGCGGGGCCCTGCCGCGAAGCGCTCACCGCGCTGGCGCAGCCAAATTTGCAGGGAAAAATGCTCCGCCTGCATTCATTTCGCAGACCTGAAGGGCTCGCAGCCCCATCGCCGCGTGATATAGGCTGTCACCGCCTTTTCCAGGCGGCCAACTCGCCATGCTCCGTTACGCCGCCGACCTCCGCACGCTTCTTTGGTTGCTCGTCTTCGCCCCCGGCCTGGTGGCCCTGCAGTACCTGCACCCCGAGTGGTTGCCGTATCTCAGCTGGCTGAGCTTCTACTTCGCCATCTCGGCGGCCGTCGTCGCGCACAACCATCAGCACTCGCCGACCTTCAAGAGCAAGGGGCTGAACGAGTTCTTCGCCAACTGGATCTCGCTCTTCTACGGCTATCCGACCTTCGGTTGGATCCCCACCCACAACCTGAACCACCACAAGTACGTCAACAAGCCCGGGGACGCGACCATCACCTGGCGCATCAGCAACAGCCACAACTACCTGGTGGCGGCGTCGTACTTCTTCGTGTCGGCGTACTATCAGTCGGTCCCGACCGCGGAATTCTTGAAGAACACGCGCGCCAAGAGCCCGGGTCGCTACCGCGGCTACATGGCGCAGTACGCCGTCGTCTACGGCACCCATGCCCTCATGGCGGCCCTTGCCATCTCCCTGCACGGGGTCGCGGGCGGCCTCAAGGTGTACGCCTTCACGCTCCTATTGCCCGCAATCGTCTCGCTCTGGGCAGTGCACACCTTCAACTACGACCAGCACGCCCACACCGACCCGTGGTCCAAGTACGACCACTCGCGGAACTTCGTCGGCCCGGTGCTGAACTTCCTGCTCTTCAACAATGGGTACCACACGGTGCACCACGAGAACGCGGGTCGGCACTGGAGCCTGAACAAGGCTGCTCACGAAGAGATCGCCGACAACATCAACCCGGCCCTGAACCAGAAGAGCCTGATTTGGTACTGGTTCAAGCAATACGTGCTGGCCCCGATCGTACCCAGCTTGGGCACGACTCAGCTGGGTCGTGCGCCGTGGGACACCGGCGAGGCCAAGGTCGACTTGCGTACCGCAGAGGTCGGCTTCGGCGAGTCGGGAACCAACGCCGCGCGCATCTGACTCACGGGGCGCAGGAGGTTGCTGGCAGCCCGCGCTCTCCGAGCGCCTGCGCCAGGAGGGGACGCGCGGCTTCGAGCGTGTCGCCCTGGGTCTGCCGCTCCAGGCAAACCTGCTTGGCCGCCATGTCCTTCATGTCGCGCTCCTCGAACCCGCGCTTCGCCAAGGCAAGGCAGCAATCCCCGAGCGCATTCCGAGCCTTCTTGGCGAGCGCGTCCTTCTGCTGCGCCTCGCTCTTGCGCTCCGCTAGAGCGCGCTCCGCGCTGGCCTTTTCTTCGGCGGCCTTCCGAGCCGCTTCCGCTGCGGCCATGCGGGACGCGCGGGCCTGGGCTTCGGCCTGACGCGCCGCCGGGTCGTCACAGCCGGCGAGCAGGAGCGCGGTCAGCCCAAGAGCTGCGATGGCTCGGGCAAGTGCGCCCGTTCGTTTTGCCTTTCGCATGAGCTCGGCTCAGAAGCGGACCAGCATCAGGATGAGGACGACCACCCAGAGCAGGTGCAGGATGCCCTGACCCATGCTGAGGCGCTTCAGGTGCTGGCTCAGTGCCTCGGTACTCGGAGCCTCCTTCTTCGCCTCTCCCAGGATCGCGGCCGATGCCGGACGCATGACGAAGAGGCTGAGAGCGAAGGCAAGCAGCATCAGGCCCAAGGCAGCATGATAGTTCTTGGGCGACTTGCCGAAGCCTTCGACCCGGGTCGCGAGCAGCATGATGCCAGTGAAGAGCGTCATCATGCTGCTCATCCCGATCATGCGCCCACGCCGAACCAGGTCTTCGGCCGCGGCCAGGATCGCCTTGGGGCCGAGCTCGAGGCTGCGCCGAACGGGACGCGCCACACCTGCGCTCCCGCCGAAAAGAAACGCCGAGGCAGTGATGTGGACGAGCAAGAGCAGGAGCCGACCCGTGAGCATGCCCCCTGATAGCGACAAGCGGCCGTCGGCAAAAGCCCCGCGCCGAGGCAGCATCACTCGAAGGCGCCGAAGTCGCTCTCGCCTTCGCTCTTCCCTTCGGCGCTCGTGCCCGTGGTCGCCTTGCCGCCTGCAGAAGCCGCCCCTGGGGCGGCCTGACCCTTGGCCGGCAATTTGATGGCCAGGGCAAGCCAGGCCGACATGAAGCGGTCGGTGGCGCCGCCGGCGATGACGTAGTCGAACACGTCATCCTCGATCGTTTCAGGAGGGATGCGGCCGAAGTCCAGGCCGTAGGCGCGCATGTCGAGCCCGATCAGGATGTCGAACACCGGTGACAGGCGCCAGCCGGCATAGGCACCGAAATCGACGGCGGTCCCCGTCGTGCCGGGGAACCACGGGGTGGGTATCGCGGGATCGGGGTTGACGTCCTGCCCGATCAAACCCACCCCGAGCATGATGTTGTAGCTGCCGTGCATGCCGACGATCAGCTGCTGCATGCGCCACTCGAAGTCGGCGCCGAGCTCCACCTGCCGGTAGGCGACGTCGGGGAACAGGGGCAATGCCGGGTTATTTGGATCCTGATCGCCGCTGAGCGACAGCCGATGCTCGGCGTAGTCCACCTGCAGTCCGATGGCGACGTTGCCAATCGGGATGCGCCCACGGCCACCTGCGTACCAAAGCGTGTGGCTCTCGTTCACGGGCGTCTCGGCTACGCCGTCGCCGTCGCCGTCGAAGCTGAGCTTGGCGCCAAAGGCCATTTCGAAGCCACCCACGATGCCGAACTGCGACAGCCATTTCTGGGTGAAGTGCCCCGCCGGGTACCAGTGGAGCTCGGCACGCGGCATGGGCAACGTGAAACGAGGGTAGTCCATCGGCTCACGAAACGGCAGCGAGGATATGTCGGACAACGAGTCCGTGTAGCGGAATGAGCGATTGATGAGGCGGGTGCCGACCAAGAGGCGGAGCGGCGAATGAAACTCCGGATTCACCTTGCTCACGGGCACGGCGGCCGCTGGTGCCGCAGCCGCTGCGGGGGCCGGCTCGGCCTCGGGCGGCGCCTCTTCTTCCTCCACCGCGTCGCGTGGCCAGCCCTGGGCCTTGGCGGCCACGGGCAAGAAGGCCTGTCCGCCGCTCAAGCTGGTCTCGTACGCCTCGAACGTCTTCTCGGTGACCTCGACGTTTTCGATCAACTGGCCGCTCGTGCCCTCGTGGACGGCGAGCTTGGCGACCCAGCCGTTTTTGCCTTTGAACACCGACTCGCCGAGCACGACGACGTCGGCCTTCACCGCCGAGGCAGCGTCGGCAATGTCGGACTCGCTGGCTCCGGTGTCGAGCTCGAGCGCCTGCTCGTCGCCGACCAGCTCGTAGCCGCCGTCGGACTGAAAGGCCTGCACGATCCACTCGCGAGCACTTTCCGTCTTCGCACCGTCGAGCTTGCCAACCAGCACGCGCTTGCGCTCGCCGGCCGTCTCGACCTCCCCTGCCTCGTCGCCCTCGTCCTGTGCCAGAACGTTCGGGCTCCGGCCGAGTGCCGCGAGCAGCAGCAAGCCCAACATCCATCCCCGGCGCGCTGCACCACCCATCCGCATTCGCTTCATCGGTTCAGCCTTAGAGCCCACCCGTTGCGGCGGTGTAGTTGACGAACAGCGTGATGCACTGGAGGTCGGTGTCGCTGAGCGCTGGCGCAGGCGGCATCGCAGTGCCGCAGGTGAATCTCCCGTCCAGTTTTTTCAAGAGCAGGCTGTTCGAGGGGGTGGTGCCGTCGATCAGGTAATCACGCTGCGCTGGCGGGCAGCCCGTCGACGCCGCTCCTGGATAGAACCCCTCCACGTCGTAGAGGCTCTGTCCGAGCGTCATCCCAGCGGGCGGCGTAATGAGCTCGACTCCGCCCGAGGGCTGCATTCCGGGGTTGCCGCCGTGGCAAAAAGGACCATCGCACCGCGCCAGGAAGATGGCCGTCGGGTCGCAGTTGGGCGGGAGGTACTCGCCAGGATTGTCGAGCTTCCCGCCCCCTGGGCACGCCGTCATCAGGCCAGCCAGTAGAACCGGAACAGCGAATCGGAGGAGCGGGGAGGGGCGGGAGGACCTCGCTGGTGCCGAATCCATGTGAATCCAGCCACAGGGTAATCAGGACGGCGTTCGGAGCAAGCAGCTTCCAACGATTCTTGCGTGGGCATCCGCCAACGACGGATGTTTCCATACCCCCAGCGACCGAGCTCAGAGGCCGCCCGTCGCGGCCACGCCGCTGACCCAGTCGGTCAAGCAAGCGAGCTCGAGCTCGGTGAGCGGGCTGGTCGTCGATGGCATGAGCGAGCCACAGCTGAAGGTTCCGTTCACTTTCTTCAGCATCAAGCTCTCGGCAGGATTGGCGGCGTCAATCAGCAGATCACGCGGCGTGGGCGGGCAGGTGCCAGGCGGCGCTCCCGGGTACGCCCCAGTGTAGAAGCCCTCCACGTTGTAGAGACTCTGGCCGACGGTCATTCCCGCCGGGGGGCTGATGAGCTCGACCCCGCCGGACGGCTGCGCCCCGTCCTCGCCGCCGTGACACCACCTATCGCCGCACTTGGCGACGAAGATCGGGGTCGGGTCGCAGTAGTCCTCGGGGCCACCGCCATCGGTGCCGCAGCCCACGACGTAGCACTCCGGATCCACCAGCGTGCCCCCCTCCGGGCACCCGGTGAGCAAGGCGGCCAGCCCCAGCGCTACCCCCCAGCGTCCTCGCGGACGACCTCGCGGACAAGCCAGCGGAGAACGGCGGGAGGACTTCGAGCGAGCCCAATGCATGCGATTCCCCGAAAGGTAGGCTCCCCGGTCGCTGGCGCAAGCAGCCCGCCGGCCTGACGAGTGTGTGCGGTCACCGGGACTCGCGAGTGATCCAGGGTGCGAGGATGCTGACCTTGTGTCAGCAGCGAATCTTTGCGCCGAAGGCGGCTACGGTTCGGCGAAAGGGTTCGGAATTTTCGCCCACGCCGCTGCGATCGCCCGAAGACCGTGGCAGATGGTGTGGATCCATGGACGATTTCCTTATCGCGGCTCGGGCACGACGGCGGCTCGAGCGACGTCTCTTCCTGAAGGCCCTCGGACTCGGTCTGGGAGCGCCCCTCGCTTATCAATTGGTGAGGACCGCCACGGCTGCCCCGACCGGCGCGCCCCAGCGCTTCATGACCTTCTTCATTCCCCACGGGATGCCGCCGGAGCACTTCAACCCGGTCGGTGAGGGAACGAACTTCACGCTCGAGAATTCGGGCGTGTCGATTCTGGGGCCCCTCGAGCCGTACAAGAGCCTCATCAACGTCTACGAAGGCTTCATGTACCCGGGGGCGCAGACGCACCAGGGCATCGTGAAGTTCCTCTCCGGCACCTCGGCGAGCGACAGCGACGACACCACCTCCCGCACCACCATCGAGCATTTCATCGGCAACGAGATGGGCACCGGAACACTGGCGCTCGGCGCCGTGCCGCACCGCGTCTGGGGCCAGGATTTCGATGCCAAGCTGCTCTGGGACGGCCAGGCAGTCGCGCCGCAGAAAAACCCACTGGCAGCCTACGATACCGTCTTCGGCGGGCTCTCCTCGGGGCCCGAAGTGCCGGACACCAGCGTCCAGGACGACCTGCAGACCAAGCTGCTGACGCTCACCGAGGGTCAGATCGAAGGCTTGCAAGGCGAGGTGTCGAGCCTGACGGCGGAGCACACCAAGCTCTCGACGCATCTGGAATCGATTCGTGCCCTCAAGGACACCATCGGCATGGGCACGACCAACAGCTGCACCACCGCACCGACCCTGCCAGCGGTGGAGGAGCTGCGCAGTATGGCTGCCGGCCAGAGCGACGAATGGTTCCTGGCCGAGGAGAACTTCCCCGCCATCCTGGCCGCGCACCTAGAGGTGGCGGCCGAGGCCATGGTCTGCAACATCAAGCCGATCACGGCGATCCAGCCGCTGTACGCCAACTGCGACATCGACTTCGGCTTCATGGGCTCGAGCGGTGGACACCACGCCACGCTCTCCCACGCCAGTCCGCAGATCTCCGGCCCGGACGTGAACTATACCGCGCGCGAGCCCTTCGCCAACGCCCAGCGCTGGTTCGTCGAGCAGCTGGTCGAGCACGTGATCACGCGCCTGGACGTGGACGACCCGGCGGCCCCTGGCAGCACGGTGCTGGACAACACCATCATCCTGCTCTGCAGTGAGATTGGCGAAGGCGCCTGGCACATCAGCTTCACGCGCGAGATCGGCAAGACGAACTTGCCGGGCATGCTGAGCTACATGCCGCTCATCACCATCGGCGGCGGCGCGGGCGCGCTCGTGACCGGGCAGCGTCTCAACTACTACGACGCGGCAAAGGGAGAGGGCTTGGGTGACCGCCCGGCGGCGGATCTCCTGTACACGCTGGCCAAGGCCATGGGCAGCACCGCGACGTCGTTCGGTGGCTCGAGCAACACCGTGACGGAGGCCTTGTCCCTATGAGCGGTGTCCCTATGAGCGGGCGCTTCCTTTCGGCACTCGCGCTTGGCCGTGCCCTCGCCGGCACTGCCCTCGCCAGCATGGCGCTGGCCGGCTGCGTGGCTGGCGATCCGGTCGACTCCGACGGCAGCACCGACGGGAGCGGAGGCGTCGATAGTGGCAGCGGCGGCGGGACGGGCACTGGCGGCGGCATCGATCCCTGCCCCACGGGCAACTGCAACCCCACAGCGGCCTGCCCAAGCTCGGTCGCCGGCAGCCCCCTCTTGCGCCGCCTGAGCGCGCGCGAGCTCGAGGCGACCCTGCGGGACGTCTTTCCCGAGGCGGCCAGCGGCTGGACCTCGGCCATGAGCTCCGACCCGATCTCGCACTTCGGCTTCGACAACGAGGCAGCCCGGCTGGTGGTGAGCAAGCAGGCGGCGCGCGACATCGACGCAACGGCGGCAGCCGTGGGCGCAGCCGTGAGCGGCTCGGCACTGGCCTCCATCTTGCCCTGCTCGGCCTCAGCGGCCGATGCAGCCTGCGGAGGCGAGTTCCTCACCAAATACGGTAAGCGCCTCTTCCGGCGTCCGCTCACGACCGACGAGACGACCGCTTACACGGCTTTCTTTACCGACGCCCTGGGGCAGACCTCGTTTCCCGAGGCCGTTTCCTGGCTGACCAAGGCGCTCATCCATTCGCCCGCCACGCTGTACCGAAGTGAAGTGGGCACGCTGATGGACACGTCGCGCCAGCTCAGTCAGTACGAGATCGCAACCGCCCTCTCGTTCACGTACGCCAGCACCACCCCGTCCGACGACCTCCTGGCCCGCGCCGATGCCGGCGAGCTGAACAGCCCCACCGCGCTCGTCGCTGCTGCGGAGGAGCTGGCTGCGAGCGCCCCCGGTCGAGAAGAGCTGCAGCGGTTCTTCCAAGCGGCGATGCAGTACGGCCGCGTGACGACGCTCACCAAGAGCAACGTGCCCACCTTCGAAGACCTGCGCGACGACATGCTCGCCGAAACGCGCGCCTTCATCGCCGGGGTCGTCCTCGACGGGGGCGGCGGCCTGGACGAGCTCCTGACCTCGAACGTGACCTACCCGTCGACGGCCTTGGCCGACCACTACGGCCTGACGGCACCGGCGAGCGACTACCAAGCCGTGACGCGCCCCGAAGGTGTGGGCCTACTGGCCCAGGGCTCGGTTCTCTCCACGGAGGCCTCCGTGGATCACTCCTCGCCCACCCAGCGTGGTCTGTTGGTGCTCGAGAAGTTCCTGTGCCGCGAGCCGCCGCCGGTGCCCGCCACCGTGCCCGAGCTTCCCGAGGAGAGCACCGGGCCGATCACGACACGTCAGCGCTACGAAGAGCTGCACATCACCGGCGGAGCCGACTGCGCCAACTGCCACCAGCACTTCGATCCGATTGGCTTCGGCTTCGAGCATTTCGACGAAGCCGGCCGCTACCGCGAGACGGAGACGACATCGAACCTGCCAGTGGACTCAGCCGCCTGGGTCCCCGACACGACGCCTGAAGTCACCTTCAGCGGCCAGGAGGACCTGGTGGCGGCGCTCGCTGGCATGGAGGAGGTGCAGCTCTGCGTGAGCGGCCAGCTCAAGACGTTCTCCTTCGGCACCGAGGAGGCCTGCCTGGGTGAAGGGGAGCGGGCGGCGTTCATGGACGGCAGCCTCGGCTTCGTCGGCTACTGGACCTCGCTCGCGGGTGAGCCGCATTTCGTGAGTCGCAGCCAACCCTGACGCGCCCCTCGGGGCGGGCATTTCAGCCAGGCTACCCGCCCCTCTCGCTGAAGTGGTCGACATCCTCCGGCAACGTTCGAACGGACGTTTCCGGAGGCGAATCGTGTCTCGACCATTTCGTGTCCGTGTTCGAAGAGCAACACCGGAAACATTGTCGGACTTCATTTCTGGTCCGTGAACAAAAATTCCGTCGACGGATACGGCGAGTTCACGGTCGCTCGGCGCGACGCGAAACACTTGGGACCGATGATCGGGAGCAACACCACTCTCGCTCCAAGGATCTCATGCTCACGCTCCCGCGCAATCCAGCAGCCCCTCAGCAGCCCCTCGCCTCCCTCGCCCCCTCGACTCCCAGCCGACGCTGGCTCTTGCTCGGCCTGCTCGCCGGCCTCGCCCTCGTGGCCACCGGCTGCAAGAAGGAGGCGCCCGCGGCCGAGAAACAGGCCGCCGCGACGCCCATGAGCGAGGAAAAGCTGGCCGAGCTGACGAAGGGGAGCGACCTCGAGAAGACGGAGCTCAAGCTCGGCTTCATCAAGCTGACCGACTGCGCGCCCATCGTGATCGCCAAGGAGAAGGGCTTCTTCGAAGAGGAAGGGCTCAAGGTCACCGTCGAAGCCCAGGCGAATTGGAAGATCCTGCTCGACCGGGTCATCTCCGGTGAGCTCGACGGCGCGCACATGCTCGCTGGGCAGCCGATTGGGGCCACCATCGGCTTCGGCACCAAGGCGCATGTCGTGACGGCGTTCACCATGGACCTGAACGGCAACGCCATCACAGTGTCCAACGACGTGTGGAAGCAGATGCAGGCGAACGACAAGGCCCTCGCCGCTCCGGCTCCGCCCCACCCGATCAAGGCCGACTCCCTGAAACCCATCGCCGAAGCCGCCAAGAAGAAGGGGCAGCCCCTCAAGATGGGCATGGTTTTCCCCGTCTCCACCCACAACTACGAGCTCCGCTACTGGCTGGCCGCAGCCGGCATCAACCCCGGGTTCTACACGGCGGACGATACGACTGGCACCAAGGAGGCCGACATCCTGGTCAGCGTCACGCCGCCGCCACAAATGCCGGCCACGCTCGAGGCTGGGACCATCAACGGCTACTGCGTCGGCGAGCCCTGGAACCAGCAGGCAGTCATCCGCGGCATCGGGGTCCCGGTCGTCACCAACTCCGAGATCTTCAAGAACAAGCAGGAGAAGGTGTTCGGCGTCACGGCCGACTGGGCCAAGAAGAACGACAAGACGCACGTCGCCGTGGTCAAGGCGCTCATCAAGGCTGCCAAGTGGCTCGACGAGAGCCTGGAGCACCGCAAGGAAGCAGCCCAGATCCTGGCGAAGAAGGAGTACGTCGGCGCCGACTACGAGGTCATCGCCAACAGCATGACGGGGACCTTCCTGTTCCAGAAGTCGGACCGGCGCGAGATGCCGGACTTCAACGTGTTCTTCCGCTACCAGGCGAACTACCCGTTCTACAGCGACGCGGTTTGGTACCTGACTCAGATGCGGCGCTGGGGCCAGATCACCGAACCCAAGGCCGACGCTTGGTATCACGACACCGCCAAGCAGGTATATCAGCCGGAAACGTTCCTGAAAGCAGCGAAGGCTCTTCTAGAAGAGGGCAAGCTGACCAAAGAGGAAGTGCCCTGGGACACCGACGGCTACAGGCTGCCGCACAAGGACACCATCGATGGAGTCGAATACGACGGTCGAAAGCCAGTCGAGTACCTCAAGGCGCACAAGCTCGGAAACAAGGAGTAACGCCGTGTCGGTCAAGATCCTGCAACTCCTCGACGCGACCGGTCTCGAATCGTTCGCTCCGTTCGTCCGCCTCTTCCGTGGCGACGATGCCGGCGAGCAGCTTCGGCGGATCGCCATGAATTTCGGTGCGCCCTTGGTGGCCATCCTGATGTTCCTCGCCGCGTGGAACGGTGCGTCCCAGAGCATCATGACCAAATACGGTCACCTGCCTTCGCCCGCCGACGTGTGGGTGCAGGCGGGGGTGCTGTGGAAGGGCCACCTGGAAGGCATCGCAGCCGAGCGTGCCTTCCACGCCGAACAAGCCCAAAAGGTGGCCGAGTACACCGCTGCCGCGGCGCTCCTCACCCAGAAGGGCAATCTGGCCGGC
>Ga0315912_10003044_pt1 | contig 17089 bp, 14 predicted proteins | sample VfabasoilMG_FD_204469 | JGI IMG/M metagenome (GOLD analysis project Ga0315912, IMG submission 204469) | Garden soil microbial communities collected in Santa Monica, California, United States - V. faba soil | ecosystem: Environmental > Terrestrial > Soil > Garden | place: USA: California... | reverse complement strand
TTTCGCACTAAAGTGCTCCGCCAACGGGTATTCATATTTTCTGACAGCCTATACAGCCGATATCAGACTTTTCAAACACAAAGACAATTGGCTCATCTTGATATTTTTAAATTCGTTAATATCAATTACGATACCAGCGGAGGAAAATTTATCGCCAATATTTTTGCCAGCCCAATGGATCGTTATTCATGGGGAAATGAAGCAGGTGTGTCTGTTACCCAAGGCTATCCAGGGCCCTATTTAAGCACCAATTTTAAGAAGCGAAATTTATTCGGAGGTTTAGAAATTTTTGAACTGAACGGAAGGTTTGGTTTTGAAGGAGTTGCTTCAGCAACAGAGATCGGAAATTTTTACAAAAGTACGGAAGCCAGTATTAGTGCCTCAATTTCTTTTCCCCATTTCCTTCTTCCAATGAGTGGAATAAAAGCCACCCGTTTGGCCAGATTTAATCCCAGAACCAAAATACTCACTGGTTTTACCTACACCAACCGGCCAGAATACCAACGCAGCATTATAACCGCTTCCGGAACATATTCGTGGGAGAGTAGAAAAAATTTTCAGTTCCTGCTTTCCCCCATTAATCTAAATGTGATTCGATCAGATACTTCTGCGGAGTTTGGCCAACTCCTAAGGGAATTACAGGCGCAGGGAAATCAACTGATATATGCTTTTAATCCATCACTCGTGAGCAGTATGATGTTCTCGATTACCTGGAACCAACATAATTATGGAAGTGCCGATGCCAATTCATTTTTCGTTCGTGCTTCTTTCGAAAGTGGAGGAACCTTCTTAAACTTTTTTACACCTTCGTTCGTAGAAAAAGAAAAACTTCAACGGTACAAATATTTACGGGCTAGTGTCGATATCAGGCGAAATCAAATACTCAGCAAACATTCTCAAATGGCTTTTCGGCTTAATAGTGGAATTGGTTATGCCTATGGTGAGGATAAAGTATTGCCGTATGAGAAAAACTTTTTTGTCGGGGGAAGCAACAGTGTTCGGGCCTGGCGGCCAAGACGGTTGGGGCCCGGCACGAAGGAACCTGCTAAAAACGCAGACCCTGTGGCCAACGGGCTCTATGATTACCGTTTTGAAAAACCAGGTGACTGTTTGATCGAAGGCAGTGTTGAATTCAGACAAAAATTATTCGGTTTTGTTAACTATGCTGTTTTTGTTGATGCGGGTAACGTTTGGACCATAACCAGCAACACCGACCCGGCAGCAAAATTTAACATTAAAGAATTCTACACGGAGTTTGGAATTGGAACCGGCTTTGGGCTCCGGTTCGACTTCACGTTTCTAATATTACGATTCGATACCGGAATTAAAGTGTTTGACCCGGGGCGACCGGATGGCGATCGGTTTGTATTGAACAAAGCAAAATTATTCAAACCCTTTGGCACTGAACGCGAACCAGTAATTTTTAATATCGGTATTGGTTACCCTTTCTAAAATTTAATGGTGTCAATTTCTCTAAACCATTTGTAGGCTGACTCTTTGTCTGGAAAGGCCGCTATATTAAGATCCTTATCAGCATATAATTGTTGCATTGTAATTATAAATTTTTCCATTGTATACCTGGCAAAAATATCGTTGCCAATAATAACCCCATAACTCCTCACCTCCGCTTTAGTAAAGAGCATATCATTCCAAACCTGTTCCAACCAGCCTTGATCATCCATGCCGATCACGCCTAAATCGCGAGTATCGGCCAACCAATGCAAGGGTTCTTTAAAATCCTTTTTATGAATTATATATTCATCTAAAACTTTGATAAGCCCTTCACGGAACTGCATACTGGTTGGCTTAGCATACCAAACATGATAAAAAACCCTGGCATCCGCATCGAGAAAGCACTCAACACAGGCTCCTTTAAATAATGACCTCATATTTTGGATGTGGCTTAATGTCAATACTAAGCTAACCACAAGCCACCTGCGAAAATTGTGATTTGAGGAAGGGAAATTACATTCAAGGGGTATATAGACAAGGCGAACTTTTCCAGTCCAAATAATCGCCTAAACCTTATATATCGCCCAATTGAGGACGAATAACGATCTCTTCGACCACACTTCGACCAGATAAGGAAAATGCGGCAAATACACTTTCTGCTACATCCTGCGGCATCATAAACCGCGATTCTGGCAAATCACTTCCGTCCCAACTGGAAGTCTGAGTAGCACCTGGCATTACTGCTGTAACACGGATATTGTAACCTTTCAGCTCTTCACGCAAACATTTAGAGAAACCAAGCAAAGCAAACTTGGAGATAGCGTAGGAGCCTCCATTGGGGTATGCTTTGAAGCTTGCTACTGAGCACATATTAAAAATATGGCCGCCTTTATTTTTCTTTAGCGTTGGCGCAAGGCCACGGGTCATATGGTAAGCACTGTATAAGTTTGCATTTAACATGCCATCCAATATCCCGTCTGGTTCCGTGCATATTTCCCCTGGCACATAATACCCGGCATTGTTCACTAATACATTTATGGGTTTGTTCAGGGTTAAAATAAAATCGGTGAAACCTTTCACATCTTTGGCAATTGCCATATCGCCTTTATAGATATAAACCTTATTACTATACTTTCCTTCAATCTCCTTTTGAAGTTTTTCAAGATCTGGCAGGTTTCTGGCTGAAACCAAAACATCAAAAGCATGAGAAGAAAACTTCTCCACGATAGCCCGGCCAATTCCTTTTGAGCCACCGGTAATGACCAATAATTTATTCATAGCTCCGTTGCCTTTTTAGTTTTTGAAAATGATTAAAATTCAACTTAGAACCTTATATATTTGAGCAAATTAAACCATTTGAAGAACAATTCATGAAGGAATTTGGTAAGTACATCATGTTTCTGGGAACGATGCTGGTGAGGCGTGAAACATTTGCCACTTACTATAAACTCGTGATGGATGAATCCATTCAAATCGGGGTTAAATCCACTTTTCTTTTTGCCCTCGTATCATCATTTATGGGTGCCGTAACTACCGTTCAAACGGCATATAATTTAGTTAGCCCACTCATTCCAAAATTTGTAATTGCGCAGGTGGTGAGAGAGATGACCATATTGGAGCTTGCACCAACCATCATGGCCGTTATATATGCCGGCAAGGTGGGTTCAAGTATGGCAGGTGGAATTGGTACCATGCGCATTACCGAGCAAATTGATGCCCTGGAAGTTATGGGCATTAACTCTACTTCCTATTTAGTACTTCCAAAAATTGTGGCATCCATGCTCATGCTGCCCATGCTGGTAATTATAGCAGCCATTTGTGCCTTGGTGGGTGGGTATCTTGTTGGATCCCTTACGGGAATTATAACCCCAACTGAATTTGTTTATGGTATCCGCTACATTTTTAATCCTTACATGGTCACATTTGCCCTTATCAAAGCCTTTGTATTTGCTTTTCTTATCTCTTCCATTTCATGTTTCAAAGGTTATTATACACATGGAGGCGCTCTTGAAGTAGGGATTTCCAGCACAGCCGCAGTAACCACCAGCGTGATCGCAGTTTTATTAAGTGATTATTTTTTGGCCGAACTCCTGCTCTAACTCATGATTAAAATAAAAAATATATCGAAGTCTTTCCATAATAAACCTGTGCTGAAGGATATAAGCGGCACGTTTGAAAAAGGTAAGGCAAATCTGATAATCGGAGCAAGTGGAACAGGCAAAAGTGTGCTCCTTAAATGCATTGTTGGGTTGCTTCATGCCGATACCGGCATAGTTTTTTACGATTTTCGGAATTTTACGGAAGCCGACAAGGAAACCAAAACAGAAATCAGGCGTGAGATTGGAATGCTTTTTCAGGGAGGCGCCCTCTTCGATTCTAAAAATGTAGAGCAAAATGTGATGTTCCCGCTTGATATCTTAACTACAATGCCTCTTGATGAAAAACTTGATCGGGTGAATTTTTGCCTTAAACGAGTGGGCTTGGAAAACGTGAACAATAAAATGCCTTCCGAGATTTCCGGTGGAATGAAAAAGCGGGTAGGAATCGCAAGGGCTATTGTAAACAATCCGCTTTACTTATTTTGTGATGAGCCCAACTCCGGCCTCGACCCTCAAACATCCATAGTAATTGATGAGCTGATTTTAGAGATCACTAAAGAATTTGATACCACCACAGTTGTTGTAACCCACGACATGAATTCAGTAATGGGAATCGGAGAAAATATTATGTTTATGTACAAAGGTGAAAAACTATGGGATGGCACCAACTCCGATATTATCAATTCTGGCGTAAAGGAAGTGGATGACTTTGTTTTTGTAAATAAAGCGATGCGAAGTCTGAAGGCATAGCCAATTATTTCTTTTCTAAATCGGGTAATATAAACTCGTCCAGTGAACTGGGAAGTTTCATAGTAGCTTCTACGTCTTTTACCGCGCGGGGTGCGGATACCGAAAGGTGTTCATAACCTTCTTTCGTTAGCAGGAAATCATCTTCTATACGAACAGCAATGCCCCACCACTTTCTGTCACAATTCGCATTTTCAGGAATGTAAATACCTGGCTCAATGGTGATGACCATATTTTCTTCCAGCTTATCATTTAGGCCTCTGTCGTGCACATCAAGCCCGATATGATGGCAACATCCATGAGGATAATATTGATGCTTATCGGTTTCATTTTGAATAATTCCTAATTCCTTTAATCCTTTGTTGATTACATCGGTAGTAACTTTTTTGAGATCGGTAAAAGCAATCCCTGGTTTGCAAATCTTCATGGCTTCCTCCTGCGCCTTCAACACGAGTTCGTAAATCTGCCTTTGTTCGGTCGAAAATTTTCCGCTCACCGGAACAGTCCGCGTGATGTCGGCCGTGTAGTAATGATACTCCGCTCCCACATCCATCAAAACCATTTCTTTCGATGATATATTGGGCTTGTAATTGTCGGAATAATGAAGAATACAGCCATTATTGCCGGCACCCACAATAGGAGAATATCCTAAATCTTCCGCTTGGTATTTTTTGAATACGAATTCGTGCATGCCCTGAATTTCACGCTCACTCATGCCAGGTTTTATCGCCTTCATCACTTCCACCTGGCCAACACAGGAGATTTTAACTGCCTTTCTGATCAAATCAAGTTCTTCTTTTGTTTTAATACCCCGAAGGTCATCCATAATTTTATCGAGCGATTTTGCATCGAGGTTATTGATAGGTGGTTCAACAGCCAGGCTCTTGGTGTTATCGGGGTAGTTTGCCTTTGTCTTGAATTGAATAATAAGGTCATATAAATCCGATGAGTCTTTCGGATCATTTCTTACATCGTTTAAAAAATCAAAAAAGAGAACGGAGGCAAATTTCGAGAAATCAAGGTTGTACTGCTTAAACTCGGTGTTGTCAAAAGCTTGTTCAATTCCCGAAAGATCTTTCACCCCGCTTGCTCCCAGCCTTTTCCCTGCCCACATTTCATCCTTTGCATTTCTTGGCTGCGTAAAGAGTATTTCATTATACAGTGCTCCATTGCCAGCCTTCTGCTTTTCTTTAAATACAAGCAACAGTGCGTTTGGTTCCTTATAACCAGTCAAATAAAAAAAATCTGGATCCTGGTGATAAGCATAATCCACATCATTCGACCGGTTTCGCACAGGATTGGAAAAAAAAACGGCTACCGAATTGGACGGAAGCTTTTCCCGAAGTTTTTCCCTTCGTTCTTTATGAAAAGTCTTTGTCAGGAAATTACCAGGTAAGCCAGCATCTTGTGCCAGGCAGGTGGCATAGCCTGTTAGAAACAGAAGGATAAGCTTTAGATGTTTCATTCGAATTATGAATTAAACGATACTAAAGTAAAAGAAAATTATTCGAAATTATTCCTGCAAACTGGATAGAAGGTATCTGCTCACTCGAACGGTGATTCCTATTCTAAACTAATTTTTTCCTTTACCACTTGTGCCTTTGTTCCGGGCTGTCCCCCTCCTACTGCAATTTCAAACTGGCCTGGCAAAATTGTTCTATCGCCCTTCTCATCAACAATTGAAAATGCATTCGGAGAAAGTGTAAACATCATTTTTTTGGTTTCACCTAAAGCAATATTTATTCTCCTGAATTCGGCCAGGGAACGAATAGGTGTTTTTGTTTTACTGTTTATTGCTGATACATAAACCTGAACTACCTCATCGCCTTGCATTGTACCTGTGTTTTTAACTTCCACGGATAATTTTACAGAGTCGCCTGCTTTCTGTTTTGAATCTATTTTCAGGTTTTGATATTCAAAAGTGGTATAGCTCAAGCCATGGCCGAACGGATAAAGCGGCCCACCTTTAAAATAACGATAAGTTTGACCTACCAGATTGTATTCTTTGAAAGAAGGAAGGTCGCTCGTTGATTTATAAAATGTTACCGGTAATCTTCCTCCCGGGTTATAATCACCAAACAACACATCAGCAATTGCCTGGCCGGCTGCCTGACCGGGATACCAGGTTTCTAAAATTGCGGGAATATTTTTCTGTTCCCAATTTACCGCCAGTGCGCTGCCATTAAGCAATACTACCACAACAGGCTTGCCCAAAGCGTGGATCTCTTTTATCAACTCTTGTTGCGGACGCGGTAAATCAATTTTTGTGCGATCGCCAGCGTTAAATCCATCAATTACAATATCCATCTCCTCTCCCTCCATTCTTGAAGTTAATCCCATACACATCACTACAACTTCTGCTTGCCTGGCAATTTCTATTGCCTGCTTTTTTAAATCAGGTTGTGGCCGTGCCCAAACCAGTTGAACTTGCGCATCGGCATACGTATCAACCACTTCTAGCTTAATTTTATATTTCTTTCCGGCTTCCAGTTTCATAGGTGGAGATTTGCGAAGGCGAGGGTCCCCATATTCATCTCGAAAATGGTAGATCGTTTTTGCAACCAGGCTGTCGTCTAAATAAAGGCGTGTTTTACATGTGCTTATAAAACCAAGCTGATATATGGCAGTTTTATCGGGCACCAACTCACCAGTCCAGCGTACTCCAAAATTATCATCGTCCATATCATTCCGCGGAGCCTTATCCGACCAGTTGATATTCATATTTTTATCAACTGAAGAGAATAACGGACTGCCACTAAAATCTCCATTGTTGTAGTATTCCCCCTTCAATCCATTCTCTTTTCCGGTGAATAATATTTCTGCCGGAATTGTTTTATAAGTGGGCATGCCATCGGCCAATTCGCATCCCTGAGCATAAAGAACTTTTGTGTTTTTTAATTTTTCTTTAATCCCGCGCAAAGGAGTGATGGGATCGGACGGAACGCCATTATAATTGCCCAATAACATAAGCCACTCATCGGCATTAGGGCCAATCACAGCCAATGTTTTAATATCTTTTTTCAATGGCAATGTTTTGTTTTCATTTTTCAGAAGCACGATGGATTTCTGTGCAGCCTCGAGCGCCAAATCTTTATGCTTTTTACTATCCACAACATTATAGGGGATATTAGCATAGCGAACCATTTCAGGCGGATCAAACATGCCCAATTTAAAACGGGCAGTAAAGAGCCGCTTCACCGAAACATCAATCTCCTTTTCTGTAATAAGATTTCTTTCGACAGCTTCTTTCAGGTTCAAAAAGACTTTTCCACACTCTAAATCAGTGCCCGATTTCACCGCTAAGGCTGCTGCCTCTGCAGGTGTTTTCACTTGCTTGTGGTTCTTATAAATATCAACAATGCCATCGCAATCGGATACAACGAATCCGCTGAAAGCCCAATCGGTTCGAAGTACCTCGTTCAATAATTTTCCACTTGTGCAACAAGCCTCATCGTTGTAGCGATTGTATGCACACATTAATGAATAGGCGCCACCTTCTCTAATCCCAACTTCGAATTGCGGAAGATAAGTTTGGTTCAAGTCCTGATCGCCTATAACCGCATTAAATGTATGACGATCAATTTCTGGTCCACTGTGCACAGCGAAATGTTTAACAGTGGCGATAGTTTTATAATAAACAGGATCATCGCCTTGTAACCCTTTTATAAATTCAACAGCCATTCTGCCTGTCAGGTATGGATCTTCACCATAAGTTTCTTGCCCTCTTCCCCATCGTGGGTCGCGAAAAATATTAATGTTGGGCGACCAAAGCGTGAGGCCCTGATAAATAAAACGCTTTCCGTTTCTGGCAAACTCATGATGTTTAGCTCTTGTCTCATCTGAAATAGCAATGGACACCCGTGACATTAGTTCCCGATCCCATGTTGCCCCCATCCCAATAGCTTGAGGAAATACCGTTGCTAATCCGGCACGAGCAACACCATGCAACCCTTCCGACCACCAATTATATTCCGGCACACCCAACCGCTCAATGGCAGGCGCCTGGTTAATCATCTGACTGACCTTTTCTTCAAGAGTCATTCGACTTACCAAATCATTCACGCGCTCCTCCAGAGTTAACTCTGTATTCAGGTATGGAAGAACCGGTTTCGTTTCTTTGGGAGCCTCACAGGAAACAGCTAAAAGAGATAAAGCTCCTACAAAAGCTGAACTTAACAGTCGCATAGCAATTGGATTGATGGCATGATGTTGTTTTGATTTTAGTCAATGCTAACGATTGCAGGTAAAATCCATATTTGTGGCGAGATAAGCCAAAAGCAAATAATTAATTACCTAAATCCTGCGTTGATTTTATTGAGGGTTGCACTTCCGGGGCACAAGCTATCTTTCGACAAGGAATTAAGAGGCTGATGAACGGAGTTGATCACATCATGCAGATCTTTGCTCTGCCTATCAATGTAAAGGAGCCCTGTTAAAATCTCTCCCTCCATCTTGGCTTTCTGCAGCCGATTCACGGCCATATTCCGATCCACCGGATTCCAGTTGGAATTTAATTTATGTAATTGCAACACCGAGCCATCGTGCAGAGTAACATTGGCGTTGCTGCCTTCCGGATATGAAACAAGTATTTCTTTTTCAGTTGGCACAAATTCATGTGCAGACGTTGCCTGAATGTGATCGCGCACATAATCATACGACTTGGTGGAGCCATCATTGTTATTAAATGTAACGCAAGGAGAAATTACATCTAAGAAAGCAAAACCTTTATGTGATACGGCTGCCTTTATCAGGGGAATGAGTTGTGTTTTATCTCCTGAAAAGCTGCGTCCAACGAATGTTGCACCCAACTCCAATGCTAAACCGGCTAAATCAATGGCATTAAAAGGATTTTCGGTTCCTGACTTGTTAATGGATCCGAAATCAGCGGTAGCCGAATCCTGGCCTTTGGTAAGGCCATAACATCCATTGTTCATTACAATGTAAGTCATGTTTAAATTTCTGCGGATAGCATGGCAAAACTGACCCAATCCAATTGACGCTGTATCCCCATCACCAGAAACACCAAGATAAATCAAGTCGCGGTTAGCCATGTTAGCACCAGTAGTTACCGATGGCATACGACCGTGCACCGAATTGAAACCATGCGAATTACCTAAAAAGTATGTAGGTGTTTTTGACGAACATCCAATGCCCGATACTTTGGCAATCCGGTGTGGTTCAATAGACATTTCGAAACACGCTTGTATAACCGCAGCGCTGATGCTATCGTGGCCGCAACCGGCACACAACGTAGAAAGTGAGCCCTCGTAGTCTTCCTTTGCAAAACCGATTTTATTTTTCGGTTGGTGAGGGTGGCGAATTTTAGATTTTATATAGGTCATCGAACTTACGCTTAAAGGTTAACGCTAACCGATCTGAGTTCCATCATTTGCTTTTTAACTTGCTTCATAATTTTATTAGCGGTAATGGGCATGCCATCATAATTCAAAACACTAAATAACCGGTTGGGTGATAATTCTAATTCATTGACCAAGAGGGAACGAAATTGACCATCCCTGTTTTGCTCCACTACAAAAACCTGATCGTGCTCATCAAAGAATTTTTTCACCTCGTCATTAAAGGGAAATGCCCTTACCTGCATCACATCAAAATGAAGGTCTTGTTTGGCTAAGGCCTCTACGGCTTCAATAGTTGAATGCTTAGAAGTTCCAAAATAAACCACACCATGTGCGTGCTTACTCTTGGATTGATGAAATGCCGGACCGGGAACATAACTCTTTGCTGTTTCCCATTTCTTTTGGAGCCGTTCTACATTACGCACATAGGTAGCGCCATCTTCGGTATATTTTGCATACTCATCTCTAGATGTGCCCCTTGTAAAGAAAGAACCTTTGGTGGGATGCGTACCCGGAAGTGTGCGATAACAAATTCCGTCATCATCAACATCCAAATAGCGCCCGTAAGTTTTCATTTGGTCCAACTCCTCTTTGTTCAATACTTTTCCCAAATCATACTGTTTATTATCATCCCATTTTAATGGAGGCGACAAATGATTGTTCATCCCTAAATCCAAATCAGACATGAGAATAACAGGCGTCTGCAGCCTATCAGCTAAATCAAATGCCTGAATAGTCATTTCAAAACAATCGGCAGGAGTACTTGGAAATAATAATACCTGCTTGGTATCACCATGAGAGGCGTAGGCACAAATAAAAATATCGGATTGCTGTGTGCGCGTTGGCATTCCTGTTGAAGGTCCGCCACGCTGAACATTGACCAAAACCAATGGTATCTCCGCAAAGTAAGCAAGGCCCAGAAATTCAGACATTAAGGAAATGCCGGCTCCACTGGTAGAAGTAAATGCGCGGGCACCATTCCAATTGGCTCCGATCACCATTCCGATAGCGGCAAGCTCATCTTCGGCCTGAACAATGGCAAACTTATTCCTTCCGGTTTCGGCATCAACTCGCAAACGCTTGCAATATTTTTCAAAGGAACTGATCACAGACGTGGAAGGAGTTATAGGATACCATGCAGCCACCGTTGCCCCTGCATAGATAGCTCCCAGTGCAGTGGCCGAGTTACCATCCATTACAATTTGATCCTTTACATTATCCCTGCGCTCCACTTTAACATTCAATGGAGAACTAAAATTCTTGTGAACATAGTCAGCGCCTAACTCCAGCGCTTTAATATTAGGAGGGATAAGCTTTTCTTTTTTGGCAAACATCTCCCGCATAATCTGGCGGATAACTTCAAGGTCAACCTGGAGCAAAGCCGCTAATGCCCCTATATAAACAATATTTTTAAACAGTTGCTGTTGTCTGGGCACCTCATAGTTATCCATGCACAACTGCATCATGGGAATCCCGATATAATTAATGTCTTCCCTGAGCAAATCCGGATGCAACTTCTTGGTACTGTCATACATAAAATACCCTCCCTTATTTACCGAAGTCACATCCTTAGCAAAGCTTTGAGGGTTTACAGCCACCATGATATCCACGCCATCGCTATAACCTAAGTAGCCATTTTCATTGATCCGAACTTCGTACCAGGTTGGTAAGCCCTGAATGTTAGAAGGGAAAATATTTTTAGAAGAAAGCGGAATGCCCATTCGAAAAATGGCTTTCGAAAATAAATCGTTGGCACTCGCGGAACCAGTTCCGTTTACATTGGCAAAACGGATGACCATGTCATTCACCTTACTCACTTGCATCATACTATCTTCGTTGTCTTAGTCACACCGTATAAAAATTTATTCATGTCCCAGGCCGATGTGGGGCAGCGCTCTGCACACAAGCCACAGTGAAGACAAACATCTTCATCCTTCACCATTACTCGCGTGGTTGGTAGTTCTTTAGATACATAAAGATCTTGAGCCATATTTAAAGCGGGAGCAAGCAAGCGAGTGCGCAAATCTGCTTCTTCGCCATTGGTTGTAAACGTAATGGAGGAGGTCGGACACACATCCATACAGGCATCGCACTCAATACACAAAGAGGGCGAAAAAACTGTTTGCACATCACAATTCAAACATCGTTGTGCTTCCTTAAATGCAGTTTGAACATCGAAACCTAATTCAACCTCGGCCTTAATATTTTTAAGTGTAAGCTCTTTCTTTGCATGAGGTACTTTAAACCTGTCATCGTCAGCAACCGGGCTATCATAAATCCATTCGTGGATACCCATTTTCTGCTTATACAAATTGGTCATCGGTGCCGGACGCTCCAGCACATCTTTGCTGTTACAGAATTGATCGATAGAAATGGCAGCCTGGTGACCATGCGCTACCGAAGTGATAATGTTACTTGGGCCAAAGGCTGCATCGCCACCAAAAAATACTTTTGGAAGTGTGGATTGAAAACTGGTTTTATTCAAAACCGGCACTTCCCACTTATCAAACTCAATCCCTAAATCCTTTTCTATCCAGGGAAACGCATTATCCTGACCCACAGCAATGATCACATCATCCGCCTCGATAAAAACATCAGGTTCTCCCGTTGGCACCAGCGAGCGTTTTCCACTAGCATCGTAAACGGCCTTTACCTTGCCGAAGGTCATTCCCTTCAATTTTCCATTCTCTACCACAAACTCTTTTGGTGGCATATTGTTCAGGATTGGAATATCCTCTGATTTGGCATCTTCAATCTCCCAGGCCGATGCTTTCATATCGCTAAACGGGCTGCGCACAATAACTTTCACATCTTCTCCACCTAACCTACGCGAAGTGCGGCAGCAATCCATAGCTGTATTTCCACCGCCCAGTATAATTACTTTCTTACCAATACTTTTTACATGTTCAAAAGCAACGTTGGCTAAAAACTGCACGCCAATGTGGACATTCGCCTTTGCTTCTTCTCTTCCGGGCAAAATCAAATCCCTGCCTTTTGGAGCACCTGTGCCCACGAACACAGCATCATATCCTTTCGACAGGATATCTTTTAAACTTGATACATACTGATTGAAATGTGTTTGAATACCTAAATTGAGAATGTAGCCAACCTCTTCATCCAACACTTTTTCGGGCAACCGGAAGCCCGGAATTTGAGTGCGCATCATACCACCTCCTTTATGCCATTCATCATACAGATGGATTTCATAGCCCAGTGGTGCAAGATCACGAGCAACAGTTAATGATGCAGGGCCACCACCAATCAAGCAAATCTTTTTGCCATTCTTTTGTTTCTTGATCACGGGCATCCTGCTCAGTACATCTCCCTTGTTGTCAGCAGCAACACGCTTTAACCGGCAAATGGCAACAGGCTCTTCATCAACCCTGCCTCTTCGGCAAGCTGGTTCACAAGGGCGATCGCAGGTGCGACCCAAAACTCCGGGAAACACGTTAGATTCCCAGTTGATCATATAGGCATCTGTATATCGCTCTGCTGCGATTAAACGGATGTATTCGGGAACGGGAGTATGGGCTGGGCAAGCGTATTGGCAATCAACCACCTTATGAAAATACTCGGGGTTGCTAATATCTGTAGGTTCCAAATCTGTGCTTTAAAAAAATTCGGGTGCTAATATAAGCCCAAATGTCTAAGAAACCATGATTTGGGACGAGTGGTGGACGTGTGACATGCTATTCAAACCGATATTTAGATTAACGGACAGTAGTTGGCCTGCCTCATTTGAGAGAGTCGCTACCAAAAAAATAGTGGGCTTTACTTTATGGGATTGTTTCTGGCAAGGTTTGCTGTTAGTACAACATCCTCAAATTCAATTTTGGCCATCTTCAGGGCATAGAATAAAAACCTGACCTCTTTAATATGAATGGAGTCATCGGCCTGCGCCAGCCGGTAGAGGTGAACCAAAGCGCACAGTTTGTCCTCCTCACTGCACTGGTTCAAGAGTTTGATTCCGGTGTCGTAAATTTCCTTTTCTTTTAATCCAACAATACTTTTTTCAAATTGATCGATCACATCATTTGAAATACCCTCTTCATTTTTTATGGAAGTAATGGCCACGCGCTCCCTCTCATCAATAACTCCATCGGCATGCATTAGCAGGTGGGCGAAATTGAGTAAGCCTAATTGAAAGTCAATATTTTTGTTCATACAGAAGTTTCCTGAATACAAATTATTTTCTAATGTAATTGAAATTCGGAGATTAAACGGACTCAACCGGTATTTATCGGGGAGAAATAAAAATCTTGGAATGTTCTCGCAATTTTAAGATAGCATAAGATATTGATTATCAAATGATAACATTGCCGCCATTACCCATGTGAAGTGTTCAGAATAATTTTTGATTGCCAAGACCTGGTTACCGACATCGTTTATTAAACTCCTTATATTTAAGATTGAGTTTATCAACCTGTCATCCTAATTACAAAGAAATGACCCACGAAAAACTACAGCAAGTAATTAACAAGATGCTCGAGAGTATATCGGCACAAATTCCTGATTACAAGAACAGCGAGCCCGACTGGAGCATATCACAAGGAAACGTAGCCGTTTGCATAATTGATGAAAAGGGAAATGTGTATGGAAAAATATGGGGAAGCGATAAACTGAAGGGGCGTAAGTATTTTGATGTGGCGTACCGCAAAGCTTCACAGGTTTGGATTACCGGTTACAAAACCGGGGAGTATGAAAAGCTTGTGTTTACGGATAAGCTGAACTATAAAGATTTTGGAATTGAACTTCCCGACCTGATGGGTTGGCAAGGTGGGCAGCCCATTCAACTGGATGCTGAGACGACCATCGCCTGCGGATTTAGCGGTTTCAAAGGAATTAACGATCTTGGTATTGTAAAAAAGGCTGCTGATGAAGCGTTATCTTAACCAAAGTCAAAAGCAAAAAATATTCATTAAAGCACTGAAATATGGAAACTCCTAAAACTCCAATCACGGTTGAAGTAATAGTTAACGCACCCATAGAAAAAGTATGGACATGCTGGACTGAACCCAAGCACATAACTCAATGGAACCAGGCCTCGCCCGACTGGCATACACCGTATGCAGAAAATGATGCACGAACGGGCGGAAAGTTCAAATCAACGATGGCCGCCAAAGACGGAAGCATGAGTTTTGATTTTGAAGGAACTTACTTCAATGTTCAGCCTCATAAACTGATTGAATACAGTATGGAAGACGGCAGGAAGGTAAAAATATTTTTTATTGTTATTGGCAATGAAACCAGGGTGACGGAAACGTTTGATCCGGAAAACACCAACCCGGTGGAGATGCAGCAAGGCGGCTGGCAAGCCATACTTGACAGCTTTAAAAAATATACGGAGGCGCTAGGTTAAGTGAGTACGCTTATTTCAACGCAACCTTCTTCCCTGTTTTCACCGCCAGGTAAATAGCATCCATAATTTTTAAATCTTTCACCCCTTCTTCCCCATCAACCGGCACAATTGGTTTTTTGTTTTGCAAAATGATGGCCGCCATCTCATCCATTTGAACTGTTTGATGCGTTACGTGGTCGTAAGTTAATTCACCCTTATTTGTTTTTGCCTTAATCGGGCCGTAGCCTGTAGATGGCTGCATCTCAGCATATCCTTTATCGCCATCCAGAAAAAAGCGATCGAGATTTCCCATCGAATAAGTAGATAAGCAGGAAGCCACCGCTCCGCTTGGGAAGCCAAGCTGAAATTGAATCGTTTCGTCAACGCCTTCTTTAAATTTCTCCCTGTCTGTCTTGGCTTCTTGTGCCGTTACCCAGATAGGCTCTTCACCCACCATATAGCGCGAACCATTCACGGCATAGATACCAATATCCATCAGCGAACCTCCCCCGGCCAATTGCTTATTCAGTCGCCATTGAGTTGGGTCGCCTATTTTAAATCCGCACAAGCCTTGAAAGAATAAAGTTTTGCCAAACTCGCCTGCATTTCTCATTCGAATAATTTCCAATGTTTTGGGCTCAAAATGCATCCGGTAACCAACCAATAATTTCACATTGGCTGCCTTGCAGGCTGCTACCATCTCTTTCCCCTCCTTCTCATTTAACGCCATTGGTTTTTCGCAAATCACATGCTTGCCGGCCTTGGCTACCCGAATGGCCTGGCTTTTATGCAGAGAATTGGGCGTAATAATATAGACCGCATCAATATCCGGATTATCTTTTAGGCTATCGAAGTTTTCGTAGTTGTAGCAATTCTTTTCAGGAATATTGAATTGAGTTTGCCAATCTTTAATTTTTGATGGCGTGCCGCTAACAACGCCTACCAACTTTGCCATTGAGCATGTTTGCATAGCATCGGCCACCCGCTTGCCGTAGCTGCCCAACCCCATAATGGCCACGCGCAAAACGGGACCTTCATACGTAGACTTGGAAAGCAGATTACTGCCTTTAGCACTTGCCGATGGAATAAATGGAATAGCAAAAGCAGATGCTGTAATTTTTTGAAGAAAGTCGCGCCTGGAGCTCATGTAAATTAGGTTTGTTAAGTTGGCGTTAAATTAATCTTTCCCGCGACTCAAACAAACGGAGCTGTGGTTGACCGGTAATTATCTGAAAGGATTTTGTGTTTAATTAACCGTAAACGAAATTGAGTTGCTACTTAATTCCTGATCGATCATTTCACCTACTGCATTTTGTCTCTTCATCTCTAATATTTTTACCTGAATAATATCGTTGGCACTGGCCACGGAACGGATTTCTACCAAATCGCCCGCGAAAATATCAGCCTGGCTAAATTCCAAACGTTTAATGGATCGGCCATTATGAATTAATGAAACCTCCCATTTCAAAATTTTATAAACAGCATCTTTGGGCACCATCTGTTTAAATGCTTCATCGGAAATGGGATTGATGCTTATGCCGGAAGGCAACGGCACGGTTACTTTAGAGTCAAAAGAATAATAAGATTTCCCACTGATCTTTACTTCAAAAATCGGCCTGGGCGGCTTCTTGGAATACAAGACAGATTTGGCCATTACCTGACCGTTTTTCTTCAATTCTATAATCACCACAGCCGAATCTGGAATAATAGCGATGCGATCATTATCCTTGTTTTCAATCAGCCGCGCCCCTCTCACACCAATTCCATTTTCAGGTGAAATACTTGTTTTAAAGAGATAACTCACTGAAATATCATTGCGGCATTTCAAATAAACCTTTAATGAATCTTTTTGCTGAGCCAATAATTGACTGTGAGCGAAAAAGAGGAATAGGAAAATTGCAGTTATCTTGAAATTAGCTGACATACAGTTATCGATTAAGTTTAAGCCACATGAAGCTACAATAAAAATCAATGCCAGAGATCATAAAACAAAAAACCCAAAGTCTCCTTTGGGTTTTTTGTGAGGTGCTGAGCGGATTCGAACCGCTGTGGGAGCTTTTGCAGAGCTCTGCCTAGCCGCTCGGCCACAGCACCAA
>Ga0315912_10003043_pt1 | contig 17091 bp, 13 predicted proteins | sample VfabasoilMG_FD_204469 | JGI IMG/M metagenome (GOLD analysis project Ga0315912, IMG submission 204469) | Garden soil microbial communities collected in Santa Monica, California, United States - V. faba soil | ecosystem: Environmental > Terrestrial > Soil > Garden | place: USA: California... | reverse complement strand
CGGTTCCGCCGCAATACCCCACGAGGTTGCGGCGGAACCGCTGCGCGTTCCGCCCGACGGTCCCGAGGCTTGACTGTGTCGAGCCATCTACTTAGAATGAGTACATACTCACTGAGTGTTAAGTCAATGCAATCGACATCGCACCCAACCAGCCGCACCCTCCAGCGCGCGGCGACGCGCCGCCAACTGCTCGACGCGGGCTTGCGCGTGGTGGCGGAATGCGGCTTCGCCGGCGCCACGACGGCGGCCATCGCCCAGGCGTCGGGCAAGGCGCACGGGACGGTGTTCGTGCACTTCCGCACACGCGACGAACTGGTCGAGGAGCTGGTCGGGGAGATCGGCAGCGCCATGTCGAACCGGCTGTCGGAGACAACGTCGAGCGAGCCGGGCCTCGCGGAGGTGGTCGATGCACATCTCGCGGCGCTGGCCGAGCACGAGGTGATCTATGCGCGCCTGCTGGACGAGCTCTCCACCCTGCCCGCCTCCGCGCGCGCCCGCGTGTTCGCGCTGCAGTCCGGCATCGGCTGGCGACTGCGCCAGGCGTACGAGCGTGCGCTCGCGCGCGGCGAGGTGCGCGCGCTCGACCCGGTGGCGCTCTCCAACACCTGGATCGCGCTCACCAACCACCACCTCCTGAACCGCGACCTGTTCGCGCCCGGCGCCAGCGTGATCGCCGCGCGTGGCGCGTCGCTCAAATCCCACCTGCTCGACATCACCCGACGCTGAGGTCCCCATGTCCGACCAGCACTGCCCCTCCTGCGGTTCCTGCGGTTTCCCGATGCGCGAACGCGACGACTTCGCCGGCGGCCGCCCCGACGCGCGCTACTGCTCCACTTGCGGCAACGACGACGGCACGCTGCGTCCGTTCGACGAGGTGCTGCAGGCGAACGCCGACTACTACGTGCGGCAGCAGGGCGTGGATCCCGCCGCCGCACGCGAGCTGGCGCGCGCGCTGCTCGCCAGCATGCCCGCCTGGAAGCACGCCGCTGCCTGACACCCCATTCCCGCATCCGAGGACCCCGCCATGCCCGCTCCCATGATCCGACCGCTGCTCCTGCTCGCCAGCCTGCTCGGCACCACCGCCGCGGCGAGGACCGCACCCGACGAGGCCTTGTCCGGCGCACAGTTGCGCGCGCTCAACCATCGCTTCGTGGATTCGTTCGTCGTACCCAACCCCTACTTCATGGAAAACCTGGTCGACCCCGATTTCCTGCGCACGACCGCGAACGGCACCTGGGAGGAACGCGAGGCCTTCCTCGCGAGCCTCTCGTCCAAGCCGAAGTTCAGCAGCGCCTCCTACGACCAGGTGCAGGTACGCCTGTTCGGACCGGTCGCGGTCATGCATGCACTGTTCGAGGGCACCACGCGCGACGGCAAGGTCGCACGCGCGCGCTACACCGACGTCTACACCTGGAACGGGTCGGGCTGGCGCCTGGTCAGCGGCCAGAACACCGTGCTGAAGGACGGCGTGCCGGTGGCGCTGCAGACCGGCACGGCGCCGACCCGCGCGACGTGGCAAGGCAAGGATCCCGAGGGCGACGACCTCGACGTCCTGCGCGCCTTGAACGAGGGCTACGTGAACGCGTTCCGCGAGGCCGACGTCGCCTGGTACGACGCGCATCTCGCGCCCGACTACGTCGTGGTCTCCTCCGACGGTTCGCTCAAGGACCGCGCGGCCGCGCTCGCGGATTTCTCCAAACCCGTGTTCGCCGAGCACATCCGCTCGTTCCCCGTCGACAAGGTCAACATCCGCCGTTTCGGCGACATCGCCCTGATCCACGCGGAGAACGACTTCGAGATGAAGGACGGCCGCCGCGGCGTGAACCGCTACACCGACATCTGGCTCAAGCGCGACGGCCGCTGGCAGTGCATCGCGGCGCATATCACCACGCACAAGGCGCTCGGGTAGCAGGACCCCGGCGCGCGATGGGCGGCTGCAAGCGCGCGCCGCCATCCCATGATCACGGTTCCGGGGGCTCGCGATCGCCGCGCTGGTTGTGATCAGCGACCCTTCAGTGGCCGCTTCCGACCCGAAGCGGAAATCGGGATCGCCCCGATGCGGTCATTCCAACCGCAAAAAGCGGATGCTCAGTGATCATCCGAATCACTATCGCGCGAAAGCCACGAACGCAGAATTTGAGCGGCTACCGCACAGAAATGGCTCTAAGCCCACTGATGGCACGGTAGTCCGCGAGGACATTTAGTTGGGCTTGCCTTCACTGCCAGTCCTACGTCTATTTGCTCCGTAGCATCTCAGTGAACTGCCTGAGGGTCTCCACACAACTTGAGATGGCCGCATCGCAAGCAAATGCAACCAATTCGTACTGCTTGTCCATCTTGTCTTGAACAAACGTGGTGGAGCCGTACGCCGGGACTGTTGTGCGCCCTGGACCTAGCACCCTCATACACTTGGGCGGGGAACGATTTCCGTAGCAGGACGAGACTTCAAGTTTCTGAGGGCATGCGTTCCTTAGCTGCACTAGGTCACCAACCGCATCTGTCACGTCAATTGACAAACATGTTGATAGGTTCTGCGCAGCTGAAGCGCCTAAGTTAGCGGCGGCATCGTCCTTGTCGAAGGAGCCATTAACACCGCCCACTTCTGCCGAACTAGAGACGCGGGAGTCTAAATCTAAAGTACTTGGCGACGAAAGCGATCGATTCATCACCATTTCCAGCATGACTCGATCCGAAGCCTCAAGCGTTCCAGAAGCCAGTGAGTCACTTACAGCACGAGTGTCCATGAAGGTATTGAGCACCTTCGCAACCTGATCAGGGTTAGAACTTACGATTGCTGCGGCGCCTATAGCCAATAGACCCCCTGACAGGAAATCTCCGAATGACCCCGCAGACTCATTTTTCAGTTCAGCATACTGATCAGCGAGAAACTTTGTGTTCCGTTTAATGATATTTGTTTTCTCGACGCCCTGACGACTTAGCCAGCGGTCAAGTTCACGTAGGTGCTTCGGAACACCTTCCTTGTTGGCGCCATGAAGAGTGTTTCGCCAAGTTGTGCCGCTTGCCGGGTCAGTTGACGCGGCGCCAAAGTCGAGCCATGTAGCAACGATCTCGCGCGCGTTCGGAGGAAACAATTCGGGCTGCGCTCTCCATAAAGACAATGCACTCAGTACGAGGACATTACCGATCTGAGCCACATTCTGAGACTGCACTTCCCCGTCTATCAATGTTGCTGCCAACAGCGCCCGAAGAGTTTGAGGCGATGCATTGTGAGTTACGTGCTCGAATGGCAGGCACGGTAGGTCACCCACGTGACCACGAGCAACCCCTTTTGACAAAAGACTTATCACGTCACTGGTGCTATTACGAGTAACTGCACCGCAAAGCGCCACTTCATCGGCCGCTGCGGAATTGGCAGTCCCACCGACTGATACGAGATACTCGGCCAACAATGCATTGTTGAAGCCATTAGCGATATCCAACCAAGTCCAATAGACGTTGTTGTTACCCCGAGGCGGTTCAGTTTTCAAATTTGGGTTCATTCCGGCTTCGACAGCTAGACGCGCTACGTCCTGTTGCTTCCTTGCCGGTTTGGATAGTTCAATCGCAAAGAGGGCGAGATCATTCGACGGAATGTCCTTAAAGAGATTCGCGTTATTCGATAGAATCTTTGCAAGGAGGTGCGATGACGTTGCCGGGGGCAAGAGAGCAACCAAGGTGAACGGACGTTGTCCGCCGGCATTGAGATTAGGGTCGGCACCTAGCTGTACAAGCGAGGACGCAAGGGTAGTTTCCGTTTCTAAAGCTAATCCCATTGCATATTCAAAGCGATACGCCTTGTAACTTGGCGTGCAGATTACGAGATCGTTCACAGAAGCAAGATTCTCGCCAATTAGACTGCGCGTGTAGTTAAGCCTGCGGCGGGAGTCTAAATCTGCCTTTTGCCGAGAGTTACTTACTATCTCTGGACGCAGGAAGTTGTTTGGACTCATTTCTATGAATACGTCTTTTCCAATGGAGCGCAGTTCCCGCATAGCCGACGCAAAGTTGTCGCTCGCTGCGTTGTCGAGGTAGTTCTGAAATGCCATAGCTTCCTGCGCTCCACCGACGCGAATGGTGTGCTCCCCGCAAGTCACCGTTCGCACTTGCGCAAATGCATCGCTAGTGCTCGAAAGAAGTAACACGGATAGCCAGAGACGGGTGACCTTCACGGTTTCCTCCTTGTCTACTTTTTCGGAGCACATGCGTACAGGGTTTTATTGTGTAGCAGGCCACGCGGGGCGAGCCGAGATCCTTTGCCACGGGCACACCATTCGAACTGTATTGGCGACGATTGGCAGGCTTCGGGGGTTGTTGGGTTCCATGATCTAGGACATCCACGCAGTCGGGGCTCGGGAGATCGACCTGTTTCTCGCTGCGACGGCGGCGGGCATCAGTTTTCGGTGTCTGCACACGGATGGTTGCACAGTTCAAATGCCGTTCGGACACAGCGACACCACGGTCCACAATGATCTACAGGCGCGCGTACCTGGTCGGGCCCCAGCCGTAGACACCCCCGATCTCGCTTGATGTCGGCCGCCCTACCGGCCGGCTCCAGAACCGGCTATCGAGCGACCGCTATCCGGCAAGTCGCGCAAGGACCGCCAGTGACGGCTTCTCGCCGTGACCAGCCGGTCGTCAGGGAGGCGGACGCAATGAGGATCGGGATCGGCAGGCTGATCACTGATCCGCGGAGCGGGTGATCACGACTACCGGAGTGCAGAGCTGCCTGCCACCGGACGGGTTCGCGACCGAATGCGTCGTCATCTGGACCGCCCTCCCGGCGGATGCTCGCGTGCCTGCGTTCGCCAGACTGTTCGGCAAGGGTGGAGAGGAGACCCGGCTCAGGATGCGGACTTCGCGGTCCGTTTCTACCGCGACCGGTTGCATCCCGGAGCGACGCCCTCGAAGATCCCTCGAGGGCCAGGCGCGCGAACGGGGATGCGATGCGGATGTATCCGACTCGATGGTTCGTAGTCGCATGCTGTTTCCTCGGCGCCACGGTGGATCCCGCCATCGCGCTCGACAGCGGCGCGAGGCCGGTCGGCTGGCGGCCCAGCGCGGACTTCGTCGAGGTCCCGGGTCGGCATGGCGACACCGTCGTGGCCGAACTGCATCTCAAGGGCGAGCGCCCGGACGACTGGCGCGAACGCGTCAGGGTGCTGCGCATGCCACGCGCGTCGGTCGCATCGCCGGCGGAGGCACACGCGACCGTGCTGGACGCGATGCGTTCGGCCTGTCCCGCGTACCACGACCTGCCGATACCCAAACCGGAGGGAGAGATCGGTCCCCCCGACATCGTGCTGTGGTTCTGCCCCAAGCACGCCGAAGGGGGTGGTCGTGCAGGGTTCGTGCGGGCCATCGCCGCGGACGATGCGTGGTTCCTGATGCTCGTCGAGGGCCGATACGCCAACTTCTCTCGCAAGCACAATCCGATCACCTCCCAGCAGGAACAACGATGGGTACCGCTGATCGGAACCTTTTCACTGTGCGAGGCCTGGACCACCCCCGGATGCGCACCCGATGCCGCCGCACTCATGACCGCTGGCGCGAGGCTGCGCAGCGAGGTGGACGAGGCCGAGATCGCGCCGATCGAAGCGCGCGGCGTCGAACTCTTCCAACAGGACCAGCTGGCGTGGCACGCCACCGACTTCGCGATCGAAAACAAGGCGATCGATCCGACGCAATCTCGACCGGATGGCGCCTTCGTCGCGGTGCCGGGCACCGGCAAGTCGGGAATCTCGTACTTCCTGTTCGGAGGCGCCAAGCCCGAACTCGCCGCGGCGGTGAGTACCGATGCCGAGGGGCGGATGTCGATGCTCGCCCGGGACCTCCCCATCCCCGAGGACGTGCGTGCACGCTATGAAGCGTTGTTGCTCGCGCGAGCACAGAATCCGGTCCTGTGCGAGCGCGCCGTCAACTCGGCGGTGCTGCGCACCGAAGACGGGAACGGGTGGTGGGTCTACGTGATGAGCGCCAGTTCGCAGGCCGGGGTCATGGTGCTCGGCGGGCATACGCGATTCCGGATCGACGGCGAACGCAAGCAGGTGCAGAGCACCGAGCGTTCCGCGAAATCCTGTATCGCCCTGGACCTCGCCCAGATGCGCAAGTTGTCCGACGGCTCCGCGGGGGATCGGCCGCTCAATCCCGTCGTCTCCCATCTCGTCTCGGACACGCCATGGGAAACGCACGTGTTCCAGTCCCTGACCTTCGATACGCCGCTACTGGTCCTGACCCGACGCGCCGCGTGGCGTATCGATGGCGGACGGATCGCGAGGCTGGACATCGACTGACGCCATGCGGGAAACGCGCGGCGCGCCTGCGTCTCCCCGCGCACACGGGCGAGCTCATGCGGGCAGTCGAGTCGACTGGACGCGACACGATCCGCCGGCATCGGACGTTGTTGCGCCCGCAGTCGGGTGCGGTCAGCATCGCCGCCATGGACGATGCCCGCGCACGACGGATCCCGGACGAGCGGCAGGGAGCGTGGCATTGCCGATCGCGTGCCGCTGCCGGGGTCCTCGCCGTGGCGGCGTTCGCCAGTCCGACGCCCGCCGACGCCGCCGTCGAGTTCGCGGGCTACACCTGGCAGGTGCGCAATGGCACGGGCGGTCCCGGGCCGAACACGTTCGACGCGCAGAACGTGTCGGTGGATGCGAATGGCCACCTGCACCTGCGCATCGTCAAGCGCAACGGCAAGTGGACCTGCGCGGAGGTGTTCCTCGACCAGCGCTTCGGATTCGGGACGTACCAGTTCCAGCTGCTCGGACGCCCCGACCGGATGGACGACAACGTGGTGCTCGGGCTGTTCAACTACACCGTGCCCGAGGTGGGCCCCGATGCCACGAACGAGATCGACATCGAGTTCGCCACCTGGGGCGGCGCGCAGGCCGAGCACGGGAACTACACCGTGTGGCCCGCCGTGGACGGGCTGCCGCCGACCTCGCATCCCTACGATGCGACGCTGGCCGGCGATGCGAGCACGCACCGCTTCGACTGGCGCTCGGGCACGATCCTGTTCCAGTCGCTGGACGGCTGGCACGACGACGACACCGGCGAGTACGCGCGCTGGTCCTACGCGCCCGTCGATGCGCTCCAGCGCATCCCTCAGCAGCCCCTCCCCGTGCACATCAACCTGTGGCTGTTCCAGGGCAAGGCGCCGACCGACGGCCAGGCCGTGGACGTGGTGGTGACGGACTTCAGGTTCGTGGCGGCGCCGCTGTTCGGCGATGGCTTCGAGTGATGGGCGTTCGCATGCCCAGGCTTTCGTAGGAACCCACGGCCGGCCCGAGGACGCGCCGTCGTGGTCCCGCAGACATTCGGCGGCCTCCTCGCCACCTGGTCTCGCCGCTGCCCTGCCGTCGTAGAGCCGACCTTGCTCGGCTTGGTCACCGTGATCGCGTGAGCGGAGCAAGCTCCGCTCTACAAAGGCGAGGAAGCCCGAGGCTCGGCAGATGATCGACTGCGGCGCACGTCGGTGCGCGATCAACACCGCGCCTGCGCATCGATACCGGCATCCGCGCGCCGATGCGCGCTTGCGGCGGTCGCGCATCCCGGTCCGCTTGCGGCCCTCCTCGCCGTCGCGCATTCGCTACCATGGTCGGGACGGGCATCATGGCCCGCGTCCGGGGCCACTGGATCATGCGCACGCGAGGAGCGGACCGCGCGGGTGCGAGGATCCAGGGCAAGGCCCTGGTTCTCGTGCTCGGCATGCTCGCACTGGCCATCCTGGCCGTGGTCCTGCGCATGCGCCAGGAATCGGCGTCGGCCACGGACGGTGCGCGTGTCGCGCTCGAGGGCGGCACGGCGGACACGCGCCGAACGGCTGTCGAACCCGTCGCGTCGATCCCGGTGGACGAGCGCGGATGCCTCAGGCCAGCCGCGGCGAACGCGGCGAACGAAGGACCCGAAGCGCCCGATGCGCGCAGCTGGCGCGAGGTGCGTGCCGCGGGCGATCGCCTGCGCGTCGATGTCTGCGGAAGCATCTGGGCGCTCTGGTTCAATTCCTGGGCGGTGGTCCTAGACGGCGATCCGGCGCAAGTCGCGCAGGTGGCCATGCCCCGGGGCGGCGAGTTCGACGCGCTCGCGCGCTCGGGCGTATCGAGCTTCCTGTTCGATCCCTACGGCTCGCTCTGGATCGCCGGCCGCCAGGGGCAGGTCGCGCGCGTGCGCGCGGGCACCTGGGAGGCGATCGCGAACGACCTGCCCTGCCCGAATGCCTGGCTGCACGTATTCGACGCGAACGTGCAACTGGGCTGCGGCGACGCGAAACCCACGCTGAGGGCCTGGGACGAAGAGTCGCGACGTTGGACCGCAGTGCCGGGAGCGCCGGCGAACGTCGAACTGCTCGCCACGCTCGAGAACGGCCTGCTGGTGGCGGCGGGATCGGGCCGACTGCTCGCGCAGGGTGGTGGCACGCCCCCGCAATGGCGCGAACTCGCGCGCTACGAGGGGAAGTCGACGGCCCTCGCGGCCGACGCCCGGCGCGTGTACATCGGTACCGAGGCCGGATTGCAGGTCCTCGATACCGAGGGCGTCCTGCAGGAAGCGGCTTTCGAATCCCAGGCGATCACCGGCATTGCGACCGACCCTCTGGGCGGCGCGTGGATCTCGGTGCGCAACCGCGGCCTGCATCGATTCGACGGCCGCTCCTGGCATGCCTGGCGATACGCGCAGGGACTGCCCGACGACGAGGCCCGCGACGTGCTGCTCGACGCCGCGAATCGCCTGTGGCTCGGCGCCGGCCGCATCGCGATGATCGATGCCGCAGCGGCGGACGCGCGCATCCGCGTACTGGAACCCCCCGTGCTCCTGCCCGCCCGCATCCACGGCGATGCCTGCGCGGCCGCAGCGGTGCTGATGCAGGACCGTCCGGAATCCGGCCAGGTCGCACAGGCGACGGTGTCGGGTCGCCAGCACGTGTTCTTCCGCGGCGAGCAGGCGTGTCCCGATCCCGCGCGCCTGGCCGACACCGCCACGGTGCACGCCCGCCGCGCACGCGACGGCGCGATCCTGGCGGTGCCGTACAACGGCCGGCGGGGTGAACGCCACTGCGGCGGTGCATGCGCCGGGTCGCAACGGGCAACGATGCGGCAGTTCTGGACCCTGTCGCTGCATGCGCCGAACGACGGCACGGTGCGCGACGGCTCCGGGGTCCGCACGATCACGCCGCCCGAACCGACGCCCGACGTATCACCCGACCTCGTGCTCGCCACCGACTCGGGCGAAGTCTGGATCAGCACGCGCAATGCCGGTGTCCATCGCCACGACGGCGAGCGCTGGCACCACTACGGCGCCGATTCGGGTTTCGGGCCGGGCAATCCGGTACAGGCCATGGTCGAAGCCCGGGACGGTGCGGTCTGGATCGGCAGTTCACCGCAGTGGTCGGCTGAACGCGCGCGCTACGGCGGCGTGCCGCTGCAACGCTGGTCGCGTGACGACGGCTGGCGCGCCCTGGACGGCGCCGGCGGCGTGAAGTCCCCGGCCGTGTACGCGCTGGCCCCGGTTGCGAACGGCGTGGCCGCGGGCGGCAACGGCGGCCTGTCCTGGCATGGCTGGGACGCGGTGGAATCGGCGCCGGCGCGGCGCTTCGGCCCGCATCGATTCGTGCTCACGATCGCCGTCGATGCGCGCGGGGTCGCGTGGTCCGCGCACGGCGTGTTCGCACCGGGACTCACGCTGGACAATGATGGCCAGTCGCGCACGCTCACCACCCGCGACGGCCTGTTCGACGACCAGGTCCGACGCATCGCGCACGACGACGAGGGCCGCGTGTGGCTGCTCGCCGAGGACGGGCGCGTCGCGGTGTATGCACGCGAGGTGCTGGCAGGGGACTGAAGCGACGGTACGCCGCGACGTCCCCGCGGCCACGCCATCCGATGATCGAACCGTCGCACGGTCCCGGGAAAGCGGCGACCGCTGAGCGATCGCAACGCACCGCTTCCGGGCTACGATGTCGGCGCCGTGCCCGTGATGCCTCGCAGTCCCGCATCCACGCGGCGCGACGCCGGAACGGCCACCCAGGAACGTGACCCATGCGTGCAGGCGAGGACCGATGCGATGTGGTGGTCGTCGGCGAGGCGCTCGTCGACGTCTTCCACGACCAGGTCGCGGTCGGCGGTGCGCCGCTCAATGTCGCGCGCCACCTCGCGGGGTTCGGCTGCTCGCCCCTGCTGGTCACGCGCATCGGCGACGACGCGCACGGCCGTCGCGTGCTCGACGACATGGCGCGCCACGGCATGCGTACCAGCGGCGTCCAGGTCGATCCCCACGCCCCGACGGGTACCGTGCAGGTCGAGGAGACCGGCGCCGGCAGCCACCGCTTCGTGATCGCGCGCGACCAGGCCTATGACCGCATCGATCCCGACCTCGCGCGCGCAGCGATCGACGCGCACGCGCGCGACGCGGGCTGTTTGTACTTCGGCACCTTGATCGGGCGCACGCAGGCCGGCCGCCAGCTGCTCGACGCGCTGCTCGGCGCGTTCCCGTCCCGTCGATTCCTGGACCTGAACTGGCGCGACGGCCAGGTCAGCGTGGCCGACGCGCTGGCATCGGCGGACCTCGCGGACGAGATCAAATTGAACGAGGACGAGTTCGCGATGCTCGCGCATGCCATCGATCCCGTGCCCGGGTCCGGTCGGGTGCGGCCGGCGATCGGAGCCGTGGATGCGACGGCGGCGCGATTGCTCGCGCGCGGTCGTGCGCAGTCCCTGGTCGTGACGTAAGGCGGCGAGGGCTACGCGGCGTTTGCGCGCGACGGCATGTGCGTGGCGCGTGGCGACGGCTTGCCCGTCGCGATGGTCGATACCGTGGGCGCGGGCGATGCCTTCGTGGCGGCCCTGCTCGCCGGCCAGGCCGCCCACTGGCCGCTCGCGCTGCGCCTCGCGCGCGCGAACCAGTTCGGCGCCGCCGCGTGCGGGTGGCGCGGTGCGGTGTCTCCCGATCCGGACCTCCATGCCCGTTGGCGCGCGCACTGGTCCCGGCAAGTGCCGGGCGAGGTCTAGGGCGGAACCGGCCCGCCGGCCCCCTGAAACCAGGGAGCCGCGTCGAGGCGACTGTCCCCGGAACGGACCCGCGATGCGCTAGCGACAGTACGCCGGCAGGTATCGGCTGTTGATCGGATTGGACCCGCCCGTGGAGCAGGACCAGTCGATGCGTGCGCGGTTGTTGTGTTCGGGCGTGAGCACGAAGGTGGTGCCCGAGGCATCGCCCAGCTGCGCGGTGGTGGCGAACGTCACCTGGATCACGCCGTTGGGAATCACCGCGATCGATGACACCCACTTGGACGAGATGGTGCCGTTGTAGCCGGCCTGCGCGTTGTTGCCCGGGAAGACGCCGCCGTTGGCCAGCGTCGACTCGTTGACCGCGAACTTCGCGGAAGCGGCGACGTTGATGCCCTCGGCGACCATGGCGCGGAGCGAATAGCTGGCGTACGCCGGCATGGCGATCGCGAGCAGGATGCCCAGGATCGCGATCACGATCATGAGCTCGATCAAGGTGAAGCCACTTGCAGCCTTCATGACAATTCCCCCCCTGTGGAGAATTTCGCGAATTCCCATGACGCAGGACCCGCCGGAAGGCTGGATCGCTTGCAGTCGACCGCTCACGCGTCCGGCGGGATTCGCACTTGGCCGAACGCGGGCTCTTGGCTCTCGGCATGGGCGTAAGGCCGCCCGATGAGCCGGATGATAGTCGATTATCCTGGAAAGTGTGAGCAGACCGGATTGTTCCGGACTCGCCACTGTGGTAGCGATCCGCCAGCGAACGGCGACGCTCGGGGATGGCGCAGGGACCGGGTGTTCGCGTCGGGAGCGGGCGCGGTGCGCCCGAGGCACCGCTACGAGCAGGTGAAATCGTTCGCGCCGACGGCCTTGCACTGCGGCGGGTTGCCCTTCGCGCGCCAGTAGGTCGTCACGCCGAGCCTTTCCAGCGTCTGCTTGAAGGCCGGCGAGTTGCGGAACGTGGGCGGGTAGCGCTCCCACGTCGCCAGCTCGTCGGTGTCGTTGTCGCGCGTGGTTGCGAGCAGATCGTAGGCACCCAGGTACACGTAGGCCCGGGCATGACCCAGGCGCAGGGCCACGCCGCGGTCGCTCGGGGGCAGGTTGCGCTCGACCAGCGCCTTCGCATCCGCGCGTGCCGGCGCGGGATTGGCCAGGGACTCCATCAGGATCTCGGCCAGCTCGGGCTTGGCGCCGAGGCGCTCCAGCAACAGGCGTGCGCCGACCCGATCGCCGCGTTTCACCAGCAGCGGCAGGAAGCTGTCCGCGCGGTTGGTCACGAAGCCCTTGGCCACGCCCTGCTCGAACAGCGCGTACGCCTCGTCCTCGCGGCCGGCGAACTGGTGCGCCAGGGCCTGCCAGCGGGTGCAATTCAGGTATGCCGGATCGATCCGAAGGCACTGCGCCGTATCCGCCACGGCGCGATCGAAGTAGCCGAGGTTGACCCAGAACGTGGCGCGCCACAGGAAGGCCGTCGCATTCTTCGGATCGGTGGCGATCGCCTTGTCCATCATCGACAGGGTCTCGACGAAATCCACGCCCCGTTCGCCGCCGCCGTAGGTCTTCGCCATGGCCAGCGCGGCCCAGGGCATGGACAGCGTCGGGTCGAGCTCGAGCGCGCGCTTCGCGGCATCGGTCGTGAGCGACTGGTAGTCGCGATCATGCTCCAGCCACGACGGCGCGACACCGTAGGCCGCCGCGAGCAGTTCCCAGCCGCGCGCGAACTTCGGGTCCATCCTGACCACCTGCTCGGCGAGGCGGATCGACTCCTTGACGTCGGCACGCGTGACGAACAGGCCGCGCGACTTCAGGTAGGTCTCGTAGGCATCGAGGTTGTCGGTGTCGGCCTTCACCGTGACCGCGCGCTCGGTCGTGCCTTTCCCGAGCGAGCCGCGCAGTGCCGCCACGATCGCGTTAGCGATCTCGTCCTGGATCTTGAAGATGTCGGTCAGCTCGCGGTCGTAGGTGTCCGACCACAGGTGCCGGTCGTGCACCGCGTCGATCAGCTGCGCGGTGATGCGCACCTGCTTGCCCGACTTGCGCACGCTGCCTTCGAGGATGTGGTCGACCTTCAGCTCCTTCGCGATCGCCGCGGCGCCGAGGTCCCTGCCGCGGTACGCGAACGACGAGGTGCGCGAGGCCACGCCGATCCCGTCCACGTGCACCAGCACGTTCAGCAGTTCCTCGGAGATGCCGTCGGAGAAGTACTGGTTGTCGGCATCGCCGCTCATGTTCACGAACGGCAGCACCGCGATGGACGGGATCGTCGGACCGGCGGGTGCGGCATCGGGCTTCGCGGCAACGGCCGGGGCGCCCGGCGCGGCGGTGGCGGCGTCCGCGGTGGGCGGATTGCCCGTAGCGGCCGGCGGCGCACGACTGGGCAGGTAGCGGTTCGCGAGCATCAGGGCCACGAGCACGACGACACCGACCAGGATCAAACGATCCATGCGCTGCCCGGTGCGCGAGGCGGCGGACTCCGCGGCCGTGACCTCGCCGTCGCGCTTGAGGCCGTCGGGCGTCAGCTCGTACAGCCACGAGACGACGAGCGCGGGGACGAAGCCCAGTGCCAGCAGCACGACCAGGGTCTTGAGCACCCAGCCGGGCGTCTCGAAGATCGGCAAGAGCGTGCCGGCGACCTGCACCACGACCCAGGCGCCGACCAGGTACAGGCCGGCCATGCGTATCACGTTGCGACGCTTCAATTCCGCCAGCAGACCCATAGGACCTATGCCTTCCCCGCAAGCGACCATTCCCGCGCGGATCATCGCAGCTTCACCGCGACGGCGCGCGGCAGCCGTCCCCACGGACGCGCGCATGGTGACGATCGAATGGCGCCGTTCGCGCGCACGCACGCGCACCTGCGAGGACCGGAGCTCGACGCCGCCTTGCGCCGGCCGCCCGCGTGCCCGACCATCCACGGCTGCTGCGCTCGTCGCAACCCGATCCCCGACCCGCATGTTGCGACTGACCGACCTCAGGCTGCCGCTCGACCATCCCGAACCGGCGCTGCGCGCGGGAATCCTCGCGCGACTGGGCATCCCGGACCGGTCGTTGCGCGGCTACACGGTGTTCAAGCGCAGCTACGACGCGCGCAAGCGCGAGGCGATCAGCCTGATCTACACGATCGACGTGGAACTGGACGACGACGACGCCGTGCTCGCGCGTCGGATTGTCCATGTCGCGCCGGCGCCGGACCTGCGCTACCGCTTCGTCACGCACGCGCCTGCGGGCCTGGCCGAACGCCCGATCGTGATCGGCATGGGTCCGTGCGGGCTGTTCGCCGGGCTGATCCTCGCGCAGATGGGATTCCGACCGATCATCCTCGAACGCGGCAAGGCCGTGCGCGAGCGCACGCGCGACACCTTCGGCCTGTGGCGCCAGCGCGTGCTCGATCCCGAATCGAACGTGCAGTTCGGCGAGGGCGGCGCGGGCACGTTCTCCGACGGCAAGCTGTGGAGCCAGGTCAAGGACCCGCACCACTACGGGCGCAAGGTGCTGGAGGAGTTCGTGATCGCGGGCGCGCCCGACGAGATCCTGTACGTCAGCAAGCCGCACATCGGCACCTTCCGCCTGGTCTCGATGGTGGAGAAGATGCGCGCGACCATCGAGGCGCTGGGCGGCGAGATCCGCTTCGGCCAGCGCGTCGAGGAGCTCGAACGCGAGGACGGCCGCGTGCGCGCCCTGCGCCTGCACTCGGGCGAACGGATCGAATGCCGGCACGTCGTGCTCGCGATCGGCCACAGCGCGCGCGACACCTTCGAGATGCTGCACGCGAAGGGCGTGTTCGTGGAGGCGAAGCCGTTCTCGATCGGCTTCCGCATCGAGCACCCGCAGTCGCTGGTCGACCGCGCGCGCTTCGGCCAGAACGCCGGGCATCCGCTGCTCGGCGCCGCGGACTACCGGCTCGTGCACCACTGCCGCAACGGCCGTGCCGTGTACAGCTTCTGCATGTGCCCCGGCGGCACGGTGGTGGCGGCCACCTCCGAGGTGGGACGCGTGGTCACCAACGGCATGAGCCAGTACTCGCGCAACGAGCGCAATGCGAACGCGGGCCTGGTCGTGGGCATCACGCCCGAGGACTATCCCGGGCACCCGCTCGCCGGCATCGCGTTCCAGCGCCACTGGGAATCGCGCGCGTTCGAACTGGGCGGCGGCGACTACTCGGCGCCGGGGCAGCTGGTGGGCGATTTCCTCGCGGGTCGTGCGTCGAGCGCGTTCGGATCGGTGCTGCCGTCGTACACGCCCGGCGTGCGGCTCACGGATCTCGCGCAGGCAGCGCCGGACTACGCGATCGCCGCGCTGCGCGAGGCCCTGCCCGCGCTCGATCGCCAGCTGCGCGGCTTCGCCATGTCCGATGCCGTGCTGACCGCAGTCGAAACCCGCACGTCCTCGCCCATCCGCATCCGCCGCGGCGACGACTACCAGAGCATCAACACGCGCGGCCTTTATCCCGCCGGCGAAGGCGCCGGCTATGCGGGCGGCATCTATTCCGCCGCGATCGACGGGATCGAGGTGGCGCAGGCCGTGGCGCTCGATATCGTCGGCAGCTAGTCCTCCCGAGAACCTGCGCCACCACGCCGTAGGGTGCGTCTCGGACGCACCCCCCCTCGTCATTGGTGCGTCCGAGACGCACCCTACAGGGCCGATCCGGCCGCATGGCCCGACGCCCATGCCCACTGGAAATTGTGGCCACCTAGGTGGCCGGTGACGTCCACGACCTCGCCGATGAAATACAGGCCCGGCACGAGTCTCGATTCCATCGTGGCGGACGAGAGTGCGTCGGTATCGACGCCGCCCAGCGTCACCTCCGCGGTGCGATAGCCCTCGGTGCCGCTGGCGACGATCGGCCAGTGCGAAAGCTTCGAGGCCACCGCCTGCAGCGTCGCCTTCGCTTGCTCGGCGAGCGGGCGCTCGTCGCACCATTGTTCGGCCAGCCGTGCCGCGAGGCGACGCGGCAGCAGCCTCGCGAGCGTGGACCCGAACCCCGCGGCGGGGTGCGTGCGCTGCGCATCGAGCAGCAGGGCCATGGCGTCCCCGTCGGGCAGCAGGTCGATGCGCAGCGCCTCGCCAGGCTGCCAGTACGAGGAGACCTGCAGGATCGCCGGCCCGCTCAGGCCGCGGTGCGTGATCAGCATCGCGTTGGTGAAGCTCGCACCGCCGGCCTGCGCACGGATCGGCAGGGCGACGCCGCTGAGGTCGTGCAGCCCCTCGAGATGCGTCCCGCTCAAGGTCAGCGGCACGAGCCCCGCGCGCGTGGGCAGGACGGCGTGCCCGAACTGCCGGGCCAGGTCGTAGCCGAAACCCGTCGCACCCATGGACGGGATCGACAGGCCGCCGGTGGCAACGACCAGCCGATCGGCGTGCAACGTGCCCATCGATGTCGCGAGCACGAAGCCGTCGGCCTGTCGTTCGACACGCTCGATCGAGCACGAAGTGACCACCTGGGCGCCCGCCTCGGCGCACTCGGCGAGCAGCATCGCCACGATCTGTTTCGACGACTCGTCGCAGAACAGCTGGCCCAGTTCCTTCTCGTGGTACGCGATGCCGTGCCGCTCCACCATCCCGATGAAGTCCGCCGGCTTGAAGCGCGCGAGCGCGGACTTGCAGTAGTGCGGATTGCGCGAGAGGAAGTTCGCGTGCGTGCAGTGCAGGTTGGTGAAGTTGCAGCGCCCGCCGCCGGACATCAGGATCTTCTTGCCCACGCGATTCGCGTGCTCGAGCACCTGCACGCGGCGACCGCGCCGGGCCGCGGTGAGCGCGCACATCAGGCCGGCGGCGCCGCCGCCGATCACGATGGCGTCGATGGTCATGCCGGGTGCGGACCTGGAACGACGGGACAAGGTATGGGCGCTGCGAGGCTCATGGCGTCGTTGTCATTCGCGCGACCGTCCGATCGGGGCACGAAGGTTATCGCACGCACATGGCGCGAATATCTCGGTGTGCTGGATGCTGGGAACCGAGGTACGACGCCTCCCCCGAGCCCCTCGAGCGGCCCCCTCTCCCCGCGGGGAGAGGGTGGGGTGAGGGGGTGGCCTCGGTACTGCAATCGTCACGGATGAAATCCTGGGGCTACCCCCTCACCCTAACCCTCTCCCCG
>Ga0315912_10003042_pt1 | contig 17097 bp, 30 predicted proteins | sample VfabasoilMG_FD_204469 | JGI IMG/M metagenome (GOLD analysis project Ga0315912, IMG submission 204469) | Garden soil microbial communities collected in Santa Monica, California, United States - V. faba soil | ecosystem: Environmental > Terrestrial > Soil > Garden | place: USA: California... | reverse complement strand
AAAGTGCGGACTCGGCTGCGAGCCGGTCCAAGGTCCGCCACTTGAACCTGTGTTCTCTCAAGGACTCGATTAAGCGTTGGCGAATCGCGCGATCGCGTGTCAAGGCAGGAGACGCCTTCGAAGCGGCGGGCGAAGACCGAGCGAGGTCTTCACAGAGTTCCTTGAATGAACGCGGTGGAACCTTGCACTCAAGGATGTCGGCGATACGAGCATAAAGACGTTTCAAACCGTCTGGATCGTCCAGCGTGACACCTTGGCGAAGCGACAGGGGCACCGGAAGATCACCTGGCCGGAGGCCCGCATGACAGACCGGTACAAGCGGAATGCCGCGCATCCACGCGGCTCCGGCTTCGAAGTTGATCCACGGGCGACCTACCGAGTCTGGGCTGCAAAGCACAATCAGGATTGATGATTCCTTTAGGGCACCCTCAATCGAGCGAAGCCATTCTTCACCTGCGGCAATGCTCTCGGCATCGGAAGAAACAAAGACGTCCAGAAACCCCAGAAAATCTTGACCAAGGGCAGCCTTCAGGCGGGCAGCAGTGTCGGCCTCTTCGCTGACGTGACTGACAAACGCTCGCTTCGCCATATGAAGTGGTATTGATCCGGCTAACGCTACAAATGAGCCGCGCGCGCGGCGACATGATCGCACAGGACAGTCGGCGCGCCGGCTTCCTATGCGTGTTGCGCCGATGGTTGGATCTGCGCCTCCCAGTACTGATCGATCCCGGAGAGGGTCGCTGAAAGAAATGGCCACGCTGCAAGCGTGGTCTAGACGAAGCTCGCTCGAAGAGCGAGCGAAATCTGGCGGGTTGACGGGACTCGAACCCGGTTCACCGCGCCGAGGCAATCACCTGACGGCGTGCGAGTTGTGGTCGCAACACGCTGACTGTTCGCAGCTTAGAGTTCCAACGATATTCCGCTCCACTCTCGATGAATCCTCGCGAATCGACCCGATTCGTGGAGACATTTTGGAGACGGATGTCTAGATTCAATTGCGCCAGGTGTATTCATCGCGCGTGCGAGTGCTTGGTCTGAGTGCCATCCAAAGTAGAAAAGGAATCCAGTACGCCAGAGCCATCGTCCACTGCAGCATAGGACTGAGCCCGCCGTCACCAACACGACGACCCCACGCCTGATCGATCGTTGGTGAGGCGCTAAGCGGCACGTTCAGCACGCCGAAGACCGCTGCCGGAGTCCGACCGATGCTGGTGTCAGAGGCTGCGGTGCAACTGACGCTGGATTGGCGGGGGCGTGTGAAGCACAGGGAACCGGAATCGCTGATGTTCGCGACATGGTCCGGCACCGATCTTGTACCCAAGCGGCAGGACGCGAAGCGGAAAAAAGCAAAGCAGCATGAAAGTTACTTGGGCGATCTCTTCTTCGTGTTCTTGCGCGGGCGAAGCGCCCACGCTTCGTGCGGCACCGACAGGCTCGTCCCGCACTGCTTGCAGATGCAGATGTCCAATTTAGTGGCGCGCACGGACAGCGTGAGGGGTCCAGACAAACAGGCTGGGCAGACCGTAATCAGTTCACATGGGTCCGGAGGATCGTGTGCCATGCCGACGACTACTTCGGCCCTCTGCCCGTTGCCTTGTCGGTAGCTATCTGGTCGGTGATTCGCTGAAGGTCTTTTTTGATCTGTTCCGATTGGCGAACAAGTTGGCGGGTCTTCTGGATGATCTCTTCGAGCTCAGCGCGCGACACGTCAGTCACGTGCGGAGGGTACCTGAAATGTCTGATCCCCGACAAACACGACGGCAGCACGCTGGGTTGCTGACTGCTTGTTCACTGCAACTGCTCGGCGATTGTCAGAACCCGCGTTGCGTCCACGCTGCATGTCGTCGAGCTTGCTCAGCGAGCGCGCCGCGGCTGGAGGCAATGGCGTCAGAGGACTTCCTGAGCGCCGCATCTATCGAGCGGAGGGCTTGGACCTTCACCTTGAGCATAGCGTTGCTGCTTTCCCACGCGGCACGGCTGTCTTCAACCGCCATGGCGGTCTGCCGGGAATAAGGGGTCCGCGAAAACTTGATTCTGACGGGCATTTCGCTCCGCTCGTAGATGACGAGCGCGCTGCTGTCGACGGTAAGCGCGTGCGGCTCACAATCTGGGCGTCATCCGAACTTGCTACCCGAACACCAGCACCTTAGCCAGCCACAGGCCCAGAACACACGCAATCGCGCTCGCAAATAGGCCGGCTCGCTTCTCTCTGTCCCGGTTGCGTCTTGCACTGGCCGCGATCCATTGCACCCGGCGCTGATCGGAGTCCAATTTGGCGTTGGCGGATATCGTCAGGTTCGTCGTCATGAGCCTGATGCTGCCTCATTGCGCGGCGAACGTCTGTTCCGTTGTGCACATCAACCACTCGCTGCTCAACACGTGTTACATGTGCCGTCCAGCACGAGAGCGTGAGGCCCCCCGGAGTGACACGAGAGACCGCGCTACCGTCGCGCGTCGTTGATGCTCTCGCTCATCGTCTGCGCCGGTTCATTCCACAGGAACAGGATTGCCAGTGGCGGGAGCAGCCCAAAGCCGGCGAGCATCAGACCCTTCATCCATGACATGTCAACCGCCAGGGCGATCGCGACGACCGTTGCGATCAACACCCACGCCGCCGATGCCGACATCTTGATTAGTTGAAGACTCATAATGATCGCAGCATACGGGCTGTTGAGTAGCACCGTCTGTGCAAAAGTGCACCATTTGTAAGCACGACACGAGATCGGAATGGCCAAACGCCGAGCGGGCGCGCGCAGGTTTGTCGCTGTCGCGACACAGTCATCGACTTATGAGCGGGCCTAGGATTTGGGATTCTATTTGTGTCGACCCACTGATTCCACCGCGGAACGGAACCCTTCGGAATCGAATTGCCAATCGTCGTTCAACTGAAAGCTTGCGGCCAGTTCGTTCGCGTGTTGCGCGCGTGCCGGTTCGGATCTCAGCCACGCCGCCATACCTTCGCGTTCGCACCAACCCGTCAGCGCGCGAAATCGAATGAACCACACCACCGCCTTGTTGGCGTCGTCGAGAAAGCGTCGGCAAACGTTGTCGAAGGAGATCGCCGCGTTCGAGTCCAGCTCACACGTGAACTCTGCGACAGTCAGCGCGACGACCTCACACGCTCTTGACGGAAACGGTGTCGCTCGCATTTCAGCGCCCCAATGTCTGCGTCGCGTCGCTGGCGATGCGCAGCACTCGCGTGTCCAACGCCGCGACCAGTTCCTTGGGCCCGCGCGTAAGGGCTGCGCTCACCCGCATCGCTCTCCTCGGTTCGGCGCACTGAGGGGAATGTAGGCGGTAGTAAGGCGCTGGAAAGGTAAGTACGTCTCCACATGCGACCCCCACGCAAAAGCTTTGGTGAGGGCTGGCCGGTACGGCCGATGGCTCAAGAAAGCAGGAGTCGCAGTATATGCGATCTCAGATCGCCGCAGCGGTCGATTACGGCTACCAATCGCGCACTGCCGATCTACGCCGACTCATGCGCGTGTTGATCGACCGGAGCTCGGCCGCGCCTTGAACGATCAATGCGCAGCAATGGTCGTACGGTACGCTAGGACTACCGACCGACTGGCGCCCTGCCTTGGTGGCGTCGCCTCAGCCTCCGGGCTTCGAGCCGACATGGGCGCGCACTTCCGACAACAGTGAGGGTTCCAGTGATAAAGCATATTCGTGCCGCGACAGCGTCGGTCGCTACCAGCCAGTGGCGCAATCTTCAGGACGATGTCGAAGTTGAGCTCACGTCGGAAGACCCCCAGATGCCTGTGGAGGACGCGCTCCTAACGGAGCGCAGTGGCGGTTGGCGCGCAGCGGACCCTGGACGTCAGACGATCAGCCTGACGTGGCCTGCTCCAATCCCGATCAGCCGAATGCGTCTGGTGTTCGAAGAGCACTCGGGCGAGCGGACACAGGAGTTCGTCATCCGCGCGTCAACCAGCAACGGCCAGCGTGAGATCGTACGACAGCAATTCACATTTTCCCCGCCGGGAACGGCTGTCGAATGCGAAGAGTACGCGGTACAGCTCGACGAAGTGTCGCAGCTCGAGCTCGTCATCATCCCGGCGATTGACAACGGCAACGCAGTAGCCACATTGCGTGAGTGGCGAATCGCGTGAAGCCAGCGCGAATCGGACACTTCACGCATGCTTATCCGTCTGATCTCGCCTCGCTGGTGCTACAGCGATGGAATGACGCCCTAGCGGCCGGACGCACTGACTTGACGCCGCCCGATGCTGCGGCTCTGACGGCAGTGCTGTCCACGTGCTATCAAGCCACGCTGCTCCGGGAAGAAGGTCGCCCCGTCACGTTCCGACTGGCAATCGGTGACGCGGATGCATTCGATTCTGGTGCTGGTCCGCCGTCGGGTCTTCACCGGCTGCTGTTCGCCCGTCCCTTGCCGCTCGACCCCCACGAGCTTCGCAGACTCGCGCCTGCCGCGACCTTCTCACGTTCTCTCATCGGTACGACCCTGACCGATCCGAGCGGCCCGCAGATGTGGGGCATCATCCACTCGGGACTGCACTGGCTCCAGTCAGTGCGAGGGGGACGTGCACGCGAACAAACAATCCCGCACGTGTTGGTCGTTGCGGCAACCGGCCCAGGGCGGCTACTCGTGAGCATCGGTGCGATTGCGTTGGCGGAACTGAAAGGCGGAACGTTGTCGGGCCTCGAAATGGACTTGTTCGAATCGCACTGGCTCCAGGAGAGACTCAGCGCGATCAGCCGCCCATGCTCGACGGTACCCAGCCACTTCGATCCGCACACCGGCCACGGCGGTGCGGAGATCGATCCGCACTTCGCCGCTGTGCTCGCCGCGCACGTCTTACGCCGGATGATTGCGACGGTTCGCGCCGCTCAGCACGGCGGCACGGTGGTCATCGTTCCACGGCAGCGCGCGTTCGAGCTGATATCCGACGGGAGCCACATGCGCCTGAAGTACGCATTCATCGACGAGGAACCGCGTCGGCGTGTCGCGAGCTTGGTCGTCACCATCTTGCACCAGCTGTCTGGCTTCGAGCCACAGGGGCAGCCACTGGGATGGGACACGTACAAATCGGCCGCTGTCGGGCAACTCGCAGAGCTGGATGAAGCGCTGTTCGAAGTGGCGCATCTTCTGGCGGACTTCACACATGTCGACGGAACCGTCCTGATCACCGATTCGCTCGAGATTCTGGGTTTCGGTGTAGAGATTGCTGGGGAGCTGCCGGAGGTGGCGCGTGTGGCGAGAGCGCTCGACGTGGAGGGCATCGAGCGAGAATGGGTCCGGACGGATCGCGTGGGAACACGTCACCGCTCCGCTTATCGCTTGTGCGAGGCACTCCGTGACGCGCTCGCTCTCGTTGTTTCGCAGGATGGTGCTCTGCGATTCGTCCGTTGGCACGTGGATGCTGTCACGTATTGGGAGCAGCTGGCCACAGGACCGTGGGAAATCTGACTGACTATCGCTCGCACTCGTAGGGCGACATCAGCTAGTCATGAAGAACGACGTCAAACAGTGAAACGTTGATCTTGATGTCGCCGCTGTACTCGATGAACCCAAGATCTCGAAACTTGTTCATGAAGAAGTTGACCCGCGAACGCGTCGTCCCGATCATCTCCGCAAGCGTTTCCTGCGAGATCTTCGGTATCCGCCGCTCCGGTCCTCCCTTATCGCCGTAGCGGGCCAGCAGCAACAGCGCCCGCGCCAGGCGCTTTTCGCTGGAATTGAAGAGATGATCCACGAGGTCGGCCTCGATGCGGATATTCCGCGCCAGCATGTACGCGATGAACCGTTCCGAAAACGTTGGCTCGTCGCGCAGGAGTCGAAGCATCGCGGACTTCTCAATAACGAGTACTGTCGTCAGCATCGTCGCTGTAGCCGTTCCGATGCGAATCAATTGGCCTGTTAAGGCACCTTCTCCAAAAAAGTCGCCGGGGCCGAGCATCGCCACCACCGCTTCTTTTCCGGTCCGGGAGAGCACTGAGATCTTGATGCCGCCCTTCTGAATGTACATGACAGAGTCGCTCGGTTGACCCTGCGAGAAGACCATCTTCCCTTTTGAGTACGAGACGACCCGCCGTGCCGCACCTGCGGACTCGAGAAAGGCCTTGGCGTCGAAGGCAGGTGGTTGCTCGCTTGGCTGAAGGCGGCGTGCTTTCGGTTTCGCCATCATGAATCGAGGAATTATTGCATGCGCCGGCCGCCAGGGCAGCGCGGTTCCTCCGGGACATTTTCGTGGACTCGCAGCGGATGTTCGGTCTGAAATCACATCTTCACTGGGAGGGTCACGATGAATTCGCTACCCCTATCCCGTCACTGTGAGCGGAGACTGTGCCGCCGTGCGACGCCACGAGCTCTCGCCGACTCGTAGGCCGATTGCAAGACCTCCGCGCTGGCCGTTCTCTTCCTGCGTGAACAGGTCGAAGTATGAGGGGGCGGCCGCCGATTCAATTCCTCCGTGCACAGCACGGAGTCGAGCGGCGCGAGGTTGTCGTTCGTAAGCTCAATCTGCGAGGTTTCAGTGGTGGGCCTGTGCCCAACTGTCTCGCTCTGTTTGTCGCGACTGACTCATCCGACGGCCGAACGCAACCGCTTGGAATCCAATTACCTGTCGTCGTCCGATTTCGGTCCTACGTTCGTTCAGCGACGGTCATCTCCCATACGTCCTCCTCTTCACACGCGAACGAATTCAAGTGACAGGTAGGCGTGCGCCGCGGCCTTAGGACGTCCACTACCTCCCAGGCTCGGTGGTTATTGAGTCTCGAACAGAAGCGAGTTGCGGCGGTGTTCCACGGATACGCCACGTTGCCCAAACGCGCCGCATGAGCGCTGTTAACGGGGAGATGTCGCTTCCGTGCGGCGCCACCTCCCTCGCGCTGGCGGTCGGCGATCGTGGCAGCGTTGATGGTGACATCGACCATGGCCGGGCGCACCTCAGGAGGAACCGCAAACCGTGTCAGCGAGCCTGGCTCCCATTGTCCCGGGATCATCTTCGAAGATGTGAACCGAGGCGCTTCCGTAGCGTTCGTGAGCGGCATAAAGGCACCGTCCTTTGTTGTCGTTGCCTCATTCTCGAACCGTTAGTTGCTCTGGCACTGAGGCTACATGTGGAGATCACCGCGGGCTGTTCAGGAATGCACACTGATCGGTGCCGATGCCGGCAGCCTTGGCTGATTGTGTCTATGTGCACTTCGGATCAGACGCACCGCCGCAATCGCGCGGACGCTGACAACAATTCGCGGAACCGACGGTGACAGTCACGTTACACGGCGGTCGGACCCTGGTGATGGCTGTCGACGGTGCGGACCTCTGGGTTCGCGCCAGCGAGGACGAGAACGGAAGGATGCAAGGTGAACGGTGGATCGGTCTGAATCGAACGGATGAAGCCACCGCGGGATACGTGTTGCGGAACTGGTTAGCTATCGAGGATTTTCACGTCCGCCCGCAGCATTCTTAGCAAGACCGGCGATGGTCGCAGGTCGCCTCGCATTCGCGGCACCGCCAGCAGGTGTCTACGGTGATGACCCTTGCAAGTGTGTCGATCATCCTGCCTCGGCATTGCGGGCACGCAGTGGGTCGGGGAACTGGCTTTGTAGATCGTGTGTTCAGCATCGTTCTTCCTTGTAGGTTGAGGGCGATGATCCGCGATTACGCGGCCCGTGTCTGTGCCGTTGTGCACACCAACTCCTCACACTGAGCGCGTCCCGCTTGCTCGCGCACTGTGCTGTCCAGCACAGTCAGGCGTAACGCTCTGTGTCAGTCTCAACGTACTGGATACCGTGGAGTCCTTCATGAACAGTTCATATGCTCTCGTCATCGCCGTAGGCCTCGTCGTCAGCGGGCAACCACTTCACGCGCAAGAGCTGTCGCGGTATCGCGCCTACGCACTCGAAAGCAGTGTGGAGACAGTCGTCACGACCATCGGTGCACGGGCGACCGAGGTCAGCACGCTTCACAGGCGCCCGGCAACGATTCAGGAATTGCAGTGGCGAGCGCCGTACGTGAGCTCCGGCGACGCAGCGGCGGATCCCGTTCGCGCCGTCGCATTTACGTTCGTGGACGACGCGCTGTATCAGGTGCTCGTGAGTTACGACCGCGAGCGGACAGCAGGCCTGACGAATGACGACATCATCCAGTCTCTTTCCGCGTCTTACGGCACGCCAGTGCCCAAGTCGACAATCGTGAGAACGGACCTGCCGTCGGCCGTGCTCGACGACGCCGTCGCGTTGGCGCAGTGGAGCGACGCCGCCACGTCGCTCACGCTCCTCCGCGGCATGTACTCGCCTGACTTTCGGCTGGTCCTGGTGTCGAAGGCGTTGAGCGCGCACGCTCGAACTGCGATTCGGGAGGCGGTCAAGCTGGATGCGTTTGAAGCCCCACAACGAGAAATGGAAAAACGCAAGCAGGAGATCGCCGAGGCCAGTGCCGCTCGCGACAAGACACGCGTGACAAACAAAGCAGCCTTCCGGCCGTGAGACGTTATGACGCATAGCCGTTCAACAACCCAGGTCCGCCAGATGAACGATGGCGAGCCAGAGGGCTTCTCGTCGGCCTTGTGTCCGCTGTGTCATACGGCCCACCCGTCACTCACGAAGGAAGCACTCGCGGCCGGTGCCTCATGGCGTTGTGCGACATGCGGGCAGAACTGGCATGCTGGGCGCCTTCTTGCCGTCAGTCGATATGCCGCGTGGGTTGCCCGCCGCGGATGATTTGTACAGGCAGGTCCTCAACGCCGCTCACGCGCTGAGACGCCGCAACGTGGGCGCCGTGACGCGCCGCATTCTGCAGATCCGGTGCGGGATCGGCCACGAACAAACGGCGGCATGGTTTGGCAGCCACCGCGCCCATCGTGTTGACCGGTCCGTGCGCGCGCTGTCTGTCGCAATACCGGTGTTGGCGTACATTTGACGATACAGCTTCGAAATCAATAGGAACGCGAGCCTGGCTCGAAGCGTGCGAGAAAGCGCGAGCGCTGCCAGATTAGGCGGAGCGAATAGAACCGATCCCACGTCTGCTCGGATTGACGAGGAACACGGACATCTGCTCACCTAGCTAAAGTGCGTGGTGGCCCTCGTGCGAGAAGTCAGCGCGCGAACGATGGACGAAATCTCCGAAGTAGCCAGAACACGCGCGTCCCGACCGTTTCCCAAGCATCGGTCTTGTTGGTCTCGGCAAGTGAAAGGAGATTGGCCAGGGCGACGGCCTTCTTACGCTCGCCGTCAGCAATGCTCTCAACAGAGTCGTTGCCGAGGCTGCGTCGCACGTTCCAGCTATAGCCGGTGGGGCTCAATATGAAGTCGCCCTCCGGCGGGTTGGCCGTCAGAATCTCTCGTTGAAACATCGCGCTGTTATGGGTGGGAGTCTATTTGCTTGCATCGTCCCCCTGTGGTGGGAGTGCGTACGCCAGTGAGTTATCGTCGCGCGTCGTTGATGCTTTCGCTCATGGTCGGCTCTGGTTCATTCCACAGGAGCAGGATGGCGAATGACGGGACAAGGCAAAGGCCGGCGAGTATCAGTCCCTTGGTCCATGACATGTCGACGGCCAGTGCAATCGCTATAACCGTTGCGATCAACCCACAAAGATGCCGCGGACACTTTGATTTCTTGAAGACTCATGAGGTTCGCCAGCGTACGCCGCTTGGGTCGTGGTGTCTGTGCAAAAGTGCACTCTCCAACAACACGCGAAACGGGATCGCTTCGAGTCACCATCGTTCAGTTACGCTGCGCAGCGCCGCCGCGATTCGAATCCGAGTTGGGCGAGTGTTCAGTCTTGAACAGTGCGCCTCGCAAGGCATTCCCTAGACTGTTGCCAATGGTCTCAATTGCACTGCGTGTGGCTGGCGCGGCCCCCGCATGTCATGGGAGCGTCGGACTACACCGGGTGAACTCTCGTCTCTGGTACCGAGCGGTCTTGAGTGGCGCGCTGGGGGCCGATCGCGCGGTTCTGATGCTAGCTGAACACTTCGCAGATGTGCTCAGAGCGGGTGGCTGGCCCGACGGTGCCTGTCTCTTCCTGAGCGGGGCTCGCATGGCCCGAAAAGAGTCGCGCAAAGATGATGGCGCCATATCCGAGGCGGTCTTTTTCTCGCCTGACGCAATTGCGGTGGTTCCGCACCTGATCGCTGTGTGCGGAGCGGAGCCGAGCCCCCCGCCGGCTCGGGCGGGCGCCACGCTCCTGGTCGGCAAGCAGAGCGACTGGAATCTGTTGCCGCACGGACTTCACTAATGAACCATCGCGAAGCAGTTCACCGTACGAAGGCGATCCCTGTGGATTCGCAGCCGACCGAAGCCCTGCTGGCTCCGAAAGCCTGCCCGTTCTGCGATTCGGCTGATGTCACGACAACCAGCAAGTCAGTGAGTGTCTCGACATATTGGCGCTGCAGCGCGTGCGGTCAGATCTGGAACTTTGACCGACTGCGCACACACCTATCGGCGGCTCCAGTCACAGCGCATTCCTGGTTTCGTAGTCCACGCGGGCGCGCCTGAGTTTCTCGATTTGTGCACGAATAATTCACTGCAAGGACACCGTCAATGACGACCAACGGAACGATCTCACGCATGACCGACAAAGGGTTCGGTTTCATTGCCACACCGGAAGGCGGCGAGTAGTTCGCCCTCAGTTCCGGAATCTAAATGTTCTTCTCCGCAATTCGTTTCTCCGGGCCCTCCCTTGCGGATGGACCCCTGACGATAGCCCCTTCCGTTCCGGGCTCATCAGAAAGGCGTTCGATGGTGAATCGCCCTGTGCACATGAATGCGTTCGAGTTCGTCCTTGTATCGGCGCTTCGCGCGCAACAACTGCTGGCCGGATGTGTCTCGCGTAAAGAGGGTTCGCGCAACGCGCCCACGATGGCGCAGATGGAAGTGGCTAGCGGATGCGTCTCCAGGTCCGTAGACGGCGGATCGGGACCAACGTGTCGCTGGCAACTGTGAATCCAACGCTACTTACCCGAGCACCAGCATCTTGGCCAGCCACAGGCTCAAAACAAACGCAATCACGATCGCAAAGGTCGCGGCTCGCTTCTTTCTCTCACGGTCGCGTCTTGCACCAGCCGCGATCCATTTGGCCCACCGCCGATCGGACTCCAGTTTGGCCTCGGCGGACATCGTCAGGTTCGTCGTCATGTGCGCGATGATTCCTGATTGAGCGGCCCCCGTCTGTTCCGATGTGCACATCGACTACTCAGTCCGATTCGGAGGGAATCCTCGTCAACGGTGTGCTGTCCAGCACAGAACAGACCCAGCCGGCGTGTCACACTCAGCGTGGCTTGCCCAACACGGATAATCTTTACCGCCACGCCGTCAATACCGGTCGGGCGCTGCGACGCTTCGCGCAGGCGAGCGGTCTCTGCGTCCAACGACCGATCTACCTATGGCTGGACGATCACCGCCCGCCGCCCTATGGCTGGGTGAGTGTGACCACCGTTGCTGACGCAAAGCTGTCTCTCAAGACCGGCCGTGTCGATCGCGCGAGCCTCGACCACGATCTGGGCGCGTGCGAGACATGTATGGACGGCAGCGACGTGCAAGAGTGGCTGAAAGCACACCACTTCCGAACGATGCCGCATTGTGAGCATGTCGGGACGGGTTATGACTTGTGCGTGTGGATGGCCGAGACAGGGCATTGGCCGACGGAAAAGCCGACCGTTCACAGCGCGAACCAAGTCGGAGGCGACCGGATGAAAGGCGTCATCGCCAGGCATTTTCCACGGCAGCGCTGAGCCTCGTGCCTCGAGGCGCGGCATGCGGCGATCGAGCAGGGCCGATGAGCTCGCGTCAGTCGCGGACAGGCCTGATCGGGTCTTGATGTTCGACTCAGCTGAGAGTGCGCGTGTGGAAACAACACCATCAGCTCACTCTTCGCGTTGCATGCGAGGCGAACTGTTCCAGACTGAACATCGCTTGGTGGGGTATTCCGGCATCCTGCCACATGAACCGCCCCATGGCATCCCGCCCAGAGCTGTCCCTGATGGCTGTTGTTGGCCTCATCCTCATCGTGTCGTGTCTGTCGGTCACGAATCCGCAGGCCAGCGCAAGCGCATGGAGGCGCAAAGTCGGCGACAGCGCCCCGCCCTCAGCTGCACTCGAACAGGCGCAGCGTTTTTTCTACAACGGTAACTACGAGGATTCAGCCGCCGCGGCGGATGCACTGTGCGTGGCACGTCCTGAGGACCTCGATGCGTGCGAACTGCGCACGGCCAGTCTGCTCTTCCAGATCAAGGGCGCACTCGGGGAGACGAGTGCGCGGGACAAGACCACCGCCTGGAAACAATGTGCTGCGTGTCCGACACTGATGTCCGCCTTTCTCGCAGATACAGTGCGAGGCCAGACGTCGATACGGGACCGGCTCACAGTCCACCCCGATGACGAAGACGCGTTGTTCTTCCTGGGAAAGCTGGACCTGAACTACGTGTGGGTACAGTTGGGCATGCTCGGCCGCAAGACCGGTTGGGACGAATACTGGGAGGCTCGGCGATCGCTCGATCGTGTCCTCGAGATGAACCCAGCGCATGTTCGCGCCCGCGTTGCGCGGGGCTGGGTCGACTACATCGTCGGGTCAACGGTTCCAAAGGGTGTTCGCTGGCTCCTGGGAGGCGGGAACAAAAAGCGAGGACTCCTCTCCGTTCGCGAGGTCGCCGAACGTGGCGACGCCGAGTTCTTCGATCGGGTCGAAGCGATGTTCGCCCTCTGGGATATGCAGGTGCGCGAGCGAGAGTTCGCCGGAGCCGTCGCGAGCGCGCGGACGCTGGCGCGCGACTTCCCAGAGAAACGCGAGCTACGCAAGTTCCTCGCGACTCATGATCCGACAGCGTTGGTTATTGACGCAGAGCTTCCCACACCCTAGCTGGCTCTAAGCGCCAACCTCTTCTGAAACATGTGAAAAGTTGGTGCGACCGAACCCCCAACGTGCGTTTCGGCGGCCTAAACACGGATGTGCTCGGTGTCGAGGAATCTCGCGGGTGTATGAAACGTGCCCGGCGAATGCGTCTTTGCCGAACGCCGTAACAAATGTCAAGACAGGGAATTGAAGGTCGCTCGGCGAGCTGCGCCTCCCGAACTCACAAGTGACTAACCAGCTCGTACGGACTCGTCACGCGTATAGAGGCGGCCGCCATTATGGCTACTCCGCACGCGCGCAGTCGGTGTCAAGCCCGCAAGCCCGACCGGGTCGTCGCGAAGCGACGAGGCTTGAGACCGACGAGCACGTGCGAACAATCCGATTATGGCGGTCGCCGATGGCCCCGCATCCGATCAGGATCGACGACGCCGCGTCCGCACTGCTGCCGCTTATCACGGATCGCTCTAGCGGCAGTGTGTTTCATTCGCACGAGCGTGAGGAGCTTGACACGATTCACCCTCATAGAAGTCGGCGGCAGCATTCATCGTCCATGGTGTCCGACGAGAGTCTCGTTGCGGACCCAGTTGGACCGGGAGCGACCCTCGGCGCTGCCACGCACTGGAAGTGGGGTCGCTCCCGGTTCAACGTCTCGATGCGGCCCTCGTGAGCACTGGTCGGTCGGAGCGGCGCATTCACGCCATTGACGCGATTACGGTGATCAAACGGTGCCAGCGGACGTGACGAGGAGGGGTGACATCGCCTCCTGGGTATCACGTCACCCTTCCTCTGCCGCGACGTGAATCTTTGTTGCGCACCCCGGATGGTATCGGCGATCCAGAGCGTGCACACGAAGCAGGCAGGGCGGAAACGCAGCGGCGTCCATGTCAGTACTCGAAATGCTCGATGTCTGTGTGAACTTCTTGTACAGCGCATCAAACGCCGGCGTGACGAACTCCGCGCACCGTTCCCGGTACTTGAGGCGCTGGTCCGGCGTGAGCGACGCGTTGGAACGAGCAGCCTCGAGCATGTTGCGAAACTGGCAGTACTCGGAGAAGCGGCTCATGATGGCCCGGTCGCGTGATTTGAGCGCCTTCGTGAACGCGTTTTGGATCACGCCGTGCCACACAGTCGGCGCGACATACGTGACACCGGACATCATGGACGAGAGCAGCGCGCGATACTGATCGAGGAACGTCTCGAATCCCTGCAGCGTGCGTTCGGCATCCACGTACGCGATCCAAACTCGGTCGCCCTCGCGTTCCTGGTACCACGGCATCTTGTCCACGAAGTAGCGCGTCGTCGTGCGGCCAGTGGGACGCCTGGGCGCGTAACTTCGGTGCGGCCACACGACAGACGGAATGGATCGCTCACGCACGAGCGCTACTTTTTCTGCCTCCGTCGCCAGGAATCGCGCTGTGGGGTGGGCGAGCACAAAGTCCAGCGTCATCAGCTTGCGGACGACGGCGTCCCATTCCGCTGGTCGGCGGTTGCGATTGTCTTCCTCGCCCATCGCCGCATAGAGCGGCCGAGCGTACAGATGGAAGACGTGGCCCTGTCGTCCATTGGACAACACGCGGACATGCTCGCGACGCACCGCATGGGCCAGGAAACGGACAGCCGCTTGCCCGTGCGGCGTACCAGTGAACGCCACATACTGGCGACGAAGAAAGTAGCCGCCATGTAACGCGACGAGCACCAGGAACTGTGCTTGCCGTGGCGTGTAGCCGAGCATCTCGAGCGCTTGGCACCGCGCGTCCGGCGCGATCATCGGAGTAGCCTCTCGACGTTGTGCTGATCCGTCGGCGTGCCTCCCCGTGAGCTGCCGGAACCACTGCCAAACATCCGGAAGCCAGCTCCCGCTTTCCCACTCAGATGCCCACGGTGGTAGTCCTTCGTGACCAGTTCGAGATCAACGGTGCGCTCGGTTCCGTCACGGTCCTGCACCTCGAGCCGCACATCCGGAAACACAAAATGATCGCGGTCGACGTGAAGCCCTTGCGCCTCGGCGACAGCGAGGCGGGCGTCTCGATCGGGCTCACCTTCTGATCGCGCCTCCTGAAAGGCCCGGTACGCGGACCCCTTCAACTCGTCATCCAGGACGACGCGCTGAATGCGACTTCCCTCCTGCGCGAGCTCGGCTTCGACCTGGCGCACCATTCTGAACAGGCTTGCGTCGTGCCACACCTCACTCGGCTTCACCCACCCGCTGTAGTACATCTGGCCGGAGTCGTGATCAGGATCACGGTGATGATCGAGCAGCGCCTTGCCTGACGGTGTGACGCTGATGACGTCGTCGACACGCCCCTCGCGCAGACGCGTCACGGTCCGCTCCGCGATTAGGCCTTGCTCCTTGAGCGAGCGCAGATCGTCCTTGAAACGATTGCCGTCTCCGGCGTCCTGTTTGAGATCTTCCGTAAACGTCACGCGGTACTGCGCCGCGCGCTCGAGCAGCTCGACTTCGGATCCGCGCAGGTGATAGATCCGGCCCTGGTCGCGGACGTCCTGTCGCTCTCGGCCCTCGGGCAATGTGAGGCCGTGGCCACGGTCGCCGTCGATCTCTGCACGCGATCGTGACGAGACGTCGTCACGAAGCGGCGTGATCTTCAGATCGTGATCGCGTTTTGTCTTGTCGGCGCGTTCAACGGTGTTCGTCGGCGTTCGATCCGGTAGTCGAGCGCCGTCGTCGATGTCCCAGCGTCCCATGCGTGTGCCCTCCGCAGCGCACTCTGCGGACGGCGCCACTTGGGATCTGTCACGCACGCGACACTGTCGCACTGGGGACAGTTATCACTCGAACAGCGAGGTATTCATGGAGGCTGCTGGCGACATGCGCCAACCGGAACGCGCATGTGCGAATCGAGATGATGACGCTGATGAGCACACACGAGTCATTGCCACTGTTGCTCACCGTGAGCGAAACCGCAGCGCTCCTGCGCACGACGCGCAAAGCGGTGTACGCGATGATCGAGCGCGGTCTTTTGCCAGGTGTCACGCGCATCGGTCGACGCGTGCTTGTACGCAGCACCGACCTGCTAGACTTCCTCGATCACAACTGCACGCCGTCGCTACAGGAGTACCAGCGATGAGCGTGAAACTCAGACCGTATCGAAGCGGCGGCTGGGAGGTGGACATCACCTTCCGCTTGCCCGATGGACGCAAGCACCGAGAACGCAGCAAGGCGCCAGTCAATTCCAGGACCGGTGCTTTGCGGTGGGGCCAGGACCGTGAGCGGCACTTGCTGCAACACGGTCTTGAGAAGCCCCGAAAGGAGGTCCCGACACTTGAAACGTTCGCGACGCGATTCATCGACGATTACGCGGTAGCCAACCGCCAGAAGCCGAGCGGAATTGCGGCGAAGCGAACAATCCTGAACCTGCACCTCGTGGCCGCGTTCGGTGCAAAGCGGCTGAACGCGATAACAACCGATGATGTGCAGAGGTTGAAGCATCGCCTTCGCGATCACGCACCCAAGACGGTCAACAACGTGTTAACGGTCTTGAGCGTGCTGTTGAAGAAGGCCGTGGAGTGGAACGTGATCGAACGCGTGACGTGCACAATCCGGCTGGTTCGAGCTCCGAAACCATCAATGGGCTTCTACGACTTCGACGAGTACGAGCGATTGCTCGAGGCGGCGAAGGAGCTGGGACCTGCGGCGCACCTGGTAGCGCTGCTCGGCGGCGAAGCTGGCCTTCGTTGCGGCGAGATCATCGGGCTCGAGTGGACAGACATCGATCTCGCAAAACGTCAGATGTGCATTCAGCGCTCGGAATGGCGAGGGCACGTGACGGCGCCCAAGAGCGGCCGTCTTCGATATGTGCCGATGACCACACGACTTGCGGGAGCGTTACGGGATCATCGTCATCTCAGAAGTCCACGGGTGCTTTGTCTGGACGATGGCTCGCCGCTGACGCAGGATGTCGTCGGCGAGAACGTTCGAAAGGCAGGACGCAAGGCGGGCTTGCCAGCGAGTGGAGCGCATCGACTTCGTCACACGTTCTGTTCACACTTGGCAATGCGCGGTGCGCCGGCACGGGCAATTCAGGAGCTGGCGGGACATCAGGACCTCACGACGACGCAGCGGTACATGCATCTGAGCCCGGCGGCACTCGACGGCGCGATCAGACTTTTGGAGCGTGGAGATATTTTGGAGACGAGTGGACAGCGATCGGTTAAGTCGCTGTCGTAGAGAAGTTTGAGTGGCGGGGTGGACGGGACTCGAACCCGCGGCCTCCGGCGTGACAGGCCGGCGTTCTAACCAACTGAACTACCACCCCAAGGGGGA
>Ga0315912_10003041_pt1 | contig 17098 bp, 12 predicted proteins | sample VfabasoilMG_FD_204469 | JGI IMG/M metagenome (GOLD analysis project Ga0315912, IMG submission 204469) | Garden soil microbial communities collected in Santa Monica, California, United States - V. faba soil | ecosystem: Environmental > Terrestrial > Soil > Garden | place: USA: California... | reverse complement strand
TGCGGAGCCGGCACGGGCATGCCCGTCACCGGGTCCGTCAGCGGCAGGCCCGTGACCGGGTCTTTCGGGGCGACTCCCTTGGCGTGAAGGGTCGCGCCGAAACCGCCGCGGAAATACCCGCTCACGGTGGTGTCGCCCACCTTGGGCTTGCTGGGGACTTTTGCGTCGGGCCCCGTCGGAGGTTCCGGGCGCACGACCGGCGCGGCCGCCGGCTTCTCGGCGGGCGGGGGCGGTTCCGCGGCCACTTGCGGGGGCGGCTCGGGCGCAACGGGGCTGTCGGCCGCCGCGGGTTCCTGGGCGAAGGCGGGAGGCGAGCCCAGGGCCGCCACGAACCATCCGGCCAGAGCGAGAACCAGACTGCGGCGAACGCTACGGGCCATAGGTGGAAACGAGGTTGGCCTGCACGGCGTCGTCGGCCGCGTTCGTCGAGTAGTGGGCGGTCATGACGCCCTCGAAGAAGTTCCCCTGAGCGCTGTTGCTGTTGTCGCCCCCGGTGCCCAAGCCGATCGCGCCTTCCTTGCGCATCGGGTTGTAGCGAGAGCTCGGCCGGTGACCGTCGAAGGGAACCGTGAGGGTACCGGACTGCGCATTTCCGACCTTGATGGTCCAGTGGTCCTTGCCGGGTGCGTCGCCCTTCACCATGCCCATGACGTACGGGTGGGTGACGGGAACGTTGGCCTCGAAAGGGCTCGTGCTTCCCGCCCAGAGCCCGTTTTCGAGATCACCCATCACCCACGGGCCTGCGCCTGCGCCCTTGCCCCAGATGGTGCAGGTGCCGAAGTAGACGGCTTCCATCGTGCCCTCGCCGTTGTCCCGGCTGTTGGTCTCCATGTTGCCGTAGTCGAAGCAACAGCGGTCGTTGTAGAAATCGCCAGCGACGACCATGTACTCGGTCTCGGCACCGTCGCCGGTCACGGTCCCGCAGGGCGTGTTGTTTCGGTACCCGACCCCGGACACGATGTGGACGCCGTAGACCTTCTGGCCCTTGAGCGTGATGGGAATGGCTTTCGCGTTGGCTTCGTTGCCGGGCGTCGGCTTCGCGCCACCCGGAGGCGCTTGGGTGAGGTGGTTACCCTGGCCCGACTGGTCGTAGATGATCGAGATCGTGCAGGCGTCGGTGCCGCAGAACGTGTCCTGATCCGCCGCATTGGCCAGGCCTCCCGGCGCGAGTGGAACGATGTCGTGGGGCGTGCCGTCGAGTTTCTTGAGCTGGTAGAGCGGTCCGCTGTACGTGCCGAAAAGCGCCCGAACGGTGCTGTGGGCCGCGACGCACGGTCCGCCGTCTGCCGCGTAGATGTCGCAAGGTCCGAGCGGAGCTCCCGCGGCTGGCGGTGCGGGTGCGGCCGTGATGGCGGAAGGGGAGCAGAGGGCCGTGATGCCCGAGGCGGGTTTCCCAGCCGGGGGAGGCTCGTCCGAGGTGAGCGTGCATCCGGCTGCGCCAAAACCGACGAGCGGCAGCAGCGTGGCGAGCCAGGGATTTCTTGTTCTCATCGAGTCATACCGTCCGTTTTTCGCAGCCCGTCGCGCTGGCGGTGTCGGAGACCGCGAGCACAACGCCGTTACCACACTCGGGCATGCGTGCGCACCCGAGGTAGCGCTCCCGAAGCTATTTCGTGTAGCCGACGGCCTGGACGTTCTTCATCACCGCGAGGTCGACCTCGGGTGTCGGGTAGCCTGCAACGATGGCGCCTTCGTAGAAGGTTCCATACGAGTTGTTGCTGTTGTCACCGCCGACGCCGAGGACGATCCCGCCCAGGTTGTCCATGGCCTTGGGGAGAGGACCTTCGAACCCGGTAGTGAGATCGGTGGCGCTCTTCACGTCCGCTGCGCGCAGTGCCCACTTGCTCGATTGCGTCTTGAGGATGCCCATCGCAAAGGGTACCGCCAGCGAGGGGAGTGCCGGATTGGACGGATGGGCGTCGTCGAGCCCGCCCCAGCCCGGGTCGCCGATTTTCGAGCCACCTGCCCAAACGCCGGCCTCGAAGTCCGCCATCATCCACGGGCCACTCCCGGCACCGGTGCCCCAGAAGGCCTTGCCGAAGAAGAGGGTATTCATGACGCCGTACTTCGTCGGATCCGTCGTGACGTTGCCGAAGTCCCAGCAGCAGGCGGTACCGTAGTGTGTTCCGTCCGCGATCATGTAGATGCCTTGTGCCGCGGTCCCGAGCGGCATCTTGGCGCCGACCTTGGCCAGCCGGTACCCCTCGTGGGCGGCCATGTAGAGCGGGTAAACTTTGTGACCGCCCGCCGTCGCCGCGCCCTTGGTAGCGCTCGACTCGTAGTCGTCCTCGGCTCCGGTTGCGCCGCCATCCGAGCGGCCCTTCTTCGCTACCGGGAGATGATTTCCGTTTCCCGACTGATCGTACAAGAGCGAGACGGTGCAGGTGGTGTCCATGCAGAACGCGTCGATCGCCGCGGTGTCGACGTAGCCGTCGGCCGTCATCCCGATGTCTTTGGTCATCCCGCCCGAGCCGGTGTTCTTGGCTGAGCTGCCACTTCGAACCTGCAACAGAGGCCCCGTGTACGCCTTCGAGAGCGCCCTCACCGTGCTGTAGGCCGCCACGCAGGGCGTGGTCGTTCCGTAGACGTCGCACGGTCCATCGGTTCGCGAGCCTGTTCCGCTGGTCCCCGCCGACCCTGACGTCCCAGCTGAACCCGCGCCGGCGCCGCTCGACCCGCCTTGTCCTGCTCCTGAGCCTGCCGCACCGCCAGCGCCGCCTGTCGCGCTCAGGCCGGCCGTGCCCAACCCGCCTGCTCCGCCGGCGCCGCCGAGCGGAGCAGCCCCGCTGCTCCCGCCGTTGCCAGCACCGCCTGCGCCACCCGCTCCAGGCGCCTGGAGCGTGACGGTGCCCTCGATCACGGTGGTGCTGGTGGACTGCGGGGTCACGGTCAGGGTGGTGCCAGACGCGCAGTACGAACGAGTCGTGTTGCCCGAGTCCGTCGTCAGCGTGAGAACATTTCCAGACGCCAGGTAGTTGCCGCTCGTTCCGGGAGTGGATGCGGGGATACCGATTCCGCCCGACTGATTGACCGTGGCATCGCACGAGCAGCCGCCGCCGGTCGCAGCAACCGTGCAGGTTGCCGGCCGGAGTCCCGCGGATTCGAGCGCCGAGGCCGCCCCCTTGCAGTCGATCTTGGTTCCGGAGATCAGCAAGCACCCGGCTTCGAGATCGACGTGAGCGCTACCCGTCGTCGTCGTGTTGTCCGTGTACGTCGCGTCGGCGTTGAGGCTGATGCTTCCCGTCACGCTGAGGGTGCCCGTGAGCGGTGCCGTCGTGCAGCTTCGTGGATCGAGACCTGCCGTGGCGAGGTCGAGCACCCCGCTCATCTTCAGGCAGGAGGCGCTCACGTTCCAGGTTCCGACGACGTTCCCACCGCAGGCCGTCACGTTCGAGCAGGTGCCCGTGGACGTCGACCCGGACGAGCCGCTGCCGGCGCCGCTGCCGGACCCTCCGGTTCCCGTGCCTCCCTTCGAGGTGCCGCTGCCTGCCGCGGCGCCGGTTCCGCCGGTTCCGCCCGTCCCGCCCGTCCCGCCGGCGTCGCCCGGGGTCGAGTTCGGGCTAGACGGTGCACAGGCGCCGAAGCCCAGTCCGCAGGTGACGGCTACAGCAAAGCAAGCAGATTGCGGCCTCATTGATCTCTCCTTCAGGAATGCGCACGAACGTGAGCCCTGAGTCCGACGAAAACGAAGCGGAGCGACGCTGGTCTCCGCCGGCGGCTGTAGTGGCTCACGGAGGCAGTGGCGTGACGCTGCCCGTTCCGTCTAAGAAAAACGACGCCGAATCGAACGGCCGGGCGTCTCCTTCCCGTAGCCGGCGTTCACGCTATTCGCGTTGGCTCGCGTCGTCGGCTGCTTTGGACGGGTAGCCGGCCACGATCGCGGGCTCAGCGCTTCATTTCGGCGAGCCGCTGCTTGAATTCGGCCACGTTCGCCTTGTCGATGACCTCGACCCCGGTGTCGATGGTTCGGCTTGACGGGATCAGCGCGAGGGTTGCCTCTGGTTTCGTCACCAGTTCGTGCATCCACTTGCTCGACAGGTACCCGAACAAGAACGGCTTCTGCACCACGGTGCAGTCGATGGTGTCGGCAGCGATGCCAGCGAGCGTTCCGTCCTCCTCGTCGAAGACGGCCGCCTTCACTTTGCCCTGCTTGCCGAGCGCCTCGATCGCCGCGGCGATCGCTGGGCCGTTGTACGAGTAAAGGCCCACGACGAGGTTCAGATCGCGGTGCGCGTTCATGATGTCCTCGACGTTGGAGCGTGCCTTGGCACGATCGACGTTGTCCTCGCGCTTGTCGACGATCTCGATGTGCGCGGGCAGGACCACCTCCTCGATCCCTTTCAAGCGTTGCTGAGCGTTGTCGGCCGCGAGTGAGCCCACGAAAACGGCCAGCTTCCCGCCGTTCGGCAGGCGCTTGACGATCTCCGCACCGAGCGCCTTGCCGGCCTCGTAGTTGTTGGTGCCGATGTAGACCAGGCGATTCGACCCCGGTGAGTCCGAATCGAAGGTGATGAGCTTGGATTTCGCCGCCACCTTGTTCAAGACCGGGACCTCGTCCTTCGGCGCGATGGGGCTCACGGCGATGGCGTCGTAACCCTGGCTCGACAGGTTTTCGAGAATCTCGATCTGCTCCGCGGCGGTTCCGGTCGGCGGCATCTTCACGTCCACCTGGACCTTGCCCTCGCGCTCGTACTTCTTGATGCCTGCGGCCGCGATGCGCCAAAACTCGCTCGCATTGTTGGTCACGAACGCGAGCTTGAGCACCCGCGGCGCCGCCGCCGCGCTCGCGGAGCTCGTGCCTGCGGGCACCGGTTCAACGCGGTTACAGCCGAGAAGAGCGACCGTGAGGGCCGCGCCGGACCAGATCAGGAGCAACCGCTTCGACTGACGCGAGCCTCCGAGCTCGCCTGCTTGGGGGTTCACGACGGTAGCAGTGGAAGGAACCCCCCATTTCCGTCACATTCGGCCTTTTTCACGAGCGATTCGTCGCTGGAGCGCCGCCTCGAAGGCAGCCCTCGCGGCACGGAGCCTCGTATAGACGGTGTTGAGGGGGATCCCCAGGCCGTCGGAGATCTCCGGCGCCGTCATGTCGTGGATCTCCACGAGCACGAACACCTCGCGCTTCGGAGGATCGAGCTCGTCGAGCAGCCCCGAGAGGAGCTCAGCCGCCTCGCCCTGCTCGGTGAGCTCGTGCGGCGTCGGCTGGGTGTTCTTCTGCGTCTCGGTATGGAGGGCGAGCACGACGTCCGCGGCGCTCTGCGTTCGCTCCGCGCGATGGTAGTCGGTCGCGGTGCGCCGGGCGATGCTGTAGATCCAGCTGCGTAAGGATTGGGGCTGCCGCAAGGTGCCGAGCTTGCGGTGGATCACCATGAAGATCTCCTGAACGACATCGTCCATGGCGGAAATCTTCACACCGAAACAGCGCGTGGAGGACCAAACGAAGCTGAAATACTGCGCGTAGATCGACTCGAACGCCGGCACTTCGAGCCGAGCCAAGGTGCTCGCCTGCTCTAGCTGTTCTGCTTCGTCCGTCGCCACCCGGGCCGGGACCTCCAGACCTCCACGGCAGTGGCCGGTCGCGGCGCCCTCCGTCGAGAAATCGGCGCCGATCGCTGGTCTTGGGCCCGCAACACCGACGGAGGTGACCGGAAACCGGCGGCCAAGGCAACCGAGGTGCAATGAGGATCCTCTGCGTCGTCTCCCTCGCCGTCGTCGGCGCCGGATGCGGTGACAACTCACCGTCGGCGGGTGCCACGGGCGCACCTGCCGCCGGCCGCGCCGGCTCGGACTCAGGCGGTCACGCGAACGGCGCCAGCTCCGGGCGAGCCGGCGCCGGAAGCCCGGCGGCAAGCGGAGCCGCGGGCACGAGTGGAGCGGGGACGAGCGCCGGAATGGGCGGCGCCGCCGCCGCGGCCGGTGGAATGGCCATGCTCGGCGGGGCGGCGGGAAGCGGCGGAGGCGCGGGCACGAACGGCGTTGCCGGCCGGCAGAGCGCAGGCGGCGCGTCGAACGCAGGCAGCGCGTCGAACGCCGCCGGCGTCGGGGGTGTCGCTGGAGTGGGGGACGCGGGAGCCGGAAACGCGGGGGTCGGCGGCGTGAGCGGGGGCGCGGGACTTGGCGGCGGGACGATCGTGCCGGGCCTGAACAATCCGATCGCGCGCCATCTCTATACGGCCGACCCGGCCGCCCTCGTCCACGACGACACGCTCTACGTCTACACCGGTCACGACGAAGCGGGAGCGACGCAAGAGTCCTACGTCATGAACAATTGGCACGTCTTCTCGACCCGCGACATGGCCCATTGGAAGGACCACGGCGCGGTGATGTCGATCGGCGATTTCAGCTGGGCCAGGGGCAGCGCGTGGGCGGGCCAGACCATCGAGCGCGACGGTAAGTTCTATTGGTACGTTCCGGTCGATCACAAGACCATCCCGGGGTTTGCGATCGGAGTGGCCGTCGGCGACAGCCCGAGCGGGCCGTTCGAGGACGCCCGAGGCTCCGCCCTGATCACGAACGACATGACGACGAACGTGACGATTGCGTACGACGACATCGACCCGACCGCGTTCGTGGACGACGACGGGCAGGCGTACCTCTACTGGGGCAACACGAGCTGCAAGGTCGTCAAGCTCGCCGCGGACATGACCTCGATCTCCGGTTCCATCACCTACTTGCAGCTTCAGGGCTTCACGGAAGCGCCCTACGTCAACAAGATCAATGGCACCTACTACCTGTCGTACGCGGCCGGTTTTCCCGAGACCATCGACTACGCCACGAGCTCGAGCCCACTCGGCCCGTTCACGCGTCGGGGCACCGTCAACCGCACCATCGACGGCTCCGGCACGAACCATCAATCGCTGATCGAGTTCAGGAATACCTGGTACTTCGTGTACCACTCGGCGGCATTGCCGGGCGGGGGCGACTACCATCGTTCCGTCTCGATCGATCTCCTGCCGCTCCACGCGGACGGCTCCATCGGCGAGGTCCTGCAGACCGCCGACGGAATCACGGCGCTCGACCCGGGTCCCTTCTCCGACGCCGCCGACTACCGACTCGTTTCGCGTTCGGGCGGGCGGGTGCTCGACGTGGAAGGCTCGTCGACCGAAGCGGGCGCAAACATCGAGCAGATCAGCTGGCAGGATCTCGATTCGCAGCGCTGGCAGCTCAAACCCGTCGGGAGCGGCGTCTACCAGCTCGTGAACCGTCACTCGGGAGCGTGCGCCGGCGTAGCGAACGCGAGCCTTGCGGACGGAGCCAACGTCGAGCAGAGCCCCTGCGCTGGAAGTCCGGCGCTGCAATGGCGCCTGCTCATCACTGCCGTCGACGACTACGCCTTCATCAACGTGGCGAGCGGAAAAGCGCTCGGCCTCGCGCAGAGCTCGAGCGGCGAAGGCGCGAACCTCGCGCAATACCCCTACACCGGCTCGACCCTACATTCCTGGCAAGTCCTCGCAGCGCCTTGACGGTCGCCGCGTCCCGCCCGCTTGGTCTAGGCTGGGGGGCACCGGCGACCGCAGGGGTGCCGGTTGGCTCCGATTCCTCCGTCGCCTCGCCATGGATTTCGCGTTCGTCGAAGACGTGCCCATCTTCTGTTACGTCTTCCGGCGCGCGGGCGACGACTTTCTTCTCGCTCACCTGAACGCCGCGGCGCGCACGCGGAGCCCGGCGCTGATGGCCTTCGTCGGCCGTCCGCTGGGCGACCTCTACAGCGACCAGCCCGCCATCCTCACCGCCACCTGGGAGTGCGTCCACAACCAGAAGGTCGTTGACCTCGACGTTCCATTTCGGATGCACAACCGCACCGAAGCGACCGAGTGGCTGCGGCTCCGCTACGTCCCGATGCAGCCGGACGTCGTCCTCATCTACGTGACGCAGTTGAATCGGCCGGAGATGTCGCAGACGGCGCTGCGGGAGAGCGAAGCCCGCTACGAGGGCCTCGTTGCCTCGCTTCCGGACGCGGTGTTGCTGCGTGGTGCCGACGGCCGCGTGCTGTTCTGCAACGACGTAGCTCTCGAGCTGTTCGGAATGGCGAGCCGTGCGGACATCCTCGGCAAGCGCGAAGTCTTGGGCCCGGAAGTGGTGGCCCACGACGAAGCGGGCCAGCCGGTCGACCAAGAGGACGTTCCTAGCCTTCGTGTGCTCAAGACGGGCAAGCCGGAGCGTCCCCAGATCTTCTCGTTCGAGAGGAAGGGCGAATTGCGCTGGATGCGGGTCGCCGCCCAACCGATCCACGCGGATGACGGCCGCGTCACGGGCTCGGTCGCGACCTTCACGGACATCACCGAGCGCGTCGTGGCGCAGGAGGCGCTCCGCAAGAGCAGCGCACGGCTCGAGCTCGCCCTCGCATCCGCGCAAATGGGCGTTTGGGAGTACGAGCCTGCCACCGACCGCGGCTGGTGGTCGCCGAACCTCTCCGACATCTTCCGCATCAGTGCGGGGCTCGGCATCGGTCGTTTCCTCGAGAACGTACATCCCGAGGACCGCGCGGAGGCCGGAGATCGATTGGCGGCGGTCGCGGCGGGGGAGCACGGCCAGAGCGTCGAGCACGAATACCGGATCGTCGGTCACGACGGCGTGGCGCGCTGGGCGCGGACGTTCGGCAGGCTCACGGTCACCGACTCCCGCCGCGTGCTCGTCGGCACCATCATGGACATCACGGAGCAGCGCCGGCTCGAGGAGCAGCTCCACCTCGCGAGCCGACTCGAAAGCATCGGTCGCCTCGCCGGCGGCGTGGCCCACGACTTCAACAACCTCCTCGCGGCGATGCTCGGCTCGCTCGACCTCATCGACGACCACGTCAGCGACGAGGTCCGCAAGGATCTCGGCACCATCCGCCACAGCGCCCTCCGGGCCCGCGACCTCACGCGCCAGCTGCTCGCCTTCGCCCGCAAGCAGCCCGTGACCGTTCACACCGTCGACCTCGGCGTCTTGGTCCATGACGTGCAACGCCTACTGCAGCGTCTCGTCGGCCCGCGCATCGCCATCGAGATCGAAACCCAGGGTCAGCCCCTCGTCAGCGCCGATCCGTCGCTCCTCGAGCAAGTGCTCGTGAACCTGGTCGTCAATGCGCGCGACGCAATGCCGGAAGGAGGACGCCTCGAGATCCGCGTCGAGACCGGCGCCCCCCATCCCGAAAGCGCGCCCCACGGCACCGCGCTCATCACGGTCACCGACTCCGGCGTCGGCATGGACGCGGCGACGCGTGCCCGGATTTTCGAGCCATTCTTCACGACCAAGGCTCACGGCACGGGCCTCGGCCTCGCCAGCAGCTACGGCATCATCCAGCAGCACGGCGGCAATATCACGGTCGAAAGCGAGCCGTCGCGCGGCACGCGCTTCAGCGTGACCCTTCCCTGCGTCGCCCCGGGCCACAGGGCTCACAGGAAGACGCCGAGCTCGCCCCAAGCCGCCCCTGCTCGCGGCACGGTGCTCGTGGTCGACGACGAAGACGCGGTGCGCCGAACCATCCTGCGACTCGTTCAGACCCTCGGCTACTCCGCGCTCGAAGCGCGCAACGGCGTGGATGCGAAAGCGCACGTGGCCGCGCACGATGGCCGCATCGATATCTTGCTGTGCGACATCGCCATGCCGGGGGAAGACGGGCGTGATCTCGCAGCGGAGCTCGTGAAAACGAGGCCCGGGCTCAGTGTGGTGTTCATGTCGGGGTACTCGACGGACATGCAGGCGCTGCGTGTGGAGGGCGCGCGGTTCTTGCAGAAGCCGTTCGGGCGGGAGGAACTGGCGCAGAGGTTGGCCGGCGCCTAGGAGCACGACGCGCCGCCGGCACGCGCGAGCTTGCCGAATCGCTCAGGATGCCGTGAGCCCCCGCGACACGCTCGACGCGCCGAGCAGCAGTCCGGTAGGCTTCACCGCATGCGGTGGCTGGCTCTGGTGGTGCTTGCGTCGCTCGGCGCCTGCGGAGGGCGGAGCAGCGACGCGGACGGCTCGACTCGCAGCTCGGGCGCGAGGGGCGGTACTGCGGGTGCGAGCTTGGCTCAGGCCGGGGCGAACACGGGCGGCATGCTGCCGGTCACGGGCGGCGCGTCGCCGATGAGCATAGGCGGCCGATCTGAAATGACCATGGGCGGCAGGGCTGGCACGACCGTGGGCGGCAGGTCGGGCACGCCGGGCGGGATGGGGGGCACGGGAGCTCGTGAAACGGGCGAAGGCTCCTCGCAATGCGTGGCCTACCAACAGGCGCCGACCGTTGGCGACGCCTGCGCCTTGCTCCTCGACCCGTGCCCCTCGGACCTGACCGCCGCGCTCGAGGCGATCAACACGGAGACGCAATCCTACTACTTTGCCCGCGTGGGCTGCGGGATGACGGAGCTCGCCGCCAGCTGGGGACTCGGTGGCCTCAGGCTCAGCTTCGACGCCGACGGCGCCCTCGTCGGCTTCGGCCTCGGAAGCGATACGACCTGGGGTCCCTGCGAACAGATACGCTACGAGCTCGGCACGTCGCTCGAGGCATGCTCCGAAGTCCGCGACTGCGCGCTTTCGCCGGACGCAGCGCAGACCGGCATGGTCTGTCGTTGCGCCTGCCCGGATCCTCCTCGAGTCGACGGACTTTCGAGCGGAGACCTCGAGTGCGTCTACCGCCCCGGCTACGGAGCGATCACCTGCCTGGATCAGCTCTCGAAGTGGGTCCTGCCGTCGAGCGGCGTCAACGGATTGATCCGGCGCGGCTGCGAAATGACCGAACTCCTCTGGGCCGAGAACGGCGACGAGCTCCGTTGCCTCTACGACTCGAGCGAGGCGCTCGTGGGCGCGTCCCGCATCGGCCCTGACGCGTGCCCCGGCGTGAACGGCTGGACGAACGGCGAAGCGTTCAGCTGCGACCCCGAGAGCGCCTGTGTGTTCGGGGTCGCGCCCGACGACAACCTTCTTCCCGACTGTGCGGCAACGTACCCGTTCCTGTGAGCTCGAGCGCGAGCACGTCCGGCCTCCGGGTAGAGTTGCCCGGTCAACGGCCCGGCCATGGTCTCGCCCGAGCGGCGAGACATTTCGCGCCGCTGGGGCTATCCGCGACGTGCTTTTTCGATGGTCGCGATGTCGATCTTCCTCATCGTCATCATCGCCTCGAACGCGCGTTTTGCCTCGGCGCCACCCGCCTCCATCGCATCCGTGAGCACGCGCGGCGTGATCTGCCAGGAGATCCCCCAGCGATCCTTGCACCAGCCACAGGCGCTTTCCGCGCCGCCGTTCTTGACGATGGCGTTCCAGTAGCGGTCCGTTTCCTCCTGACTGTCCGTCGCGATCTGGAAGGAGAACGCCTCCGATTGCTTGAACGTCGGCCCGCCGTTGAGACCGAGGCACGGAATGCCCACGACCATGAAGTCGACGGTCAGGACCTGCCCCTCCTTGCCGCCCGGAAAGTCCCCCGGCGCCTTGTGAACCCCCATGACCTCACTGTTCGGGAACGTGGCCGCGTAAAAGCGCGCCGCAGCTTCCGCATCCTTGTCGAACCACAGGCAGATCGTGTTCTTCGCTTTCATGTTCCCGTGCTCCTCGTGTTTCGGTCGGCCTGAGGCCGACGGCTTCTCGGCGTAGCGAACTCCGTGCCAAGCTGGAAATACGGCAAGATCCTCGCGAGCCGGGGCTCGCGCTGGGCGAGCTCACACAATTGTTGCGCGATTGCGAGATGGATGGCCGACTGACGTATGTGCTTGAACACCTGGCCCCGGGGCCAGGGTGCCGAGAAGGAGGAGTCAGCGATGGGATCAGCAGTAGACGAGGCGGCGCAAGGTATCTACCGGTTCTACGACGCGCTCGACCAATGCTTGCGCGGCAAGCCGGAGTCGATGGCCGAGGCCTGGCATCATACCGACTACGTGACCACGGTGCATCCGTTCGGGCACTGGGCGCGTGGGTGGACCGAGGTCTGGGCCACCTGGCAAGAGATTGCGGCGGTGTTCGGGATCTACAAGGGACACGACAATCGCACCGATCGAATCTCCGGCATCAGCGATCTCAAGGTCGGCTTGCTCGGCGATGCCGCGTACGGCGCCTCCGTGTTCGAGTCGAAGCTGTTGCTCGCCAGCGGCCCCCTCATCCTCAAGGTCAATTGCACCAACGTCGTCCACCAGGTGGGTGGCGTCTGGAAGGTCGTGCACCACCACCCCGACCAAGCGCCGCCGGATTGGATCGCGGCGATTGGCCGCATGGTGCAGGCCGGGCATGCATGAGCCGTGGTGGTGACGCCGACGTGTGGTTCTGCGCCAACCGGCACCTGGCTCATCGCTGACGCCGCGGCCGGAAGCATGGCGGTTTCGCTCCGCCGAGTGCGCTGAGGCCCGACGCTCTTCATGTCCACTGCAAGTTGCTGCTGACGCTGGTGATGATTCGTCGCGTAGCTCCGTTCTTGACTCAAAGCGTCATGGAACCGCGTGCTAAAACGCTTCAGCGAGGTCACGGTAGGCTGAGCGAGCTTGCCGGTCGGCGCGCTGGAGGCAGTTGTACATGTCGATCCGAAACTTGAGTCTTCGTTCACGCAACCTATTCCCCCGTTGTTTCGTGGCGCTCTCGCTGGCGTCGGCGTGCTCCAATGGCCCGGAAATCGATCAGCAGACGCCCGCCCAAACGGGTGGGACATCCGGAACGGCGAGCTCAGGCGGTCCGGGGGCTCCCGCGGGTACGGGCGGTAGTGTGGCTACGGGCGGATCGCTCGCGGCCGGCGGTTCCGGTGTCGCGGCGGGCGGCGCCAACAACTCCATGGCCGGAGCGGTCGCAACCAGCGGCGGCATGGCTGCCGGGGGCAACTCTACGGGCGGGGCCCTCGCAACGGCAGGTGGCATGGCCGTGGGCGGCGCTGGCGGCTCCACGGGTGGAACTCCTGCAGCCGGCGGCGTGAGCACGGGTGGGGCCACTGCAGCCGGTGGCATGAGCGTGGGTGGGGCCACTGCCGCCGGCGGCATGGCCGGCGGCAAGGCCGGCGGCATGGGCGGCGGCGGCGGCAGTGGCGGGAGTGCTCCAGGCAGCGCGCCTTGGGGTGAGGTCGAGAACCCCGGTGCCGACTGCACCGTGACCGATCAATTCCCGACCTACGCCCAGCTCACGGCCAATGGCAAGCTGCCTGACCCGTTCACGAAGATGGACGGCACGCGCATCACCAACAAGAGTGAGTGGAAGTGCCGGCGAGCAGAGCTCGTCAAACAACTAGCCAACTACATCTACGGCGAGAAACCGATCCCCCCCGCAGGCTCCGTTTCCGGGACGGTGACCTCCAGCAAGATCACCGTGAGTGTGAGCGGAGGCAAGAAGGCCGTGTCATTCAGCGTCACCGTAGACATGAACGGTGCGACTGCCCCTGCTCCTGCCCTCATCTCCTACGGCGCTGGGGCGCCGGCTCCTAACGGCGTCGCCAAGATCACCTTCTCGGCCATCGAGTCATCAGGCGGCAGCGGTGCCAAGAATGGTCCATTCTTCGATTACTACGGGAGCGACCACCCGGCGGGCTACATGGTGGCGCAGGCCTGGCAAGTCAGCCGGATCATCGATCTCATCCAACAGGATCCGAGCGTGATCGATCCTCATCACATCGGCGTGACCGGCTGTTCCCGCAACGGCAAGGGCGCGTTTGCGGGCGGGGCCCTCGACAACCGAGTTGCGCTGACGATCCCCTGCGAGTCGGGCATCGGCGGGGCCGTTGCCCTGCGCTTGAAGGAGCAACTGGACCCCGGTGCCAACAGTACGAACGAGTGGCCGTATCACGCCATCAGCTACGTACGCTGGCTCTCGGAAGTCGCGCTGGGTCCATTTGCGACCGCCAACGACGCCGCCGGCGACAACACGGACCGGTTGCCGGTCGACATGCACGAGATGATGGCTCTCATTGCGCCACGGGCCATCTACATCGTGGACAACGCCGGGCTCAGCATTTTGGACCCCAAGTCGTCCTACGTGACGGCGATGGCCGGCAAAGCGATCTTCGAGGCGCTCGGAGTAGGCGATCACTTCGCCTATCAGGGAGCCTCGGGGAGCCACTGCCAGTGGCGCACCCAGTACCAGGCTCCGCTGGATGCGATGATCAATAGATTCCTGAAAGGCAACGACGCTACCGCAACAGGAACCATCGACACCGACCTCGGCAGCAAGCCCGATCCCAAGCAATACTACACCTGGGATGCTACCGAGCTGAGCGGGGAGCTGTAGCGACTCGCATCGATTCCGCGGGCGCAGTCAGCCGGTCCCAGAATTCCTGGCGGCTGTTGCTGCGGGGGAACGCCTTGTCGGGCACGCGAACGCCCAGGAACTTGCAGAGCGGCGTCCAGCCGTCCTTCACGTCGAATTCGAGCAGCTGCGCGGCGGGGATCGTGGCCCTGACGGCCTCGCTGTGCGCGACGAACGCTTGGGACACCTGAGCGGCGTCGAGCCCGCTCGGGAACCCGCTCTTCGCGATCACGGCGGCGGCCATCTCGAGCCAGGCACGCATCTCCGGCGGCGCGTGGTCTCTGCCAGCGAGAATCTTGTAGATGGTCTCCGAAAAGCTCTCGGTCCAGCTCTCGGCGCTGCGTGTGGTGAGCACGAACTTCGCGTCCGGGTGCGCGGCGTAGAGCTCGCGCACGAAGCCTGCCGTGGGCCAATCCACCGCTGCCTTGTAGCCCTGGTAGATGGCCGAGAAGTCTGGCCTGCCCTCGAGCGCCGCTTGCCACAGCGGCAGCTGCTTGGGCATGTGCACCAGCACCTCCTCCATGTGGTAGCAGGGCCCGAAATCCAGCTCCGTTAGCGCGAGCTTGAGCGAGTACGTCCCCGTTCGGCCGAGCCCGGCTCCGATCACTTTGAGCGTCATGGCGATTCCCTTCCGTGTGGGTCGCCCTGTGTTGTGTGGCGACAGGACGTTTTATGAATAGAATCGAACGGTGAATCCAGCTCATAGAATTCATGCATCATGAACGAAATCGATTTGAGCCAAATCGACCTCAATTTGCTCGTCACCCTCGACGTGCTCATGCGCGAGGGCAGCGTGACGCTCGCCGCCAAACGCCTGGGGCGCACGCAGTCGGCCGTGAGCCATGCGCTCGGACGTTTGCGCGAACAGCTCGGCGATCCCCTGATGGTGAAAGCCGGGGGCCGCATGTCGCCCTCGCCGTTCGCAGTGAAGCTCGCCGCCGACCTGCGCCCCATTTTACAGAACATTCAACGGGTCATCGCGCCCCCGGAGCCGTTCGATCCCAGGGCGAGTCAACGGACCTTTCGCATCGCATCGCCGCACATCTCGACGGCGCTCATGACCGGGATCATTGCGCAGGTACAGCGCGAAGCCCCCAACGTCACGGTGGAGTGGCTGAACGCCAGCAACGAGGGCATCGCGGCCGTCGCGGCGGGCCTCATCGACATCGGCGAGCTCGGTGGGACCACCGCCATCCCGGAGGGGCTCGAGGTGTTCCAGGGTCGGCCCTGGACCTGGTTCACCTACGCACGCAAAAACCATCCGGCCATCGACGATTGGGGGCTCGAAGCTTGGACGAAGTGGCCGCATCTCAAGCTACGAATCGGCAACGACGTGCCGAGTCCCGTCGAGGAGATCGCCCGCGGCGACGGCCCGCAGCGGCGGATTGGCGCCTGGGTCAACAGCGGGTTCGCTGTGGCGCCGCTCGTCGCGGGCACCGACATGCTAGCGACGCTGCCTCCGATCGGGATCCGCGAGGGCCTGACCCAGTACGGCTTGCGCGTCCTCGAGCCGCCTATCCCCGTCCCCCCGATGCCCGTGCGCTTCCTCTGGAGCGCACGGCTCAGGAACGACCCGGGTGGCCATTGGTTTCGAACCATCGTGCTCGGCGTCTTCGCTGAGGAGCAGCGGAAGGGCGAGGCGGCAGTTCAGAAGGTCGGAGTGATCAAGGCGAAGCGGCCCCGGCGTAAGTAGGGGCGCGATGAGTTAGTCGGGGTGGCAGGATTTGAACCTGCAACAGCCGGCACCCAAAGCCGGCCCTCTACCAGGTTGAGGTACACCCCGAGGGGGCGCGGAGCCTAGCTCACGCCCTGGGTCTGCTCAAGCCGTGCGCGGCGCGTCGAAAGGGCCGCGTTTCGGCTTCGTTCCGCAGGCTACGGTGCCGCCAGGTCGTCGTCCCGCTTCTCGTACAGCCAGTCTTTCACGAAGCCTCCCATCTCGCCCTCGCCGACCCGGAGGGAGTAGTCGACGTTGAACATCGGCGGGCCCCAGCTCGAGCTCGCGCACCACGCCGTCCAGCTGACGCGCTGCTCCTCCATGAACGCCTTGATGGGGTCGCCGTAGGAGGTGATGGTGCCGTTGGTGATGTTGTTCGTGGGGTCGTCGCGGAAGCCCCATTCGGTCATGAAGACGGGGACGACGGCGGCGGCGTCGGAGATCTGCTTGCGGAGAGACGCGTTGGGCCAGTGCTGCGGGTACATGTGCGCGACGTACGCGACGTTGGTGCCGTCGATCGGGTCGGCGGCCGCGTCGCCCACGAATTGACACCAGTTCGCGGTGCCAACGAGCACGAGGTTCTCGGGGGCGGCGGCGCGCACGGTGACGTACCAGCTCTGCATGTCGGTGCGGACGGTCGACCAGGAGCCGGAGTTGATCGGCTCGTTGTAGAGCTCGAAGAGGACGTTCGAATCACGGGCGAAGCGGGGGGCCATGTCGGCCCAGAATTCCGTGGTCGTGTCGACGTGCTTCGAGGTGGTGTCGATGTAGTGCCAGTCGATGATGGCGTAGAGGCCTTTTTCGCGCGCGTAGTCGACCGCGGGGCGCAGCAGGCGCTCGTAGTAGTTGCCGCCTGGCTCGTACTGGATCGGGGTCTGGGACTCGCCGTCTTTCGGCCCGACCATCAGCCGCACGACCTTGGTGGCCCAGCCGGGCGAGTTGCCCTGCGGGTCGTCGACCTTGGTCAGGCGGTCGATCATGTTCTTGACGCCGCCTTCCCACGCCTCGGTCGCGCCGAGATCGACCATCGCGACGCCGCGCAGGATCACGGGGTTGTCGTTCGGGTCGTGGATCTCGTTGCCGGCGACGCGAAGCCAGGGGAGCGGTGGCGCGGGCACGCAGTCGTTCGTCGCTCGCGTCGAGGTGCCTTCGCCGCCCGCGCCGCTCTCGCCGCTCGCCCCGCTCGCTCCGGACTCTCCGACCGGAACGCAGGTG
>Ga0315912_10003040_pt1 | contig 17103 bp, 13 predicted proteins | sample VfabasoilMG_FD_204469 | JGI IMG/M metagenome (GOLD analysis project Ga0315912, IMG submission 204469) | Garden soil microbial communities collected in Santa Monica, California, United States - V. faba soil | ecosystem: Environmental > Terrestrial > Soil > Garden | place: USA: California... | reverse complement strand
CACTGACTCCGCGCACGACGAGATCGCCGAGGTCGTGCGGGCGTCGAAGCCCGACTTCCTGCAGATCAACCACTCCGTGACGAACCGCGGCATCGAAGATCGCGTATTGCCGCTGGCGAAGGACCTTGGTGTCGCCGTACTGACCAATCGCAACTTCAATGATGGCGCCTTGTTTGGCCAGGTCGGCGGCAAGGCGTTGCCTGCTTGGGCGTCCGAGGCTGGAGTTACTTCGTGGGCGCAGATGTTCCTGAAGTATTCGTTGAGCCACGACGCGGTGACCGCGGTCATTCCTGCCACGGGTAAACCCGAACGCCAGTCAGACAATCTCAAGGCCGGGTACGGACCGCTGCTGACGGCCGCACAGCGCAAGGAGCTGGTCGCGCTCGTCGGCTGAGCGCGTGGATCGAAGGCGGCATGCGCGCTGAAGTCGCCGAGTCGGTGCGCGACTACGGGTAATTGCATTGCGAGTGTCCCGCGGCCGGGCAGAGAATCCGCCCATGCGTACATACGATCCGCGATTGCGAGCCTGTGCTGTCACGGCGCTGTTCGCCGTGTTCACGTTGCTCTGGAGCAAGGCTCCGGCGCGGGATTTCCCACCGCGCCCGCCCTCGCAGTTCTACGGGGAACTGTTTCACCGCGTACAAACCGAAAGGCTGTTTGCCGACAGCAAGACGTTTGCCGACGCCTCACCGCGCGGTGTGCCCGAAGAAATCCTGCGCGAGTACGAAGCGCAAAAAAGCGCCAGCCGCTTTTCACTCAAGGACTTCGTCGCGCTTCATTTCAATGTGCCTGGCGCGGTCACCAGCGATTTCCAGACGACGCCGCGCGAAGAGGTGCGTGCGCACATCGAGCGCCTGTGGCCGGTGCTCACGCGCACGCCGAGCCGTGCGGATGAAGCGGGTTCGCTGCTTCCTTTGTCGACCCGATACGTGGTGCCCGGTGGCCGCTTCCGTGAGTTGTACTACTGGGATTCCTATTTCACGATGCTCGGGCTGCAGACGGGCGGCCACCACGATCTCGTGGCGGACATGGTGGAGAACTTCGCCGGCCTCATCGACCGATACGGACACATCCCGAATGGCGGCCGCACTTACTATCTGAGCCGCTCGCAGCCGCCGTTCTTCGCGCTGATGGTCGAGCTGCAGGCGCAGCACGATGGAGACGCCGTGCTCGTGAAGCGTCTGCCGCAGCTCGAACGCGAATACGAATTCTGGATGGAAGGAGCAAACGACCTTTCGCGCGGTTCGGCCCATCGTCGTGTCGTGCGGCTGCCCGATGGAAGTCTGCTGAACCGCTACTGGGACGACCTCGCGACGCCGCGTGACGAGTCGTACCTGGAAGACATCGAGACGGCGAAACGCAGCGGCAGACCCCCGGCCGAAGTGTACCGCGATCTTCGCGCGGCGGCCGAGAGTGGGTGGGACTTCAGCTCCCGTTGGTTTTCCGACGGGAAGACGCTGGCCTCGATCCGCACTACCGACATCGCGCCCGTGGATCTCAACAGCCTCCTGTACAAACTCGAGCTCACGATCGCGCGTGCCTGCGGGATCGCGCAGCGGCCGGAGTGCAATCGCGACATGCTCGCGCACGCGAAAGCGCGCAGGAACGGCATGGTGCGGTGGATGTGGGTCGGCACCCTGGACGCCTTCGTCGACTATGATTGGCGCAACCAACGGAAGCTCGAGCAGGTGACTGCGGCCACTACCTACCCGATGTTCGTCGGGCTCGCGACGCGCCGGCAGGCGCAGCGCATTGCGCGCACGATTCGCGAAGTGCTGCTGGAGCCCCACGGGCTCGCGACGACGACCGAAGACACGGGCCAGCAGTGGGACGCGCCGAATGGCTGGGCGCCGTTGCAATGGATCGCCATCGATGGCTTGCGCAGAAATGGTGAAGACGATCTTGCGGCGAAGATCGCCACTACGTGGATTGCCGAGAATGGTCGCGTGTACTGCCGGACCGGAAAGCTCGTCGAAAAGTACAACATCCGCGACGCAGGTGAAGGAGCGGGGGGCGAGTACCCCGTCCAGGACGGGTTTGGCTGGACCAACGGCGTGTTGCTCAAACTACTGACGCTGTATCCCGAAGCCGGGTCGAAGCGTCATGAATTCACGGGGGGCGTATGCGCGCCGGTCTCGCGGTAAGTTGGTTGTTTCCGCTCCTGGTATCGACGCAGATGGCGGCTGCCGCGGACGAGGGCCGCATTTCATTCCTCGAACAGGAAGTGCGCAACCTGCAACGACAGGTGCAGGTGCTGACGCGCCAGATGGACGAGATGCGCACGCATCCGGCCCGGTTGCCATCCGAGGTCTCCCGCCCGGATGCCGCGCCCGACAAATATGGAACCAGTCTGCCGCTGTGGGTGGATGCCGGACGCTGGCGCCGGCTCCGGCCAGGCATGAGCGAGCTCGACGTGATCAACTCGTTGGGCGCCCCTAATACGATTCGCGATGAAGACGGTGCTCGCGTGTTGTTCTACGCGATGGAACTCGGCTCATCGCGTTTTCTCGGCGGGAGCGTGAAGCTCCGTCAGCGCGCCGTCGTCGAAGTCTTATCCCCTACGCTGCAGTGAACATGTCGCCTTCCGGCGACCGTTGCGTGTGCCTGTCAACCGCGAGTCTCATTGCGCGTTGCCTCTGCTAACACCAACAAGTGGGGAGCTCCCATGAACGCGTTATCCCGGTTTGGCAGCAGCTTGTGTGCGCTGGTCCTCACCGCCTGCGGCGGCGGCAGCGGAATGGCGACAGATCCGCCCGCGGGCAACAGCCCGCCTCCCGCGACCAGCTGTGCCGACTGCGGCACGGTGTACATCGGGATGACGGACGCGGACGGCGACTTCCTGAGTTACACCGTCGACGTCGTGTCGCTCAAGCTCAAGCGTGCGAATGGAGCCGTCGTCGAAACGCTGCCCGCGACGACGCGTATCGACTTTGCGCAATACGTCGACCTGACCGAATTCCTCACGGCGGCCACCGTGCCGAATGGCGCGTACACCGCGGCTACGTTGCGCCTCGACTTCACCAACGCGGACATCGCGGTCGAGAAGGGCGGCTCGCCCGTCGCGGCGCATGCAGTGGATGCCACCGGCAATGCGCTGGGCGTCGTCGACGTCAACGTGACGCTCGACAACCGGCATCACCTCGTCGTGTCGCCGGGTCGTCCATCGCTGTTCACGCTCGACTTCAACCTGGCGGCGACCAACGCCGTCGATCTCAATACCACTCCGGCCACCGTGACGGTGACACCGGCGCTGGTGGCCTCGCTGGAATTCATCGACGAGAAGGACCTGCGCGTGCGCGGCCCGCTGGTGAGCGTCGACACGGCCGCGGGTACCTACGTCGTGGACGTACGTCCCTTCGACCTGCGTGAGCACCGCTTCGGCCAGGTCACCGTGCACACCGATGCGGACACGACATTCGAGATCAATGGCACGCCGTATGTCGGAAGCGCCGGCCTGGCAGCGTTGAGTGCGGCCGGCGTTGGCACTGTCACTGCCGCGTTCGGCGCACTGACTCCCACGACGCACACGTTCAATGCGGAATCCGTGCGCGCTGGCACGAGCGTGCCCGGCGCGGGCATCGACACGGTGGCGGGCCAGGTGATCAGCCGTGCGGGCGATGTGCTGACGGTTCGTGGCGCCACGATCAATCGCAATCGTGACGGCGCGCGCTTTGCGCGGGGCACGGTGCGCGTGACCATCGGGCCGAACACCCGCGTGGTGAAAGGCAAAGCAACGGCGGCTCCCGGCGACATCTCCGTGGGTCAGCTGATCGAAGCGTTTGGCTCGGCGACCCCGGTGAGCAGCTCGGCAATGTCCGGCGACTGGAACATGGACGCCACCGCCGGTCGGGTGCGAATGCACATGACACCTATCTATGGCTTCGCGAAGCAGTCGACGACGGGTTCATTGACGCTGCAGCTCGATTCGATCGCGGGACGCAAGGCGTCGGCGTTCGATTTCGCGGGGACGGGCCAGAGCGCTGCGCAGGATGCCGACCCGGCTAACTACGAAGTGGCGACGGGTGAACTCGACCTCTCGTCGCTGAACACGGGCGAACCCACGAAACTCGTGGGTTATCCGATGCCCTTTGGCGCCGCGCCGCCCGACTTCGAGGCGCGCACGATGGTCGACTTCCCGCGCATGGGCGCGCTGCTGGCCATGAGCTGGGGCCAGGATGGCACGAAGGCGCCGTTCAGCAGCCAGGAGCCGACAGGCCTGGTGCTCGATCTCGATAACGCGGATATCGGCCGTCTGCACTACATCAGCGTGGGTCCGCGCGTGCTGGATCTGAAGACGCTGCCGGCGTCGCCCATCATCGCGCCGCCCGCCAATGGCCCGACAGCGTACCTGGTGGTGATGCGTGGCGAGTCACGCTCGTTCCACGACTTCGCCGACTTCGTGGCGGAACTCGGCAGCCGGCTCGATGGCGGTACGGCCCTGGTCGGGCTCACGGTGAACGGCTCCTACAATGGTGACGACAACGTGATGACCGCGAGAAGCATCGTCGCGGTACTCAAGCAGTAGAGGACACAGGTTCGCCGGCCCGGGGACAACTCGGGCCGGCCTTCCCCGTGATAAGGTCGCCACACTCTCCAGGCGGCAGGATGTTCCATGATGCGGGGTGTGTTGTTAGGCGCACTGTGCGCGTGCGTATCCCTGGGCGCCGGCGCGCAGACTGCTTCTGACGGCTGGATCACGCACGCCGGCGCGGAAACCCGCGCTCCCGTCGTGCTGGAGTTCCGACGCGACATCACTTTCGATCGCGTGCCAAGAATGCTTTCGGTGGCGGTGACCGCGGATAACCGCTTCATCCTTCGTGTGAACGGATCTCGTGTCGCCAGCGGTCCATCGACCGGAACCGTGAAGAGCTGGCGATACGCCACGGTCGATCTCGCGCCATTCCTCCGGAAAGGTACGAACGAGATCACCGCGACGGTCTGGAACTTCGGCGAGTTCGCACCTTTGTCGCAGCAGACCGTGGCCACGGGCTTCCGGCTGATCGGCGATCCGGTCTCCACGACGGCGCCGGGATGGCGTGTGCGAATACATGCCGGTCACACGGCGACCGAAGGCCGCAAACAGATTCCCTGGGAATACTACGTGGCGAGCGCGCCCGAGGTCATCGACGCTCGCATCGCGCCGACGGCCTGGCAGGAGACCGTGCCGGCTCCGGCCGCCGCCACGCGCACATTGATCGCAGATCCGCTCCCGCCACAGGACTTCGTGCGCTCCGCACCGGGCGAGGTCGTGCGCGCATCGGTTGCCTACGGTGCCAGGTTTCCCTCGTCGCCGGTCGCGATCCCGCCAAACAGCACGGTCAAACTACTGATTCGTCGAGACGTCATGATCTCCGCCTATCCGGAGCTCGAAGTGAAGGGCGGTCGGGACGCGGTAATCAAACTCCAGTACGGCGAGTCCTTGTACGACGCGGCGAACAAGAAGGGTGATCGCAATCTCGTCGCTGATCTCCAGCTGCGCGGATTCCACGACACCTTCATCGCCGATGGCAGCCGCCGGCGCTTCGAAACCTTGTGGTGGCGCACCTTCCGCTTCGTCGAGATCGAGGTAACGACCCAGGCCGAATCGCTCTCGCTTCTTGGTTTTCGGCTTCACGAGACGGGTTATCCATTCCAGACCGTGGCCAGTTTCAAGAGCAACGATGCGGACCTCAACCACATCTGGAACATCGGCTGGCGCACGATGCGCATCGATGCGCACGAGACCTTCATGGACAGCTCGTACTGGGAGCAGCTGCAGTACACCGGTGATACGCGGCTCGAAATGCTGATCACCTATGCAGTGTCGGGAGATCCGCGGCTCGCGCGGCAGGCCATCGAAGCATTCGCGGAATCGGATGTCGACGGCGGGCTGATGCAGGGCGCATATCCGTCTCGCGGCGACAATGTCATTGCCACGTTTGCGTTCGCCTGGGTCGGCATGCTCGCGGACTGGTCCATGGAGCAACCGGACCGGACGCTCATCGAGCGCCATTTGCCACACATGCGACGGGTGCTCGATTGGTTCCAGCCACGTCTCAATAGCCAAGGTCTGTTGGGCAAGAATCCTCAGTGGAATTTCATCGACTGGTCGGGCCAGCAATGGGATGACCGCGATCGCTTCCCGTCGTGGGGCAGTCAGAATGGCAGCTGCCTGATGACGGCAATGTGGTTAGGCGCACTCAAACAGGGCGAAGCGCTGGAGCGCAGCTTTGGCGATGCCGCGCGCGCGTCGGATTTCCGGGCGAAAGCCGATCGCGCGCGCGCTTCCATCCGGCAGATCTGCTGGGTGGCGGAGAAGGGGTTGTACGCCGATGACGGCGATCGGAAAGTTTTCAGCCAGCACATGAATGTGTTCGCCGTGCTGTATGACATCGCCACGCGAGAAGAGGCCCCGGAGATCCTGGGGCGCATCACCACGCCGGGCCGCGGCATTGACGCGCCCGCCGGCATGTACAGCCCCACCTTCTACTTCGCGTGGTACCTCGTTCGCGCATTCGAACACGCAGGGCTCGCGCATCAGTACTACGACCTGCTCCAGAGCTGGCGCGATCTGCTCCCGCTCAACTACACCACCTGGCCGGAAACCCGCGATCAACCGCGCTCGGACACGCACGCCTGGAGCGCTCATCCGACCGCCGACCTGCTGCGCGTCGTCGCCGGCATCGGCCCGGGTGCCGAAGGTTATTCACGGTTGCGCATCGAACCGGTGCTGGGCCCGCTGAAGTCGCTCGACGCGACGGCTGCGACGCCTAAGGGGGCGGTGAAAGTGAGCTACCGGGTTTCCGGCACCAGGTTGGCCGCGGTCATCGATCGTCCCGCCACGTTGCCTGGTTCCTTCTTCTGGCGAGGGAAGGAATTCCCCTTGAAAGAAGCTCACACCCGGCTCGACCTGCCTCTCAAGGACTAGCAATTTTCCTGCGCGTTCTTGATACGCTCCCGGCACGGGTATCGGGAGTGTCTCGGGGTGCGCATGAACATAATTAGAGCGGCGCTGCTCTGCGTCGTCGGCATCGCCGGCGCGCAGGCGGACGAAGCCAGAAACAATCCGCTGGATTCCGCCGTGAACGTCGCGCTCGGCGGCTTCTTCCTGTCGACGGACATCAACGTGCGACTGAACGGCGAAGAGACCAACCAGGTGGGCGACGACATCGATTTCGACGACACGTTTGGCATCGGTGACTTCGAGCGATTCCGTCTCGACGCCCTGTGGCGCATCAAGGGCAACCATTCCGTGCGCGCCATGTATTTCTCGAACACGCGTTCGGCAACCAACGAGCTGTCCCGCGACGTGAACTTCGGTGACGAAACCTATCCACTGGGTGCGCTCACCACTGCGCGGTCGGAGCTCGAGGTGATCCAGTTTTCCTACGACTACGTCTTCCGGCGTCGCGACAACTATGAGCTCGCTGCCGGCATCGGCGTCCACATGCTCAATGCCGGGCTCGGTCTCGACGCCACGGTCAGCGGCGGGGGAGGCAGCTCCCAGCGTGAACTGGAGCAGAGTGGTTCAACAGACGCGCCGTTACCCGTGTTGGCGCTTCGGGGCACCTGGCTGCTTCCGCACAATTTCTACGCCACCGCGCTGGCGCAGTATTTCTATGTCGACTACGACAATTACGTGGGCAGCCTTTCCGACCTGAAGGCCACCGTCGTCTGGCAGGCCACTGAACACGTCGGCATTGGCCTCGGCTACAACGACTTCCGGTTCAAGTTCCGCATCGACCAGCCGCGCTTCGACGGCAAGCTCCGCTGGAACTACGGCGGCGCGATGGCGTTCGTCACGGTGATGTACTAGCGGTAGCTAGTCAATCCTGATCTCGGTGACGTAGAACTTCGGCAGCTCCTGGTCGGTGGCGTTCTGCACCCAGAGTCCGTCGATCGTCTTGTTCTCGACGCCGAGCGTCACCAGCGGCACGACCACCTGGGTCCAGCCGGTATTGCCGAGCGTCAGTAGTTTGCCTTCGCCGACGGTCTTGCCGTCGATGAGCGCCAGGATGCGCACCTGCCCGCCCGCGGCGGATCCCTGGATCAGCAACGACAGCTTCGTCATGCCCGCGGTGCTGAAAGGATCGTGGTGCAGGTACAGCGCCTGGTACGGACCGGCCACCACGCGGATGGGCTTTCGCGCACTGCCACTGAGTTCGACGCTGAGGTCTGCCTTCGCCCAACTCCAGTTCTGCCAGCCGGGTGCGAGCGCGGTGTCATAGACCGGCATCACGGCTGGCGGCGGAATGTCTGCCGTCGCGGGCGGAATGTTGGTCTGTGCGACGGCGTTGCCCGCGGCAAGGCAGCCCGCCACGAGAAGGACAGCACGAAGAATCGACATCGAGACCCCCGGGAACATTGTTATTTTTTCGCCGGCAGAAGGTTACTACCGCTATTGAAAAACGGCGAGTGCCGCGGCGCATGGCCGCTGTTAAGCTCGCGCGCATGAAAATTGCCCTGTTTGCTGCGTTGGCCGTGCTCGTCCTCGAAACGACGGCGCCCGCGCTGGCGCAAGCCGTAAACCCCGCCTCCGACGTGAAACCCGCCAAGCCCGGCGAATGGCACTCGCTGTTCAACGGCCGCGACCTGTCGGGCTGGACGGTGAAGATCAACAAACATCCCCTTGGCGAGAACTTCGCGGATACGTTTCGCGTCGAAGACGGCGTGATCAAGGTGAGCTACGACCGTTATGGAAAGTTCGACGAGCAATTCGGCCACCTGTATTCCAACCAGGCTTACGGCAGCTACGTGCTTCAGCTCGAGTACAAGATCACCGGCAAGGCTGTGGCGGACTCGCCGCCCTGGGCCAAGCTCAACAGCGGCGTGATGATCCACTCGCAGTCGCCGATGACCATGGGCCTGAACCAGGCCTGGCCCGCGAGCATGGAAGTGCAGTTTCTCGCCGTTGGAACCACGGCGGGACGGCAGACAGGCAACGTGTGCACGCCCGGCACCAATCTCGAAATGAAGGGCAAGGTGCTCACGGATCACATCATCGATTCCACTTCGAAACTGTTCCCCGTCGACGAATGGGTGCAGGTGGAAGTCGAAGTGCGCGGCAATGAAGAAGTGATTCACCGTATCAACGGCGCGGAAGTGCTGCGTTACCAGCACCCGCAACTCGATCCCACCGAGGAGAGCGCACAGGCGTTGCTCTCGGCCGGCGCTCCGTTGCAGCTGTCGTTCGGACACATCGCGCTGCAGGCCGAATCGCAGCCGGTCTGGTTTCGCAACATCCGGATCCGCCAGCTCGCTCCATGAACGCCGCTCTCTCGTGGCAGCGCGATCTCGCGCGCGCCATCACCGATCCTGCCCAACTACTGGCCGAGCTCGATCTCGATCCTGCGCTCGCGGCCCCCGCGCGAGCGGCGTCTTCGACGTTTGCGTTGCGCGTGACTCGCAGCTATCTCGCGCGCATGCGCCGTGGCGATGCGGACGATCCGCTGCTGCGCCAGGTGTTGCCGCGGGCGGAAGAACTTCTCGAGTCGGCGGGTTACGGATCCGATCCGCTCGAAGAACACGCGGCCACGCGCGCTCCTAACCTCCTGCAGAAATACGCGGGCCGTGCGCTGCTGATCACGACGCAGGCCTGCGCCATCCACTGCCGCTACTGCTTCCGCCGCGAGTTTCCGTACTCGGCACAGCAGGACGCCGATGAGAGCTCCAGCCGCTGGGGCACCGCGCTCGAAGCGATTGCGAACGACACGAGCCTCGAAGAAGTCATCCTGAGCGGCGGCGATCCACTGTCGCTGAGTGACGCGCGACTCACGCAGTTGACCAATGCGCTGTCCGTCATGCGCCACGTCCAGCGCATTCGTGTGCACACACGACAGCCCATCGTGCTGCCGTCTCGCGTCGACGCTGGCCTGTTGAACTGGGTTCGTGGCATCGGGAAGCCGACGGTGTTCGTGCTCCACACCAATCATCCGAACGAAATCGACGATGACGTGCGTGCAGCCTGCGCCAAGCTTCGGGCCGAGGGCGTGACGCTGCTCAACCAGTCCGTGTTGCTCGCGGGGGTCAACGACGAGGTTGACACGCTCGCGCAGCTGTCGCGCGTGCTCATGGATGCAGGCGTGGTTCCGTACTACCTGCATCTGCCGGATCGTGTGCGCGGGACCGCGCACTTCGACGTGGCGGAGGCGAAGGCACAGCAACTGGTCGAGCGGCTGGCCGCGCGGTTGTCCGGCTATCTCGTGCCGAGGCTGGTACGGGAGGTCCCGGGCGCCGCGTACAAGGTTCCGAGTGTCATAACGCCTTGAACCGCGGCTAAAGCCCGGATTCACGGGCGATTTCGTTCACCTGACAAACCTTCCAAGGAAATGACAGGTTCCCTCGTCTAATGGTCAGTAACGAGCGTTTGAACGGATGGATGACCAGACTCTAATACGCCGTGCGCAGGGTGGGGACGCCACGTCCTTCGCCGAGCTATTGGACCTGCACTACGACACCATCTACCGGTTCGCCTGGAAGTGGTGTGGTCACGCGGCCAATGCCGAGGATATTGCCCAGCAGGCCTGCATGAAGCTGGCCACGAGCCTTTCGCAATATCGCTTCCAGGCGGCCTTCACGAGCTGGCTCTATCGGTTGGTCATCAGCTGCGCGCAGGACTGGCAGCGGTCGCAGCAGCGCCATGACCACGACGAACTGCCCGATGAGGAAGCCATGGTGGATTCACCACGTCATGAAGACGGCATCTATCTCGCCCAGGTGTTGTCGCAGTTGTCGAAACTCGGCGAGGGCATGAAGGAAACCGCGCTGCTGGTGCACGCGGAAGGTATGAGCCATGCGGAGGCCGGCGCCGTTCTCGGCGTTTCGGAATCCACGATCTCCTGGCGCGTGCACACGATTCGCAAACACATGGGCAGACCCGAAGCCCGTGCGAGCCTGGCCTATGAATGACAAATCCTTCGAAGCGAAACTGGCGCGAGTGAGCGCGCCCGCTCCCGATCCGGCCGCGCGTCTTCGCGCCAAGCGAGCGGCGCTCGAGGAGTTCGCGCGCTCACAGAGTGCGAACCAGGCGAGCGCTCCGGACACCAGCGAAGAAAATTCTGACAAAGGCTCCAAGGGTTTGTGGGACGCGCTCCGTCTCTTCCGTGACGACTCATCTCACGGGAGTACTTCGATGGCCTGGTTTGTTAGACGGAATGTGTTTGCCGGCGTCGCCGGCGCCTGCGTGGTGGGGCTTGGTATCGCCATGGTGTGGCCTGTATTTCGCGACTACGGGACAGACCAACGGTTCGCTGATGTGCGTCCACCAGTCACGGAAGAACTGAATCCTTCGCAGCCTGCGTCGCCCGAGGCGCTGACGAAAAGCGCGCCACCCATTCCGGTGTTGGGAAAGCCCGTGCCGGAAAGCGGTGATCGCGCTTACGCCAACCCGGCCTACCCCGCTTCGGCTTCGGCGCTGGATAAGGAGAAGGCGCGACGGGACGAATCCGATGCGCGTGCTTATGCCGATGCCAGTGCGCAAGCACAGGCACAAGCGTCCCAGGAAGCGCAGCGCCACCTCGCCAACGAGCAGCTGGCCAAGAGCGAACCCGGCTACATCGGTGCCGAGGACCTCCCCGCGTTGCCTGACACGAATACATCCGAAACCCTGCTGCGCCTTCCAGAGCCGCCGTCCGTAGCGGCGTCAGCGCCGGCCCCGGCCCCGGAGCAGAAGTCGGCCGAAGCGGAATCTTTCGAGAACGTGCTCGTCACCGGCCAGCGCGCCAATCGCAACCGTGCCGCGCCTCACAAGGGCGTGGCTGCCGCGGCGGGGTCGAGCTTGGCGAATATGCGCCCGAGCAGCGCAGGGGCGATGCCGTCGGGGTCCATCCAGGCCGCAATCATCGAACCGTCGGCGCCGCCTCCGCCCGCGGAAGGTCGCGACAAGTTCGAGCAGTTCGAGGTGAACCCGGTCAAACAGGTGGCCGAGGCGCCGGTGTCCACGTTCTCCGCGGACGTGGATACCGCGTCGTACAGCTTCGTGCGCCGGAACCTGAACTCCGGACGCCTGCCGCAGAAGGATGCGGTGCGCGTCGAAGAGATGATCAACTACTTCGACTACGCCTGGCCGGCCGCGACGTCGGCGAAAGCGCCGTTCAAGCCGACCGTGGTCGTCAGCGACTCGCCCTGGGGCAAGGGCCGCAAGCTCGTGCACATCGGCATCAAGGGCTACGAGATCTCGAAGGACCAGTCACCGGCCACGAACCTGGTGTTGCTGCTCGACGTGAGTGGCTCGATGAGCTCGCCCGACAAACTACCGCTGGCCGTGCAGTCGATGGAGCTGCTGCTTTCCAGCCTGAAGCCGGACGACACGGTGGGCATCGTGGTGTACGCGGGCGCCGCGGGTACCGTGCTCGAGCCGACGCCGGTGCGTGACAAGCAGAAGATCATCGCAGCGTTGCGCGATCTGACTCCGGGTGGCTCCACCGCGGGTGCCGAAGGCATCGAGCGCGCGTATCAGCTCGCCGAGGCGCATTTCCGCAAGGGCGGTGTGAACCGCATCATTCTCGCCACCGATGGCGACTTCAACGTCGGCATCGACAGCACGAACGAGCTCAAGGGCTTCGTCGAGCGCAAGCGGGAGAAGGGCATCTTCCTGTCCGTGCTCGGCTTCGGCCAGGGCAACTATCGCGACGAGCTGGCGCAGGCGCTGGCCCAGAACGGCAACGGCGTGGCCGCGTACATCGACACCCTGGGTGAAGCCCAGAAAGTGCTGGTGCAGGAAGCCGGCGCGTCGCTGTTCACCATCGCGAAGGACGTGAAGCTGCAGGTGGAGTTCAACCCGGCGACGGTGGCGGAGTACCGCCTCGTGGGTTACGAGACGCGCGCGCTCAAGCGCGAGGACTTCAACAACGACGCCGTGGATGCGGGTGACGTGGGCTCGGGACACACGGTGACGGCTATCTACGAGATCACGCCCGTGGGTTCAGCGGCGCGCATGGTGGAGCCCAGCCGCTACGCGAAGGAAGCGGAGGCCCCGAAGCGGATCGTGGCGGTCGGCACGTCGGCCGAATACGGATTCCTCAAGATCCGCTACAAACTACCCGACAGCAACACGTCGGACCTCATCGAGCAGCCGATCCTGGTGGCGCCGCGCGATGTGCCGGCGAACGTGCAGCGTGACGTGCAGTTCTCCACCGCGGTCGCCGGCTTCGGCCAGATGCTGCGCGGCGGAACCTTCACGGGTGCGCTGAGCTACGAGGACATCATCAAGCAGGCCCAGGCCTCGAAGGGGGATGACCCCTTCGGTTATCGGACCGAGTTCGTGCAGCTGGTCCGCAAGGCCAGCGTGGCGCGCGAGATGTAGCTCGTTACTTCTGGTTCTTGACCTTGTAGCCAGCCGGCACTTCGAACTTGTCAGGGGCCACATCGCCTGCGGTCACGCCGGTGACGGTGGTAACGATGCGGCCCTTGGCCAGCTTCGAGAACACTGCGGCCATCGGGCTGTCGCCGCTGGCATCGATGTTGATCTCGCTTTCGAGCGCCATGCCGGCTTCAGCCATCTTGCGGGTGATCTCGGCATAAGCCTTCGCCTGCGCAGCACCCGTGGGCGATTTCGCCGTACGCGGATCGCCGAAGATGAAGCCGGAATCGGCCGCCGCCTTGTAGAACTTCTGGTAGTCCGCGAGTCCGGGGGCCGTAGTGCTCAGGCAGACCGTACCTGTCATCAGCATGTTCAGGTCCATGCCCTGGCCCGTCTGGCCCGTCGGGCTGAACGGCAGCGACAGCTTGATGTCGTGAACCGTGCATGGAAAGCCCGCGATGGTCTTGGTCTGCGAGGTCTTCGTCAGTGTGGCATTGATCGTGCCGACACCGACTTTCTGAAGCTCCTCGGCGATCGAATCCAGTGGAGTCACCGTCGCGGATTTCTTCTTGTCGTCGATGCTGACGAAGCGGCGTCCGTCGATGTCGAGGATCAGAGCCTGGTTCTTGCCGCCCACTGACTGGTCACTGCGCTGGCGCGTGCCCTTGATCGAGATGACGCCGGTGCCGCCGAGGTCGACGATCATCTTGCCCGTCGTCGTCGTGTTGACCGTCACATCGGCGTGAGCGCTGGCGGCCGCAGCGGCCAGTACGACAGACAGCAGAATCTTGCTAGTGGCCATGGACAGTCGACTCCCTGAGTTAGCTAGGCGGGCGACTGTATACCGCATTCGCTCGAACTACAGGAATGTCTGGTCCTGACGACAATTTATGTCGGGAGGATGCGCAGCGGCCATGGCAGTAGTTGGGCCGTCAGCTTTCGGCTTGCAGCACGACGGGGCGACTTACATTCAGTCTAAGTCGGCCGCGCCCGGCCTTCTCGAGTTGAATGGGCGCCTTCTGTTCGGCGAGTCGTCGCTGGAGAAGCAGCAGTCTCACTTCGAGGTTGTCCTGCACGTCGGGCAGGCGCAGATCCGGAGCGAGTCGAAGTTCGCGATTCGAAAACTCGCGCCGCCCGCAGCGCAGGTACTCGCCGATCAGCTTCCAGAGGATGGCGCCGGCGACTCCGCGGATCAGATAGACGTCGTCCAGGAAGACGCTGTTGTCGCGGGCATAACGTCGCAGCTGAACGGCGGGGCCGAGCGCTTTAGATGTGTCAGTGGCGTCACTCGGTGACTGCTCGGCGGGCTTCGCTGGCTCTCGCGGCGGCTCCGGCTCCGCCGGTTGCATGAAGCTCATCGCCACGGCGAACTGCCCGCAGAGAAGCATCAGCGAGTCTTCGTCGTCGTAGCCGAAATGCTGGTCGTTCTTGCTCTCGACGAGCAGCGCGCCTAGCACACGACCTCGCGCCCGAAGCGGAACCGCGAGCTGGCTTCGCGGCTCCTTGAGTCCCGGCAGCGGGATTTCCGATCGATGCGTCGGTTCGTAACCCAGTGCGTCTGCGCGGTCGCGAGCGGCTCGCGCGTATCGTGCCATGTTCATCATGTGTCCTACGCGGATCGGCACGCCTTCGCGCACCGCAGTCCCGACGATGCCTTCGCCCGTGGAAATTTCCGCGCCGGTGCCGCCGATCTCGTAACCGCGGCTCGCGAGCAGCGTGAGCGCCTGCTGCGCGGAGTCGAACAGCCACAACATGGCGTTGTCGATGCGCAGCAGTTCGCCGAGGCCGTCCAGCAAAGTGTCGAGCAGCTCTGACATTTCGCCGCAATTCGCCATGCGTTCGGAGAGCAGGCGTGAGTTGGTGGCGAGATCGACGCGCGGTTCGGCGGCCGGCAGCTCGAGTCGCCCGGGTACTCGCCGCAGTTCGACTACTCGATAGATGTCGGCGCCGCGAAGATGGAACACCTCGTCCATGCCGGCGTGGCTCGCGACTCCCATGAGTTTGGCGCGCAGCCGCTCGAACACGGGGCCCTGGGTCTCGGTACGCAGGTATTCGATCTGGAGCACGACACCGGCGCCGGTGTAGGGATCGTCGAGCGTCAGGGCGGCGCGCCGGGTCGCGAGCACGTTTTCGCGGCTGCGATTGAAGAACTGGTACGACAAGGCGATGTGCAGCGGATCCACGTATTCGGCGAGCGATAGATAGCTCACGTTCGGCATCCGATCCGGCGACGCGGTGCACATCGTGGGCGGAATCACGCCTTCCATCATGCGGCGCACGCCGAACAACGTGAGGTTGTCGCTCATCCGCCGATTCATTGCGTCTTCAGCGCGAGCGCGCTGCCTGCGTCCGGGCCCGGCGTCTGGTTTCGCGCCGAGAACGGTGTGAAGCGGATGGCCATGAGGTCTTCGTCGGGGCGCAGGTACCAGGCTTCGGTGTACGAGGGGGGAATCCCGTGCACTTCGAGTTGCGCCCGGAACTTGTGATACCGGTCGAGCACCAGCTCGCGATACGCGCCGCCGCCATGGCTCACTACTGCATCGCGTCCCAGCAAGCTGATGGACTTGTAGTTCTCGGGCAGCGTGAGATTGAGCGCGATGCGTCCGGTATCGCGCACCGCATCGATGACCTCGAACGCGGACTCGGCGGAGAGAATGACCACCAGCCGGCCATCGGGCTCGACCTGCGCGGCGAGGCCACGACAAATCGAAGGCCGGCCGTCTTTCGTGCAGCCGCCGACCTGGTGTGAAACCCCCGCGCCCAGCAAATCGATGATGTCCTGCGTCAAGGCCATGTTGTTGTTATCGCTCCCCCGTACAACTTAACGTGATTTTAAGAAATCGCTAAGTGCGACTTAGCAAACGAGGGGAGGCCGCCTCCCTAACCTGCCCAACCTCAAGTGGAGACCGAGACCATGTCGAAACCCATCATTACCGTGTTTGGAGCCACCGGCGCGCAAGGAGGCGGGCTCGCCCGCGCGCTGCTGGCGGATCCGGGCCGCCACTTTGCGGTGCGCGCCGTGACACGCAAACCGGATGGCGCGGCCGCACTTGAACTCAAGAGGGCCGGCGCCGAGGTGGTACTGGCCGACATCGACGACCGGGCCAGTATCCAGCGGGCCATGGAGGGAGCTTACGGTGCTTTTCTGGTCACCAACTTCTGGGAACACCTGTCCGGCCAGAAGGAACAGGACCAGGCCCACAACCTGGCCGCAGCGGCCGCGCAGGCGGGAATCCGCCACGCCATCTGGTCCACGCTCGAGGACACGCGCGACTTCATCCCCGCCGATGGCAAGCGCATGCCAGTGCTCCAGCAGCGGTACAACGTGCCGCACTTCGACGCGAAGGGCGCTGCCAACCGGTTCTTCGGGCAGCTGAAGGTGCCCACCACGCTTCTCTACACGTCCTGCTATTGGGAGAACCTGATCTATTTCGGCATGGGTCCGCAGCGCGGCCCGGACGGCAGCCTTTCCTTGACGCTCGCCACCGGCAATGCCCGGATTCCCTGGATCGGCGTCGAAGACATCGGCATTTCCGCGCGCGAAGTATTCCTGCGCGGGGACGCGCTCATCGGCGATTCGATCGGAATCGCCGGCGACCACCTGACGGGCGCGGATCTCGCGGCGCAGATCGGCGAGGCCATCGGCGAGCCGGTGAAATACAACGCGGTTCCGGCGGACGTGTACCGCACGTTCCCGTTTCCGGGCGCGGAAGAACTCGGGAACATGTGGCAGTTCAAGCACGAGACCGAGGCAGCCTACTGCGCGCGCCGTGATCTCACGCGTGCGCGGGCGCTGCATCCGTCGAAGGCGAACTTCCGCACCT
>Ga0315912_10003039_pt1 | contig 17110 bp, 13 predicted proteins | sample VfabasoilMG_FD_204469 | JGI IMG/M metagenome (GOLD analysis project Ga0315912, IMG submission 204469) | Garden soil microbial communities collected in Santa Monica, California, United States - V. faba soil | ecosystem: Environmental > Terrestrial > Soil > Garden | place: USA: California... | reverse complement strand
AACAGCTCCCGATCTCGCTTGCGAAACGGATCGTCCCAGTCTCGTTGCCACCAGGGTTTATCCGACGGCTTCTTGGGCGGGAGCTTCAGTTCGAGCACTTTCACTCCCTTGCCTTTGGCATCCTCACGTGCGGTCCGAAGCCGGTAGTGATCGTAGAGACGCACAGCCTCGATCATGTAACTCGTCGCCACGGTGCGGTCCTTGATCCGGAGCAGGTTCTCGCCATTCTCGAGATCGGCGGGTTCGGAGAAGTTGTAGGAGCCGAAATACACGCGCGCGTCGGCTCGATCGAAATCGAGCACGACGAACTTGTGATGCATGCGCGTGCCGCGTTCGTTGCCGTCCTTGCCTGACAGACCAGAGGGCTCGGTACTGAACGGTGCCGGCACGTTGCCGGTGAGCGCCGACGAGCGGACGATTCGCCGCTTGTTGTCCGGGCTGAGCACTTCCACGCCGAGATTGCCTTCCTTGACGCGTGCGTCCGCGATGCCGAGCGTGTGGACGGTCTTGCTCTTGATCTGCTTTCCAAGCGCGGGGCCGATCGGGCCCTTCTTCGTCTGCCCCAGGAACGCCAGGGAAAAGAGCACGCACGACTTGGCCTTGGCGATGTCCTTACCCACCTCTGTCAGCAGGCCGTTCTTCGTGGTGTGCGGTGAGAAACCAACCTTGGCATCGACATCGGTGATCTCCAGTGGATGCCACCCTTCGGACGCTTTCGACGCGCGGAACGCCGCGGCGCCAGCGACGGCAGGCGCAGTGAAGTAGGAGTCGAATGCGGCGAAGTAGTCGTCAACCGCCTTCTTGCTGTTCACGATGACCGCATTGTTCGACTGGACAAAGAAGCCTCGCCACGTGAAATTCGTCGAGCCGTAGAGGACCTTGTTGATGCCTGGGCCGCGCACGGCGATCGATTTGTGGTGCTGCAGGTTGGCCATGTTCTGGCGCACCACGTTCGACTTGCCGGCGCTCTTTCTGAGGCGCGCGGCAGATTTGCTCTCCGGAGTCGTTGGCGCCTTGTGGTCCGTTGAATCGTCGATGATGACCTTCAGCTTCGACTTGAGCTTCTCGAGTCGCGTGAGGATCTCGGGAAGATTGAGGTCGAACGCGATCGCTCGCACCTCGGCCTTTTTGTCGATCGCCTCGTCCAGCAACTCGCAGATCGCCGAGCGCGCCTCGAACCCCATCCAGGCATACGCCTTCTCGGCGTTCTTATGCGTTCCCTTGAAGGTCAGACCCTTCTTGTTGTTATCCGGCAACAGGGTGGAGAGTTTCGCATCGGGTGCGAAGCTCCTGACGAATGCCTGCGACGACACGAAGCCGCGAGTGAAGGCGACGTTGAGCTTGCCAGCGAGCGTCTCGCGCATCAGGGCAATTCTGGCTGTCTGGGGCTCGCCGGCACTCATGACGCCATTGCCGTCCATGAACCGCGGTGTCACGCGATAGGTGAACTCGCCTGGCTTTTCCGCGTGGAAGGGGAAGTGCACCCAACGGAACTTCTGGAAGGGTGCCTTGGTGCTCGGAATCGGCGGGTCTTTGAATGTCTTTCGCTCTCCCGGGAAGCCGATGCTGTTCAGCAGCGGCCAGAACTTGTCGCTCCCGGGCTCCCGGAACTCAATCGAAAAGCCGACGAAGTCCCGGGGTGGCATTCCGTTTCGCCAGTTCATCGCCAGGAGGGCCATGCCATCCCCGCGGTGCACTTTGAGCGTGAACGGCGCACTTGAATTTTCGCCGCTGACCTGAAATTTGCTGGTCGCCATACGAAGGAGAACGTTCGTCCCGGCCGAGTCGAACAGCTGAGGGTCGCGTTGGTTCAACGTCGGCCCGGCTCCTGAACTGTGTGATGATGTCCAACCCGAGGCACTCCAGGATCTGAAGTAACCACAGAGGGAGAGCTATGCGTCGTTGTCTCATCGCAGGCGTAGCAGCCATCGTCGCGATCGGTAGCACGGCCGAGCCCGCACGGGCACAGGCGAAGGGCTCCGCCGAGGCGTCAGCCGCAGCCGTCGTGAACCCGAAATGGACGGGGCCGAAGCTGGCGTGGGGCCATCCCGATCTCGAAGGCATCTGGACGAGCGACGACATGCGCGGCGTGCCGATGTCGCGTCCAGCACAGTTCGGCACGCGTCGCTCGCTCAGCGACCAGGAGTTCGCGGCGCGCGCAAGAGAACGCGCGGACGCACGCAAGGTGGACAACGCGCGGACGGGAACATTCCGCAATGAGGAAGGCACGCGCGACTTCGGTTACACCTCGATGGTCATCGAGCCGCCGGACGGCCGAATCCCCGCCCTGACGGCCGAGGCCAAAGCTCGTCCCCCAATCCGCGGGACCAGCGGTCTGGGCCCGTTCGACACGATCGATGACTTCAGCCTGTGGGATCGCTGCATCACGCGCGGCGTGGCTGGATCGTGGGGTCCAGTGGTGTATGGCAACGGCACGCGCATCATGCAGACGCCCGATGCGGTGATCATCTTCCACGAAATGGTGCACGAGACACGCGTCATCCCGCTCGACGGGCGGCCGCATCTCGGCGGCGGCCTTCAGCAGCTGATGGGCGACTCGCGGGGCCACTGGGAGGGCCACACGCTGGTCATCGAAACCACCAACTTCACCGAGCGACTGGCGGTCACCGGTGGTGTCCGTCATAGCAAGGCGCTGAAATTGACGGAGCGAATTACTCGGATCGATCCGCAGATGATCGACTACGAGTTGCACGTTGACGACCCGAAGACCTACACCGCGCCGTGGACGCTCCGGATGACGCTCACCAGTCAGGCCGGCTACGAGATGTACGAGTACGCCTGTCACGAAGGGAATCGCTCTGTCCCGAATGCGCTGAGCGGCGAGCGGGCCTACGAAAAGCAGGCCGCAGAGAACGCGAAGAAAGGGTTGCCGCCGCCCGAGCGAGTGTTCGAAAAGGTCAACGGCGAGGATCGCGGTCGTTAACTGGTCCTTGGGCCTTCGTTCTTGGTTCTTGGTCCGCGGCTCATAGCGTCGTCGGGTTGATGATCTTCGTGCGGCCGCCAAGGCGCTTTACGCGCGAGGCGCAATCGGATGTGCCGCCGGGGCCATCACCCGTCGTCTTCTCGTCCCACACGAGCAGCGCGTAGAGGTTTTTCCGGTCTTTGATCTCTACGCGCGCCGAGTTGACGATCCACAAGTTGTTCCGCGCGAAGACCGATGCGCCCTTGGGTGTGGCCTTGAGCCGTTCCGATTGCAGGAACGTCTTCACGCCGTCGCGCCGGCTCAGATCGAAGTAGCGGTCCTCCCAGTTACTGTTGGGCAGCCTGACTGATTGCTCGAGGAACTCTTCCTCGGGCAACGGCAGCATCAGCCAGACCTCGGCGCCGCGGTCGGCACAGAGCTCCGCAAACAGCATGTCCGCGCCGCGCGCGGCGCCGCAGATCGCCAGATCGCCCTTACCGATATTCCAGGTCGCGAGCTGCTGCGCGATCTGCTCCTTCACTACACCCTCCTTGCGGGCCGGGAAGCGCTCGTCCTTGCGATCGGGCTTGTCGATCATGTGGCCGCTGGCGATCGCGACCTTGCCGAAGCGAGGCTCTGACTCCTTGAGGCCACCGATTCTTGACTCGAGCGCGGTCCGCCGCTGCTCGAGCACTTTCTTGACGGCTGCTACCCCTTCGGTCTGGAAGCCGAGGTTTTCGAACAGATGCACCTGCTCGAGCATCGAGTTGATGTTGAAGTAAGTGGTCTCGGTCGCGTTGGCGGCGTCGCGGTAGTAGGTGCGGGCCTTATCTGCATTGCCCATAACGAGCTCGAGCTCGCCGAGGGTGGCTGCGGCCCAGATCCCATCCTGGCCTTGCGCCAGCCCCGTGCTGTCGAGTGTGTTCTTGGCCGCAAAGCGCACGACCGCCGCGAGTGTCTCCACATCGTCGACCCCACAGTCGGCGGGCTCCTCACCCGTGGCAGCCTTCAGGTGCGCGAGCAGCTTTACAAAAGAGACGACGTTGATACCGGTGTAGTAGTCGAACCTGCGGCGTGCCGCCTGATCGTAGCTCCGCACGGAGTTGGCAATGTGCGTCGAGCTTGCAACCGCCTGCGACTGACGCTCCTTGAGCGACTCGATGTCCTTCCACTCGAGCCGCCACAGATCCTTGTAGACGCGCCCGAGTATCCCCTGCGCCTCGGGATCGTCTTGAAAGTCCTGCACCACTTGCTGCATGTGGAGCCTGGCTTCGTTGATCTTCCCCAGGCGACCGAGCACCAGTCCCTTACGCGTCAGCGCATTGCGATGCTTGGGATCGATCTCGAGCAGGTCCTCGATGACCGGCAGTGCGGCCTCGAATCGGTGCATGCTGCACAGCGCATCCGACGCCTGCCACAACAGCTGCGCGCGATGGAATCGTGTGGGGGCGTCGTCGGCAAGTGTGAGGATGTCGCCGGGCAGCCCATTCAGCTTCGCGAGCTCGACACGCTGTTTCCAATCGACGAACACTTTGCCGAAGTACTCAGCGCGCGCCGTCTTGATGTTGGTCCAGTCAACCGGCTTGAGGCCGACGACCTCTTTGTAGACCGGGCTGCCGATTGTCTGGCCGTCAACGTCCATGGCCTTGCGCAACACGTCGCCAAGACGCGCCGCTTCGGCCTTGAGCTTGTCCTCCCACTGAGCGTCCTTCGCCTCAGGCAGGAACAGCTTGCCGTTGTATTCAAAGCGGCGATCCGAGGCGATGTCGAACGGTGGCTTGCCCCAGCCGCCGTGAATCATGAACGAACCGCGTGGTGCGACGCCGTGTCTCACGCCAAGCTCGTAGTAGACGTTGGCGTTGAGAGTGGAGATGTCGGTCACGATCGCGTCGGCGGTCACGAGCTCGAAGAACATGTCGGTGCGGATGTCGCCCGCACCTTCTTCCTGATCGGCCCTGAACGGCATGCAGCCGGCGCTCTGCAGCGCCGGGGCGATCAGCTTCGAATAGACCACGTCGAAGTCCACCATCACTGCCGCCGCGGCCGGTGTCGTTGCGGTGGCTGCCACCGCCGCCTTTGTTTCTTTGCTGCCAAAGGGCATGGCCACGAACACGTGTGCTTGCATGTCTTCGCCTTCTGTCGATACGAGATCGTGAAAGTACAGTTCCGGTCAGCTTACGGTGCGAAGCTTCCGAAGTGCTCCTTCACGTTTACTTGCTTCGCCGCGGCAGCGCCGATCTTCACGAGCAGCTCGATGTGCTCGCGATCGGCTTTGTCCATCTTTCGCGCCGTCTCCGCAGTCACATTGGGGAACCCGAGCGCGTCGAGGCCTTTTCGACTGAGATCAACGTTGTAGCGCGCGTAGAGGAACGACCGGCCGAGATCCTGGTCGAGTGGGACGCGCGGGCGGGCCAGCCGCTGCTCCAGTTTCCCTTCGTCCGGGCCAATGCGAGGCACCATGTCGAGTACTTCGCGATCGATCATCTCTCCGTAGGTGCACCGGCCGATCGCGCGGCAATTCATGTCCTGGTCAACGAGTGCGCCGTACATCAGCGTGCCAGGCACAGCAAGACCGGTACTGAGCATGTTGCTCGTGGGGTCTTCGGCCGACGCTCCCTCGGTCGCCGCAGCGCCTGTGCCGACCGAGACGAGCAGCATGTTGCGCTCGCCGGTTGGCCATTCAAGCCGGTAGGCCGGATCGGTCGCGAACCGGAAGAGCACCCAGGCCGGGTTGTTATATGGCGTCACACCGCCGTCAACGAACACGAATGACCGGCTGTCGTCGGTCGGGTGGACGCGAATGACTTCAGGCGGGAAATAAATCGGTGCCGCGGTGCTCGCGCGAACGATCTGCCACAAGGGAATACAGAGATTGCAGTCGTCGCGATCGGGCAGGTTGTAGCGCGCTTCCGGGTTGCTGCTGATCGGCCACGGCGAGTCCGTGGTCACGTTCTGTGTGATGGCCAGCAGCAGGGTCTTCAGGTTGCCAGGCTTGAGATCCCTCTGACCAAAGACCTCCTGGAGTTTCTGCTGAAGGGGCCCGTTCTTGTAGAGGCTGTTCAATCGCGCGAGATACCGCGTGGACTGGAACATCTCGCTGCCTGTCTGGCGGTAGAAGTCGATCAGTTCGTCGACCGACTTGCCGATCGACAGGCCGGCGGCGATGATCGCGCCCGTGCTCGTCCCCGCGATGTAGTCGAAGTAGTCGCACAGCTTCTTTCCGACCTGCGTCTCAATGGACTTGAGGATCGACAGCGTCATCACACCCCGGATGCCACCGCCATCGAGCGCGAGCAGCTTTCGCGGCGCGGCCGACTCGTAGCGAGCCCTGAGCGCTCCCCATAACTCTGGCTTCTTCATCTGTGGCTCCTAGTGTGGGGTGGTGTGAGGCGCAGACGAGCTGGCCGCTCGTGTATATCACACGCACACATCAAAAGTGGCCTGTACGAGAACGCTCTTCTCGACGTTGTCTACCTCGGGCCCGTACCGTTCAACCTCGAGGAGCTCATCCATGAAATTCGCAACGACTCTCCGCGCTGGATTTCTCTGGCTTGCGCTCGGCAGCCCTGTGTTTGCGACGACTTATGGGTCGGTCGAGCCCATCGCGACACCTGATGTCATCGACACGGCGATTTTGCGCATGCAGCGCCTCGACGTTCGAGCGGCGTTCGCCGAGCGGCTGCTTCAGTGCGGCATCGTCAACGACGTCATCGACGTGCTCCGGTCGAACAAGAGCGTGAAGACGATCGACGGTCTCAACGCTCACTTCGAAGTCGGGGCAGGCGGGTTTGCCGGCGCAACCAATCCTTCGTTCGTCTATACGGTGATCGACAGCGGCCCAAACGGCGCCAGCCACGATGACATCAAAGTCGTGACTGACAGTCTCGGATTCGTGTTCTCCCAGGGGAGCGCGTTTCTCCTCGACGCTGTCAACTCTGCCAGCTTCGACTTTCCGGCGAACTTCGTCGTGTTGAACTTCGAAACGCCTCCGCCGTTGAGGAAGTCCGCTGCACTCTTCGAGGCCGTCGGACGGATCGACCCGGAACTGTTCGAGACCGACAGCAGCGGTTACACGCAGTACGGGCGTGCCTATCTGTCTCTTCAATCGTTCGTGCCGGACAGCCAGTTCATTGCGGGGTACGTCCAGGCAGCAGCTCAGTTCGGCATCGAATACACGCCGATCGTCGGAGGGGTCCCGTCGCTGTTCACCGGAGGCGCTGCCTTCCCTGGCAACAACTGGGTGCTCAACGCGCGCGGCGAGGAGTACCTGGCTCGGATTCCGGCCGAGAGCCACCAGGCGCTGCGCCGGCTGCGGAGCGGGCATCTCCGTTTCACCCGCGAAGCGCTCCGCGAGCTCGCTAACGAAGACGACGATTCGCGCGATCGTCAAGGCGCCCGGCACAAGATGGCGCAGCTTCGCTGTCCACAGTAGCTGATGTGCATCGCGTTGGCCTGCCGTTGCCTTCCACAACGATTGAGGCTACGGTGGGTCGACTGCGATGGCCAAGAAGAAGAAAGCAACCAGACGCAAGAAAGCTGACGCCAAGTCTGTCGGCCTCACAACCGCAGAAGTGCGCGCGACGGACGACCCGCGCGTACGCGAGCTGACCGCCCGCGTCGAAGATGACGGCGGCGCGGTGCTCGGCAGTTACTGCGATCCTTTTGGAGGCACGCCCGTTCTTCTCGTGGCGCTGCCGATCGACGCCGTCGAGCCGACGCCGTATCAGCGCGATCCCTCCGAGCCTCACGTGAAGCGGCTGATGACGGTCATCGAGAAGGTCGGTCGCTTTCTCGATCCGCTCGTCATCGTGCGCGACAGCGATCGGTATTGGACGCCGAACGGAAACCATCGCCTGCAGGCGATGAGAAAGCTCGGGGCGAAAACGATCACCGGCCTGCTCGTGCCCGACCCCGACGTGGCATTCAAGATCCTGGCGCTGAATACGGAGAAGGCGCACAACGTGAAGGAGAAATCGCTCGAGACCATCCGGATGGCTCGCGCGCTCGCCGAGCGCGGCGCCGGACGCGAGATCGACCACGCGTTCGAGTTCGAAGAGGCGCCCTATCTGACGCTGGGTGCCGCGTACGAGCAGCGTCGTAGCCTCGGTGGTGGCGGATATCACAGTGTGCTTCGCCGCATTGACGACTTCCTCGAGGAGTCACTCACCAAAGCCGTGCGTGAGCGTGAGCGTCGAGCCGCAAAGGTGCTGAAACTGGACGACGCGATCTCGAGGGTTGTCGCGGCACTGAAGGAGAAGGGGCTGACCAGCCCTTATCTCAGGCCGTTCGTCATCGCACGCGTCAATCCGATCAGGTTCTCGAAGTCCACGGAGTTCGACTTCGACGAAGTGATGGACAAGATGATTGCCGCGGCGAACAAGTTCAACGTGGACCGCGTGCGGCAGGAGGACGTCGCGAAGATTGGAGGTGCACCGCCCGAAGAGGCGTGAAGGGCGATGCGCGACGCACCTCAGCGTGACACAGTCACAGGGACCTGCTCGGCCTCGCGCTTCAGTCGGGTGAACACGGTGTCGAATCCGACTCCTGCAGAGATAGCAACGAGGACGGCAGACACAAACTGAATCTTGTCTGTGGCTTCGATAGCCCTTGTGGTCGCTTCCAGAAATCCGTGCGCACCGACCCACTGCGGGATGAGATACGCCAGGCCGACTACGAACCCCGCGATGCTTCCGAGCAGGCACGATGTGCCCGGTGCCGTCGTCTCGCTGCCCCAGATCACGGACCGGACTAGAGCGCCAGTCGCTCCTGCTGTGATCAGGCCTGCCAAGGTAATGAAGGGGTAGAGTGATTGCTCGGGAATTTGCGCCAGACCGAAGACCAACGATATCAGCAAGGCGAGAAACGCCGCGATGGTCCAGGCAAGCTTCCTCCGCTCCGAGCGTCCGCTCGCGTAGAGCTCCTGCAGCCGCCTTGCCTGTTCACGCTCCGTCGTTCGCACAATACACTTTTCCTTTAGCCATTTGACGCTCTGACTCGTGGTGTGCGTCGAGCTGGATGGATAGTCAGGTGACTCGTGCGCTAGCTCGGTACGGATCACCCTGGCAGCACCGGCGAAGCGATCGACGGCGAGCACCGGGAGCTTGCGTGCAACGGCGATTTGACCGGCTATGAGCGTGGATCTGCCGCCCGCCACCAATAGCACCGCTTCAACTCCTTCCATCGCCACGAGGGAACGGTAGAAGGGCGCCTCCCAGTCATTGCCGGGGAACAGCTTGGGTTCGAAGATATCCGGGTGTTTGGTTTGCTCGGCAAACACCACTTCTCCTCGCTGGCTCTCCGCAAAGCGAACGCGAATGGAGTGCGGGCGGGCCTGTCGACCGGGAGCAGATATATAGCCAGAGACCACGTGCGGATCCAGCGATTGCTCGTTGGCGTAATAGACGACCAAGCCGAAGCCCGCCTCCGCGAGTGCGGCGCCCATCTCTCTGGCCAACTGCTTGGCTTCGGCTCTTGTGGCTTCGTCCAGGTCCAGGAACCCGCCCACGACTGCCGCAAACGGCACCACATCATCTGGCATCAGAGTCTCCTGAGAACGTGCTCCGCCGGGAAGTCGAACGGGGCGGAGGTTGGCGAGGCTGATTGTGAGCTATCTGTAGTCCACTCACAACGATTTGCTGCGGCGATGTGTTCATTGTCGCCTGCGATGTGAACGCTGCGCTCTCGGTGTATAACTTGCGCGATGGAGTCCTCGATGCGTAACGCAATCATAGGTGTCTGCGGGCTGCTGCTCGCGACGACGACGATATCCGCGCAACAGCCACCGGCCGCCGGCCGCGGGCAGGCCACGGCACCGCCGGCAATCAACTGGCCGTCGCCGCCATTGCCCGATGGCCCGCTGATGATCGACACCGGCCTGGTGCGGCCGATCAAGGTCACGATCACCAAGGGGCTGACGCAGCCATGGAGCATGGTGTTCGTGCCCGAGAGCGGAGGCGAGTTCACGGTCCTCGTCGCCGAACGTGGTGGCGCGCTGCGCAAGATCCGCAACGGGGTGCTGGATCCCTCGCCTGTTGCCGGGTTGCCCGCCGACATTCACGCGGCCGGTCTTGCCGGCATGATGGACATCCAACTCCATCCGAAATTCGCCGACAACAAACTGGTCTACCTCACGTACCACAAGCGACAGGCCGGCACGGCTCCCGCGACTCCGCCACCGGCAGGACGAGGCGGGCGTGGGCCTGCGCTGCCTCCCGGAGTCGTCACGCTGGCGCGGGGACGCTGGGACGGGAGCAAGTTGGTTGACGTGAAGGACATCTTCACCGCGCAGCCAACCGGGAATGCCGCGCGGATTCTGTTCGCGCGCGACGGCACGCTGATCATGTCTGTCGGCTACGGCGACCCGCCGCAGGCGAATCAGGGAAACCCAGAGCCGGACAAGATGCCACCGCAGGATCCGATGAACCTTGCGGGCAAGACGCTCCGGTTGAAGGACGACGGCACGGTGCCGCCGGACAATCCATTCGTCGGTAAGGCGGGATACCGCCCGGAGATCTACACGTTAGGTCATCGCAACATCCTCGGCCTCGCGATGAATCCCGAGACCGGCGCGATCTGGTCTGTCGAGAACGGACCGAACGGCGGCGACGAAGTCAACGAGCTGGTGCCGGGGAAGAACTACGGCTGGCCGATCGTCAACGCTGGGCGCTTCTACCTGGGGCCGCGAGTCAGCGTGGATCCATACCGCACGAACATGGAGCCGCCAGTCGCTTACTGGGTGCCGGCAATCGCGGCGTCAGGTCTGGTTTTCTATACGGGAGACAAGTTCCCGCAGTGGAAGAACAATTTGTTCGTCGGTGGCATGCGGCAGGGTGAGGTGCCTCGTTCAGGACACCTCGAGCGCTTCGACTTCAACGAGAAGTGGGAGGAGCTGCACCGCGAAGGAATGCTGCGCGATTTGCAGCAGCGCATCCGCGACGTACGGCAGGGGCCCGACGGCAATCTCTATCTGCTCACGGCGGAAAACGACGGCGCACTACTGCGTATCGAACCGGGTAAGTAAGAGACTCTTCACGTTCTGGGGAGGATCGATGGATCGGCGAAGCAGATTGATGTGCCGGATCGTACTGGTGGTGTCACTGATGGTGTCGGCTTGTGCACGACAGCCCGTGGCGCCGGCCAGTGCGGTTGCCGCTGCCATGCCGGAATGCACGGTGCCCACCGCGGCGGAACCTTTAAGGCTCTACATGCCGGACGGTCAGCTGATATCGCACGGGTTGACTGTCTACGTCACGACCAATCTCACAGCGGGGCAGAAACCGCGGTTACGACTCTTTCGAAATCACGCGATTACCGAAGCCAAAGAAGACGAAGACGAACTGCTCGACCCTGAGCTCGTCGCGCCGAATCAGCAGTGGAACGAGACCTTGGCCGGTCGCGACGTGACCACGCGGGGATCGATTCTCGTCTTCAATACGAGCCGGATGAGTTTTAGCGGCAAGGCCATGGTTCGTGTCCGGCCGCTGCTGCTTTGGGACGGCGGCGCCTGCGTGCTCGGCCCGAGCGAGATCAACATCGGCGACATCAGATTCGCCATGTTGTGGACGGCTGCAATAGTGGTCGCTGGGCTCCTTCTCGTGCTCGTGCTCGCACGTGCGAAGAAAGAGAACCCGATGCTGCTGTTGACCGGCGTGGATGGCCATCTCGCGTTGTCACAGACGCAGATTGCGTGCTGGACGATCGTCGTGGGTAGCGTCGTCCTGGGATACGGGCTGATTCGTCGAGAGATTCCCGACATCCCCGAGTCGCTTCTCGTGCTGATGGGCGCATCGCTCGTGACTGGAGGCGTGGCGTACTTCCAGGACGTCAAGAAGGCGACCGCCGTTGCTCAGACCACGGGAAGTGGGCCGGCCGCTCTCGACTGGAGATGGGGCGATCTGATTCGAGTCTTCCCAGCCAATCGTCCGCCGGAGCTCTCACTGTCGAAGGCGCAGATGCTGTTCTGGACGATCCTCCTGCTGGTGCTGTTTCTCTCGAAGAGCATTCTCGAGGGCGCGATCTGGGAGATCCCATGGGAGCTCGTCGCACTCATGGGGTTCAGCCAGGCAGGTTACCTGGCGCCGAAAGTGGCGGACACCGAGACGCCGCCACCGGCTAATCCGGCTCCTCCGGCTCCTCCCGTCAATCCGCCCCCGGGCGGACCGTAGTCGGGAACGCACCTCGCCGCGGGTCAGTCCCAAGCGGACAGGGCAGGGTATGCTGTCTGTCCTCATACCGCTTGGGAGTTCATACATGCTTCGAAAACTCATACCGTTTGCCACTGTCATGCTCTGGGCCGTTGTGGCCTCCGCTCACCATGGGTTCGGCTCGTTCGAGGTCAACAAGACAGTCAGCTTTCCTAACGCCAATCTCACGCGCATCGAGTTGGTCAACCCGCACTCGTGGCTCTATTTCGAGTGGACCGACGCGAGCGGAAAGCCGCAGAAGTTTCGCTGTGAGATGCGCTCGGCGCATGTGCTGAGGCGGTCGGGTTGGACGAAGGATCTGTTCCCTGCCAACTCGAAGGCCAATATCACCGCGTCACCGGATCGCGACGACCCGAACTCCTGCTACCTCCAGACGATCGAGTTTGCGAACGGCAGTCGCATGGACCGCTACGGTCAATACGTGAAGGCGCCGGACGGCAAAGTGACAGAGGTCGTGGGTGCGATTCGCGCTGGTGATACGAAGCGGCCAGCGCGGAGACCAACGGGCGAGCCGAACCTTGCCGGGGACTGGGCGCCCGAGCAGGTCGTGATGGCGGACCCGCGTGGCACGGGCGGTGGCCTGATTCCGCTCAGCCAGGTTGAGCAAGCGCGTCAGAAGGGGCAGACCGGAGCCAACGCTGCGCGTCAGGGCGGGGCCGGCCGTGGACGCGGAACAGGTCCACGTCTGTATGGCGGGACCGAGCTCACAGAGCGTGGCCAGCAGGAGGCCGACAAGTTCACGCAGCAGGATAATCCGCGCTTCCGTTGCGAGACGACGAGCATCCTGTTCGACTGGGCGTTCGACGGCCCGGTCAATCGCATCACCCAGAACCGCGACACCATCGTCATCCAGTACGGTCAGCTTGGATTGCGACGGACAGTCTACATGAACGTCAAAGAGCACCCGAAGACGATCAAGCCTTCACGCGCGGGCCATTCGATCGGGCGGTGGGAGGGTGACACACTCGTCGTGGACACAGCGGGCTTCATGCCCGGCGTGCTCAACGCACCAGTGCGTCACAGCGATCAGTTGCAGGTCGTCGAGCGCTTCACGCTCGATCCGGCGACGATGCAGCTGCGGCGGACGTACGAAGCGAAAGACCCTGTTTACCTGAAGGGAACGTACAGCGGCAACGACATGATCCAGCCCGCGGACGCGCCGTATGCGCCCGATGAGTGCAAGGAGCAGCAGTTCATCAACTACTCGAAGCAGAACCAACGCTGATAGGCTCGCGGGCGGGTCTGAAGACCCGCCCCTACGTCTCAGGAGGACAGCGATGCGCATCCTTCTCCCGATGGCTCTCGTCGCCTCGATCGTCTCGGTTGAATTGATCGCGCAAGGCCCCGCTCCGGGCGCCACACCTCCTGCACCGCAGATCGTGTGGTCGCCCAAAGCGACCACGCCGCCAGAGTGGACACCGCCGCATCGTCCCCATAAGAAGCTCTCGGAGTTGCTCGCGAAGCACAAGGGCCAGGCAGAGTGGACGGAGACGATGGTCGATGACGACACGCTGCACGCCGATTACATCGCCATGGCGCCAGGCGGCAAGACATCGCGGCGCATGAACACGGACACTCGCGAGTGGTGGGTGGTTCAGGACGGTCAGATTCGATTCAGTATCGATGGACAGGCACCGTTTGTTGCGTCGAAGGGGTACCTGGTGCAGGTGCCGTATCGAACCTTCTACACGATGGAAACCGTTGGCGATCGGTCGTCATTGCGGCTCGAGGTCAACATCGCGAAGGCGCGCAAGATGTATCCGCTGAACACGACACCTGTTGCGATGCCCGGTGTCGAGTACGTGCGCGCACGTGTGGCGGGCAAGGGCACGTACGAGGGTGGAAACAAACCTTACGTGGACTTCAACGCGGTCGTGGCGGGCACCGATCGCACGCGGCAGTTCATCAACGACGCTCGCGCAGTCGCGAACATCATCATGGGCCGTGGCATTCCGCCTCCGCCTCCATCGGACAAGGGGCACTTCCACACGGAGAGCTCGGAGTTCTGGTTCATCCTCCTCGGTCAGATTCGCTACACGATCGAGGGCGTGCCGACGTTCATCGCCGACCAGGGCGACATCGTCTACGTGCCGAAGCAGCGCTGGCACCTGGCGAGCCTGGCCGGCGACGGCATGTCCGCACGGCTGGCGATGAACGGCTATCCCGATCTGGCGCACTCGTTTGACGCGCCGGACTCTGGAGAAGCGAGCCGCTAGCTACTCGTTCTGCAGGTGCGCGCGTTGACGCGCGGTCAGATAGCGATCCAGTTCTGCCAGATCTTTGAAGACTGCTACGCCCGGCAGCGACTTCATGATCTCGAACACTTCCTGGATCTGCGGCTGCATGTGGACGAACGACACCTGGCCGCCGCGCTCCTTGAGCATCTTGCGCGTTGACGCAAACACGCGCAGCCCCGCGCTGCTGATGAATTTCAACGCAGCCAGGTCGAAGACTACGTCGCGAGTCGTGTTGGCCAACACCGGGGCAAGTTGCTCCGCCAGTTGGGGAGCAGTCGCCGTATCGAGGCTGCCAGCGAGGGTGACGGTGATGACCCCAGCACCCTGGTTGCCGGCGTCTTTCTGGATTTTGATATCAAGTGGCATAGCGACTCGTGTTGGTGAAGTCGTTCGTTGAGAGACAGATTATTCGCCGCGGGACGCCGATACAAGCCGCTTTGTCAGGCGCAGTGTATTTCTTCCGGAAGCGCGCCGATAGCGGATGTCGTCCACGTTGCGGCGGACCAATTCGATCCCCCAGCCGCCGAGCGCATCATCATTCTCCGGTTCCGGCTTGAATGATTGTGCGGCCGTCGGATCGAACTCCGGGCCATCGTCACACAGCTCGATGACGAACGAGTCGTCGGCGCGCTCGAAGCAAACCTGAAATGTCTGGTGAGCACCGAGCTGCAAGGCGTGATTGACGATGTTGCTGGCGCACTCCTCGAGTGCCAGTGCGAGGCCGAAGGTCGCCCGCTCAGGCACTTGCCGCGCCGTCGCAAACTCCTGCAGTGCTTCCACGCCGCGCATGACCTCCTCCGGTGTGGCGCCGAGCGTCAGGTTGAGGCGGTCGCTGTTACTGACCTTCATCGTCAGGATCGCGAGATCGTCAGACTGCGGTGCGCTGCCGGCAAACGCGCGGACGTTCCGGAGAATGCTCGCGGTGATGGCAGGCGCGGACTGACCCGAGAGCCCGGCAGCGTCTGCGAGAAGCCGGTCGTTACCGAAGCACTCTTCTTGTGGGTTGAATGCTTCGCTCACACCGTCGGAATAGATGATCAGCGCGTCGCCTGGGCTCAACGTCAGCTCGGTACGATGGAACTCCAGGCCGGGCTCGAAGCCCAGCGCCGTGCCAAGGCTGGGCACCGCCCAGCGCGGCGGCTGATCGGCGGGCAGCAAGACGGGCCGGCAGTGGCCTGCGTTGGCAATCGTGAGCCGACGCGACGACGGCTCGAACACCGCACACAGGAAAGTCACGAACATGCCGGATGGATTGTCCGCGGCGAGCTCGTCGTTCAGTCGCGCAAGAATGCGCTCCGGCTCCGCAATCTCGCGCGCGAGGAGCCGCGCCAGGCTGATCGCGCGCACCATGAACATCGAGGCCGGAATCCCCTTGCCGGACACGTCGCCAAGAAACATCACCAGTCGTTCCGGCCCGGCCGCGCACACACCGTAGAGATCGCCACCCACTTCGCGTGCAGGCTCGAGCACAGAGCCAAAGCTGACGCCGTACGCCTCTTCGAATGGTGCGAAGTCGTGCGGCAGCATCCCCATCTGAATGTCGCGAGCCACGCGCAGTTCCGTGGCGATCTGCTCCTTGACCGCATCGTTGTAGGCTTTCGCCTTGAGGAGCGACCGCACCCGCGCTTTCACTTCGAGCATGTCGAACGGCTTCGTCAGGTAATCGTTCGCGCCTGCCTCGAAGCCTCGCGTCTTGTTCTGCACTTCCTCGAGCGAGGAAAGGAACATGATCGGCACGTCCGAGGTCTCGGGCATTTCGCGGAGCCGGCGGCACACCTCATAGCCGTCCATGCCGGGCATGACGATGTCGAGCAACACGAGATCCGGTGTGGTGCGCGCAGCAAGCTGCAATGCAGCATCGCCATTCGTCGCGACGCTGAGTTTGTGATCGGCCTTCAGCCCCTCGACGAGGATGTCGAGATTGGACTTGGCGTCGTCCACGATCAGCACGCGACAGTCGGACAGCGTCTTCATGCAGGAGGCCGCTCGCGCGAGGCCGCCTTCGGCCGTCGCGTTCCTTGCCAGATGCGAGCGATTCCGACAACTGTACCAAGGATCGAGACAATCACGAGCGCGATCACAATCTGTTGCGCCAGGTCTGATTCGAGTACCCGCAGCACCGAGGCCCCGTAGCGGCGTGCGAGGACGCCCTCGATGCCGAACCGAATGACCCGCGCCGCAGCGAAAACGACGAGGAAACGTGTCAGCCCCACTCTCAGCGCGCCGCTCGTGAGCACGAACGCCGTGAGTGGGAACGGTGGAGGAAGCAGTGCCAACAGGCCCATGGCGGGCGCACCGATCGTTCTCACGCGAGTCCGCAGCCGCTCGAGCCTGCGCTTCGCGACGAATCGAGACAGGCCGGTGTCTCCGATCTGTGCGCCAACGAGATACGTCACCGACGCACCCAGGACCGATCCGGCCGCGGTCAGCAACGGGTAGAGCCAGAACAGCGATGGATTGCGTGCGCAGAGGTAGACGACGACTGCGTCAGTGCCGAGCGGGATGAAGAAAAAGAGCGACGAGTCGAGCGCGCCCAGGATGAACGCGCCCCACCAGGTGAGAAAGTAGTTGAGGAACGAAAGGATACGGCACCCTCAGTTCGGACGGCCAGGCACGGCCGACCGATGGAAGTGCACGATCTTCCATTCGGCGCCTCGCTTGGCGACAACGAACGTGACGCGACCGGGCGAGCTGATCGTCTTGCCGTCTCGAACAGCGGTCGTGGTGTCCAGACCGGTGATGACCAC
>Ga0315912_10003038_pt1 | contig 17117 bp, 13 predicted proteins | sample VfabasoilMG_FD_204469 | JGI IMG/M metagenome (GOLD analysis project Ga0315912, IMG submission 204469) | Garden soil microbial communities collected in Santa Monica, California, United States - V. faba soil | ecosystem: Environmental > Terrestrial > Soil > Garden | place: USA: California... | reverse complement strand
CTCTAAAGGTCTTTAAGACCTTTAGAGTTTTAATCAAACTACTTCAAGGTCGAGAAGCTATTAACTTTGATCTTGCCGCTGATGATGTCGGCCGTCACTTGCTTCACTTCATCCTTGAGGGCCTGAGTCACGACGGTGTCAAAGTCGTGGAAGGGCGCAATGCCGATCTCGCCGTTGGCGAGGGTCGCCACATGCACCCCACCCTTGAACGAGCCATCCGCCGCCGCCTTCGTCGCCGATTGTACGGAGAGTTCAAGATGCTTCAGGACGGAAGTCAGCACGACGGCCTTGAATTCAGGCGCGCTGACATACCAGTCGGTGTCCACACCGATCAACATCGTGCCGGGGTTCTCTTGCACGGCTTTGGCGGTGCCAAGGCCAACTTGCCCCGCCACCGGCATGATGATGTCCGCGCCTTCGTCAATCAGGTTTTGGCCGAGTTGCTTGCCTTTGTCCTGATCGCTAAAGTCGCCCGTGAACAAGCCATCTTTCTGAGCATTGTCCCAGCCCAACACTTGCACTTTCGTGCCGTGTTGTGCATTGTAATATTCCACCCCTTCTTGGAAACCCACCATGAAATCGGCCACTGGCGGGATGTTGATGCCGCCGAACGTGCCGACCTTGCCGGTCTTGGTGGTGCCGGCCGCGACGTAACCTGCGAGGAACGCGCCTTCTTGCGTGGCGTACACCTGTTGCCACACGTTCTCATGTCCGTCGGCATAAGCGAAGTCCAAAATTTGGAACTTTTGGTTCGGGTTGGCGGTGGCCGCCGCTGAAGTGGCGTCGCCCAACAAGAAGCCCACCGTCACGACGAGGTCACACTTGGAGGTGATGAACTCGTTGATGTTCTTCTCGTAGTCAATTTGTTGCTTCGACTCAAGGTAGGACGCTTCCCAACCATTGGTTTTGGCGGCTTCTTGCGCGCCCAACCAAGCGGTGGCGTTGAACGACTTGTCATCCACCCCACCGGTGTCAGTCACTTCGCACACCTTGCCGCCAGTGGTCGCCGCAGGAGTGGTGCCGAGGGTCGAAAAGCTATTGACCTTGATCTTGCCGCTGATGATGTCAGCCGTCACTTGCTTCAACCCGTCTTTGACGGCTTGCGGCACGGCCGCATCAAAGTCATGGAAGGGCGCAATGCCGATCTCGCCGTTGGCGAGCGTGCCAACCTGCACGCCACCCTTGAACGAGCCATCCGCCATCGCCTTCCCCGCCGCTTGCACGGAGAGTTCGAGGTGCTTTAGGACGGAAGTCAGTATGACATCCTTGAATTCAGGTGCGCTGGTATACCAGTCGGTGTCTACACCGATCAGCATCGTGCCTTTGTTTTCTTGCACGGCTTTGGCGGTGCCGAGGCCAACTTGCCCCGCCACCGGCATGATGATGTCCGCGCCTTCGTCAATCAGGTTTTGGCCGAGTTGCTTGCCTTTGTCCTGATCGCTAAAGTCGCCTGTGAACAAACCATCCTTCTTGGCGTTGTCCCAGCCTAACAAGACGACGCTGGTGCCATTTTGGGAGTTGTAATACTCAATCCCTTCTTGGAAACCCACCATGAAATCGGCCACCGGCGGGATATTGATGCCGCCGAACGTGCCGACCTTACCGGTCTTGGTGGTGCCGGCCGCGACGTAACCCGCGAGGAACGCGCCCTCTTGCGTGGCGTACACTTGTTGCCACACGTTCGGATGGTCATCCGCATAGGCGAAGTCCAAAATTTGGAACTTCTGGTTCGGGTTAGCCTTGGCCGCCGCCGAAGTGGCATCGCCTAACAAGAAGCCGACGGTCACGACGAGATCACACTTGGAGGTGATGAACTCGTTGAGGTTCTTCTCATAGTCAATCTGTTGTTTCGACTCAAGGTAGGACGCTTCCCAACCATTGGCTTTGGCGGCTTCTTGCGCACCCATCCAAGCCGTGGCGTTGAACGACTTGTCATCCACCCCGCCCGTGTCGGTCACTTCACAGAGTTTGCCTTTGGCGGCAACCGGAGCGGTGGTGGGGGCCGTGGTTGGGGCGCTGGTGGGCTGGGGGGCCGATGTCGTAGCGGCCGGGGAGCACGCTGCCAACACCATTGAGGCTAATACCAAGCCGGTGACGATCTTCAAAACGTACTGCTTCATGTTCTCCTCCAGAGAATAGTGAAAAGGGGATAGCGAGGGTAACGAGTGGGGGCGTGAGGTACTAACCACCTCCTTTCAAAATGTGAACGCTGATGTGAGGATTATACCGGAAAGCCGAAGCCCGACAAGACAAGGTGCTTAAAATTAGAATTATCCCCGGCTTCATGCTATAGTAACCCAGAACAGTTGAGCGCATCCCAACGCACCTCAACCTCTTCGCTATGGACACGCTTGAGCTCTACCCCCTGCTAAAAAATATCCATCTGTTCGACGGGCTGACTGACGAACAGTTGCTCGAAGTGGCTGGATATTTTGAGCCACGCGTCTTTCGTGCCGGCGAGACCATTTTTACCGAAGGCACGGACGGGCTGGATTTTTACATCATCCTGCGCGGGCAAGTGCGCGTGACGCGGCAAGACCGCTCCGGGGTGGTCAACGTGCTGTCGCGCCTCGTCGGGGGTGACTACTTTGGCGAGGCGGCGTTGATCCATGGACGCAAACGCTCCGCTACCGTCATTGCTGAACTCGAAACACACACCTTGCGATTGGGGAGTGATAACTTCAACGGGTTGCTTAAACGTTATCCTGCCATTCGACCCAACCTGCTCGTCACCACCCAGAGTCGCGCGCTTTATGACCGCATTAAGTTTAACTGGCTTAGCCCGGGCGAGATCGTCTATCTCATCGCGCGGCGTCATCCATTTATTTTAGGCCAGTCATTGCTGATCCCCATTGGGCTCTATGTCGTGCTGTTGATCGCGGTGATCAGTGTGTGGAGCGCGTTTGGCATGACGTGGGGCTTGATCCTCACGGCGGTGGGCGGCTTGCCGTTGGTGGGTTGGACGTGGTGGATCGTCATTGATTGGGGGAATGATTTTTATATCGTCACCAATAAACGCATTGTCTATTTGGAAAAGATCGTGGGGCTGTATGATAGCCGCCAAGAAGCGCCGCTCTCTTCGGTATTAGCGGTTAACCTGCAAACGGCCGATGCCACCCAACGCCAACTTGGGATGGGGGACGTGATTGTGCGGACGTATGGCGGCGAGATGGTGATGAAATCTGTGGCGAATCCCCAAGCCCTCGCCGCGCTCATTGAAGAGCATTGGCAACGCAGCCGCGCCTCGCAACGCGCCGCCGAAGTGGATGCGATGAAGGCCCTCCTGCGGCAACGCATCCGCCCGAAGCCTAAGCCCCTCGCCTCGGCCGCTTCGACGACGTCCAAAGCCAACTCGTTGCAAGCCTTGGGTGAATTTTTTAATTTCCGTGTGCGGTTTGAAGAAAAGGGCAACATCATCTACCGCAAGCATTGGTTTGTATTGCTAGAAAATATCGGTCAACCTTCGGTCTGGCTGTTGCTATCGGTGGGCATGGCGACTTTAGCCGTGACCGGTGTCATCCCCACGGGCTTGGCCGCTACGGGAGTGTTGGTGGTAGCGCTCCTCGCCGCACTCGGTTGTCTGGGCTGGTGGTTATATGAATTTGTAGATTGGCGGAATGATATTTATCAAGTCACCAATGATCAGATCATAGATATCCAACGTAAGCCGTTGGGCGAGGAAAAGCGGCAATCGGCGGCGTTGGATAATGTGTTAAGTATGCGCCTCGAACGCGCTGGCCCCTTGGGGCAGATATTTAATTTTGGCGATGTGATCATCTTGGTCGGTGGGCAGGAATTCCGGTTTGAAGATGTGCTTGACCCACCCGGGGTGCAAAGCGATATTTATCGGCGAATGGAGGCCTCGCGCCAGCGCAAGGCAGAACAAGACGCCTCCAAACGCCGCGACGAATTAACCGATTGGCTCAAAGCCTACCACGAGCTTTCCGGCGAACTAGACGCCGAGGACAATTACGGCACAACATGACTCTCCGCACTATCATTGGCCCCGATAACCCGATCTTACGCAAAAAGGCGCGCGCCGTCGCGGATTGGCGCGACCCAGCCTTACAAACGCTCATTGACGACATGATTGACACGATGCGCCAAGCGCCCGGCGTCGGGCTGGCCGCGCCACAAGTGGCGGTAAGCCAACGGCTGGCGGTGGTCGAATATGCCGAGCCACTCTCCGAGGATGCGCCCGCTGACACCCCGCCCCCCGACCCTAAACTCTATGTGATCCTCAATCCAGAGATCACGGCTCATTCGGACAATCTGGTCGAAGGCACGGAGGGCTGTCTCTCCTTACCGGGCTATGCGGGGAACGTGGCGCGCTATGAGGCCGTCACCGTGAAGGCGCTCAACCGTAAAGGCCGCCCGATCAAGATCAAGGCGCAGGGCTGGCTGGCGCGCATCTTCCAACATGAGATCGATCATTTGGACGGCGTATTGTTTATTGATAAGGCGTTGAAGGTGTGGAAATTACCAGAAGGGGAAGAAGCCGGCGAAGCCGGGTAACACCCCCCGTCGCGAAAACGCCGCGGCTGGAGTGGGTCTCCAGCAACCGGCCCACTTTCAAAAATCCCCAAACCATGCGTTAATTAGCCTGACTTCTACGTTTGGCAAAGGACTCATGCATGACCCCTATCCCCGAATCACTGCTCGACACCACGCTTACCCGTGAAGATATTTTGCTCGATTACCGCATCGTGCAACGCAGTCGCCATGCCAGCCTCATTGGCCGGCGCGAAGTGTTGAGCGGCAAGGCCAAGTTTGGCATCTTTGGCGATGGCAAAGAACTCGCGCAGATCGCGCTCGCCAAGGTCTTCCGCAAGGGTGATTTCCGTTCTGGTTACTATCGCGACCAAACGTTGATGTTCGCGCTAGAAGCGTTTTCGGTGCAAGAGTTCTTTGCGCAACTCTATGCGCATGCCGATGTCGCCGCTGACCCCTCCACCGCTGGGCGGGGCATGAACGCGCATTTTGCTACCCGGTTGCTCAACCCCGATGGTTCATGGCGCAATTTATCCGAGACATACAACAACGCCTCCGACGTTTCGCCCACGGGCGCGCAAATGCCGCGCTTGGTGGGCTTGGCCTATGCTTCCAAACTTTATCGTGAGTTGAGTGACTTAAAACACCTCTCGCAGTTCTCGCGCAACGGCGATGAGATTGCGTTTGGCACGGTGGGCAATGCCACCTGCGCCGAAGGCATGGTGTGGGAAGCGATCAATGCCATCGGCGTGTTGCAAGCGCCCGCCGTGCTTTCGATCTGGGATGACGGCTATGGCATCTCGGTTTCCAACGAGCATCAGATGGTGAAGCAGAACATGTCTGAACTGCTCAAAGGTTTTCAGCGCGAGCCGGGGCGCACCAATGGCTATGACCTCTACACGGTGCGGGCGTGGGATTATCTGGCGCTGGTGGAGACCTACCAAAAGGCCGCCGAGATCGCGCGCACCGAACATGTGCCGGCGTTGATCCATGTGATCGAAGTGACGCAACCCCAAGGTCACTCCACCTCCGGTAGTCACGAACGCTATAAATCTAAAGAGCGGCTGGAGTGGGAACAAGAGTTTGATTGTCTGAACAAATTCCGCGCGTGGATCATTGAACAATCTATTGCGACCGCCGAGGAATTACAACGCATTGACGACGAAGAGCGCACGGGGGTTGAAGCGACGCGCAAGCGGGCCTGGGAGGCCTACACCCAGCCCATCCAAGCCGACGCGCAAGAGGTCGCCGACATCCTCGACGAGATCGCACCGCACTCGGCGCACGCGGCGCGCCTCGAACAGATCAAACAACGCCTTTTGAATCAACAACTCCCCTTGCGCCGCGAGATCATGATCGGCATCCGCGAGGCGTTGTTGGCCTTGCGCGCCGAACCCATCCCCGGCAAACAAGTGTTGACGGCGTGGAAACAAAAATTAGAGCCAGTGCAAACCGACCGCTATAGCTCGCACCTCTACAGCCAATCCGCCGAGGCCGCGCTCAAGGTGGCCGAAGTGCGCCCGGTTTATTCGGATAACGCTTCACAAATTCATGGCTTTGAATTGCTCAACACCTGCTTTGATGCCGCATTGGCGCGCGACCCGCGCGTAGTGGCCTTCGGCGAAGATGTCGGGCGGCTCGGCGATGTGAATCAGGGCTTCGCCGGATTGCAGGCGAAATATGGGGTGCTGCGCGTCTCTGACACGGGCATCCGCGAGACGACCATCATCGGGCAAGCGATTGGGTTGGCGATGCGCGGCCTGCGCCCCATCGCCGAGATTCAATATCTCGATTATTTGTTGTACGCCATTCAAATTATTTCGGATGACTTGGCGACCTTGCATTGGCGCACGAAGGGCGGGCAAAAAGCGCCGGTCATCATCCGCACCCGTGGGCACCGGTTGGAGGGTGTGTGGCATTCCGGCTCGCTGATGGCGGGCGCCCTGCACCTATTACGCGGGATGCACATCTTGGTGCCGCGTAACATGACGCAAGCGGCTGGTTTTTACAACACTCTCTTGCGCGCCGATGAACCGGCGTTGGTGGTCGAGGTATTGAACGGGTATCGGTTAAAGGAACGCCTGCCCGACAACATTGGCGAGTTCACTGTGCCGCTCGGCGTGCCCGAGGTGGTGCGGAGTGGCTCTGACCTCACGCTGGTCACTTACGGTGCGACCTGCCGCCTCACGCTAGAAGCCGCCGAGTTGCTGGCGCAAGTGGGCATCGAGGCTGAGGTGATTGATGTGCAATCGCTCTTGCCCTTTGACCTACCCGGACGCATCGTCGAGTCGTTGAAGAAGACTAGCCGCGTGATCTTTATTGACGAAGATGTGCCGGGTGGCACGACCGCGTATATGTTGCAAGAAGTGCTGGAGAAGCAGGGCGGTTATCAATGGCTCGACTCGCCGCCTCGTACCTTGCCCGGTCAACCGCATCGCCCCGCCTATGGCTCCGACGGCGATTATTGGTCGAAGCCCAACACTGAGACCATTTTTGAAGCCGCATATGAGATGATGCATGAGGTGGATCCAGAACGGTATCCGGTGTTTTACAAATGAGGTGAGCGGCTACGCCTGACGCCGCACCGCTTGACAACGATAACGTGTCGCGTTACTATCGGCGACAATGATTAAGAGCTTCGCGGATAAAGAGGCTGAAAAAGTTTTTGGGCGGCAATTTTCCAAAAAGCTACCGCCCCATATTCAGCACAAAGCGCGGCTCAAGCTAGAAATTTTAGACGCCGCCGACTTGCTAGCTGATTTAAGAGTTCCATCGTCTAATCAGCTAGAGAAATTGATCGGCACGCGGCAAGGTCAACGTAGCATTCGGATTAACGAACAGTGGCGCATTTGCTTTGTGTGGAAAGGGAATGACGCCTACCTAGTTGAAATTGTAGATTATCACTGACGAGTAAGGCGTATGGCGGCCCATAAATTACCTCCGATTCATCCCGGCGAAATTTTGTTAGAGGAATTTCTAAAACCTATGGGGTTAAGCCAGTATCGGCTTGCCAAAGATATTAACGTGCCGACGCGTCGGATCAATGAGATCGTTTTAGGCAAACGCGCTATTTCGCCGGACACCGCGTTGCGCCTGGCACGTTATTTTTCAATGTCCGAACGCTTTTGGATGAATTTACAAAGCCGCTACGATCTAGAAATTGAAAAAGATCGCTTGGCAAGTACCCTGACCAAAGAAGTGCGCGTGTATGAACCACTGCACGCCTAATTACGTTCAGCCTCCCTCTTACTATGCTAGACACCAACTGGCCCGAAGACCCTTCCACCCGCACGCCCGATAAAAAAACCTCGGCCTCGACACCCCTCGTTCAACTCCCGACGCATATGTTTAGTCTGGGGATGGGGGCCGCGTTGGGGGCGGCGTTCGGGTTGGCTTTTGGGCTATCGTCGCAATTAGTCAACCTCCTCGTCCTCTCGGGCGTGCCGCTGTCGTACCCGCCTTTTGGCTTCTTTAGCAATTGTCTGGCGATCACACTGGCTGGAGCGGTAGTGGGGCTCGTCACCGCGTACCCGGAAAGTAGTATCAACGGCTCATTAGCCGGCACGGCGATGTGTCTAGTAATCTTAGAAGTGCGCGCCTTAACCATCGGTGCGATGCCCGCCACGCTCATGCTCTTATCGATCGTAAATACGATCCCCGCCATCTTTGGCTTGGGCGTGATCTTCGCGCTGGCCTTACCACTCGTCTTAGTGTTGCGGTGGGCCATTGACGTGCAAAAAGAGCAAGTGCATCGCCCGTTGATGGAATTTTCGCGCTGGCAGGTGCCGTTGTTGGCATTGGGGTTGATGATTGCGATCGGCTTAGCGCAACTCTATTCGGCTGACACCCGGCGCGTTTTGACCGAGATGCACACACTTGTTCAAACGGGGGTGAAAGCGGAGGTTACGACCACGCTCCCTACCGCGTTGCGCCCCTCCGCCATCGCCACCGATTTTCGGAAATACGGCTCAGCCGCGTACACGGTTGAAGAGAGCGCCGATCAAAAAATCCGCGCCGATCTTTCGGCGGTGTCGCAACCCGATAGCCCGATCATCTTGGCACGCTTTGAAAACGGTTGGGAGCTAGCGTGCTTATTTGAGGAAACGGCTCAAACGCCGCGCTGTATTAGTTATCTGCCGGGGATGCGGCCTTAAGGCGCTCGCCCCCCTGCCACCGATAGATCTTCCCCGCCACCGCTCCAAAACGATATTTGTAGTCTTCGCCCCCACGCATAAAATCAAATGTCGCGCGGCGATGCTCAATTGCCCATTGCAGTAAATAGCCGAGCAAGATCCACCCGGCCGAGAGCGCGGCGTAGCGAGGGTTGAGCGCCGAGTTGTAGACCCACAAGCGATTGTCAAAATCGAAACTGAAATAAGCCGCCGCCTTGTCGCCGGCCACTTCTAAAAAGGCCAAGTGCAACCAACCGCCCGCAAACGCGGCCTGCATGGTCTCTATAAATTGAGCGCGCATCTCTGGCTTGAGAAAACGCGCCTTATCCTCGTTCATCACCATCAAGCGCAAAAAGGCGTCTATCTCGGCGGCGAGGTCGCGCGTGGCATCCACGACGTACCAACTAATTTGGTCGTCGCCGCCCGTCGCGCGTCGAAGTTTGCGCTTGAGCTCTTGCCGTTCTTTCTTCTCCATCATCCCTAAATAAGTTTCCCAATCGCCGGGCAGTTGAATCTCGGGCACCGGCTCCAGCACGCTCTCGCTAGTTTGCCAGCCGCGTGAGCGGGCGGCCTGTTCCAACGCCGCGCGTGTGGGGGAAACGGCCTGTAAATTATATAAATCTAAAACTTCCCAAGCGGGGAGGTCGGCCTGGCTTAAGCGTGTGAGGAGCGCGTCACAAAAAGCGTTGAGTTGATCGGAGCCGACCAGCAGATCAAGATAATCGGAGATTTCGACACTGCCAATGAACATCAGCGCCGGACGACCATCGCGGTTGCGCGGTGTATAGAACAAGGGCGCCACGCCCACCACCTGCCCCGCTTCGTCGCGTGCGACGACGACGACTAATTCCGCTGTCTCCCACTCGCCCCCCCCCCGATGACGCCACCACGCTTGTTGATACTCGGCGCGTAAAAATGGAATGCGGCTGACACTGTGTTCTAAGAGCGCGTTCCATTCAGAGCGCAGGGTGTCGAAAACCGTTGCTTCACGATAAATTTCAATCTGCATGATTAACTCGCTTGATCTTAACGCAATCGCCACACTTTAAGGAGACCGCCAAGCGGTAAAACGCCACTTACGGTGACAGTCAAAACTTCTACAAGAGCATCATCTGCGCCTGAATTTTAACCGCCAAAGAACGCAAAGGGCGCAAAGAAAAACTTGGCGTTCTTTGCGCCCTTTGCGGTTCAGATTTCAGATTCGGCGAACGATGCTGAATGCGTTTATCGTTTTCCGGCGCGTTTGATTTTCTCGATGGCTTGGCGGGCGGCGTCGGACACATTGTTCATCACCAACGGCCCGGTGCCGAGCGCGCCCGTGCCGGGGGTGCGCCCGACATCTTGGCGGCTGACGCGCTCTAGTTCGGGCAGAGCACGCGCATCGCCGATCTCACCCAGCACGCGTGCCGCGCCCCAGCGAATGCTGGTGTCGGTGTGGCTCAAGGCCGTGATGAGGGCGGGCACCGCGCGCGTGCCAATCTTCTTGAGCGCGAACGCCACTTGATTGCGGACTTCATGTTGCGGGTCGCGCAGACAGGCCACAAGTTTATCAATGGCAGTAGGGTCGCCTAGCTGGCTGATGGCCTTGGCCGCCATTTGGCGCACGTCGGGGTTGGGGTCGTGCATGGCTTCGATCAACCCCTCGACACCGTCTGTGCCCAATTTGCCCAGCGAATTAACCGCTTGTTGGCGCACCCCCGAATCCGGGTCATGCAACGCCTCGACCAGCGGTACAACCGCGTGCGGCTCACGTGTTTCACCCAAGAGGCGGGCGGCTTGCATGCGCGCTTGCGGGTCGAGGTCGCGCAAGGTGGCGACGAGATATTCAAAATGGCGGTAACGCGCGGCTTCTTCGGCGGGCGCAGGCGGTTCGGAGGGAACGGGTTGGTTCGGTTGCATGGCACACCTAGTGGGTTAGTAAATGGTAAGTGAGAGCATTATACATCGGGGAGGCCGAAATGAGGTGAGCAGGGAGTTCTTAAACTCGCGGCATGTCCACTTTGGTCGTCCTTCCTGTGCCAGTCTGACAACCAGCAAAGCCGAGCGTAATCGGAGTGGCAAGGCTGACCTGGCATACATGCCCCGCCTACAAAGAGCGCCAAAAACCAGTGAAGACCAGAAATTGCAACACGCGCTGGTCTAGCCCGGAGCGCGCCGCGAAAAGGAGTAGGCGAGCGCGATAGCTACCAGCCAAATTAAAACATCATCGGTCAAAGTGGGCAATGGGGGAAGAAGGTAACTAGTGGCGGTGGTGGCGACATGATACAGCCACGTGATGAGGAGACTGCCCCCACTTTGAAGATAGAGCCAAGTGAACACAAAGGACCCGGCCAACAAATAAAACCAGAGATAAGGAATCTCCGCGCTCAAGCCTTGTGAGCGCCAAAAAGCAGTATGCCACAAACCCCACCCGAAACCGATAACAAGGCTGGCAATGAGAGGGCCATAGCGTATGTTCAAACGGGGCAAGGCAAAACCGCGCCAACCGAGTTCTTCGCCCAAAGCGTTGGGGAGCGAGAAGATGATCAGAACAGGAAGCATCTGCGCGCCATTGGGGCCGAAACTCGCGAGGAGCGAAGTGAGTTCATACGTTTGCCCCAATAGGAGATCGATCCCGCGCGCGATGAGCCAGATGAGCGCTGGCAAGAAGAGCGCGACCAGATACCATTGCACGCCCACCCGCCATTGACCGAGCGGTTTAAACAGTTGACGCAACCCAGCCCCGCCTTCGGTGACGAGTGTTATACCAATCGCCGCCAGCCCCGGCCCCCAGATCGCCACCAAGTTTAAGGGTGAGTCTGGCGCGAGGCCGGGTAGGACAATCCCCCAAGTGATGGCAATCGCGAGGGGGAAAAAAAGCGGCACCGAAAATCGTTGCATAATGCGAAACTCCTGTTATCCCAACCCCAATTTGGGATAAATTTGGGATATAACGATTTCACATGTGGATAAACTGGGGATAAATTTGGGATAAGACTACTTAATGATGTAATAAGTGCCTTTTTTAGCGCCGATCTTGAGGAGAATACCTCGATCCACCAAATCAGCTAAATCGAGGCGGAGCGTCTCGGGCGAGACGTCCGGGCAAAGCTGGCGATAATCGCGGTTGGTAATGCTTCCATTTTCACGGATGAAGGTGAGCGCACGGGCTTGGCGCTCGTTCATCACGGTCTCCCATTTGGGCGTGGTCTTGCGGTCGCGCGCGTTGTAGAGGGTGACGGTAAAGCCGTAGGGCGCGGCCTTGAAACGGGGCGGCGGATGCCCAGCGTTGACCATATCTTCGATCATGCGGTCAATCCCCAAGCCCAGTTCCTCGATATAGCCCCACTGAAACAGGCCGTGTACTAAGCGTGGGTTGCGTGAAAAATGCTCCTCCACCAAATTGTCCACTGTGATGAACCCTGGCAGGCCACCGGGCGAGATCATTTCCATCCGATCCGAATACATGCGGAGTTCGATGCGGCGGCCTTTGAGGCGATAATCGCGGTGACATACGGCATTCACCAATGCCTCGCGCACGGCAAAGGGCGGGTACTCAGCGATCTCTTGGCGCTCCAAGCCGGTCACCACGGCCCCGACCGACATCTCGCTCCACACGATCTGCCACGCGTTTTCAATGATGCGCGCCAGCGGGCCGCTCACTTCTTCGCGCCGCCCATAACCGGCCAAGCCTTCTTCGCCGCGCGGTTCGGTGCCGATAAATTTAACGAAGACCAAGCCTGATTGGGGGATGAACTGTTGTGGGTTATATCCGAACAACAACAAGCCAGAGTAGGTGGGATCGCCCTGCGCGTCTAGCGCGCCGATTTCGTAGAGCGCCTCATCGGGTGTTTGCGCGAGCGGTTTGCGTTGACGCTGTTGCCGCTTCTCCAGATATTCAGCGATCACGGCGTCGTCGAGGTCAGCGCGCGTCGCGCCCGGCACCGTCTCGGCTTCAAAATCGCCCGCCGATTTGGTGGCCGCCAGTTGCCGAATCTCTTCACCGCCTAAGGGTCGGTTCTCACCACCCGCGCGGATCAGCACGCGCCCATCGGCGAGCGAGTGGAGTTCGGGCGAGCGTGGCACGACGATGGCGTAGGTCGTTCCGGTGGCGAGTTCCATTTGCTCCCAGCCCGTGACGACGGGCGGGCGACACAACCGTTCGGCGGCCTTGAGCGCTTGCTCCAGTTCATCTCCATACACATACTGAAAAGTTTCGCCCCGCGCGTTCACGCCCACCACAATCGCCCCCCCCTCCGAGTTGGCGAAGGCGATGAGATGTTCAGCGATTAGTTCCGGGTCAGCTGAGGGGAGGTAGGCCGTGAGGGAGGTGGGGCTCATGAAGGGTTAGGCGTCGAGCAACCCCGAATAATCTAACACTTGGTCAGACCATTTTTTGACTTGGAGAGCAAGCAAAACGGGTTGAGGTGAATGCGCCTGAGCCACCGGCCAGCTTTTGCGCCATAAGCCAAGTAAGACTTGCATATCTATTAATTCCGCCGCAATGTCGGGAGGCGCATCGGGCGCAATCCATTCAATAACTTGAATGCTTTCTGTGAAAAGTGGATATAGGGTCTCAGTTGGATGCGCCAAACGCGCACAGAAAGCGACTCGTCCTAAGGTGGCCGCTAACGCTCCGAGTTGACGTGGTAAAGGCTGACGTTTGAATTTTTTGACGGCGATCATGGCGAGATACCTCCTAAATACTGGCGCATGACCTCTTCCACACTTTTTACTTCTCCCCGCTCATTGCCGCCGCAACCGGCTCACTTTTCCCATTTTTCCCCTCTTCACTCGGCGCAACGGATAAATCCGTCGCCGCCAAGCGCGCCACCGAGGCCACCGTATCATTCTCTTTCAAATTGATCAGGCGTGTGCCCATCGTGGGGCGTCCCGCCTGCCGCACGTCTTTCACTTTCAGGCGCAACGCTTGCCCACCGGTCGAGATCACCGTCAAATCATCTTCATCGCGCACGACCCGCGCCGAGACGATCTTGCCCGTGGTGTCTAAACTCTTTTGGGCGATGGTCGCCACGCCCATCGTCGCGCGGCCTTTTGGCGAATACTCTTCCAGTGGCGTACGCTTGCCATAGCCGTTCGCCGTCACCACCAAGAGGTCAGCTTCGGGGTCAATCACATCCATGCTGACGATGTAATCGTCTTCAGCCAAATTCATCGCGTTCACGCCCGCCGCTTGCCGCCCCATCGCGCGTACTTCGGTTTCGCTATAGCGCAACGCTTGGCCTTGCTCAGTGATGAGGATGACCTCTTGTTGACCAGTCGTCATCTTCACCCAGCCCAACACATCGCCTTCATCCAAGTTCGTGGCGATGAGCCCCGAGGGGCGCACCGCGGAAAACTCGCTCAGCGCCACGCGCTTGATGCGCCCGTTGCGCGTGACCATCACGCAATAGTTCGCGTTTTCAAAATTTGGCACCGGCAGGGCGGCGGTGACTTGTTCGCCACTTTCAATCGCCAGGATATTCGTGAGCGGGATGCCCTTATCGGCGCGGCCGGCATCGGGGATTTGATAGACCCGCTCCGAGTAGACCTTGCCTTTGTTGGAGAAGAACAACAGTGTGTCGAGGGAGCGCGCCGGGATGAGATACATCACCTCATCCTCCTCACGCAGACTTTGCCCAGTCACGCCTCGGCCGCCGCGACCTTGTGTCCGATACTCTTTCGCTGCGACCCGTTTGACATACCCCCGCGCGGTGATTGAGATCAGCACGGCTTCATCTGGCACCAGGTCTTCGTCCTTCAAGTCTTCCGAGGCGTCATGGGCAATGCGCGTCCGGCGTTGGTCGCCATATTTTTCGGAGAGCTCGGTCAGATCGGACTGGATGAGCGCCAAAATCTTTTTCGTATCCGCTAACAAACTTTCCAAATACTCAATCGTCTGTAGTAGCGTGCGATGTTCGTCTTCGATCTTTTGGCGCTCTAAGGCGGCAAGGCGGCGCAACTGCATGTCGAGGATCGCTTGCGCTTGCACCTCAGTTAACTTAAAGCGCGTCATCAAGCCGTCTTTTGCGGCGTCGGCGTCGGCGGCTTCGCGGATAAGTTTGATGATAGCATCCAAATTCGCCAGCGCCACGAGCAAGCCTTCGAGGATGTGGGCGCGTGCGCGGGCTTTGGCAAGGTCGAATTCGGTGCGGCGGGTGATGACCACGCGCCGATGTTCAATATAAATTTGTAGCGCGCGTTTGAGCGAGAGTAAGCGCGGTTCGCTCTTGCCATTTTCATCGGTGACGAGCGCTAGCAATTGCACGCCAAACGTGCTTTGGAGCGCCGTATATTTGAAGAGTTGATTCATCACCTTGCGCGGTTGTGCGCCGCGCTTCAATTCGATGATGACGGACATCCCGCGCCGATCCGACTCGTCGCGCAGGTCGGAGATCATGTCAATGCGATCATCGCGCACGAGTTCGGCGATGCGCTCAATGAGCGCCGATTTGTTCACTTGATACGGGATTTCGGTGATGACAATGCGACTCCGATTCCCGCTCATCTCTTCGATGTGCGCCGCCGCACGCATCACGATACGGCCTTTGCCAGTCGCATACGCGGACAAAATTCCCTCAGTCCCGATGATCAGGCCACCGGTGGGAAAGTCTGGGCCGTGAACGAACTGCATCAGCTCTTCAACCGCAATATCGTCGGCAGTATCGTAGCGCTCAATCATGTAATTAATTGCCGCCGCCAGTTCGCCGAGGTTATGGGGCGGGATATTGGTCGCCATGCCGACGGCGATGCCGCTAGTGCCATTGAGCAGGAGGTTGGGCAAGCGCGCCGGCAACACGTCCGGCTCTTGCAATGAGCCGTCAAAGTTATCGCTAAAGCCGACGGTATTCTTATCAATGTCAGCCAGCATTTCTTCGGCGGTGCGCGCGAGGCGCGCTTCGGTGTAACGCATCGCGGCGGGGGGATCGCCGTCAATAGAGCCGAAGTTGCCCTGCCCATCCACCAGCATGTAGCGCAACGAGAATTCTTGCGCCATGCGCGCCATGGCTTCATAGACGGCCGCGTCACCGTGCGGGTGATATTTACCTAGCACCTCGCCCACAATCCGCGCCGATTTTTTGTAGGTGCTGTTGGCGCGAATGCCCATATCGTGCATCGCATACAGGATGCGGCGATGCACCGGCTTGAGGCCGTCGCGCGCGTCGGGCAGGGCGCGCGCCACGATCACGCTCATCGCGTAGTCGAGATACGCGCCGCGCATTTGATGTTCGATGTCTACCAGTTGAATCTGACCAATTTCCATGAGGGGCCTTTAGCTAACCAAGATTAGAACCGAGGTTAAGTGTACCCGTTCCTGAGGGCAAATGCTAGAGGCGCTGACGCTATTTAGAACTGGGGATACCTGCTTAGAGCATATAAAACCGGCTATTCAATGCCCGATCTCGATTTCGCCACCTTCCCAAAACTCCCCGTCAGTGGTTCGCAAGCGCTGTTCAGTTTCTAAATCATACAGCCCGACCCGTAATTGATATTGGCCGATGGCGACCGTGGCCGGGATCTGGATCGCGAATTGATCCGCCAGGCTTTCTCCGGCTTGCCAAGTGAGGGTGGGGCGCAATTCACCGACTGGTTGCCCATCGTGTTGGGCGATGAGATTGCCGCCATTGAAAACGTGAACAAAAACTTTGTAGAGGCGGGGTAGGGGATACTGAACATTGCCCTCTAGAACCTGCCAATTTAAGCGCAGGCGCAACGGCTGACCGGGCGCGACGCGCGGCTCAAACGTCTCAACCGATTCGAGCAGGATATAGTCACCAAACTTAACGCCGATGGGGGTAAGCCGCACTTCAGCGCCGGGGCCAGCATATTCCACCACACGCAACGGGCCATACCAACGTTCGGTTAGACGAAACCAATGCGTCGTGAGCCAGGTTTCAAATATGCGTTGTGGGTCGAGGCGGGCCTCATCTAAAAAGATCACTTGCGCCGTGCGGTCTTGCAAAGAGGCGCGTTCGGCACGTTGGATGTTCGCCGGAATATCCCACGGGGTTTGGTTGCCAAGATCCAATGCTTCGATACGCTTTTGAGTCATTAATCGCTCGACCAAAAACGCAAATTGATGTGAGGGATAGGGGATTAACACTGCGTCATGCGTAAAGTCATGCGCGACCTCGTTGATGAGGCGATCATAGTCATCGAGCAGACCTTCGGGGCGAGTGAACAGGCTGGCAAAGAGCGCCTGCAAAGTGGTAGGGTCGGTGCCGGTCAAACGCCGCAAGCGTAAATAGGCGTTGGCTTCAGGGCGAGGGTAGAGCGCGACAAGGGTCTGGTCAGCGCGGAGTTCGGCTAGGTTTGTCGCCACCACTCGGTCGGCGATGTAAAGCGGGCGTTGGGCCTCCAACACTTGGGCGGCACCTTGCCAAGGTACATTGATGTTTTGTGAATACTCAATATAACTTGGGTCATAATAAGCTTGCAAAGAGTGAAAGACAAAATTTCGTACCAACACCACAA
>Ga0315912_10003037_pt1 | contig 17122 bp, 20 predicted proteins | sample VfabasoilMG_FD_204469 | JGI IMG/M metagenome (GOLD analysis project Ga0315912, IMG submission 204469) | Garden soil microbial communities collected in Santa Monica, California, United States - V. faba soil | ecosystem: Environmental > Terrestrial > Soil > Garden | place: USA: California... | reverse complement strand
GAGAATGGCGACGAAGCTCGAGAAACCCCTGAAACGCGAAGTGATGATCGGCGAGCAGGCCTACATGCTGACCATCTCGCCGGAGGGCCTGAAGCTGGTGGTCAAAGGCAAGCGCAACGGCATGGAGCTCGCCTGGAAGGCGCTGGTGAGCGGCGATACCGCGCTCGCCACCGCGCTCAATGCTTCGCTCGGCGACGGATCGCCAAAGCAATAAGGCAGGCACCGAAACCCGCCTCGAGCGCGCTGAATAGCTCGTCGCAGTCGCGCCACCAGTTGCCAAGCATCGAGGCGATGTCGGTCTGCGCGGCCACCGTGGCCAGGTCCTGCAGCTCGAGGAAGGACATGCCACGTACTTCGCACGAAGCGTGCCGGACCAATAGGCGCTAGCTTCTCTTCCTATATCAAGGCCTTATCGGATCGCCGGCACGTGGGCGGGTCCCCGGCATGGTGCGCAGCAGCGGGCGCGCGCCCGATGCCGGTGAGTTAGTCGAGCTGCTTGTAGATCAGCGTGGCGACGCGGAGCAGCTCTTCCTTGGCCAGGTCGGCCGAAGCAAGCGCGTAGCCACATTCGCCGTCGATCCAATAGAAAACACCGACGTTGTTCTCTCGCGCGTAGCGGAACGCGGTCTCGCGATGACCGCGCGCTTCGGCGCGGACATAGAGGGTGATGCGGCGGCCGGCCGGCGTCTGGTACATGAATTGCGCGACCGGCCCGCTCTCGCCGGGCAGCAAGCGTCCGCCGACGAGCGACATTCCCGCCTCATCGAGGCGCGGCGCGCGAACCTTGGTACCGAGTCGCTTCGAAAGCCAGGTGACGAGGTGTTGTTCCTGGTCCGCACCGACCTCGACGGGATGCCTGACCTCGGGGGAATAGGTGGCGTGCGCCATGGCGGCGCGCCGCGCCATGACGGCCGCGGGATCTACTGCGACCGGCGGCGGCATGCGCCACTCGTGCAACTGCCAGCCGGCAAGCGTGCCGATCGCAACGCCGAGCGCCAGCCAGGCGGCGGCCTTTGCCATCGGCAGCCACGGCCGGCTTGCGCCCGCAGAGCGCATCAGGCGGCCCGGCACGGTTTCCTCGAGCACCGGATCGTAGAGGGCGCGCAGCCCCTCGCCAAAGCGGCGATACGCCTCGATGCGCTCGCCCTCGTCCGGATGCTCGGCGAGCCACGCGTCGATCGCGGCTCTCCGGTCGGGATCGACGCGGCCGTCGGCATAGGCCTGAAGCTCGCCCTCGGTGGGCTGGCGGGCCTCGCTCATTTCACGACCTTCAGGCGCGTCGCGCCCTGGCCGAGCATCATCGCGCGCAGCTTCTCGCGCGCCCGGGAGAGCCGCGACATCACGGTGCCGATCGGAATCTCGAGCGTGCGCGCGACGGTGTCGTAGCTCATTTCCTCGAGCGTCACCAGCAGCAGCACCGCGCGCTGCTCGTCCGGCAGGCGCGAGATCGCGCGATCGAGGTCACGCACCAGCAGCGCATCGCCCTGCGAGGCGCGTTGCGCGAGCTCGGGCATGTCCTCCTCGAGCTGGTCGGTGGCGCGCGCGGCTCGTACGCGGTTGACGTGGACGTTGTGCATGACAGTGAAAAGCCAGGCGCGCAGGTCGGTGCCGCGGCGATACAGGTGCAGCTTCGCCCAGGCACGCTCCAGAGTGTCCTGGACCAAGTCGTCGGCGGTGGCGCGGTCACCAACCAGCGCGCGGGCATAGCGCCGCAACCGCGGGATCAGCTCAACCAGGCGCTCGGCTTCGTTCATCGCTATGAACAGGAATGCGAACGCCGCTATTCCACGCTATTTGCCCTCGTCGGGCAATGCCGGCAGGCTGCGCAGGTAGGCGAGCATGGCGTCGAGGTCCTGCTCGGTGAGCTGGCTGGTGGTGTTGCGCACGACTTCTGACATCGATTCGGCGAGCACGTCCCCGTCCGCAGTGGTCGCGGTGCGCAGAATGTCCTTCAGCTCCCCGTCGCCGAGCTTCTTCAGCCGCGTCGGCGTGATGTTCGGCACCGCGGTCTCGCCCAGCTTGGCGCCGGCGAGGAAGCGGCTCTGCTTCGGCGCGCCAAGAAAATTCCGCGGCGTATGGCATTCACCGCAGTGCCCGAGCGCCTGCACCAGATACGCGCCGCGGTTCAGCACCGCGCTCTTCGCCGCGTCCGGGACCAGCGGCCCCGCCGTGAAGAAGAACCATTTCCAGATGGCGATGAGGAATCGCCAGCGGTAGAAGAAGCCAAGCTCGTGCGGCTGACTCGGGCGGGTGCTCGCCGGGAGCGAGCGCAGGTACGCCCACAGATCCTTCAGGTCCGCGTCGCTCATGCGCGTAAACGACGGATAGGGGAATGCTGGAAAGAGATTCGCGCCGTCCGGCCGGCGCCCTTCGCGCATCGCGCGCATGAAGTCGGCTTCAGCCCAGGCACCGATGCCCGCTTCCTTGTGGGGCGTGATGTTCGGCCCGTAGAACGTGCCGAAAGGCGTCTTCAGCGCGCGGCCGCCGGCATAGGGCACCGCGTCCTTCTTCTCCTCGGTGTGGCAGCCAAGGCAACCTGCCGCCTTCGACAGATACTCGCCGCGCTTCGCGTCCTGCGCCGCCGCGCCGAAGGCGAAAAGCAGAACAAAAAGCCCCGCCGCAGCGGGGCTTTTCAGGCCGAGCAACCGGCTATTGCTTCTGGCGGAAGGACTCGTGGCAGCCGCCGCAGGCCTTGCCGACCGCGCCCAGCTGCGCCTTCACCGCCGCCTCGTCGCCGCTGCGGCTGACGGCGTAAAGCTTGGAGGCCTCGTTCTGCAGGCGATCGGCAGCTTCGGCGAACTTCGCCGAGTCGCTCCAGATCGCGGGCAGCGCCGCGCTCTTCACGTCCTTGGTCGACTCAGCGAAGCCGTCCCACGGCATGCGGCTGATGTTGTCCAGGAACCCGGCGTTGCGCTGCACGATCTTGGCGTCGTAGGGAACCCGGCCCTGCATCATGCCGGCCATCGGACCCCAGTACTTGCCCAGCAGGGTCATCGCCGCCTGGCGCTGCTTCACCATGACTTCCGGCTTCATTTGCGCCAGCGCGCTGCCGCTGACCAAGGCAACGGCCAAGCCGGCCGCCAAAAGGCTCTTCTTCATCGGGTTCTCCATTGGGTTGGACATCTGCAAACACCAGCCAAAGTCATTTATTTCCCTAGCGCAGCCCCGCAGCGTACTCGGATACCGCCCGGATCTCCCGCTCGGTCAGGCGGGCGGCCACGCCGCGCATCGCCCCGTTGGCGTCGTTCGCGCGCCCACCCTCTTTGAACGCCTTGAGCTGGGTGGCGACGTATTCGGCGTATTGGCCGGCGAGCCTCGGGTACTGGCCCGGGAGGCCCGCTCCGGCGGGACCATGGCAGCCGGCGCACGCCGGCACGCCCGAGGCGGCGTTGCCGCCGCGCCAGACCTTCTGCCCCAGTGCTGCGAGGTCCTTGTCGGCCGCCGCGGCTGGCTTGAGCTTCTGCGAAGCGTAGTAGGAAGCGAGGCCCTTCATGTCGGCGTCCGAGAGGTTGGCCACCATGCCGGCCATGATGGCGCTTTCGCGCGCCGCCTTCTTGCCGCCCTGCGCCTTGAAATCGCGCAGCTGCTTGTCAAGGTACTCGACGAACTGGCCCGCGATCTTGGGATTCGCGGGAGCGATGCTGTTGCCGTCCGAGGCATGGCAGGCCGCGCAGACCTGCGCCGCGATGCCCTGCGCCTTCCCTTGGGCGACTGCCTGTCCGGACAACAAGGCTGCCGCGATTAGAGCGGCCAGCGCGAAAACTCGCATCATCCCCCCTGAACTCCGAAAGTCGCGATTTTATTAGAGAATCCGGCTCCCCATGAAGGCCCTCTCGCAAGCCGACTTCTGGCGTGCCGCGGGCCGGGCGGCCGACCTTCCCCCGCCCGGTGCGCCCGAAATCGCCTTTGCGGGACGCTCCAACGTCGGCAAGTCGAGCGCCCTCAACGCGCTGGTCGGCCGCAAAGCGCTAGCCCGCACCAGCAAGACACCCGGCCGCACGCAGACCATCAACTTCTATACGCTCGGCGAGGCAGGGCTGCTGGTCGATCTTCCGGGGTACGGCTACGCGCGCGTGCCGCTGGCGCTGCGCGCGCAGTGGGGTGAGCTCGTTGGCTCGTACGTGCGCACGCGGGCGAGCCTGGTCGGCGTCGTCGTGCTCGTCGACGCGCGCCATCCGCTCACGCCGCTCGACCGGCAGCTCATTGCCTGGCTCGGCGACGCGCAGCGCAAGCTCGTGCTGCTGACGAAGGCCGACAAGCTCTCGCGCGTGATGCAGCAGCAGACGCTGAAGGCCGCGCGCGCGAATCTACCCGGCACCGAGGTGCTGCTCTTTTCGAGCGTCTCGGGGCACGGTGTGGAAGAGTGCCGCGACCTGCTCGAGGGTTGGCTCGCAGCAGGCCGCGGAAATAAAAGCCCCCGGTAAAGGGGATATGAACCGGGGGGAAAACGCCTTAATTTTGGATTAAGGCACCCGCTCAGGGAGGAGAAGCGGGAGACGATGAAAATCGTCTGAAGGTAAGATGGCGGCAAAAGCGAAAAGTTCAACAGCAGAAAACCCCGAGAAAAATCAGCGATGAAGGTTTATGGCGCGTTTCCGGCAGTCCGTATGCGACGCATGCGGCGCAACGATTTCTCGCGCCGCCTCATGCGCGAGCATGTGCTGACGGCCAACGACCTGATCTACCCGGTCTTCATCCTCGACGGCAAAAACCGCACTGAGAAAGTGGCTTCCATGCCGGGCGTGGAGCGCATGACGGTCGACAGGCTCCTGCCGGTCGCGGAGCAGTGCCTGAAGTTGCGCATTCCGGCGCTCGCGCTTTTCCCAGTGGTCGAGCAGCGGCTCAAGACCGCCGATGGCCGCGAGGCGTTCAATGCGAAAGGCCTGGTGCCGCGTGCCGTCGCGACGCTGAAGAAACGCTTTCCCGAGCTTGGCATCATGGCCGACGTCGCGCTCGATCCCTACACGTCGCATGGACAGGACGGCGTGATCGACGCGTCGGGCTATATCCTCAATGACGTGACGCTCGACGTGCTGGTAAAGCAGGCGCTGACGCAGGCGTCCGCCGGCGTCGACATCGTCGCGCCCTCCGACATGATGGACGGACGCATCGGCCGCATCCGCACCGCGCTCGAGAAGGCGGGCCACATCCATACCAGGATCATGGCCTACTCGGCCAAGTACGCCTCGGGGTTCTACGGGCCGTTTCGCGACGCCGTCGGCTCGGCGAAGAATCTCGGCAAGAGCGACAAGCAGAGCTACCAGATGGATCCGGCGAACTCCGACGAGGCGCTGTGGGAGGTTGGGCTCGACCTCGCCGAGGGCGCCGACATGGTGATGGTGAAGCCCGGCCTGCCCTATCTCGACATCGTCCGCCGCGTGAAAGACGAGTTCAAGGCACCGACCTTCGTCTACCAGGTTTCGGGCGAATACTCGATGCTGCGCGCCGCCATCGCCAACAAGTGGCTGCCCGACTCCTGCGTGATGGAAGCGCTGCTCGCCTTCAAGCGCGCGGGCGCCGACGGGATCCTCACCTACTTCGCGATGGATGCCGCTAAGGCGATCCAGGGCGGCGCTATGGCGCCGCGGCGAGGGAAAGGGTCTTGAGGAAGCGCTCGGCGTTCTGGTAGCCGATCACCCGCAGGCCCTTGATCTCGCGGCCTTGCGCGTCGAAGAAGATGATTCCCGGCGGGCCGAAGAGCGAGAAGCGCTTGAGCAGCGCACGGTCTGCCTCGCTGCCCTTGGTTACGTCCGCCTGCAGCAAGAGCATGGTGCCGAGTTGCGCGCGCACTTTCTCGTCGCTGAAGGTGAACGACTCCATTTCTTTGCAGGACACGCACCAGTCGGCATAGAAATCGAGCATCACCGGCCTGCCCGGCTGGCGCAACTGGCCGTCGAGCTCGGCGAGCGACGCGACGCGCGTCCACGGCAGCGGCGACTGCGCGTCGGCGCGCGCGGTCAGTCCAGCGAGGGGCCGGAGCGGATCGCGGCTACCGGCGAGGGCGCCCACCAGGAGCGCGATGCCGGCGACGAGCAGCATGATTCCGATGCCCTTGAAAAGGCGCGACCAGCCCGACGCGTGAGGCCCAAGGCCCTCGAGCGCACGCAGGAACACCGCCGAGACGATTGCGAGCGCGGACCAGGCGAGGAGCTGCAGCATCGGCGGCACGACCGGCGAGAGGATCCACACCGCCACGGCGAGCAGCAGCACGCCAAAGAAACGCCGCACCCCCTCCATCCATGCGCCGGCCTTCGGCAGCAAGGCGCCTTCCGACACGCCGACGATCACCAGCGGCACACCCATGCCCAGCGCGAGCGCGAACAGCGCCGCCGCGCCGAGCAGGACGTCGCGGGTCTGGGAGATATAGAGCAGCGCGCCGGCGAGCGGCGCGGCGACGCAAGGGCTGACGATGACCGCGGAGAGAACCCCCATCGCGGCCACCGAAGCGACCTGACCGCCGCGCAGCCGGCTGTGCGCGCCATGCAGATGGTGGTGCAGGAAACCCGGCAAGCGCAGCTCGTAGAAACCGAACATCGATAGCGCCAGGACGACGAAAACCAGCGCGAAGGCGCCGAGTACCCAGGCATTCTGCAGCGCCGCGGCAAGCAGCGAGCCCGAGAGTGCCGCCGCAACGCCGGCAACGGCGTAAGCGACCGCCATGCCGAGGACGTAGGCGAGAGAAAGGTACAGCGCGCGCAGCTTGTTCAGCGAGGCGCCCTCTCCGGCGATGATGCTGGAGAGAATCGGGACCATCGGCAGCACGCAAGGCGTGAACGCGAGCAGCACGCCGAACAAGAAGAAACTGCCAATCACGAGCGCGAAATTGCCCGCGAAGAGCTGGGCGATCTCGAGATCACTGGAGAAAACGCCGGGCGCGCTCCCCGGGGCCCCGCCCGCCGCCGCAAGCCGCAGGGAGGCCTTCGACTCCATCGGCACGTAGCAGACGCCGACGTCGGCGCAGCCCTGCGAGGTCACCTTGAGATCGAAATCGCCCGCGGCCTCCACGGGAACGCGGATCCGCACTTCCTTGCGATAGATCTGCTGCTCGCCGAAGAACTCATCTTTATGTGAGAGGCCGGGCGGGAACTCGGCCGTGCCGAGGCGCGCACCCGTTGCCTCGAAACGGAAGCGGTTGCGGTACAGGTAGTAGCCGTCGGCGATCGCGAACCGCACTTCGACCGCGTCGCCTTCGAGCGGGCTGGCGGAAAAGCGGAACGCCTTTTCCGGCTCGAGCAGGTTGTCGGTCGAGCCGCCGAACTTGAGCTGCGCGAACGCCGGCGCAACCAGGACCAGCAGGATCAGGAAGAACAGCTTTTTCACTTGGTTTCGGCGGCGACCCAGTCGAGGTAGGCGGTCAGGCCCCGCTCGATTGGGACCGCGATGATCTCCGGGAGTTCATAGGGATGCGCGGCGCGCAGCGCCGATTCCACCTCGGCATAGCGATCGGCGGTGGTCTTGATGAGCAACGGATGCTCCTCGTCGTGCTGCACGGCGTCCTTCCAGCGGTAGACCGAGCGGCAGGCGAGGATGTTGACGCAGGCGGCGAGGCGCTTCTCGATCAGCAGGTCGGCGATGCGCTCAGCGGCGGCGCGATCAGGCAGATTGGTCAAGACCAACAGCGTGCGCATTGGCGAGGCCTTCGTGAACGGTTGGATAGCGCAGGCTAACGCCGAGCTCGCGCTTGAGTTTCCGGTTGTCGAGACGCCGCGACTCGCTCATGAAATCGCTCGCTTCGACGAGTGCGGCGCGCGGCACGCGCGGTGGCCGCGGCAGCCCCGCGGCGTCTGCGACCAGATCCAGCCAGTCACCCATTTTCATGCGCGTGTCGTCGCAAGCGTTGTAGATGCCTTCGGGCGCGTCGTCCTCGAGCGCACGGCAGACGATCGCAGCGAGATCGTCGGCCTGGATGTGGTTGGTGTAGACGTCATCCTCTTCGCGCAGCACCGCGCGGCGGGCGCGCAGACGCTCGAGCGGCAGGCGGTCCGAAGCATAGATGCCGGGTGCGCGCAGCACGACCAGCTTCGCGCCACGTGCGGCGCACCATGCCGTAAGTTGCCGTTCCGCGTCCACGCGGCGCTGCGCGCGCGGCGTTCGCGGCGCGACCGGGCGCGTTTCGTCGACGCGCTCGCCGCCGCAGTCGCCATACACGCCGCTCGTGCTGACGTAGACGATGCGGCCCGGTAGAATGCCCGCCTTCGCGAGCGCCGCCAGCAGGTTCGCGGTGCGCGTATCGGTGTCGCCGCTTGCAGGTGGCGGCGCGCAGTGCAGCAACGCGTGCGCAGCCTCGAACCTTAGCGTTTCCGGGCGATCCAGATCGCGTCCAAGGCGGCGCGCGAGGCGTTCGACGCGAAACACGCGCTCCAGGTCGGGCGAGGCGCGGCGCGCGATATCGCCGTAGCCGGAAACGAGAAGCTGCTTCACGGCATCATTTTAACTTCATGCACAACGTCACCCTGAAGCCGAGCGGACAGCAGTTCCAGGTCGAGGCCGGCGAGACGATCCTCGTCGCCGCGCTGCGCCAGGGCCTGGTGCTGCCCTACGGCTGCAAGAACGGCGCATGCGGCAGCTGCAAGGGGAAGATCCTCGAGGGCAGCGTCGACTACGGCGCCTATCAAAAGCGCGTCTTCACCGACGAGGAGAAAGCGCAGGGCAAGGCGCTCTTCTGCCAGGCGAAGCCGCTCGGCGACGTGGTGATCGAGGCGCGTGCAGTCGGCGCCGCAAAGGGAATCCAGATCAAGACGCTGCCTTGCCGCGTGCAGACGCTCGTGCACGCCGCCGATGACGTCATCGTGCTGCGCGTGAAACTGCCGGCGAACGAGAAGATGAAGTTTCTCGCCGGGCAGTTCATCGAGTTCCTGCTGAAGGACGGCTCGCGGCGCAGCTTCTCCATGGCAAACCCGCCGCACGACGCCGAGCTGCTCGAGTTGCACGTGCGGCGCGTCGCCGGCGGCCAGTTCACCGAGCATGTGTTCGAGAAGATGAAGGAGCGCGACATCCTGCGCTTCGAGGGACCGCTCGGCGTTTTCTTCCTGCGCGAGGAGTCGCCGAAGCCGATCGTGCTGGTCGCTTCCGGCACCGGCTTCGCGCCGATCAAGTCGCTCGTCGAGGATGCCTTGCAGCGCGCCATCGAGCGGCCGATGACGCTCTACTGGGGCGGGCGGCGGCCAAAGGACCTCTATATGAACGCGCTCGCCGAGAAGTGGGCGCGCGAGCATCCCGCGCTCTTCAAGTACGTGCCGGTCATCTCCGACGCGCTGCCCGAAGATCGGTGGCAGGGTCGCACCGGCTTCGTGCACCGCGCGGTGATGCAGGATTTCCCCGACCTCTCGGGCCACCAGGTCTACGCCTGTGGTGTGCCGGTCATGGTCGACTCGGCGCGGCGCGATTTCATCGAGGCTTCGAAGCTGCCTGAGGACGAGTTCTACGCCGACAGCTTCACTACCCAGGCGGATCTCGGTCAGCCCGCCGCGGCTTCGCCCAGGTAGGCTTCGCGCACCCGAGGATCCTCGAGCAGCGCCTTCGCGTTCCCCGCCAGCGCGATCGCGCCCGATTCCATGACGTAGCCGCGGCTCGCGAATTCGAGCGCGAGCCGCGCATTCTGCTCGACTAGCAGGATGGTGACGCCCTGGCCGGCAATGTCGGCGATGATCTCGAAGATCTTTTCCACCATCAGCGGCGCAAGGCCCATCGACGGCTCGTCGAGGAGCAGCAGCTTCGGCCCGGCCATGAGCGCGCGCGCCATCGCCAGCATCTGCTGCTCGCCGCCGGAAAGCGTGCCGGCGATCTGGTGGCGGCGCTCGGCGAGACGCGGGAAGCGCTCGTACTGCGATTGCGGATCGCCGCCCCGGCGGGCATAGGCGCCCATCGCCAGGTTTTCCTCGACCGTGAGCTGCGCGAAGATGCCTCGTCCTTCGGGTACCATGATCAGGCCGCGGCGCGGCAGCTCGTGCACCCGCGCGTGGGAGATGTCCTCTCCCGAATAGGAGATCCTGCTTGCTCGCGAAGGAATCAGGCGGCAAAGCGCCTTCAGCGTCGAGGTCTTGCCGGCGCCATTGGCGCCGATCAGGCAGACGAGCTCGCCTACACCGACTTCGAAATCGATTCCCTTGACCGCGCGGATGCCGCCGTAATGCACCTCCAACCCTCTTACCTTGAGGAGCGGAGAAGCCTCGCCAACTTCAAGCAGCGCGCGGTCGGCCAAGGTAGGCCTCGATGACGCGCGCGTCGCTCTGCACCTCGGCGGGCCGACCCTCGGCAATCTTCTCGCCGTAGTCGAGCACCAGCACGCGGTCGCAGACGTTCATCACCAGCCGCACGTCGTGCTCGATGAGGAGCAGCGTCACGCCGGAGGCGCGAATCGCCTGGATGAGCTTGCCGAGCGCGAGGCGTTCGGTCGCGTTCATGCCGGCCGCGGGCTCGTCGAGGGCCAGCAGCTTCGGCTCGATGGCGAGCGCGCGTGCGATCTCGAGCCGGCGCTGGTCGCCGTACGGCAGGCTGCCCGCCGGAGCATTGGCCCGCGCACGGATGCCGACGAAGTCGAGCAGCTCGAGCGCGCCCTGCACGATACCTTCTTCCTCTTCCCGCGTGCGGCGATTCCTCAGGATCGCGCCCCACACGCCGGCGCGCGTCTTGGCATGCCGGCCGATCATCACGTTCTCGATCGACGAGAGATTGGCGAAGAGACGGATGTTCTGGAAGGTGCGCGCAATGCCCGCGGCGGCAACCTGGTGCGCCTTCAGCCCGTGGAGCGGGCGGCCGTGGAAGACGAACGTGCCGTTGTCGGGCGGATAGATGCCGGTGAGGACGTTGAAGAGCGTGGTCTTGCCGGCGCCGTTCGGACCGATCAGGCCGAACACTTCGCCCTCCGTGATCGAGAAGGAAACGTCGCCCAGCGCCTGCACGCCGCCGAAGCGCTTGCCGATGCCGCGGCCCTCGAGCAGGCTCACGTGGAGCGCTCGGAAAGCTCGCGCTGCCTGACCGCGGAGGGCAGCAGCCCCGCAGGCCGGAACAGCATCACTAGCACCAGCGCCAGGCCGAAGAGCAGCATGCGGATCACCTCGGGCTCGACGAGCATGCGGCCGAACAGCGCCATCTGCGCCGGCTCGACCGTCCAACGCAGGATTTCCGGGGCGAAAGAGAGCAGCAGCGCGCCGAGGATCACGCCCCAGATGTTGCCCATGCCGCCCAGCACTACCATCGACAGCACCATCACCGACTCGACCAGCACGAAGCTCTCCGGCGAGATGAAGCTCTGGATCGCCGAAAACATGCCGCCGGCGACGCCGCCGAAGGTCGCGCCCATGGCGAACGCGAGCAGCTTGATCCTGGTGGTGTCGATGCCGCTCGCGCGCGCTGCAAGCTCGTCCTCGCGGATCGCCTCCCACGCCCGGCCGATGCGCGAGTTCTGCAGCCGCAGGTTGACGATGATGATGAGCATCAGCACCGCGAGCAGCAGGTAGTAGTACTTGATCGGGCCGCTGACCTCGAGGCCGCCGATCTGCTGCGGGCTCGCGAGGCTGAACTCGCCCACCCGGAACGGATCGATGCCGCCGATGCCCTGCGGGCCGTTGGTGATATTCACCGGCCGCGACAGATTGTTGAGGATGATGCGGATGATCTCGCCGAAGCCGAGGGTGACGATCGCGAGGTAGTCGCCGCGCAGCTTCAACGTCGGCGCTCCGAGCACCACGCCAAAGAACGCCGCCACCGCGGCACCGATCGGCAGAATGATCCAGAACGGCAGGTGCAGGCCCAATTGCGGGCTGGCGAGCAGCGCATAGGTGTAGGCGCCGACCGCATAGAAGGCGATGTAGCCGAGGTCGAGCAGGCCGGCGAAGCCGACGACGATGTTGAGGCCGAGCGCAAGCAGGATATAGAGCACTGCGTAGTTGGTGATCCGCACCCACGCCGTACCGACCTGCGCCAGCGCAAACGGCAGCACTGCCAGCGTCACGGCGATGAGCACAACGCCAACGCGCACTGCCCAAGGATTCTTACGCGACATCACGCGCGGTCACCAACTCGCTCGCCGAGCAACCCCTGGGGCCGGAACACCAGCACCAGGATCAGCACCAGAAAGCTGAATACATCCTGATAGTTCGACCCGGCGAGCACGAAGTTGCCGTCGTCCTTGCATGCGTCGAGCGTGCCGGCGAAAACGCCGTAGTGGCACAGATCGGTGAAGTCGCCGATATAGCCCGCGCCGAGCGCTTCCACCACACCGAGGAGCAGGCCGCCGAGCATCGCGCCCGGGATGTTGCCGATGCCGCCCAGCACTGCGGCGGAGAACGCCTTCAGGCCGAGGATCGAGCCCATGGTGTACTGCGCTACGCCGTAGTAAGTGCCGAACAGCACGCCGGCGACCGCGCCGAGCGCAGCGCCGATGATGAACGTTACCGCGATCACGCGATTGGTGTCGATGCCCATCAGCCCCGCGACCTGCGGGTTCTGCGCAGTGGCGCGCATCGCGGTGCCGAGCGGCGAGCGGTACACCAGCAGCGCCAGGCCGGCCATCATGGCGAAGCAGATGGCGATGATCGCGATCTGCACGTTGGTGATCGCGGTACCGCCGAACATGTAGGTCTCGCTCTCGATGATCTGCGGGAAAGCGAGCACGTTGCGGCTCCAGACGAGCAGCGCCAGGTGCTGCAGGATGATCGAAATGCCGATCGCCGTGATCAGCGGCGCGAGCCGCGGCGCGCCGCGCAGCGGACGGTAGGCGAAGCGCTCCATCGAGTAGCCGACCAGCATGCACACCGGGATGGCGCAGCCGGTACCGATCAGCAGCACCGCAAGCGGCGGCATGCCCGCCGGCGCCAGCAGGTTGATCATGGTGAACGCGACCATGGCGCCGATCATCACCACTTCGCCGTGCGCGAAGTTGATCAGCTGGATGATGCCGTACACCATGGTGTAGCCGAGCGCGACGACAGCGTAGACGCTTCCCGCGGTGAGCCCGTTCACCAGCTGCTGCAGGAAGGTGTCCATGCGCGGCGTCAGCCTAGCAGAACGAAAAACGGCACCGCGAGGGTGCCGTTTTTCAGGATCGCGAAGGGGTTACTTCTTTCCCTTCGCCGCGGCGCCGCCGGCGCCCTTGATGAACTCCGCGTAAGCGATGGTCTTGCCCGACTTGATGATGGCGATCGGCTGGAGATTGCCCTTGTTCATGCTGAAGATCGTCATCTCCGCGTCCTTGCGGTCGCCTTTGGCGTCGAACTGGATCCGGCCGGTGGCGCCCATGTAGGAGAGCTTCTGCAGCGTCGGCAGGTACTTCTTCGGGTCGGTGGAATCGGCCTTGCGCATCGCCTCGATCAGCAGGTTGGCGCCGTCGTAGGTAAACGGGGCGTACAGGATCGGATCGGCCTTGAAGCGCTTCTTGTAGGCCGCGGTGAACTTGCGGTCCGCGGCTTGCGGCGGAATTCCCGCCTGCGAGCACAGCATGCCGTCGGCAGCGGTGCCGGCGAGCTCCTTCATCTTGTCGGTGCACGCGCCGTCGCCGAAGGTGAACACCGCCTTCATGCCGAGCTCGCGCGCCTGCTTGAGCAGTAGGCCGCCGGTCGCGTCCATGCCGCCGTAGAACACCGCGTCGGGATTGCGGCCGCGCAGCTTGGTGAGCACGGCTTTCCAGTCGGTCGTCTTGTCGGTGCCCTTCTCGCGCGGCAGCACGCTGATCTTCTGCGCCTTGAGCGTCTTCTCGACCTCGTTGGCAATGCCTTCGCCGTAGGCGGTCGCGTCGTCGATCACGGCGACGACTTTCGGCTTGCGGTTGGTGGCGAGGTAGCTGGCGATCGCCGGGCCTTGCTGATCATCGCGGCCGACGACGCGGAACTGGGTCTTGAATCCCTGCTCGGTGAGCTTCGGGTTGGTCGCCGACCCGGAGATCACCGGAATGCCGGCGCCGTTGTAAATGGGCGAGGCAGGGATCGAAGTGCCCGAGTTCAGGTGGCCGACGACGCCGACGACCTTCTGGTCGACGAGCTTCTGCGCCACCGTGGTGCCGACCTTGGGATCGGCCTGATCGTCCTCGGCAACGAGCGTGAACTTCGCCTCCTTGCCGCCGATCTTGATCTTCGCCGCGTTCGCCTCTTCGATGGCGAGGCGCGCGCCGTTCTCGTTGTCCTTGCCTAGATGGGCGATGCCGCCGGTGAGCGGCCCGACGTGGCCGATCTTCACTTCGAGCGTTTGCGCGCACAGCGGGAAAGCGGCGCCGAGCGCGGCGACGAGCAGCGTAATGCGCATGTTCGCGTTCTTCATGGGGCTCCTCCGGATAGGGCGAATATCATACCTCCGCCCCTCGTGATTCCATCACCACGGGTCAGGCTACTTCTGCGACAGGACCCACTTCACCAGGGCGCGGATGTCGGCGTCGGGCACGGCAGCGTTGGGCGGCATCGGAACCTGCCCCCAGACTCCGGTCCCGCCCTTCTTGACCTTGTCGACCAGCTTGGCTTCCGCGCCCTTGTCGCCGCGGTATTTCGCTGCGACGTCCTTGTACGACGGGCCGACCAGCTTCTTGTCGGTGGCATGGCAGGCGAAGCAGGCGTGCTTCTTCGCCAGCTCTTCGCTCGCCCGCGCCGGCGTTGCGGGCAGGGCCAGGGCCAGAGCGGCGACGGCGGTGACTCTTGCGATGCGGTTCATCCCTTCTCCTTGAGAATCCTGGTGAGTGTTGCAAGCTCGGCGATGGGCTCGAGGCAGGTAACGCCCCGGCACACCCAGCCGTTGACCCCTCCCGGCCGGGCCGGCTTGTCGAGCGACGGCGGCAAGCCCGCCGTCCCGTCGGGAATGGCGAGCCGGAGAGTAGCGGGAAGATATTCGCGCGCCAAGTCGGACGTCCAAGCGCCAAGCGCTGTTTCGCTGCCCCGCAGGATCAGCGTGGTCGGTGGCTCGAGCTGCTCCTCGAGGGCAAGCGCCATCGCAGCGAAGCCGGCGGGATGGTCGCGCATCGCCGGATGGAAGAGCTCGAGCGTGCGTCGCGCGGCCTTCGAATAGCGCGCTTCCCCCGTCAAGGCGGCGAGCCGCTCCAGCCCCTGGGCCGCGATCGCATTGCCCGACGGGGTCGCGTTGTCCTGCCCCGGCTTGAGCCGCAGGATCAACCGTTCGTGGTCGCGTCCGGTAAAGAAAAAGCCCCCGTCCTGGGCATCCTCGAACTGCGCCAGCAGCGTATCGGCGAGCCGGCAGGCGAATGCGAGATCGCCGCTCGAGAACCGCGCCTGCAGCAGCTCGAGCGCCGCGGCGATGAGGAAGGCGTAGTCGTCGAGATAGGCGTTGAGATGCGCGCGTCCGTCCTTGTACGTCGCGAGCAGCCGGTCATTGCGCCACAGCTTTTCGCGCAGGAATTCGAAAGCGCGGCGCGCGGACGCGATCCAGTCTTCGCGGCGGAATACCTGCCCGGCATGCGCCATTCCGCGGATGGCGAGCGCGTTCCAGGAAACCAGGATCTTTTCGTCGCGACCCGGACGGATGCGCTTCTCGCGCGCCTCGAACAGCTTCTGCTTCGCCGCATTTCCAGGCTGCGCGACGAGCAGGTGCCAATGCCGTTTTTCGAAGTTGGGCGGCCGATCGAGGCCGAAGTGCGCTGCGGTCGCGGCGTACTCCTCCACCGAGAGGAGCTGTCGCACGTCTTCGCGGTCCCAGACGTAGAACTTTCCCTCCTCGCCCTCGCTGTCGGCATCGAGCGAGGAGTAGTAGCCGCCCTCCGGTGACTGCATCTCGCGCATCATCCAGCCGGCGGTTTCGCCCGCACAGCGCTCGAAGAGCGGTGCGCGCGCCACCAGCCACCCGTCGGCGAGCAGGGCCAGCAGCGGGCCGTTGTCGTAGAGCATCTTCTCGAAGTGCGGGATCTGCCACTGCGCGTCGACGCTGTAGCGGCAGAAGCCGCCGCCGAGCTGATCGTAGATGCCACCTTCGCACATGCGCGTCAGCGTGGTCAGCGCGATATCGCGCGCGCCGCGCCGCAGGCAGAGCTCGAGGTCGGTGGGATGGGGAAATTTCGGCGCTCCGCCGAAGCCGCCGAACCGCGGATCGAAGCTGGCGCGCAGGTTGTCGACCATCGCGGTCACCGCGTCGCCGGACAGGGCGACGGGCCGGGCCGCCGGCGCCGGCAGCGTGCGGCTGAGCGCCTTCACCACTTCCGCATCCTGCGCGGCGATCTCAGCGCGCTTCTCCTTCCAGAGCGCGGCGACGCGCTGGCAGAGATCGGGAAACGCCGGCATGCCGTAGCGCGGCTCCTTCGGGAAGTAGGTGCCGCCGAAGAACGGCGTGCCGTCGGGCGAGAGAAACATCGTCAGCGGCCAGCCGCCCGTGCGCTGCGCGAGCATCTGGTGCGCGCTCTGGTAGATCTGGTCGAGGTCGGGCCGCTCCTCGCGGTCGACCTTGATGTTGACGAACAGGCGATTCATCACTTCGGCGACCGCGCCGTCCTCGAAGCTCTCGTGCGCCATGACGTGGCACCAGTGGCACGCCGAGTAGCCGATCGAAAGCAGGATCGGCTTGTCCTCGCCGCGCGCCCGCGCCAGCGCCTCCTCGCCCCACGGGTACCAGTCGACCGGATTCGCGGCGTGCTGCTGGAGGTACGGCGAGGTCTCGCCGGCGAGCCGGTTCGGCACCTACCTACTTGACCGGCTTGGTGAAGGGGAAGACCTTGGTGAAGCCGAGGATGTCAGTCAGGAGCAGCACCAGGAACACGATCAGTACGGCGCTGATCAGCGCGCCAACGCCGCCGTCGCCGCCGGCAGGCAGGCTGTCGATCTGCGCTGCGAGCTGCGCCGCCTCCGCGTCGGTCAGCGCAGCAATACGCGCCTTGGCGTGCTCGACGCTCACGCCGTGCGCCTGGAGCTGGGCCTGCACTTCGACACGCTCAAGAACGCCGAGCAGCTGGCTGCGATCGGTTGGCGTGGCGATCATCGCAGCCTGCGAGGCTCCGGTAAGGCAAATGGCGACCAGCGTTGCGATCAGTTGTTTGAACATGGGGCTCTCCTTTGTCCAGCTAACTTAACATTCCAGCCTCATGGGCGACTACCGTGCCGACGAAGTCCTGCGTTTCTGGTTCGGCGAGGGCGCCGAGCGCGGCAAGGCGCACAAGCGCTGGTTCGAGAAGAATGCCACGTTCGACGCCGAGATCCGC
>Ga0315912_10003036_pt1 | contig 17129 bp, 15 predicted proteins | sample VfabasoilMG_FD_204469 | JGI IMG/M metagenome (GOLD analysis project Ga0315912, IMG submission 204469) | Garden soil microbial communities collected in Santa Monica, California, United States - V. faba soil | ecosystem: Environmental > Terrestrial > Soil > Garden | place: USA: California... | reverse complement strand
ATCCGCTTCACCGCGGCGGCCGAATCCGCCGCCCATGAACATCGGGTGGACGAATACCTTGTTCTGCGGCAGCCCCGACGCCGCCATCGCGGCCTGCTGCGTGGACGTCTGCGACTGCGTGGACACGTAGACGTCGCACTTGTCGGCGGTGACGTTGGCCGTGCAGTTCATCGGTTCCATGCAGGCGTGCGCGAGATACGGCGCCTCGAACACGCGTTCGATCTTCTTGGCGCCGCTGGCGAACGCCGTGTCGAAGTTGCCGTCGTTCCGCGCGTTCACGCCCGGCTTCGACGCCAGGTCGGCGTAGCGCTTCGTGATTTCCGCCGTGCTGAGATTGGCGAGCGGGCCCTCGTCCCACGTGACCTGCAGCGCCTTGGCGCCGTTCGACGCCGCCCAGTAGCCGTCCGCCACCACGGCCACGCCCGTGGAGATCTGCACGACGTGCTTCACGCCGGGCACGGCCTTCGCCTTGTCGGCGTTGAAGCTCGCGACCTTGCCGCCGAAGACGGGGGACCGCACGACGCGCGCCACCAGCATGCCCGGAAGCTTCACGTCGGCGCCAAACTGCGCGCTGCCGTTCACCTTGTTCGGGATGTCGAGCCGCGGCACGTCCTGGCCGAGCAGCTTGAACGCCTTCGGGTCCTTCATCGGCGCGTTCGCGGGCACCGGCAGCGCGGCCGCCTTGTCCACGAGCGACGCATATGTGGCGCGCCGTCCGCTGGCCTGGTGAATCACCACGCCCTTGTCCGTGCTGCAGGCGCTCTCCGCCACGCCCCAGTCCTTGGCCGCCGCCGACACGAGCATCGCGCGCGCCGAGGCGCCGGCCTGGCGCAGGATCTTCCACATGCCGCGCGTGCTGTTGCTGCCGGCCGTGGTCTGCGCGCCGCCGAACCCGGGGTTGCCGTAGCGCGCGTCCGCGCCTACCCATTCGGTGGTGACGTTGTTCCAGTCGACGTCGAGCTCCTCGGCGAGCAGCATCGGCATCGCCGTCATCACGCCCTGGCCCATCTCGAGCATCGAGAGCATGATGCGCGCCTTGCCGTCGGCGGTGATCTTCAGCCACACGTTGGGCTCGAACACGCCCGCCGCTTCCGCCGCCGGCGTAAGCCCGGGCACGAAGCCGCCGAGCATCAGTCCGCCGCCAGCCGCGGCGGTGGTCTGCAGGAAGAGGCGCCGGGTGACCGTCATGTCGTGTCTCGTCATGATGTCCTCCCGTTAGGCGCGTGCCGCGCGCGCGATGGCGCGGTGGATGCGCTGATACGTGCCGCAGCGGCAGATGTTGCCGGTCATCGCCTGATCGATCTGCGCGTCGGTCGGCTTCGGCGTCTTTGCCAGGAGCGCCGCCGCCGTCATGATCTGTCCCGACTGGCAGTAGCCGCACTGCGGGACCTGCTCGGCGATCCACGCCTTCTGCAGCGGATGGCTCGCGTCCGGCGACAGCCCTTCGATGGTCGTGATCTTCTTGCCCACGGCCGACTGCGCGGTGGTGAGGCAGGCGCGCGTGGCCACGCCGTCCAGGTGCACGGTGCAGGCACCGCACTGGCCCAGCCCGCACCCGAACTTCGTGCCGGTAAGGCCGATGTTTTCGCGCAGGACCCAGAGCAGCGGCATGTCGCCGCTCACGTCCACGTCGTGGCGTTTGCCGTTGACGTCGAGAATCATGAACAGTGCTCCTTGTCGGCTTCGGGCTTCAGGCTTCGGGCTTCAGGAACGACACATCGTAGCGCGGCGTCCTGCCGGGCGCTACTGGCTGGCGCGGCGGTTGCTTCGAATCAGGTGACTTCCCCTGGTCTTGCGCAAATGGGGCCGAAACAGACCCGGTCGCTGGCAGTTGTGGTGGGTGTGGTTGCGGTATTGGGATCGTTTCGCCCGGCCGCTGCGCAGAACTTCCCGTCCGACCCGCTGGCCGTCCGGATGCCCGACGGCGGAACCGGCACGGACATAGACGTCAAAGCGGTCGTGACGATCGCGATCCGCGCCGGAGTGCCGGTGGGGTTCGAGGAGGTGGGCGCGCTGGCCGAACAGGTCAATGGGGCATCTCTCCCGTTCGCACGCAACGACAAGCAGGTGTTCACCCGCAAGGACAGGCAGGTCTTCTCACGCAGGGACAGGCGCGTCTTCGGCGCGCGGCGCACGCCGGTCGCCGCCGTGCGCGCCCTCACGCTGGGCGACGCGCTCGACGCCGCCGTGGCGAAGGATCGGCGCTACGCGTGGAACGTCCTCGACGGCGTCGTGGTCGTTCGGCCGGCCGCGGCGTGGAGCGATCCCTCACACCCCTTGGTGCCGCTGATAGACCAGCTCAACGCCACGGTGCGGGCGCGCCCTGGATCCCGCTGGATCCTCGAACGGTCCTCGTCGCTGGTGCTGCTGGATCGCGGCCGGGCGGTGGAAGTGGTGGAGCCCGTGCTGAAGGTCGTCGATGAGGCGGGGGAGGAGACCATCCCGCTCGAGGGTCGTTGACACCAACGGGCGATTGCCGGATGCTTCACGCCGGAGCGTCCCATGAGCGTAAAGTCCTCCCCGTCGAAGGATGTCCAGGTCGTCACCCTCTACACGGAATTGGCCAGCGGTCAGATCAGCCGCCGCGATTTCATGAGCCGCGCTGCCGCGCTGGGCGTGGCCGGTGCCGCGGCCGCCACGGTCGGTTCGCTGGCGATCGGCACGGCGGACGCCGCCGGGCTCGCGCAGGCCGCCGTGGCCACGTCGAAGAAGATTCCGCTCGACGTCTCCGAATGGAGCTACATGTGGGTGAACGTCAAGCGCGCCGAGACCGCGCGCGGCGCCTACGTGGGCGGCCAGCAGATGTACGTCGAGTACATGATTCCGGCGCAGGTGAAGCACCCGTTCCCGGTGGTGCTCGTGCACGGCGGCGGCGGGCAGGGCACCGACTGGATGGAGACGCCGGATGGGCGCCCCGGCTGGTTCCAGTACCTCGCGCAGGAGGGATATAAGGTCTACGTCGTCGATCGTCCCGGTCACGGACGGTCACCGCTCCACCCCGAGCTGCACGGCGGCTTTCCGGCCAACCACATCACTCTCGAAAACCTCGCGGGGCGCTTCACGCCGCCGGCCGCGAATCCGGCGCAGACGCCGAACGAGTACCAGAAGAATCACAACCAGTGGCCCGGCGCGGGCAACGTGGGATCAGTCGATCTCGATCAGCTCGTCGCGGGGCTGGGCGGCAGCTACGTGGTGACGCCGCCGCCTCCTGGTGCCGCTCCCGGCCGCCAAGGCGGCGCTCCTGGCGCTCGCGCCGGCGGTGCCGGCGGACGCGGTGCGGGGCCGGCCGGTCCGCCGCAGGCGGCCAACGCGGGTCCCGCCGGTCAGTTGAACGTGCAGCACCTGGCGTGGCGGCAGGCGGGCGCGGATCTGCTCGACAAGATCGGGCCCGCGATCATCATGACGCACTCGGCGGGCGGCCCCTTCGGGCTGCTGGTGGCCGAGGCGCGGCCCAATCTCGTGAAGGCGACCGTGATCATCGAAGGCGCCGGCTCCGGCTTCGCGGCCGGCAACCGGTGGGGCATGTCGAGCGTGCCGGTCACCTACGATCCGCCGATCACCGATCCCGCGGACATCAAGACGACATACGTCGCCAGCCCCGAGCCGGGCATCGCCGGCTACTTCCTGCAGGCGGAACCGGCGCGCAAGCTGCCGAACCTGAAGAACACGAAAGTGGTGTTCGTGACCGCCGATTCGTCGTTCGCGTCGCCCGGCAATCCGGGAGGCGTGGCGTTCCTGAAGCAGGCGGGCGTGCAGGCCGAGGAGATCCGTCTCGGCGCGATCGGCATCAAGGGCAACGGCCACATGATGATGGCCGAGAAGAACAACCGCGAGGTGCTGCAGCCGCTGATCGACTGGATGAACAAGAACGTCACCGGCAGCAACAACCAGGCGCCGGCGCCGCGGCGGCAGGCGGGCGACTCGCTGGCGCTGAAGGTCGCGGACTTCAGCAGCTTCTGGGTGGGCACCGAGCACAAGACGATGCCGTACGGCACCATCGAAGTGGCGCCGATGTTCGTGCAGAAGATCGAGCCGGCGCAGCCGCGCTATCCGCTCCCGATCGTCCTCGTGCACGGCGGCGGCGGGCAGATGGTGCACTACATGGGGCTCGGCGGCGGGTCGGGCTGGGCGCACCACTTCGTGCAGGCCGGCTACACGGTGTACCTCGTCGATCGTCCCGGGCACGGCCGATCTGTGTATCACCCGGACGCGCTCGGCGAGATCGGTCCGCTCGTCACCTACGACCTGCTCACGCGCGACACGGTGACCTCGGCGCGCGGTCCCAATAAGCAGTGGCCGGGCACCACGGGCGACGTTGGCGATCCCCTCGTCGATCAGCTCGTGGCGGCGGCCAACTCCACGCCGCGGAACGGGCAGCTCGCGCAGGATCTGTGGAAGCGTTACGGCGCGCAACTCATCGACCGCGTCGGGCCGTGCGTGATGCTCACGCATTCCGCGGGCGGGCCGTTCGGCTGGCTCGTGGCCAACGAAAGGCCGAACCTCGTGAAGGCGCTGGCGTCGTTCGAAGGCGCCACGGCGCCGCTCGTCGGACAGGGCGGCGCGGCGGGCACGCCGCTGCCGGGGCTGAAGAACATGCCGGTGATGTATCTGCTGTCGGAGCGCGGCGGGCGGCAGGGTGGGCCGATTCTCGAGGCGCTCACCGCGTCGGGCGCGAAGGCCGAGGTCATCGATCTCAAGCAGCGCAACATCCTGGGCAACAGCCACTTCGCGATGTTCGAGAACAACCGGCGCCAGGTGTTCGAGGTGATCAAAGGGTGGATCGAGAAAGCCGCGCCCGCGCCCACATCAACGGCTCGCGTGTAGAGGGCGGTCTTCGGACCGCCCTGCTCCTCGTCGTCGCGATCGCGCTCACCGCGCCGGCCGTGGCGCAGAAGTACACGCCAGGCCGCACGCCGTGGGGCGATCCTGATCTGCAAGGCGACTACACGAACTCCAACGAGTACGCCACGCCGCTCGAGCGCCCCGCGCGGTTCGCGGGCAAGCGGATCGAGGACCTGACGCCCGAGGAGGTCGCCGCGTTCCGGCGCGATGCCGAGAAGGAGGCCATCGAAGGATTGGCGCCAGGGCCTCGCGGTCCCGACGACTGGTGGCTGCAGATTCTCGATCTCAAGAAGCGCCGCCAGCCCTGGCTGATCGTCGATCCCGCCGACGGCCACGTGCCGCCCCTCACCGCGAATGGCCGCCGCCGCGCGCAGGCGGCCGGCCGCGCGAAGAGCAGCTTCCTGGGCGGGCCGTTCAACGGCCCCGAAGATCTCGGCCTGCTCGAACGCTGCATCTCACGCGGTGTGCCGGGCTCGATGATTCCGGTGATGTACGGCAACAACTACCAGATCTACCAGGCGCCCGGCTACGTGGCGATCACCTACGAAATCATCCACGAGACGCGCGTGATTCCGCTCGATGGCCGCCCGCATCACGGTCCCGGCGTCCGCTCCTACATGGGCGACGCCCGCGGCCGCTTCGAGGGGAGCACGCTGGTGGTGGAGACGACGAACTTCAACGCCGCGGGTGCCTATCGCGGCGCCGACCCGCGTACGCTGCGCATCGTCGAGCGCTTCACGAAGGTGTCGCCGGATGCCATCGACTGGACGGCCACCATCGAGGATCCCGAAACGTGGGAACGGCCGTGGACGATCGCCATGCCCCTCACGCACGACCCGCGTCCGGTGATGGCGTTCGAGTGCCACGAAGGGAACTACGGCCTGGTGAACATCCTCAAGGCCGCCCGCGCCGCCGACGCGCGCTGAGGCTAGGCCGGCGGCGGTTCGGCGAAATCGCTGCTGAAGATGATGGTGTCGATCATCCAGGCGTTGTTCTGCTCACGAAAGACCCAGACGAACTTGCCGCGATCCCGGCGTCTCGGCCCCTGTGCCGGCGCCAGCACCAGCCGGTAGTCCCCGATCGCGACGGCCAGGTTGCCCGATCCCTTGACTTCGCCCGGCTGCAGCGTGAGATCGGTGGCGCCCTCGGCAAAGCGGCTCGTGTAGTACTGCTCCACGAAGTCGCGACCCCGCGACAGCGTCTTGTTCGGCGGCATCACCACGGCTTCGGGGGTGTAGAGCGCCGCAGCCTTCTTGGCGTCCTTGGCGTTGAAGGCTTCGGTGAGCTGACCGATGACCGCCTTGATGCGGTCCTGATCCGCCTGGTCGAAGGTGGGACCTGCGCTGCCACCCGAACACGCCGTGGTCAGGGCAAGGACGACGCAGAGCACGAACGGATGCATGCGCATGGGACCCTCCATGAGCCGTCGATCCCGACGAAAGCGCGACGCTACCGCCGCCGCACACGCCCCGTCAAGCACTAGAATGCCCGGGTGATGTCCTCTTTGCGAGTCCTGGCGACGCTCGTCGCGACGGTAGCCGCGGCGGCTCTCGTCGCTGGCCAGAGCGCCGGGCTCGAGACGCTGCCCGTGCGCGGCCAGGTCTCGATGATCACCAACGGCAGCAGCAACGTGCTGCTGCAGGCGGGGCCGCAGGGCGTGCTGGTGGTCGACACGCTGGCGGAATCGGACGGCCCGCGCCTGCTCGAGGCGGTCCGCGGCCGCGCCGGCGCCAGGCCCATCCGCTACGTGCTCAACACGCACGCCGACCGCGAGTTCACCGGAGGCAACGCGGCCATCGCGGCTGCCGGCTCGCAGCTCGTGGCTGGCAACTTCGCGGGGCAGGTCGGCCAGCGCGCGGTAGACGGGGCGGTGCCGCAGGCGTTCGTCGTGGCGCACGAGAACGTGTTGACGGCGATGAGCACGGCCGCGGCCGGCAGACCTGCGGCGCCGTTTGCCGCCTGGCCCACCGACACGTTCTTCCAGGCCGAGCGCACGATGTACTTCAACGGCGAGGGCATTCAACTCGTGCACGTACCGCACGCGAGCACCGATGGCGACGTGCTGGTGTTCTTCCGCAGCTCCGACGTGATTGCGGCCGGCGACATCTACAGCACGTTCGGGTATCCGCGCATCGACGTGGCGCGCGGCGGGCACGTCAACGGCGTCATCGAGGGGCTCAACCGGCTGATCGACCTCGCCATCTCCGAACAGTTCACCGAAGGAGGCACGCGCATCGTGCCGGGGCGAGGGCGCATCAGCGACGAATTCGACGTGGTGGAGTATCGCGACATGGTCACCATCGTGCGCGACCGCGTGCAGGCGATGATCGCGAAGAAGCAGACGCTCGAGCAGATCAAGGCCGCCCGGCCGACGCTCGATTGGGAACCGCGCTACGGTGCCACGACCGGCGCGTGGACCACGGCGCAGTTCGTCGAAGCCGTCTACCGCAGCCTCGCGGGCGGGGGAGGAAAGTAGCCATGCGGCGCGCGCGGGTGCTCCTCCTGGCCATGGCCGCCACGCTCGCCGTGGCGCCCCCGGCGTCGGCGCAGTTCGACATCACCGGCAGCTACAACGCGATATTTCACGAAGACCAGCCCGAACGCATTCCCGGGCCGTCGCTCGGCGATTACCTGGGCCTGCCGATCAACGAGAGCGCCCGCGCGTTCGCCGACGCCTGGGACGCTTCGCGCCTGACCGTGCCGGAACACCAGTGCCGGGCGCACTCGTCGCCGTACATCCTGCGCGGGCCGCTCAACATGCGCATCTGGGAGGAGCGCGACCCCGAGACGCAGCAGGTGGTGGCCCTTCACATCGACATCAGCAATTTCCAGCAGCGCCGGACGGTGTGGATGGACGGGCGTGCGCACCCCTCGCGGTTTGCCGAGCACACGTGGATGGGGTTCTCGACGGGCCAGTGGGAGGGCGAGACGCTGGTCATCACCACGACCCACATCAAACAGATGTGGCACCGCCGGAACGGACTGCCGCAGAGCGACCAGGTGACGCTGACCGAACGCTTCACGCTGCACGGCCCGGTGCTGACTTATGTCACCCACACGGACGACCCCGTGTATCTCACCGAGCCGCTGGTCAAGACCACGAACATGCTGCGCAACCCGCGGCCGTTGCCGCCGCAGCAGCTCTTGTACCCCTGCACCGCGGTCGTCGAGATCGCCGATCAGCCGCGTGGCGCGGTGCCGCACTATCTCCCGGGGCAGAACATGTTCCTGAAGGAGTTTGCCGCGCAGCACAAGCTGCCCGAATCAGCGGTGCGCGGCGGCGCCGCGACGATGTACCCCGAGTTCCGCGCGAATCTCCGTTAACGCGCGGCCAGCCGGTCGTAGACGACCTTGCCGTCCACGACGGTCAGCACCGAGCGCAGCGATCGGATCTTGTCGTCGGGCACCCGCATCGGGTCGAAGTAGTCGTCGCTCAGCACCACGAGGTCACCGAGCTTGCCCGTCTCGATCGTGCCAAGGTCGCGCTCCTCTTTCAGGAACCAGCCGTTCTCCGCGGTGTAGAGGCGCAGCGCCTCCATGCGCGTCAGCTGCTGCCCGGCGTTGATGAGCGAGCCGTCCGAGGCGCGTCCCGTGACCATGTAGGAGATCATGTTCCAGGGATTCAGCGTGGAGATCTGCGCCGAGTCCGAGCCGGCGCCCACCTTGATGCCGCTGTCCACGATCGTGCGCAGCGGCGGGCCGCCGCGGCCGCCGGCCAGGTATTGGAACGGGTGCACGGCGATGGCGGCGCCCATTGCCTTGAGCCGGTTGATCCCGGCGGCGTCGATCGAGCCGACGTGCGCCAGCGACCAGCGCAGGTCCTTGATCGGCGTGGTCTTGTTCACCGTCTCGAAGGTGCTGATCGTCAGCTCGTTCTCCGCCGGCGACAGGCTGTGCTGCTGGAACGCCCAGCCCGCCTTGGCCACGGCCTGGAGCGCGGCGGTGTAGTTGGTCGGCGTCGCCGGGGCGAAGAGCGGCCACTGCGACGCGAACTCGCCGATGCCCGACACCTTGACCATGCCGTCGCCGAAATCGCCGAACGTGTTGCGCAGCCGCTCCTGCAGCACTGGCACGTCGGGCCGCGTGTCCATGGTGAGAAAGAAGATGCGCAGCCGCGTCGTCATCTTGCCCTCGCGGGCCAGCGCGAGCACGGCGTCATACATGCGGAACTGGTTGGCGCTCGCCAGCGTGTCGGCCTCGAACGACCCCTGGAGGTCTGGCGTGCCGGGCAGGTTGAACGCGCCCATGTCGGTGTTGGTGGTGACGCCCACGCTGGCCGAGTAGGCCATCGCCTCGGCGGAGCCCCGCTTGCGGTCGTCGAACGTCTGCACCGCCCGCAGCGCGTTGAGCGCCGCCATCGACGGTGCGTTGGCGGCAATTTGGCCTGTGTCGCTGACCGCCACGCCCTTCGACGCGAAGAACGTGCGCCCCGCGGTATTGGTGGCCGCCGGGCCCGTAAAGCTCATGAACACCAGCACCGGATGCTGCGTGGTGGCGGCGTCGAGCTCGGCGAGCGTCGGCAGACGCTTCTCGGCGAACTGCGCCTGGTTCCAGCCGCCCATCGACGTGATGAAGGCGCCAGCCGGGACGCTCTTCGCGCGCGCCCGCAGAATGGCCTGCACGTCGGCAATCGACGTCGCGTTCTCGAGGGGCGTGTGATGCCCCGGACGGATGCCGAGCAGGACGATGTGATTGTGGTTGTCGATGATCCCCGGCACGACGGTGCGGCCGTTCAGGTTGATCGTGCGGGTGCACGCGCTCAGGCGCTGCCCGGCGCGCGGTCCCACCGCGGTGAACCGCCCGTCCTGGATGGTCACCTCGCGAACGGTCGTGCCGCGGGCGTCCATCGTCATGATCTTGCCGTTCGTCAGCCGCAGGTCGCGGGCGCCGGCGCAGGCAGCGGCGGACGTGGCCGTCTGGCCCGAAAGGGTGGGCGAGAGGAACGCCGCGGCGAACGCGGCCAGCCCCAGGGCCCCCAGGAATGCGGCAAGGCGTGTGCTCATGAGGCCTGGATTGTAAACTGCCACCCATGAAAACGCCGGTCCTCTGTGTGCTCGCGTATCTGGCTGCTGCGGCACCCGTCCTCGCGCAGGCACCGCCGGCCCGGCTGCCGCTGCCCGACATGCAGACCGTGGCGGCCGCGCTCGGGGTGAGCTGCGACTACTGCCATGCGCCGCGGGGCACCGAGCCGCGGTTGACCGCCAACGGCAAGCCGCGCCTCGAGGTAGGGCGCGAGATGATTGCGATGACGGCGTCGCTGAACACGAGCGTGCAGTCGGCGACTGGCAAGACTGCGCGAGAGGCCGCCGCCGTGACGTGCGCCACCTGCCATCGCGGCGTGGCGATTCCGCGTCCGCTCGCCGACATCCTGATCGTGACCGGGGTGCGCGAAGGCGCGGACGCCGCGGTGAAGCAGTATCGCGAGCTGCGCGCGCAGTACTTCGGCCGCGGCAGCTACGACTTCGGCGAAGAGACGCTGCTGAGCGTGGCGCGCCGGCTGGCAAACGCCCGTCCCGAGGTGGCGATTCCGTTGGCCGATCTGAACATGGAGTTCTTCCCGAAGTCGGTGAACTCGCTCGTGCAGAAGGCGATCGCCCAGGGCGGCCGCGACGACGAGGGCGCCGTGGTCACCTTGAAGAAAGCGCTCGAGATCGATCCCGAAAACGGCGAGATCAAAGGCCGGCTGTATCAGATCGAAGAGATGCTCGCGCGGCGCAAGCGGTTCGCGACCCCGAATTAGTATCCCAGCTTGAGATCGACGACGGAGAGCAGCTTGTCGCCGCGGATGTAGCGGCGCACGTTCTCCGCGACCAGCGTCTGCGTGCGGTCGTTGCGGAAATCCGAGCTCGTGGCGATGTGCGGCGTGATGATCACGTTTTCCATCGACCACAGCGGGTGCCGCGGCGGCAGCGGCTCGGGATCCGTGACGTCGAGCCCCGCACCGCCGACGCGTCCCGATCGCAGCGCCTCGACCAGGGCGTCGGTCACGACGCTCTCGCCGCGCCCGATGTTGACGAACAGCGCTCCGGGCTTCAGCGCCGCGAAGAAGCGGCTGTCGAACATCCCGCGCGTCGCCGGAGTCAGAGGCGTGGCGTTGACGACGACGTCCGCCTGCTTGGCCAGTTCCGCGTACTCGTCCGCAAGGCCGACATAGGCGACATACTCCGGCCCCGAGCGGCTGCTGTTGCGGGTGGCGATGACGCGCATGCCGAGCCCGTGCGCCCGCTTGGCCACTTCGGTGCCGATGCCGCCCAGGCCGACGACGAGCAGGGTCTTGCCTTCGATTTCAAAGGGGCGCTCGGCGCGCAGCTCGCGGAAGCCGCGCGTGAACGCGCCCGCGTGCTGCTCCGCGGCGTACACCGGCAGCGCCCGCGCGAGGCCGAGCATGAGGGCGATCGCGTGCTCGGCCATGTGCGGCCCCTGGATGCGCTGAAGATTGGTGACCAGGATGCGGCGCTCGGCGACCGCCGGGATCGTCGCGCAGCTGTCGGCGCCGGCGTTCAACAGCTGAACCCAACGCAGCTTCCGGCCCTTGGCGATGAGCTCGGGGGTGCAGAGGCCGACGAGCACGTCGGCGTCGGCGATCACGTCGGCCATGCCGGCGAAGTTGCGCAGCCCGGCCACGCCGACCACCTCGGCTCCGCGCGCGAGCGGGCGCAGCGCGTCGGCGACGGCGACGTCGGCGACGACGATCTTGCGCGGCGGCGCCCAGCCCGCCCGCTCGCGTGCGGGCACGGTGTCTTCGCGCAGTTCGAAGCGTTGGATGAGCGCGGCGCCGGCCGCGCAGAGTGAGTCGCAGTCCCCCTGCTGCGCGAGAGGTGCCGCCGCGGCCAGGATGCCGGCCGCCAACACTGCCAGTGCGAAGACGCGCAAGCGCGGCAGCTTAGCACGGGGCTGCCAGAGCCGCGGCCAAACGACGGCGGCCCGCGTCTAATTTGCCGCATGTGGAAGGCAGCCGTCCTGCCGCTGGCGCTGGCCGCCGCAGTCGCCGCGCAGGATCGACCGGATTTCAGGGCGTCGGTCGACCTGATTACGACCGACATGATTGCGCGCAACGCCAGGACCGGCCAGTTCATCGCCGACCTCAAGCCGCACGAAATCGACGTCTACGAGGACGGCGTCAAGCAGACGATTGCCACTATCGAGCTGATTCACGGCGGCCGCGCGTACAGCGTTCTCGGACTGCCGCCAGCCCCCGCGGCGGAGGGGATCATCCTGCCGCGGAACAAGCCGTCGAGCGACACGGCGGGGCGGGTGTTCCTGCTGTTCGTCGACGATCTGCACCTGGACGTTCAGCAGACCGCCAGGACGCGGCTCGTGATGCAGGATATTCGCAAGAACCTGATTCACGACGGCGACATGTTCGGCATCGTGAGCACGGGGACGTCGTCGCTGTCGATTCAGCTCACCTACGACCGGCAGGTGCTCGACTCCGCCATCGAAAAGATTTCCGGGGGCGCGCTGAAGCCGAAAGAGATCATCGAAGGCGCGCAGGGGCCGAACGGCCCCACCGAGCTGCGCCATCGCGCGCACGTCGCCTTCTCCACGGCGTACGACCTGATGAGGAACCTCGAGAAGCTGCAGAACCGGCGCAAGGCGGTCATCTACATCAGCAGCGGCTACGACTTCAATCCGTTCGAACGCGGCCGGCTCGAAGAGACGGCGCGGCGCTGGCATGTGGAGAACGCCGACGACCTGCAGAGCGACCCGTTCTACCGCAACGAGCAGAGCCAGCAGGCGCTCGCCGCGGCGGATCTCAACCGCGAGCTCGCCGAGCTCACGCGCGCGGCCAACCGCGCCAATGCCACGATCTTCACGATCGACCCGCGCGGGCTGGTGGCCGGCCAGGACATCGACCAGGAGGTCAATCAGCAGGACTGGAACGCGTATCTGCGTGAGACGCAGGACAGCCTGCGCGTGATCGCGGAGGAGACCGGCGGAATCGCCGTGGTCAATCAGAACGACTTCGGCAAGGCGCTCAAGCGGATCGACGCCGAGACGAGCGACTACTACGTGATCGGCTACTACTCGAACAATCCCGACCCGTTGAAGCGGACGCGCAAGCTCGAGGTGCGGACGTCGAGGCCCGGCCTCACCGTCGTGTCCCGGACCGAATACGCGCTGCCGCCCCGGCGCCCCCAATAGAAAACGGCCGGCGATGGTTCGCCGGCCGTTCGTGTTTCATGGGCCGGCTGCCCGCCTTCGCGCGAAGCGCCTCGGCGAGGTCTCGCCGTAGCCTTGGCGGAGGCGGAAAGCCGGCCCCTACGACGGATTAGAGCGGAATCTTGCTCTTGTTCGCCGCCACCCACTGGTCGAAGTTCATGAGCGCCGGATTGAGCTGGCGCGCCACGTCGATGTTGCGGTTGGCATTGAACGGGCCCTCGAAGTCCCGGTAGACCTGGAACATGTTGCCCATCTCGTCGGCGCCGGGGAAGCCGAAGCCGCGGTACACGTTGGCGTCCACCGCGTTGTACTTCACCGGTCCGATGCCGAGGTGCTTGGTCAGCCTCTGACCCATCTCCTCGACCGAGATGAACTCGCCGGCGATGCCGACGGTCTTCCCGATGTACTGGTTGCCCGCCTTGAAGATGCCGTAGGCGGTCTTGCCGATGTCCTCGGCGCCGATGCCGGCCATCTTGGCGGTGCCGAGCGGGAAGGTCCACTCGTACTGGCCCTGGTCGTTCTTCTTCGGCGCCAGCCCGAACATGTAGAGGTTGTCCCAGTAGAACGACGTGCGCAGGAACGTGGTCGGCAGCCCCGCGAAATAGGCGTCCGCTTCGGCCTTCGCGTCGAAGTGCGGCACGCGGTACTTGTCCTGGAGCATCGGCATGCGCGTGTCGCCAGCCGGCATCCACTGCCGCGTGTCCTCGAGCGTGGACCACACGACGTGCTGCACGCCGGCGGCCTTGGCGGCCTCGGCCACGTTCTTCGCCTGGTCCTTCTCCTTCTGACCGGAGAAGTGCTCCCAGAAGTTGGTGACCGCGAACACGCCGTACGCGCCCGCGAACGCCTTCTTCAGGCTTTCCACGTCGTCCATGTTGGCTGACACGACTTCGGCGCCGGCCGCGGCCAGTTCCTTCGCCTTGTCCTTGCTGGCGTCGCGCGTCACCGCGCGCAGCGAGAAGCCGCCCGATTTGTCGGCCAGGATGGCCCGCGCGAGCCCGCCACCCTGCGTGCCCGTCGAGCCGAGTACTGCAATCACTTTTGCCATTTCGTTCCTCTAGTGTCTGGCAAACCGGCTTGACGCCGGTTCGCTATTTACTTGCCCGCAACTTCCTTGCGGACGATGTTGGCGCCCTCGGCGAGCGCGTTCAGCTTCATCTTGGCCACCATGCGCGCCAACGGCTTCATGCCGCAGTCGGTGCTGAGCGTGACCTTGTCGGCCGGCACGTGCTTGGTCACCTTGCGGATGCGCTCGGCGATCTTCGCCGGGTTCTCGATGGCGTTGGTGCGGATGTCGAGCACGCCGATCTGCACGCCCTGGTTGGCGGGCAGGTTCTTCAGGAATTCCACGTCGTCCATCTCGCGGTTGGCGTAGTCGAGCACGAACTCGTCGATGCCGGCGGCGCCGAACAGGTGCGGCAGCACGGTGCGGTAGCCCTGCGGATAGCTGCCGCTCAGGATGTCGTTGCCCCACGCGTTGCCGAAGCAGAAGTGCCAGCCGATCTTCGCGTCCACGCCGTCGCAGCACATCTCGGTCACTTCACGCACCCACTTGAAGTCGTTGGTGTCGTTGGTGAACAGGCCGAGCCACGGGCCGAGGTCCTCGAACTGCAGGTACTTCGCACCCGCCGCCACGAGGTCCTTCATCTCCTTGTTGAAGATCGGCGCCAGGGCGAAGCTGAGCTCCTTGGCGTTCTTGTAGTGGTTGAAGTAGCAGTGCCACGCCAGGTTGGCCGGGCCGGCGCCCACCGAGACCTTCACGGGGACGGGCGAGTGAGCCTGCGCGATCTTGTAGAGGTCCACGAGCCGGATGGGGCCATGGGACACGGGGCCGTTGTTGATGACGCCGCCCCAGTCGTCCATGATCGTGTGCATCGTGCTCTTGTCCTGGTTGACATAGGACGGATGCGGTTCGCGCGAGGGCGAGAAGCCGCCGATGCGTTCGTACATGTACCAGCAGAACGAGCCGATGACGCCGACGTAGTCGTCGTACCACATGTTGCCGTCGGTGACGATGTCGAGACCCGCCTCGACCTGGTCTCGAATCACGGTGGCCACGGCGTCCGTGTACGCCTCTTCGTGCTGGACTTCCTTGAACGCAACCCGAATGTCGCGGCCAAGCAGTTGCTGTTTGAACCACTGCGGCCTCGGGTACGACCCGACCATGGTCGTCGGGAGAAGCTTGTCTACAACCTTCTTTGTTGCCATGTAGTCCTCTGCAAATAGGCGTGTCGATGTGGCGCCAGTGCCCGTGCGACCGCAGCCGCTAATTATTCCTTACTAATGTCCGCGTGATCCAGTGCCGCAGCTGGCCGTCAGGGCGTGTTGTATAGTTCTCAGGCTCCGAGCCGGTGCTCGGGTCAACATCCATTTTCAGGAGGTGAAGCCCATGGGCTTCTTCACACGTCGCGCGGCCCTGCTGTCGATGTTCGTGCCGGTAGCGGTCGCGCTTGCGGGCTGCAGCCAGCCGGCTTCGACGCCGGCGCCGGCAGCGGCCCCCGCGGCGCCCGCCGTGTCGCCCGTCGAGCGCGGCAAGATGCTCGTGATGGGCGGCGGCTGCCACGATTGCCACACGCCCAAGAAGATCGGCCCGAACGGACCCGAGGCGGATCTCGACCGGTCGCTCTCTGGCCACCCCGAAAAGGTGGGCCCGGTGGCAAAGTTCGTGGACGCGAAGGGGAGCCCGTACTCGACGCACACGACCGACGACCTGACCGCCTGGAGCGGCGCGTGGGGCGTGTCGTACGCGGCCAACCTGACGCCGGACGAGACCACCGGCATCGGCCTGTGGTCCGAGGATTCGTTCGTGAAGGCGATCAAGGCCGGCAAGCACATGGGCGCCGGGCGTCCGATCCTGCCGCCGATGCCGTGGTTCTGGTACAACCAGCTGCCGGACGACGACCTGAAGGCGATTTATGCCTATCTGAAATCGATCCCCGCGATTCAGAACAAGGTGCCGACGCCGACCGGGCCCGACGGCAAACCGCTTTCGTAGAACCTGGCAGGCCTTGGACCTAAGGCCTTGGACCTTGGGGGTGGGTTGACCCAAGGCCACACGGCCCTAAGGCCCAAGGTCTCAGGCCAAAGGTCACCACCCTCCACAATCAAGTCTCGCAATAACTCTTATTCGCAACGCCGCCGTCTTGTGGCGGCGCAGGGGCGGTGTCAGAATGCCGCCTCCATGCACCATTTCGGCACTTTCGACGACAGTGCGCTCGTGCCGCACGGCGTCTACGCCGGCCACGGCGACGGCTATCGTCAGGCGGCGCTGATCGGGCCGCACACCGGCTCGGTGCACACCGGGCTGAGCGTGGCACAGCTCGACCCAGGCGGCACTCTCGCGCCGCACGTCCACTCGTTCGAAGAAGGCTTCTACGTGCTCGAAGGCGAGGCTGTCGTCGCGATCGGCGACACCGCGGTGCGCCTGCGCGCCGGCGATTACGGCGCGCTGAAGGTTGGCACGGTGCACGGCTGGCGCAATGCCGGTAGCGGCCGTCTGCGCTGGCTGCAGATGCAGGCGCCGCAGCCGAAGCCGGCGGGCGCCGAGCGCGACACCTTCTTCCCCAAGGGCGCCACCGTGCCTGCGAACGCCGCCGCGCCCGGAGCCGCGGCGCCGGCGGGCGCGATCCTCGGACACTTCGAGGCGTCGGACGTTCCGCCCGTCAATCAGCGGCAGAACGTGTTGAAGGGGCTCGAAGGCGTGTTCCTGAAGTGGCTCATCGACGAGAACGTCGGGGCCGCGCACCATCGTCTGCTGTTCATCGAGTATCAGCCGGGTGTCGGCATCGGCCTGCACGACCACACGTTCGAAGAGGGCTACTTCATCCTCAGCGGCGAGGTGGAGGCGACGATCGACGGCAAGGTCTATCACGCGAAGCCGGGCAACGTGCTGTGGACGGGCGTGGGCTGCGTGCACGCGTTCCGCAACGTCAGCGCTGCGCCGGTGCTGTGGCTCGAGACGTTTGCTCCGCAGCCGCCGAAGGAAAACGCGTTCCGCTTCATGGCGGAATGGGAGACCAAGGCGCGGGAGTTGGAGGGGTAGTGGAATGACGACGACGACACAGGCATCCAGCCGCACTCGTCCCTATACGGGCGCCGAGTACCTCGAAAGCATTCGCGACGGG
>Ga0315912_10003035_pt1 | contig 17142 bp, 17 predicted proteins | sample VfabasoilMG_FD_204469 | JGI IMG/M metagenome (GOLD analysis project Ga0315912, IMG submission 204469) | Garden soil microbial communities collected in Santa Monica, California, United States - V. faba soil | ecosystem: Environmental > Terrestrial > Soil > Garden | place: USA: California... | reverse complement strand
TGTGGTGAACAGGACGTGCGTCGGGCCGGCCCGCAAATCCTGGCGTAGTCAGCCCGCCGCGGTCAGCAGTTCGTCGACTTCCGAGATGCGCGCGATCGCCACCAGCGATGCCGGCAGATTCTCGAGCATCACGACGCGGTTGCGTCGCCTGCCCCAGGCAAGCCAGTCGAGCAGCACGGCGAGGCCGGCGCTGTCTGCACGCGTTACCGCCGCGCAGTCGACCACGATGCGTTCGGCGCGCTGACCGTCCAGCACCCGCACGCCCAATTCCCGCGCGAAACGCGCGGTGGCAAAGGTCAGCTCGCCACGCACCATGACGCGTCCCGAGCCCGACTCGGTGATCTCGACGCGCGTGGTTTGGCTGGCCTCCCTTTTCATTTGCCCGCTCAGGTGGACTTTGGCTTGTTGGCCTTGTTGGCCTTGGCACTGGCGGCGCGGGCTTCGAGCTGCTGGATCACCGCATCGAGGCCCTGCTGCTGCACTTGCGCACCGTAGTCCTCGCGGTAGCTCTTCACGTAGCTGATGCCGTCGATGACCACGTCCCAGGCCTTCCACGCGCCGTTGACCTTTCGCATGGTGTAGTTGACCGCGACCTTGGTGCCGTTCGAGCGCTTGATCTCCGTGCGCACCGTGGCCTTGGTGTCCTCGGGCGCAACCTTGGTGGGGAGCACCTTCAAGCGATCAGCCGTGAAATCGACCATGGCATCGCCGTAGGTATAGAGCAGCGACTTGTAGAACGCGTCCACGAAACGCTTGCGCTGCTCCGGCGTGGCATTGCGCCAGTTCTGGCCGAGCACCAGCTGCGCCGCGTACGGCGTGTCGAAATTCGGCAGCAGGGTCTTCTCGACCAGGTCGTACAGTCCGGTCGGATCCTTGCGGTACTCCGCGCGGTGCGCGTCGATGCCGGAGAGGATGACGTTGGCAGAGCTCTCGATGAGCTGCGAGGGACCGCTGGTGTCGACCGTGGTCGTTGCGGGCTTTCCACTAGTGGTTGCCGGGGCCGGGGCTGTTTCGGCCGCGAAAGCGGCGCCCGCCCCTAACAACACTGAGATGAATCCGACCTGAACCCGCGACTTCACTGACTGCATCATTTCTGCTCCTTATCGACCGGCGCCTGTGCTGGTTGCTGGGCTGGTTGCTGATCAGGGCCCTTGCTCGCCATGTTGGCGAAGAATTTGTTAACCAGGCTCTCGAGCACGATGGCTGACTGCGTGAATTCGATTTGACCGCCATCCTTGAGGAAGGTTTCAGAGCCGCCGGGGCCGATGCCGATGTACTTGCCGCCGAGCAGGCCGGCGGTCTGGATGCTGGCATCGCTGTCCTCGGGAATCTCGGAGAACTGCCTGTCGATGCGCAGCGCGACGTCCGCCTTGAAGGTCTTCGAATTGAACACGATCGATTCGACCCGCCCGACGCGCACGCCGGCCATGGTGACCGGCGAACCCTCCTTGAGGTCGCCGATGTTGTCGAACGCGGCCACGACACGGTAACCGCTCTCCCCGCCCTTGATGCGCAGCGAGCTGCCGGGCAGCTGCGTAGTTAGGAAGGCCAGCGCCGCGAAGCCCAGCACCACGAACAGGCCGGTACCGATTTCCAGTGAACGATTGTTTTGCATGGGGAACCCGATCAGGAATTGGTGAAAAAGGCCGCGGTCAGCAGGAAATCCAGCAGCAGCACCAGCACCGACGACACCACCACCGTGCGCGTGGTCGCGAGACCCACGCCCTCGGCCGTCGGTTCGGCGTGATACCCCTCGTAGACCGCCACCAGGCTGCACGCCAGGCCGAAGGCGACGCTCTTCCAGATGCCTTCGTGAACCTCGCGCAGCGCCACGGCGTTCTGCATGTTCGACCAGTAGGCGCCCGAATCGACGCCCATCTGCGCGACGGCGATCAGCTGTCCGCCGTACAGGCCGACGATGCTGAACATCGCCGCGAGCAGCGGCATCGCGATGAAGCCACCGAGGAAGCGCGGCGCGACCACGTGGCGTACCGGGTCGACGGCCATCATCTGCATGGCGGTGAGCTGCTCGGTGGCCTTCATCAGGCCGATCTCCGACGTCAGTGAAGTGCCAGCGCGACCGGCAAACAACAGCGCCGTCACCACCGGCCCGAGTTCCTTGAGCAGGCCCAGCGCCACCGCCACTCCTACCTGGTCGGCCGAACCAAAGCGCTGCAGCAGGTTGAAGCCCTGCAGGCCGAGCACCATGCCGACGAACAGGCCGGACATCATGACGATGATCAGCGAGCGGGCGCCGGCGTTGTAGACCTGCGCGATCAGCAGCGACGGCTTGCCGAGGCTGGCCGGCACGCGCGCGAGGATCTGGCCGAGGAACACCGCGACGGCGCCCACGCGCCGCAACGCCGCGACCGGGAAGGAGTCGGCGCGCACGTTCATGCCGACTCCTCGAGCAGCTGCTTGCGGTAGTCAGGCGCCGGGTAGTGGAACGCCACCGGGCCATCCGGCAGACCTCCCATGAACTGGCGCACCTCCGCGACGTCGCTGCGATTCAGCTCGTCGGGCGTGCCGCGCGCCACCACCTTGCCTCCCGACAGCAGGAAGCTGTCGTGCGCGATGGCCGCGAGTTCGTGCACGTCGTGCGACACGACGATGCTGGTGATGCCCAACGCCTCGTTCATCTGCTTGATCAGGCGGCAGATCACGCCCATCGAGATCGGGTCCAGCCCCACGAAGGGCTCGTCGTAGATGAGGATGTCGGGATCCATGACGATGGCACGCGCCAGCGCCACGCGCCGCGCCATGCCACCCGACAGTTCCGCCGGCATGAGGCGCGCCGCGCCACGCAGGCCGACGGCATGCAGCTTGGTCAGCACCAGCTGGCGGATCAGCGATTCGGGTAGTTTGGTGTGCGCACGCAGCGGGAACGCCACGTTCTCGTACACGTCGATGTCGGTGAGCAGCGCGCCATTCTGGAACAACATGCCCATGCGCCGGCGCAGCGCGAACAACTCGGCGCGCCCCATCTGCGCAACCTCGCGGCCGAACACCTGCACGCTGCCGCGTTCGGCGCGCGACTGGCCGGTGATGAGCCTGAGCAACGTGGTCTTGCCGGTGCCCGACGGGCCCATGAACGCGGTGATGCGTCCGCGGCGCGCCGTGATATCCAGGCCGTCGAAAATGACCCGCCCGCCGACGCTGTAGCGCACATCTCGGACCTCAATAACGGCATCGCCGGCTGGCGCCGGCGATCCATTCGACTGGGCTGCATGAACGTCGCTCAAGGGGCGGGTATCCCTTCAGGTCCAATGGTTTAGAAGGCGGCGAAGGATAGCAAAAGGCATCACTCGCGGCTTTCTGGCGGATTGAATCCGTACTAAACTGGTCCCACTTTCGAAGAGCCCCAAAACGAGGGGATATTCATGCTGCGCATCGGAAAACTGACCGACTATGCGACGGTGATCCTGGCCACCCTGGCCGCGGATCGGTCGCAACTCCTGACCGCCGGAAAACTGGCGGAACGCACGCACATTGCCTCGCCCACCGTGGCCAAGCTGCTCAAGCAGCTTCACCACGCGGGCCTGGTGAGTTCGGTGCGCGGAACCCATGGCGGCTACCAGCTGGCGCGCGACCCCGAGAGCATCAGCGCAGCGGCCATCCTGGACGCGCTCGAAGGTCCCATCGCGCTCACCGAATGCGCGGCAGGCAGCGGGCAGTGCGGCATCGAACATACCTGCTCTGTCGGACGAACCTGGCAGCGGCTCAGCATGGCCATCCGCCGTTCGCTCAACGAGGTTTCGCTGGCGCAGCTGGCGGGCCTGGACACTCGCTCGCCCGTGATGCCAATCGAACGCGAGCTCAAGTACATGGGCCGCGCCAAGGTCGCGACGTGAGCACCGAACCCAAGGACATCGACGCGCTGCTGGCGAAGAGCTACCGCCACGGCTTCGTCACCGACATCGACTCGGACACCTTGCCGCCCGGTCTCGACGAGGACGTGGTGCGCTTCATCTCGCGCAAGAAAAAGGAACCCGCATTCCTGACCGACTGGCGCCTCAAGGCCTTTCGTCACTGGCTGACGATGAAGGAGCCGCACTGGGCGAAGCTGCGCGTCAACCCGATCGACTACCAGGCGATCTCGTACTTCTCGGCGCCAAAGCCGAGGGCAAATGCCCCGAAATCGCTGGACGAGGTCGACCCCAAGCTGCTCGAAACCTACGCGAAGCTGGGCGTTCCGCTGCACGAGCGGGCGCGCCTCGCGGGTGTCGCGGTCGACGCGGTGTTCGACAGTGTCTCGGTGGCCACCACGTTCAAGGAACGGCTCGCCGAAGCGGGCGTCATCTTCTGCTCGTTCTCGGATGCGGTGCAGAACCACCCTGCCCTGGTCGAGCAATATCTCGGCACCGTCGTGCCCACCGGCGACAACTTCTTCGCGGCGCTGAATTCCGCGGTGTTCTCGGACGGCTCGTTCGTCTACGTGCCGCCGGGCGTACGCTGCCCGATGGAGCTGTCTACCTACTTCCGCATCAACGCCGCCAAGACCGGCCAGTTCGAGCGCACGCTGATCATCGCGGCGCCGGGCTCGCACGTGAGTTACCTCGAGGGCTGCACCGCCCCGATGCGCGACGAGAACCAGCTGCACGCCGCGGTGGTCGAGCTGGTCGCCGAAGACGATGCGCAGATCAAGTACTCCACGGTGCAGAACTGGTATCCGGGCGACGAGCAGGGCATCGGTGGCATCTACAACTTCGTCACCAAGCGCGGCGAATGCCGCGGCCGCAATTCCAAGATCTCCTGGACGCAGGTCGAGACCGGCTCGGCGATCACCTGGAAATATCCGTCCTGCGTGCTCAAGGGCGAGAATTCGGTGGGCGAGTTCTATTCGGTGGCGACGGCCAACAACTACCAGCAGGCCGACACCGGCACCAAGATGATCCACGTCGGTGCCAATACGCGCAGCACCATCGTCTCGAAGGGAATTTCCGCGGGCCATGGCCAGAACAGCTACCGCGGTCTCGTGAAAATCCTGCCGAGCGCGCATGGCGCGCGCAATTTCACGCAGTGCGACTCCCTGCTCATGGGCGGCCAGTGCGGCGCCCACACGTTTCCGTACATCGAGACGCGCAACCCGAGCGCCACGGTGGAGCACGAAGCATCGACTTCGAAGATCAGCGAGGACCAGCTGTTCTACTGCCTGCAACGTGGCATCGAGGAAGAAGACGCCGTGAACATGATCGTCAGCGGCTTCTGCAAGACGGTGCTCGACCTGTTGCCGATGGAATTCGCCGTGGAGGCGAGAAACTTGTTAGCCGTCAGTCTCGAAGGTGCCGTGGGATGAGCTTGCTGAAGATCGAAAACCTGTCCGCGTCCGCGGGCGGCAAGAAGGTGTTGCAGGGGCTGAGCCTCGCCATCAACGCGGGCGAAGTGCACGCCATCATGGGGCCCAATGGTTCAGGCAAGAGCACGCTCTCCTACGTGCTCGCGGGCCGGCCGGGTTACGAGATCACCGCCGGCCGCGTCGAATTCGAGGGTCGCGACCTCACGACGCTCTCACCCGAAGAACGGGCCCGCGCCGGGCTGTTCCTCGGCTTCCAGTACCCGGTGGAAATCCCCGGCGTGAACAACGTCTACCTGCTCAAGGCCGCGCTCAACGCGCGCCGCAAGGCACAGGGCCTGCAGGAAGTGGACGCCTACGAATTCCTGCAGTTGGTGCGCGCCAAGATGAAGCTCATGCAGATGGATGAGAGCTTCCTGTCGCGCGGCGTGAACGAAGGCTTTTCCGGCGGCGAGAAGAAGCGCAACGAGATCCTGCAGATGCTGGTCATCGAGCCCACGCTCGCGGTGCTCGACGAAACCGACTCCGGCCTCGACATCGACGCGCTGAAGGTGGTGGCGAAGGGCGTGAACTCGCTGCGTTCGGCAAACCGCGGCGTGCTGCTGATCACGCACTATCAGCGGCTGCTCGATCACGTGGTGCCCGACTACGTACACGTGCTGGCGCGTGGGCGGATCGCAAAGACCGGCGACAAGTCGCTGGCAATCGAGCTGGAAAAACGCGGCTACGACTGGGTGCTCGAGGTCGCGTGATGACTATCGCGTTGCCGACCAATCGCGACGAGAACTGGCGCTACGCGAACCTGCGTCCGCTGGCGAAGGCGCGCATGGAGCGCGCCCCCGCGTCGCCTGACAGGAACAGGAAGCCCCTCGACCGAAAGTTGGCCGGTTTCGATCGCTGGTTCTTCTCGGACGGACACTTCGTTGTTTCCGACCAGTCGCCGGAGGCACGAATCCAGCTCCTCGACGCGCGCAAGGCCGGCGAATCTTTCGCGGCCCTGCTGGATTCCGACCTGGCCACCGCCGGCGCGGACTTTACTTTGGCGCGCATCAACGCGGCTCGCGGCGATGAGGTCCTGCAGATCGAGTTGCCGGACGACTCTCCGCCGCTGAAAGTGGAGCTGGTCTACAGTGCAGCGACTCCGGCCGCGAACGGGACTTCATACCCCCGGGTGCAGATTGTCGCGGGACGCAATACGCGGCTGCAGGTCGTGGAGCATCAACTGACGGCAGGTGACGTGGATGTGGCTGTAAACGCCGCCTTCGACATCGCGCTGCGTCCGGGCGCCAGTCTCGATCACGTGCGCCTGCAGGACTGCTCGAATGCTGCGGCGGTGTTCGACACGCTGGTCGCTCACGTCGGAGAGGACGCCGCGTACCGGCTGCGAACCGTGACGCTCGGCGGCCTCACCTCCCGATCCACCGCCTTCGTGAGGCTGGCGGGTCGGGGCTCACGCTGCGAATTCACCGCCGCCAGCATCGCCAACGGCAATCAGACTCACGACATGTTCGCGGAGATCGAGCACCGGGGCGCCGGCAGCGTGACGCGCGAGCTGTTCCGCGGCATCGCCAACGACCGCGGCAAGCTCGCCTTCAACGGCAAGATGATCGTGCGCGAGACGGCGCTGGATGCCGACTCGGACCAGTCGCTGAAAACCCTGCTGACCGGCAATGGCGCCGAAGCCGCGGCACGGCCGCAACTCGAGATCTACACCGACCGAGTACGCGCCAAACACGGCGCGACCACCGGCAAGCTCGACGAGCAGATGCTGTTCTACCTGTTGTCGCGAGGTCTCGACCGGCCCACCGCGCAGGCGCTGCTGCAGTGGGCTTTCGTCGAGGACGTGATCTCGCAGATCGAACAACCCGAACTGCGGCGCGAAATCGAGAATCGCATGCTGACCCGCCTGCACGCGGTGTCGTCGCTCAGCGGCCTGCTCGGAGAACGCGCATGAGCGCCAACCCGAAGCCCGCCGGCGCCTACGACGTCGAACGCGTGTGGCGCGATTTCCCGATCCTGGCGCGCCAGGTCCACGGCAAACCGCTGGTGTTCCTGGACAGCGCCGCGTCTTCGCAACGTCCTGCCAGTGTCATCGCGGCCGTCGATGCCTACGAGAAGCTGCACCACGCAAACGTGCACCGCGGCGTACACCAGCTGAGCCAGGAAGCCACCGCGATGTTCGAACACGCGCGCGAACGCGTGCGCACCTTCGTCAACGCCGCCTCCACGCGCGGGGTGATTTTCACGCGCGGTACCACCGAGTCCATCAATCTCGTGGCGCAGTCCTATGCGCGTCCGCGCCTGAAACCCGGCGACGAGATCCTGCTGACCGCGCTCGAACATCACGCCAACATCGTGCCCTGGCAGCTCGTCGCCGAGCAGACCGGCGCGCTGGTGAAAGCCGTGCCCATGGACCGCCGCGGCGTAGTCGAACTCGAAGCCGTGGCCGCGAACATCAACGAACGCACGCGCATCGTGGCCTGCGCGCATGTCTCGAACGCACTCGGCACGGTGTTGCCGGTGCGCGAGATCGCGCGCCTGGCGCACGCGCGCGGTGCCGTGGTGCTGGTCGATGGCGCGCAGGCGGTGCCCCATCAGCGCGTCGACCTGGCGAAGCTGGAGTGCGACTTCTACGCCTTCTCGGCGCACAAGATGTACGGCCCCACCGGCATCGGTGTGCTGGTCGGCCGCGAGAAGCTGCTCGAAGCCATGCCGCCCTGGCAGGGCGGCGGCGACATGATATTGACGGTCTCCTTCACGAAGACCACGTTCAACGAGCTGCCCTTCAAGTTCGAAGCGGGCACACCCAACATCTCGGGCGCAGTGGGCATGGCCGCGGCCATCGACTACATCGACGCGCTGGGCATCGACAACATCCATGCGCATGAGCAGCGCCTGCTCGAAGTCGCCACCGCGAAACTGACGCGCGTGCCGGGGCTCAGCATCATCGGCACCGCGCCTGACAAGGCGGCGGTGATCTCCTTCACGCTGGACGGCATCCACCCGCACGATCTCGGCACGATTCTCGATGCCGAGGGTGTCGCCGTACGCACCGGGCATCACTGCGCCATGCCCGTCATGGAATTCTTCAATGTGCCGGCGACGGCGCGCGCCTCGTTCGCGTGTTACTCGCGCGACTCCGACATCGATGCATTGATCCGCGCCCTCGCGAAGGCGCGCGAGGTATTTTCCTGATGGAGTGGGACTGATGGATCTCAAGGATCTGTACCGCGAGGTGATCCTCGACCACAACAAGAACCCGAGGTTGTTTGGGCGGCTGGAGCCTGCGGACTCGGCTGCCGACGGCCACAACCCCTTGTGCGGCGATCAGCTGCACATCACCGTGCGGGTGGATGGCGAGCGGCTGGCGGACCTGCGCTTCGAGGGCAAGGGCTGCGCCATTTCCGTGGCCTCGGCGTCGATGATGTGTGAGGCGGTCAAGGGCAAGCAGCGCCAGGAGATCGCCCACCTCTTCAACGAAGTGCACGAAGTGCTGACTCGCCACGACGCTCCCGTACCCGAGGACCTCGGCAAGCTGGCGGCGCTGTCCGGCGTCCGGGAATTCCCGGTGCGCGTCAAATGCGCCAGCCTGTGCTGGCACACGCTCAACGCGGCGCTGGAGCGCAGCGCGGCTACGGTCAAGACCGAGTAGGCCCGGCAATGCGCACCCACGACAACGAACCCTTCGTCCTGCAGCGGGACGTCAAGGCCGTGATGGTGCCCGCCGGCATCGAAATCGAGCTCAAGGCGGGGCAATCGGGATTCATCACCCAGGCGCTGGGCGGCAGCTTCACCCTGTACATGGAGGGCAATCTCTTCCGCCTGGCCGGCGCCGAGGCCGATGCCATCGGCAAGGAAGTCGTCAAGGCCCCCGATCTGCCGCCCAATGCGACCGAAGACGACGTGTTAGGCGTCGCCTGGGAGCAGCTGCGGACATGTTATGACCCCGAGATACCCATAAATATTGTAGACCTCGGTCTCATTTATGAATGCACGGTGAGCGCGCAACCTGACGGACAGCGGGTCATCAATGTCAGGCTGACATTGACCGCACCGGGCTGCGGCATGGGTGACGTGCTTGTACAAGACATCAAACAAAAACTCGAAATCATCCCCACAGTGGCCGTGGCCAACGTCGAACTGGTGTTCGATCCGCCATGGAACCAGTCGATGATGAGCGAGGCGGCGCGCCTGCAGACCGGCATGTTCTGAGCGGGGCATCAGGCTGCATGTCCGACTGGACTGACATCGGCGCCATCGCCGGGCTCGACGCCTCACAACGTCTGGAAGGCGAAGTAGACGGCTACCGCGTGCGCGTGGTGCGCGTTGGTGGCACGCTGTACGCCTTCGAGGACCGCTGCACCCACGACGACTCGCCGTTTGAAGATGCCCCCATCGAGGATTGCGAAATCATCTGCCCGCGCCATGGCGCTCGCTTCGACCTGCGCACGGGCGAGGTATTGGCCCCGCCCGCCTACGAGCCGCTGCGCATCTTCGAAGTGCGTGAGACCGGTGGCCGCGTCGAGGTCCGCGTTTGAACGCGCCTAATAAACGGCTGACCCTGGTCCGGCACGCCAATGCCGAGCAGGATGCCGACGTGCGCGACTTCGAAAGGCCATTGAGCCGCAAGGGCCAGAACGAGGCGAACGAGATGGCGCGCAGGTTCCAGGAGCGCGGCCTGGCGCCGGACCTGATCCTGGCGAGCGCCGCGGTGCGCACGCGGGAAACCGCCGAGACTTTCGCCAAGGTACTGGGCGTGGCGGCTCGCCTGCTGCAGGCGGACGATTCCCTGTATCTCGCCGATGGCGAGCACATCCTCGGCGTCATTCGAGCCGTGGGTCCCCGGGTCGGCCATCTCATGGTGATCGGACACAATCCCGGCATCTCCGCGGCGGCCATCGCGCTGGCCCCGGAGGCGGTCACGGCCGACCTGCCTACCTGCGGCACGCTCACCATGACCGTGAGCTGCGCCACCTGGAACCTGATCGACCGGCGCTGCGTGCGCGACACCGAGCGCGACTCGCCGCGCAAGTTCTTCGATTTCGGCAGCTAGTTAACCGCCGCGCGCCACCTGCGCGATGTCGACCACCGCGCCCTGGTCGCGTTCGCGCCGCACGCCGGGGCTCGCCAGCTGCGGATCACCGATGCTGCAGCGATCGCGCCCGGCTTGTTTGGAGCGGTACAGCGCCTCGTCGGCCAGGCGGATGATGGATTCACGGTCGCGCGCCATGCTCGAATCGCCGATTCCGTAGCTGGCCGTGAAGATCGGCGTATTGGACACCAGGTGCGCCTGCGCCAGCGCCGCCCGCAAACGCTCCACCACTTCGGCGGCGCGCTCGGCATTGGCGCCTGGCAGCAGCAGCGCGAACTCCTCGCCACCCCAGCGCACCACGTGATCGCGATCGCGCACCACGCTGCGCGCGGTGTCGGCGAACATTTTCAGCGCGCGGTCGCCGGCGTCGTGCCCCATGGTGTCGTTGAGACGCTTGAAAAAATCCAGGTCGGCCATGACCACCGCGAACGGCGTGTCCATGGCCATGAGATTGGCGAGCACTTCCTCGGCCACGCGACGGTTGGTCAGGCCCGTGAGACTGTCGGTGCTGGCCTGCAACTGCGAGCGTTCGAACGCGCGTAACGTGCCGATGCGGTTGCCGGCATGCACGCCCAGCGCGGTGAGCTGCGCGATCTGCTCGGGGTTCGGCGGCTTGCCCTTGGCGCCGGTGACGTGCAGCACGCCGAGCGCGCGTCCCATGAAGTTCACCGGCACGCAGGCCGCGGACAATGCACCGCCCATGCGGCCCAGCAACTTCGGACAGGCGTTCAGCGCTTCGGCGTCGGGGAAGATCTGCGGATGGCCGCGGCGCACGGCAATGCAGCTATACGGTGAGTCGACCGCGCAGTTGGAGGCGCCGGTCTTCGGATGCACGCAGGCACGCTCCAGGTGCGCGCGCGACGAATCCGCCAGCAGCAACTCCATCGGATGAACTTCGGAGATGGTGCCCATGGCGCGCGCGATGACCTTGTCGGCCTCGGCCTCCGAGTCGGCCATTTCGAGCGCCTCGACCAGCTGGTTGCTGAACGCGCTGCGGCCGGCTTCCGAGCGCAGGCGCGTCAACATGCCCTGCATGGTGTCCGCGAGCAGGTTGATCATGCGAGCGAGTCCGCTCACCTCATCGGAGCCATGCGGCTCGCAACGGTTGTCCATGTCACCCGCGGCCAGCGCCTGCGCCACCTCGCCCACCTCGTGGATCGAGTTCTGGATCGACTTCGCGATCATCCACAGGAAGACCGCCGCCAGCAGCGCCGCGAAGAAGGCACCACCGAGCAGCCAGGTCGTCACCATGTCGGCGCGGTCTCCCTCGGCGAGCACCCGCGTCTCTGCGCGGCCCAGCACCGTGCGCATGCGATTCATTGCCTCGCGCAGTCCGTTCTCAAGCGCTGCACGTCGCGGCTCGAGATCCGCGAAGGCCCAGGTGGCCGCTCCGGCGTTCGCGCCGCTGTCGCGCGCGTAGTTTTCGGCACTGGCGAAATATTGCGCGGCGGGTGTCCGCAGGCTATCGGTAATGGCGGCCACTTCCGGCGTCATGGGCAACGCCCAGGTGGTCTCCATCTGCGCGCGCAGCGCGTTGACGAGATTCTGCGCGCTGCCACCCACGGTGGCTTCGGACGCCTGGAACTGGGCAGGAATGGAAGCGAGCACCGTGAGCGCACGGTCGAGCGAGCGCTGCACGGCGGCCACGCGCGCGAGATCCGCGCCTGCCTCGGATTGCAGTCGCGTGGCGCGCAACGCGCCGAACACGATGCCTGCCATGCACACCAGCAGGACCGTGAACATTATGTAGAAACGGCCAGTGATCGGAATCGCGGCGAACCACCGGCGCCCGTTTCGGCTAGTCATTGAATCCCGTCTCTCACCGAACAGCGTGACAACGCTATCGGCCCCGTCATGAAAGACGTTAGGCGTAGGAGAAACCCGGGTGCTGCCTGCAACGCGACGCAGTGCACATTTTCAACACGCGGGACCTGCGGCCGTGTCAGCCGCGGAACGCGATGCTCAACGGGCCGCCAGCGACAGCAGGCCTGCGTTGCCCCCGATGGCCGCGGTATTGGTCGTGATGGTCTGTTCGGTGGCCATGCGATGCAGGTAGTGCGGGCCACCCGCCTTCGGCCCGGTGCCCGAAAGCCCCATGCCGCCGAAAGGCTGCACGCCCACGACCGCGCCGATCATGTTGCGATTGATGTAGACGTTGCCGACGCGCAGCGCACGCGCCACGCGTTGCGCCAGCCCGTCGATGCGCGTGTGGATGCCGAGCGTGAGTCCATAGCCGAGATTGTTGATGGCGCCGATGAGTGAATCGAGGTCGCGCGCCCGGTAGCGCACGATGTGCACCACCGGACCGAACACCTCGCGCTCGAGCGCCGCCAGCGATTCCACCTCCACCGCGAGCGGCGCAAAGAAGCGGCCGCGTGAATCGCCGGAGGCCGGCGCGCGGTGACTCCACGTGGCGCCCTTCGTCACCTGCGCAGCGTACGACTCGAGCATGCGCAGGGCGTCGTCGTCGATCACCGGACCGACATCGGTGTCGAGCCGCGCCGGGTCGCCGACGGAGATTTCATCCATGCAGCCGCGCAACAACGACTTCACGCGCGTGGCGATTTCGTCCTGCACCAGAAGCACGCGCAGCGCCGAGCAGCGCTGCCCGGCGCTGTTGAACCCGGACTGCACCACGTCGAGCACCAGCTGTTCGGCAAGCGCCGAGCTGTCGGCGAGCATCACGTTGAGTCCACCGGTCTCGGCGATCAACGTGCCGATGGCACCGGAACGCTGCGCCATCGCGCGCTCGATGGTGCGCGCGGTGTCCGTGCCACCGGTGAATACCACGCCCGCGAGGCGCGGATCGCGGGTCAGCGCCGCGCCGACGTCACCGCCCTCGCCCGGCACGAATTGCAGCGCCGCGGCCGGCACCCCGGCCTGGAGCAGCAGACCCGTGGCATACGCCGCGGTCAGCGGCGTCTGTTCCGCGGGCTTCGCGACCACCGAATTGCCGGCGGCCAGCGCCGCTGCGACCTGCCCGGTGTAGATAGCCAGCGGGAAATTCCAGGGGCTGATGCAGGCAAACACGCCCTTGCCGCGCAGGCGCAGCAGGTTGCGTTCGCCGGTGGGTCCCGGGAGCGCTGTCTCGTGCGCGAAGTCGCGGCGCGCGCGCACGGCGTAGTAGCGCAGGAAGTCCACCGCCTCGCGCACCTCACCGATGGCATCGGGCAGGGTCTTGCCCGCCTCGCGCACGCAACGCGCCACCAGTGGCGCGGTGTGTTCTTCGAAAAGCTGCGCGGCGCGTTCCAGCGCCGTCGCGCGCTGTTCGCCCCCGGCCGCGTCCCAGTCGCCCTGCGCCGCCAGCGCTGCGCCGATGGCCGAGTCGACCGTGGCGGCGTCGGCGTTCGAAACCGAGCCGATCTGCTCGCTGGTATTCGCAGGGTTGAATACCGCGATGGAACTGCCCGCGCGCACCTGCCCGCTGACGATGGGCGCCGCGCTCCAGGGCTGTTGCGACGCGCGTTCGCAATCGCGCATCAACGTGTCGAAGGCCTGGCCGTCGGCAAAATTGAACCCGGCGGAATTGACCCGCTCCGGCGCGAACAGCGCCGCCGGCGATGGAATGCGCGGATGCGCCACGTTCTCCAGCGCATCGACTTCCGCGATGGGATCGGCGACCACCTCTTCGGCCGGCAGGCTCGCATCGACGATGCGGTTCACGAAAGACGTATTGGCGCCGTTCTCGAGCAGGCGCCGCACCAGGTACGGCAGGAGGTCTTCGTGTGCGCCGACCGGCGCGTACACGCGGCAGGCGAATTTTCCCCAGGGGCCGCGCACCACGCTGTCGTACAGCTCGGCGCCCATCCCGTGCAGGCGCTGGAATTCGAAACGGCTGGCGTCGCCACCGAACAGCTCGGCGACGTGCGCGATGGTGTGCGCATTGTGCGTGGCGAACTGCGGATAGATCCGGTCGCCCGCACGCTCCAGTAGTTTGGCGCAGGCCAGGTAGGAGACGTCGGTATTCGGCTTGCGCGTGAACACCGGGTAACCCGCAAGGCCGCGTTCCTGGGCGCGCTTGATCTCGCTGTCCCAGTACGCGCCCTTGACCAGGCGCAGCGTGATGCGGCGGTCGGCCGCCTTGAGCCGGTTGACCAGCCATTCGATCGTCGCGTGCGCGCGCTTCTGGTAGGCCTGCACGGCAAGCCCGAAACCCGCGTAACCGCGCGTGACCTCGCTCGCCAGCAGCCGCTCCACCAGCAGCAGCGACAGCTCGAGCCGGTCCGCCTCTTCGGCATCCAGCGTCACGCCGATGCCGGCGGCGCGCGCCTCCCCGACCAGTTGTTCGATCGTCGGATAAAGCTCGCGCAACACCCGCCCGGTCTGCGCGAACTCATAACGCGGATGCAGCGCCGACAGCTTGATCGAGATGCTGTGCCGCGCGGTGATCGATTCGCGCGGCTCGACCGCGCGGCCTACTGCCGCTATCGCGGCGGAATACTTCTCGCGATAACGCTCGGCGTCGGCGCGCGTGAGCGCGGCTTCCCCCAGCATGTCGAAGGAGTAGCGATAGTCGCGTTCCTCCTTGCCCGCCGCCCGGGTCAGTGCCGAGTGGATGTCGCGACCCATGACGAACTGATGGCCGAGGATGCGCATGGCCTGCTTGAGCGCGGCACGCGCCACCGGCTCGCCGAGCCTGGCCACCAGCCTGCCGTACCAGGAACGCGCCTCGCCGACGTCCTTGCCGTCCAGCGCCACCACGCGCCCGGTGAGCATCAATCCCCAGGTCGAGGCGTTCACCAGCATCGACTCGCTGTCGCCGAGGTGTTCGTCCCAGGCGCCGCTCGGGATCTTGTCCGCGATCAGCCGATCGGCGGTTTCACCGTCTGGAATGCGCAGCAACGCCTCGGCGAGGCACATGAGGATCACCCCCTCGCGCGAGGCCAGGCTGTACTCGCGCAGGAAGGCGTCCAGCGCGCCCCCGCTGCCACGTGCGTTGCGCACTGCCTGCACCAGCTCCAGTGCGCGGCTTCCGGCGCGGTGCGCAGCCTCTGGAGCGAGCCTCGCGCGTTCGGCCAGTCCGCGTACAAGTGATTGTTCTTCGGCGAGATATCGGGAGTTGATGGCCCGGGCGACGGTCTCGGAGCGTTCGAGAGTAGGAAAACGTGTCATGGGCAAATTCTATTGAATTAACCCCTACCCGTCCTTATACCGTGGCGCATGAGTTCCTCTTTTGCGGCCGTCACCACGGCCACCTTTCCCTCCGAAGTCGTCAACGCCTCGGCCTCACAACCCGTGCTGGTGGATTTCTGGGCACCGTGGTGCGGACCCTGCCGCGCGCTGGGTCCGGTGCTGGAGCAGCTTGCCGATGAACACGCCGGCAAGATCAAGGTCGTCAAGGTGAACACCGACGAGAACCAGGACCTCGCGCAGCAGTTCCAGATCCGCAGCATCCCGGCGGTCAAACTGTTCGTCGGCGGCCGTGTCGTCGACGAATTCGTCGGTGCGCTGCCGCTGCAGCAGGTGCGCGCCTTCCTCGAGCCGCATCTGCCCAGCGCGTCGGCCGGTGAACTGGCCGCCGCCCGCGAGCTCGCTGCACAGGGCAACTACGACGGCGCGATCACCAAGCTTCGTGAAGTCACCGCGCTGGACCCGGGCAATCTCGAAGCGCGACGGGACCTCGCGCGTTATCTCGCACTCTCGGGAAACGTGGTCGGTGCCGGGCAGGTGCTCGGCCAACTTCCGCCGCAGGCACAAAGTGACACCGCCTCGAACTCGGTGCGTGCGCTGATCCACTTTGCGGCGCTCGCCAGTGACGAAGCGGCGCGAACCGATTCACTGCGCGCCGGCGCGGCCCGTTCGATCCTCGGCGGCAGTCCGGATGCAGCCGTGGAGACGCTGCTCTCGCGCATGCAGGGCGACCGGGCGTTCGCCATCCGCGCCGGCCGCGAGGACCTGCTGCAGGCCTTTGCGCTGCTGCCGTCCGACGATGCGCGGGTCTCTGCCTGGCGCAGGCGCCTGGCCGCACTGCTGAACTGACGGCGATCCGCTCGACTAGTCGGACGCCGCTTCGCGGCGCAGACGCTCCGCCTCGGAACGACCCAGGTAGGCAGTGATGCCGATGCGGGCGACGTACAGCAGCGGAATCAGTGCGATCGCCGCACTCATCTTGTAGACGTAGTTGACGGTGCCGACGGCCAGGAACTGCGGTATCGACCAGTGCTGCGGACCGATCACGAAGGCGATGTACAGCACGATGAAGCTGTCCAGCAGCTGCGAAACCGCTGTCGACGCGGTGGCGCGCAGCCACACGAAGCGTTCGCCGGTGATGCGCAGGATGCGGTGGAAGATCACCACGTCGATGAGCTGCCCCACGAGGAACGCGACGATGGAACCGCAGATGGTCCACAGGCCCTGGCCGAAGATCTGCGCGTAGGCCTTCTGGATGTCAGGCACGCCCATGTCGGCGTTGATGTCCACCCAGAACTTCGCCGGCGCCAGCGAGATCGCCGCGTAAGCTGCCAGGAAGGCGTAGGAGATCAGGCCGACCGCGACCCACGAGATGAAGCGCACGCCGCGCACGCCGAAATACTCGTTGATGACGTCGGTGAAGATGAACACGAACGGCCACACCAGCACGCCGGCAGTGAAATTGAGGGTGCCGTCGATGCCGAACAGCGACCAGTTGAACGGCTGTGCGCCGAGCGTGGCTTCGAGCGCGAAGATCTTCACGCCCACGAATTCGCCGATCAGCGCATTGGTGAGGAAGAACCCGGACAGGAAGATGAACAGGCGCGTGGCACGGTGATCTGTAGTT
>Ga0315912_10003034_pt1 | contig 17148 bp, 14 predicted proteins | sample VfabasoilMG_FD_204469 | JGI IMG/M metagenome (GOLD analysis project Ga0315912, IMG submission 204469) | Garden soil microbial communities collected in Santa Monica, California, United States - V. faba soil | ecosystem: Environmental > Terrestrial > Soil > Garden | place: USA: California... | reverse complement strand
GTTGTGTTGATAGTCCACTTCATAGAGGCTCGGGCGAGAACGATACAGGTGATTTAGTTCGCGGTTGAGAACCTGGAGAGTGTTGTGCGGTGTGAACTGCAACAGATCCCAGCGCAGGCTGGCATCGACATTCCACTCATCACTCTGACCGAATTCGCTTCCCATGAACAACAACTTTTTGCCCGGGTGCCCATACATGTATGCCATGAATGCGCGTGCGTTGGCGAAGCGCTGCCATTCGTCGCCGGGCATTTTTCCGATTAGCGAACCCTTGCCGTGTACGACTTCATCGTGCGAAATCGGCAGGACGAAATTCTCATGAAATGCATAGAGCAGTGAGAAGGTCAGATCCTGCTGGTGGAACTTGCGATGGACGGGGTCCATTCCGAAGTAGCGCAGCATGTCGTGCATCCAGCCCATGTTCCACTTGAAGGTAAAGCCCAGACCACCCGCATAAACAGGGCGTGAAACTGCTGGGAAGGATGTGGATTCCTCTGCAATGGAAATAGCACCGGGCACCTGATGAACCTGTTCGTTGAAACGTTTTAGAAAATCGACAGCCTCCAGGTTTTCATTGCCGCCATGGATGTTGGGGACCCAATCACCGTCCTTGCGCGAGTAGTCGAGATAAAGCATGGAGGCTACGGCATCCACACGCAGCCCATCCAGATGATATTGCTTGAGCCAGTACACAGCGCTAGAGATCAGAAAGCTGCGCACTTCATTACGTCCGAAGTTGAAGATCAGCGTGCCCCAGTCGCGATGCTCGCCCTTGCGTGGATCAGCGTGTTCATAAAGCGCGGTGCCGTCGAAGAAGGCGAGTCCATGAGAGTCCTTTGGAAAATGCGCTGGGACCCAGTCCAGCAAAACGCCGATTCCCACCTGATGGCAACGGTCAACAAAGTAGGCAAAGTCTTCCGGAGTACCATATCGAGAAGTGGGCGCGAAGTACCCGACCACTTGATATCCCCAGGAGCCGGTGAACGGATGCTCCTGAATGGGCAGCAATTCAATGTGCGTGTAGCCCATCTCGGAAACGTAATCCACCAACTTTTCAGCGAGCTCACGATAGCTGAGCACGACGCCATGCTCGCCACGCAGCCAAGAGCCAAGATGAACCTCATACACGGACATTGGCTGACGCAGCCAGTCTTTCGAAGCGCGCTGCCGCATCCATTCCGCGTCGTTCCATTCATGTGTGTCCAGGCGCGTAACGATGGAGCCCGACTTCGGAGGCAGTTCCGACGCGAAGGCAAACGGGTCGGCCTTCAATTGTTCATAGCCGAGTTCCTTCGAGCGAATGAAGTATTTGTAGATCGCACCTTCGCCGACATTAGGAAAGAAGATTTCCCAGACGCCGTTGCTCCGCAAACGCATGGGATGGCGGCGTGTGTCCCAGTCGTTGAAATCTCCTACGATGGAAACAACCAGCGCGTTAGGAGCCCAGACGGCGAAGCGCGTGCCAGGCACTCCCATGCATTCGGTAATGTGCGCGCCAAAAGTAGAATACGCCTCGTAATGCGTACCCTCGCCATGCAGGTGCAACTGAAAATCAGTGAGCAAGGGAGGAAAACGATAGGGATCTTCAAACTCGTATTCACCGACTCGCAATCGATAGGCACCAGGCTCATCAAGCAGGGCAAGAGTAAACAACCCCTCCTCACGGACCTTGGTCATCTGATGCACAACACCATCCGCCAAAATCTGAACGGAAGCCGCTTGCGGAAGGAAGGCACGAATCTCCCAGGTGTCTGGCCCACGGCCTCTACGCTTGTGCGGACCAAGGATACGGAAAGGATCGCCGTGATAGCCCCCTACTATCGCATCGTACTCTTGCGCTAACTTAGGGGACTTGGCCATGGAATCTAATATCGTAGCAATGCTTGCAAGTTTGGATAAGGCGGAGCTCCACATTCACCTGGAAGGCTCCATGGAGTCGGCGACGTTACAAGAGATCAATCCAGCGCTGACCGATGCAGAGGTGAAGGCCAAGTATCGGCATTCCGACTTCGCTGGTTTCATCGAATCGTTCAAATGGATGGTGCTGCAACTGCAAACTCCTGACCACTACGCCTTGGCTGCAAGACGCCTGTTTCAATCCTTGGAAGCACAGCGGGTGCGCTATGCGGAGGTCACCTTGTCGGCAGGAGTGGTTCTCTGGCGCAAGCAGGATTTTGGTGCCATCTACGACGCAGTCACAAGGGAAGCCGCCCAATCAAACGTGGAGGTCTGGTGGGTCCTTGATGCCATTCGACAGTTTGGCGAAGAACATGCCATGCAGGTAGCACGACTGGCTGTCGAACGCGCGCAGGACAAAGTAGTGGCCTTCGGAATCGGCGGAGATGAGATCGCTGCAGCAACCGGGAGCTTCGCAAAGGTTTTCGAATTCGCACGCAGTCATGGTTTGGCGCTCGTACCACACGCCGGGGAAACTACCGGTGCTGAGTCGGTCTGGCAAGCAGTACGGCTTCATGCAAATCGAATCGGACACGGAATCGGCGCGGCAAATGATCCAGCACTGATGCGACACTTGCGCGATCATGACATTCCGTTGGAAATTTGCATTTCGAGTAACGTTGCCACTGGTGCTGTGAAATCGCTGGGGGAACATCCGGTACGCAAGCTTTACGACGCAGGCGTACCGATTACGCTCAATACGGATGATCCTGGAATTTTCCAAACTTCGTTGAACGAAGAGTATGCCTTGGCTGCAAGTGCATTTGGATTTACCGAATCAGAAATTCGACAAGTGATCCGGAATGGTTTTCACTACGGATTAAGATCTACGCCTAGAAATTAACGAAGCCGACGAAATACCCTATAATCACCAGTAGGAGCAATCGCATCCATGACAAGCGAGCACATTGAACTGCGCGAAGGCGTTTATTACATCCCATCCACACGCGTCTCGCTGGACTCCATTGTCTACGCCTTTCGCGATGGCTGCTCACCAGAAAGTATCTGCGAAGATTTTGACGGCTTGACGCTTGCCCATGTATACGGTGCCATCACGTTCTATCTGGATCGCCAAACGGATATCGACACCTACCTGCTTAAGCGCCAGGAGCTATGGGCCGAGTTGGAGCGCAACGGAACGTCACCCAGTCCGGAATTGCAAGCCCGGTTGGCACGCGTCCGCCACAGCGTTTCGTTTTCCAAGCAATGAGGGTTCGCTATCAGGCGGACAACGATCTTCGCAAGGCCATTGTCCGCGGGGACTTCGCCGGGAACCCCAGATCGACTTTCGAAGCTCGCAGGCTGCCCGTCTGGACGGCCTCCAGGACACAGACGTGTTGGCTTTAGCGGCGCGAGACGGCCGGATCTTGGTCTCCCACGACTTTCAGACCATGCCCGGCCACTTTCACCATTTCTGCCAAAACCGCTACAGCCCCGGTGTGCTGCTAGACTAATCAGGCAGGATCAGCCGATAGGTCAGGCCGTTGAGGTAACGGTAGCAATCGACGCCTAGAAGTTAACGATGCTGGCAAAATCTTCGGGCTTCAGGCTGGCTCCACCGACCAACGCACCGTCGATGTCGCTCTGTGCCATCAGGCCCTTTACGTTGTCCGGCTTGACGCTTCCGCCGTAGAGGATGCGGACGGCTGCGGCTGCGTTGTTACCGAATTTCGCCGCGACATGGCTTCGTATGAAGGCGTGTGCATCCTGCGCCATTTCTGGAGTTGCTACCAGACCCGTGCCGATGGCCCACACTGGTTCATAGGCTATCACGATCTTCGCGAATTCGTCTGCGGTTAAACCGCCGATGCCACCACTGAGCTGCGTGCCCAGAACATCGTTGGTGCGTCCCGACTCGCGTTCTTCTTTCAATTCGCCAACACACACAACAGGCTGCAATCCGGATTCCAGCGCCGCTTTCGTGCGTTTGAAAACCGTCTCGTCGGTCTCACCAAAAAACTGGCGTCGTTCGCTGTGTCCAATGATCACGCTGCGGCAGCCAGCTGCTTTCAGCATGGGTCCGGACACCTCACCGGTGAACGCGCCTTCCTTCGTCGACCAGTACAAATTCTGCCCACCCACGCCGACATTTGATCCCGCAGTTGCGGCCACAGCAGCGGCGATATTCACAAACGGCGGGCAGATCAAAACGTCTCTGCCGGTAGCACCGGCCACCATTGGCAGGAACTTCTCAAAAAAAGCAGTGGTCTCGGCGGGCGTCTTGAACATCTTCCAATTACCGGCCATCAAAGGCGTTCTCATGTGTATTAATCTTCCCTTCCCTAATTGAGGATCTGTTGTAAAAAGCTCTCGCCCTTGGCGATGCTGGTTCCGAAATTCTGCGCGACCGTCTGGCCAATGTCGGCGAGCGTGGCACGTGTGCCGAGGTTCACCCCGCGTCGCACCGCGGGACCAGTTGCCAACAACGGTACGTACTCGCGGCTATGATCTGTCGAGGGCGTAGTCGGATCACACCCATGATCCGCTGTAAAAATAAGAAGGTCATTGGGACGCAAGGCGGACTCAGCCAGCGGCGTCCATTGATCCACTTCCTCCAACGCACGCGCATAACCTTCTACATCGTTGCGATGCCCGTAGAGCATATCAAAATCGACGAGGTTCACAAAAATTAGTCCCGCAGAAACACCATGAATCGCTTCGAGAGTCCGCTGCATGCCCTCGGCGTTCGTCTTGGTCTTCACCGAAGTGGCAATGCCACGGCCAAGGTACACGTCGCTAATCTTGCCTATGCTTGCCACCGTGACTCCAGAGGCGCTGAGTTGATCGAGCAACATGCCTTGGGGAGGAGGCACCGCGTAATCGTGCCGATTCGCCGTGCGCGTGAATGAACCAGCCTCGCCAACAAACGGACGCGCAATCACACGACCCACTTCATGTTTCCCGCGCAGCAAGTCGCGCGCGATTTGGCAAATGCGATACTGCTCGTCCAAAGCGATAACATCTTCATGCGCGGCAATCTGAAAAACACTATCCGCAGACGTATAGACGATCGGTTTGCCGGTCCGCACGTGTTCTTCGCCGAGTTGCTTGATAATCTCAGTACCGCTGGCGGCACAATTGCCAAGCGTTCCACGGCCAATCTCGCGCTCAAAAGCTTCCATCACTTCTGGCGGGAAACCGTTCAGATAGACCGGAAACGGCTTCTCCAAATGAATACCAGCCATTTCCCAATGACCGGTGGTTGTATCTTTTCCAGGCGAGGCCAGCGTGCAGCGTCCAAACGCCCCTTCCGGAGCACTCGCCGACTTCAGTCCGGCGAACGGGCGAATGTTGGCCAGACCCAATCGGCATAGATTCGGTAGCCGCAACGGACGCTGCTTCGCGATATTGCCAAGCGTATCGCTGCCAACATCGCCATATGCGGCGGCATCAGGCATCTCGCCGATACCGACGCTGTCCAGCACAATCCAAATCACTCGTCCAAAAGAAGTCATTGCGATGGCGTAGCAGCAGGCGCGAGATTGCGGATCGTGTCCGCCAGCTTTACCGCACGCTCACGATCCATGTTCAAGTAGCCATCGTTTTTAATCACGCGGTCCAGCAGAGGCAGAAACTGATCTAATCCCAACACACGCCCGCGATCAAAAGCAGCATTAAACTGCAACAAGACTTGATTCACACCAAGCTTGTCGTAACGCACGGAGCGTTCCAGTGCGATGAAGTGATTGGCGCTTTCACTCATCTTTTCAAACCAGTCCAGAATGGCCTGTGCATCCACGTCCTGGCTAAAGTTGAACTTCACCTCCGCAGGCTTGGAAGTGCCTTCCTCCCAGCGAAACGTCTTCATTCCCATGTTGGCGACCTTCAAGCCGGACTCCAGCGGCCTCTGGAACTTGTCCAACTTAGCAGCAAGCGCAAAAATCGTATCGGCCTGATCCTGTTTCAAACGGAAACGGACCGGCATGTCGTCATTGACGGACTCTTTGTATTCCGCCTTCCCGCTACTCTCCAGCGTGATCAGGACAAACTCCGGAGAACTCCCAGGAAACGACTTTGAATAGATAATCTTCGGCTGCGCAGCCAAAGGCAAACAAAGGACCAGAAGCGAAAGCAGAGTCTTCATGCCGCCCTCACCGCTCGTGTGGCATGACAAATCGCCACAGCAAGCGCATCACAAGCATCGGGCAGATGCGTGGGCGTCTCCGCTCCAAGTAAGGACCGGACCATAAACTGCACCTGTTCCTTTTCTGCGCGGCCATGTCCGACAACGCTCTGTTTAACCGAAAGAGGAGAGTATTCACCGCATTCCAGGCCGGCCTCGGCCAACACCAGCAACACCGCGCCGCGGACCTGCGACAGCTTGATCGCCGATTTGGCGTTGACAGAGTGAAACACATCCTCAACACCGGCCTCCATAGGCTGATGCAGTGCGATCACCTCTCGAATCCCCACGGCAATCTGCACCAAACGCGCGCTCATAGGAAAAGACGTGGTGGTCTCAATGGTCCCGGCAGTAACAATCGAATGGCGTCGCCCGTCGCTATCGATGACTCCATAACCCGTTTTCACCGAGCCGCAGTCAATCCCAAGGACGCGCATGGCCATGTCTGGCAAAGCAACTACTGAAGCTTTGCCAGTTCCTCCTCGTCGATATCGAAGTTCGAATAAACGTTCTGCACATCGTCGTGCTCTTCGAACGCTTCCGTTAACCGAATCATCGCGGCGGCGTTCTTGCCTTCCACCTTCACCAGATTTTTCGGAACCATGGCGATGGATGCCTCTTCCACCGGAATACCAGCTTTGTTGATCGCAGCAAGTACGGCATCGTGCTCAGCCGGATCCGAGAGAACCACCCACTGTCCTTCGTTCTTAATGTCCTCAGCACCCGCATCCAAGGCAATTGCCATCAACTGGTCTTCATTCGTCTTGTCTTCTTCAATGATGATCTGGCTCTTGCGCTCGAACATCCAGCCGACACTGCCAACTTCGCCCAGATTCCCGCCCTGCTTGGAAAACATGTGGCGAATCTCGCTCACCGTTCGGTTCCGATTATCGGTAGCCGTAGCCACCAGAACGGCAGCACCACCGGGACCGTAACCTTCAAACGTAATCTCGTCAATCTGTCCGCCGTCCAGCTCACCAGTACCGCGCATGATGGCGCGCTTGATATTCTCTGCGGGCATGGACACAGCCTTCGCAGCCGTGATGGCAGTGCGGAGACGGGGGTTGCCGTCCGGATCGCCGCCATTGCGCGCAGCAATCATGATTTCCTTGATGAGGCGCGTGAATGCCTTGCCTCGTTTTGCGTCCAGGGCGGCTTTCTTGTGCTTAATCGTCGCCCATTTAGAATGTCCTGACATGGATAACCTCGAGTGGTGATACTCCAGAATAACAGACCATCACAGCCATGTTACACTCCGGGGTGTGCGCGACATGAAACCGGCAATCGCCTTCCTCATCTCGTTCCCGCTGTTTGCGGCGGGCAGCTTTCAGGACGCGGCCCCTGTGGTCGCAAACTACACACTGTCTCAAAAGCTGGACGCGGGAATTGTTGAAACGGTGACGAACACCACAGTCGGAAATCCCGCCGATGGACTGCTTGTTACCGACGTCGTCCAGACAGGCCCACGCAACGGCACGTTTGCTTTGATGCGCAACTCCTTCGTCTATACTCCTGCAACATCCGGCTCTGTGCAAAGTATCAACGCCTCGCTCGACGTGCGTATTGACGTGCTGAACGGACAACTCTTCGGCACCGGCTGGGAGCTGTGGATTCAGCAAGGCTCGAAGTTCTACTTCCACGACTTCGCCGGACCGGCCACCGAAAATACATTTCTGCGGCTTGGCGGCACCGGCGTCCAGGCCGCGAACTTCTCTTCCTTCGATTTCAACACCGGAGTCATCAACAGCAGCGAACACCCCAACTTCGGCCAACCCATGACATTCGGATTCGGCTCCATCAATGGCTACAACTACGCCGGAATGGGAACCGACACCATACAGCTTTACTTCGACAATTTCTCAGTCACCATCAATTCTGGAGGGCCAGCCATCGGCGCAGGAGCCATTCTCAACTCCGCCAGTTTCGCCGCAGCCCCGGTCGCCGCAGGTTCGCTGGTCTCGGTCTTCGGTACCGAACTTGCACCCGCTATTGCAGTTGCCACCGTGGTTCCCCTGCCTTTTTCACTCGGAGGCGTCTCGGTCACCGTCGGAGGGATTCCCGCCGCGATTCACTTTGTTTCTCCGACGCAAATCAACGTGCAGATACCGTGGAATGTAACCGGCGCAGCCGCAGACATGATCATTACCACCAACGGTGTTGTATCTCCGCCTGCTTCGGTCGCACTGGGAACCGCCAAACCGGGAATCTACACAGCAGATGGATCGGGCACAGGCCAAGCCTTTGTCTTCATCAACCCGGACTACGCGGTAGCTGGACCCGCGGGCAACGTGCGCGGCCTGCCCAGCAGACCGGCGCTCGGATCAGACCCCAACGCCAACAATCGTGATGTCCTCATCATCTACGCCAGCGGCCTTGGCCCGGTCGATTCCACTCTTCCCAACGGAGCAAACTCGATCGACAAACTCCGCACCGCTACCGCTCCCATACAAGTCCTCGTCGGTGGGATACCGGCACAACTAATCTTCGCGGGCCTCACACCACAGTTCGTTGGCATCTATCAGATCAATGTGCGCATGCCCGCTGGGGTTACGCCTGGAAACGCCGTACCCATCCAACTGGTGCAAAACGGAAACACATCCACCAATCTCGCTACCATCGCAGTTCGCTGACAACCAAACAATGAAACCCGTTCTCGCCTGCTTCCTGTTAATTGCTCTCACCGCCTGCTCAGGAGAAAAACCAGTGCTCCCCATTCGTTCCGACATCCACTCCTACGGCAATCCCAAACAAGTCAGACCCAAACAACTCGACCTTGATCTGACGGTTAACTTCGAACAAAAAACACTCGAAGGCTCCGTTCTGCTACCACTCGTGCGGACCGAACCCAACGCTCCGCTGGTGCTCGACACACGCGACCTCAACATCCAAAAAATAGAAACCGCACTCCAGGAAAAAGGCCCTTTCGAAGCTGCCAAATTCGAACTTGGAGCAACCGACAAAATCCTGGGCGCGCCGCTCACCATCGCACTTCCGGCAAGCGCGACCTTCGTGCGCATCCAATACCGCACCTCGCCAAATTCCACCGCACTGCAATGGCTGACACCGGAACAAACGGCGGGTAAGAAGCACCCATTCCTCTACACGCAATCGCAAGCCATCCATGCCAGAAGTTGGATTCCTTTGCAGGACTCTCCAGGGGTCCGCGTCAAATACAAGGCACGCATTCGAACGCCGAAGGACCTCATCGCGCTGATGGCCGCACGACGCGACTTCCGCCTCGGCGACCGCAAAGAACCACTCACTGGTGATTACACATTCCGAATGCCCTACGACATCCCCAGCTACCTGATCGCACTGGCTGTGGGCGACCTCACGTCGGTGTACGTCAGCACCAGAACCGATGTCTGGGCCGAACCATCCATTGCGTCCGCAGCGCAAAAAGAATTCGAAGATACCGAACGCATGATGGCCGCAGCCGAACGCATTTATGGCACGTACCCCTGGCTTCGCTATGACCTGTTGGTCATGCCGCCAAGTTTCCCCTTCGGAGGCATGGAAAACCCCACCCTCACCTTCGCAACACCGACGGTAATTGCTGGAGACAAGAGTCTGGTAAGTCTGATCGCACATGAACTGGCTCACTCCTGGTCCGGTAATCTCGTGACGAACGCAACATGGTCGGACTTCTGGTTGAACGAAGGCTTCACAACATACGTTGAGCGGCGCATCCTGGAAGCAGTCTACGGTCCCGAACAAGCAAAAATGGAAGCCGCCATCGCAAGGCAGCAACTCGACGAAGAAATCAAAACACTCCCGGAGAAAGATCAGATTCTACACATCGAACTCAACGGGCGTGACCCTGACGACGCGGTAACCACCATCGCCTACGAAAAAGGCGCGCTCTTTCTTTCGCACATCGAACAGGTGGTTGGCCGCGAACTCTTCGATGCCTTTCTATTCACATGGCTAAAAGAGCACGCCTTCCAAAGCGTTACCACGGCTGAATTCCGGACCTTTCTTGAGCAGCGCCTCCTTTCAAGAGAAGACAGGTTCAAGGGTAAGATTCCAGTGGATGAGTGGCTCTATAAACCAGGAATCCCCGCCGATGCGCCGAGAGTCACTTCAGAGGCCTTCACCGCAGTACAGGAAACGGCCAGCCAATGGGCCAAACGAAATGCCCTGGAAACCAAGACAAAAACAAAAGACTGGAAGGCGCAACAATGGCTGCATTTTCTAATGGCCTTGCCAAAGCAGATGCCAGCGGAGAGAATGCAGGCGCTTGACCAATCCTTCCAGTTCACCAAATCGACAAACAACCAGATCCTAGCCGAGTGGCTCAAAGCCGTCATCGCAAATCGCCACGCAGAAGCCTATCCAAAACTGGAACAGTTCCTGATGTCCGTCGGACGGCGCTGGTATATCAGGCCCCTCTATGAAGAGCTGGCAAAAACCGAAGATGGCAAAGCGAGAGCAAAGACCATCTACACCAAAGCCCGGCCCATGTACCATCCCATCACGCAAAATACGATCGACGGAATTCTTGGTTCGACAAAGTAGCGAATCAAGCCTACATAGAATCGCAAAAAGCGGTTCCCGTAGTTATTTTGTAGAATGAACAAATGGCAAAATACTTGATACAGGTGTCCTACACGGCTGAGGGTCTGAAGGGGCTGGCGAAAGATACAGCTTCCGGCCGCAAAGCTGCTGTGGCTACCGCACTGAAAGCGGTTAAGGGGAAACTGGATTCCTTTTATTTCGCGTTTGGATCTGATGACGCAGTGCTGATCGTCGATGCTCCGGACAACATTGCAGCCGCGGCCATTTCCATGGCTGTTCGTTCGTCAGGGCTGGTTCGCTTGCGAACCACTCCACTGTTGACGGTTGAAGAAGCGGATCAAGCATTGCGCCTGCCGACAAAATATCGTGCTCCTGGCGCTTAGCTCGGTTCGAGCGTAGAATACAAGCGGAGCTACTTTATGAAACCGATTATGGTTGTCTTCGCCCTGACCGCGGGAATGGCGGTGGCGCAGGAGAGGGTAAATTCTGTGGAAGGCCCTGTCCTATTCAAGTCCTACTGTGCGGTTTGCCATGGGACCGATGGAAAGGGTAGTGGTCCTATGGCCAGATCCTTGAAGTCGAAAGTTCCTGATTTGACCCGACTGGCGATGGTGAATCGTGGCAAGTTTCCACTGGCGGAGGTGCAGATGATTATCAGTGGTGAAAAGGAAGCCAGGGCTGGGCATGGCACTCAGATGATGCCGGTTTGGGGTCCGGTATTCTCTCAGGTGGACAATGACCGGGACTTCGGCCGGGTGCGCATTTTGAATCTGGCCAAGTATATTGAGAGCCTGCAAGTAAAATGATCGCGGTATACTAGCGGCTTGTCTCGCTTGCGGCCGGTCCTTCAGCTTATCTTCATTGTTGCCGCCTCCCTGGTTGTGGCTTTGGTAGGAGCAGAGATCTACCTTTCCTCCCGTGCCCCGCAGGGGATGGCGCTTCCTTTCTATAACAAAATTTATCCTTACGTGATGTTTCGTCCGTGGGAAAGTTATACGTATGAGACGAATGAGACACATGCAATGTCTCACAACAAGAGTCGCATCTTCGTTTATACCAATGAGGACGGCTTTCGCATTCCTAAGGCCGGATACCCGCTGCCAAAAAAGAAGCCCGCAGGACAGTTCCGGATCGCCTTTCTTGGACCTTCTGTTGTGCAGCTTGGCAGTACGTTTGATACAGCTTTGCCTGGGTCATTGAAACTGGTTTTGCAGAAGCGTTATCCGGGACGTGATATTGAAGTCATCAATGCCGGGATACAGTCGAGCGTTTCGAGACAGTCTCTCGTGCAATTGCTGTTGCATGTGGTGGATTATCAGCCGGACATGGTGATCATTTACGACGGCGTGAATGATTTGGGTTTGCCGTTGACCTACGAGTCGCGCGACAACTTTCCGTATAATTTTCAAACGATGGAAGAGGCGTGGAATTTCTATCGGGAACAGCGGCGAGAGCCAGTCTGGCGGATTGCACTGGAGCGTAGCGAGGTGTTCCGTATCCTGCGCGGGTGGTGGAATCCGACCGAGCGTAAAGTGATTCCCACCGCAGATGATCCCTTTGCCGGAACCAACGCGGTGACCGCAGAAAAAGTAATTGAGGACAAGCTGTACACGCAGGGGCACGTCGCCGCCTATCTATCGAACTGGCGCAAGCTGATTGAGTTGGGGGCCGCCTATCATTACAAAACCGTTGGTATTCTGGCTCCCACACCGGGGCTAAATCGCGAGTGGGCCAAGCCCAGGATGATGAAGGAATTCCGTCTGGATGAACACAAAGCCGCCCAGTGGACACAGGCATTTCAGACACTCTACGACGAGGCCGCACGTCAAATAGAAACACTGCGCAAGGAATACCCGGACGTAACGTTCATGAATATGACCTATGCGCTCCAACCACCGGACCAGCACTTCTGGGACATGATTCATGTCTATGACGAGAGCAACATGATTCTCGCTGAGAAAATCTACAAAGATATTCAACCCGCAGTGGACTCCTCCCTTCGCTCTATCCAGGTAAAATAGCTCATATGGAATTGCTTGGCGAGCTCTGGATGTTTTTACGAGTACGGAAAAAGTTCTGGCTGCTTCCGCTGGTGATTATAACCATAACTTTCGGCGGCTTGTTATTGCTGGCGCAGGGCTCGGCGGTTGCACCGTTTATTTACACGCTCTTTTAGAGCCGTGCTACTTTTTGGCGTTTGCTTCGTTCATATGACCTAGCCCGTGCTCCACTCCGCATTTTTTGCAGCGGGTAGGTTTTTCGGTGTTATCCACGCGATGGGAAACCGGCGCAAGTGACTTGAGATAGGCAAAAACAGCTTTCAGGTCGGTGTCTGTCATGCCGCGGAAGAAGCGCCAAGGCATGATGTTATTGATCTTACGGCCGCCTTTGGCCAAATGTCCGGTGCGGATTACATTGAGAAAAGTGGCTTCATCGTAATAAGAGATTCCCGAAGGATCAGGCGTGATGTTGGCACTGGCTACTTTTCCCCACGGACCCACAAGTACAAACCCGCCGGCAAAATCGAGGCCTGGGATTGGCACTCCATCTGGAGTAGAAGGAGTGTGGCATCCTGCGCAATCTGACGCGTTGGCAAGATAAGCGCCAAGTTTCACGGGGTCTGATGTATCCACCGTCGGGATATCCTGGCGCGGCGGCAGAGGAGGCGCACCCAGAACCACCGGATCAAGTTCGGTCTTGGGGAGTTCGTATTTGACCGGGGGGATGGACCGCACGTACACAATCATCGAGGCTAGATCTTCGTCCGCCAGCGCCCGCAGCTTCCGGAATGGCATCATGTCAAAAAGCTTTCTTCCATCCTTCCCGAGGCCTTGGGTCATGGCTCTAAAGAAATCCTCGTCGGACCACTTGCCAGCGCCGGTATCAGGATCAGGGGAAATGTTCGAAGCTACCAGTCTCCCAGGGAGCCCCTCCAGCGGGAAGATGGAACCGCCCCCCATCGTGCCCTCCATAATCGGCGTTTCTGCAGAGTTCCAATCCACCTGAGAATGGCACATGAAACAACCAACAACGTTGTTGACCAGATACTTTCCACGTTCCAGACGGGCCGCGGTTCTTTCCAGGGGAAAAGTCAGCGCACGTTTAGGCGCTTCTGTCTTCGGCGGAGCCGTGCTGCACCCAGTCACAAGGAGAGCAATTGCTAGTGGAAATACCGTATAGTGTCGAGCCATAACCTGACAGCTTATCACGGCTTTGCTAGTTGTGATTTCACGTGAACTGTGAGCGCTGTCATGGCATCGGTATTGCGTAGCGAAGGCCGCAAAGACTCAATAGCATCCATAGCCTGGCGATAAGCTCTGCGGGCTTCAGCCAGCCTGCCAGCCTGGATAAGGACATCTCCGCGACGGGCAAGCCATGTCTCTTTTCGCGGCGCGGACGCCGACATGGTGTCGATTCGGGCCAGCGCCGCATCCCATTGTTTTGCTTTGGAGTGGAGCGCGATGGCCGTCTCCTGCAAGGTAACTAAGGAACCGAATTTCCGTATCGCTTCATCCAAGCGGCGGATGGCAGAGCTAGCATCACCTGCTTTGTCAAGAGCAACCGCTAGGGCGATGTAGAGTTCAATATCGTGATCGCCTGATTGAATGGCCCTCCCATAATCGGCGGCGGCTTCGGCGAATGCTCCAGCGGCGTCATAAGACTCCGCGCGGACACGGTAGCCTTCTGATGATGTTGGCTGGTACTTCAAAAATTCCGTCAACGGAGCAATCGCGGTTTTCGGCTTGCCCATCGCCAACCACAATCGCCCGAATGCCAGATCAACTTCGGTGAGTGCCGGGTCCAGCCGCCGAGCATCCAGGTAGTCCGCCTGTGCATCTGTCCAGGCCTCATGCAGCCGGTTCAGCTCCCCACGTTTGATATAGAGAGCTGCATTGCGAGGGCTCTTTGCGATCTCAGCAGTAACCGCCGTAATCTGCTCATGTAGAGGCCCGTGGGCCAATGCCGTGACCGTTACCAGAGCCAGTAACCAACGCCGTGTCATGGAGTGGTCTTGAGTTCCAGTTCAAAGCTGATATCGGAGCTGGTTCTGCTGCGCTGGTGGATCTCCACCGCAAGTACATTATTTCCTGAAACGAGGGCTGCTTTGCTAATGGCGCTTTGCAGGAAGGCGCTTTCACTGGCTCCGGTGACATCGCTGGATGCCAGTGTTGTTGAGCTGATATTCCCTGTAGGCATGTTACTGCGATAGACTTCTGTGCCGTTCAGGTAAACCACTGCGCCGTCGTCGCGCATGAGGCGAAGCTGCAAGCCCGCAATGGCAGCCGCGGAAGCCACGCTGAATGCTTTACGGAAATAAGTAGTGATGTACTTCTGGTTGGAATTCGAACCAAAGCTCACAACAGTGGCTTCATCACTATCGCCGTAGCCGAGTTGCGCTGTACCGTTCTTCCAGCTTGTGTCATTGAAGGCCGTCGCTCGCCACGCCGTTCCCTGGTTGGATCCGTTATCGAGATACTTCCAGGTGGACCCTGTGGAGATGAGAGTCAGTGAAACGTTAGTTACTGTGACACTGACTGCGGCAGAGGTGGTCACTGCACCGAGATTGTCCGTGGCTTTGGCCGTGAGCGAATAAGATCCGGCAGCAACATTCGTCCAGTTGAACGAGTACGGCGCAACCAATGAAGTTCCAATCAGCGTGGCACCGTTATAGAAGTCAACCTTCTGAATAGTGCCATCCGAATCAGCCGCGTTTGCGGTGATGGAGATGTTTGCCGGTGCAGTGAAGGATGCTCCATTGGAGGGCGATGTGATCGAGACCGTGGGCGCAACATTCGGTGCCGAACCTTTACTGATGGTGAAGTAGTCGGCAACCGTTCCGTTCTCGCGGATGAACTTCGCATCCAGCTTGGAGCCATTGACGTCAAGGACCATGGAACCAAGGTTATTCAAAGAAACAAACATGGCAGGATGATTGAGCGCGCCGCCGCTGATTTTGCCCGAGCTTCCCGCCACCGCATAAACGGCTCCCTGATGGGAAGAAGGACCCAACACTGGTTTGGTGTAAGCACCGGTCCCATCTTCGCGACCGCTACCGGCGTTCTTGATCATTCCGGAAGTGAATGTGGAAGAGAGTCCGTAGTGGCTGTCGATCAGGTAGGAGCGTTCATAGGAATGACTGTGTCCTGAAAGCACCAGATCCACTCCGTAGGATTCCAGAATCGGAAGCACGTTGGCACGCATTTGAGTTAACTCGGTATCCACATCGGAATCGTGCGAACCCTTGGAGTAGGGAGGATGGTGGAAGTACACCACCAGCCAGTCTTTCGTATTTGCGGCAAGATCATTCTGAAGCCACAGCAGCATGGGGCTGCCAACCGCTCTGCTGGAGGTCATCGAATCGAGGCAGACAAAGTGGATGTTGTTGTAGTCGAACGAATAGTATTTCTCGGTGCCCGAAGCCAGTCCACCGGCTTGGGCGGCAGTAGGAAGGGTGAACATCTCAAAGTATGGAAGGGTTCCGGGAGGATTGGCGGAACCCGCAGTATCATGGTTGCCGAGCGTCGGCCAAAGCACGCTCTGTCGAAGTGTCGTCGGGTACATGTCGAACACGGCGGCCTGGAACTCAGCGTCGGTTCCGGTTTCGTAGGCGTTGTCTCCGAGCATGAGCCAAAGGTCTGTTGGCGTCGTGCCGGTGAAACTTAAATAGGCATCGCGCACGGCGGCCTGGCTTGAGTTCTTAGTTCCGGCGTCGCCAAGAACCCAGATTCTGCTGGATTGGGCGGTGCCGCTGTTGGGCGCGGTACGGAAGGTGTAGCTGGCGTCGCCGGCGAGGTCCGCCGTGGTGGTTCCAACGCTGTAGTAATAGCGCGTGTTTGGAGTCAGGCCAGTAAGTGTGATGGAGTGTTCGGTTGTAGATGCAGCGTCAGTTACCGAGCTACTGAGAGAGGCGGCGCTCAGTCCGAACCGCACACGGCTATCCGTTGCGGCATTGGTTCTCCACCGTACAATTACCGAGGATGTGTTCCCCACTTGCAAATACGGTCCGCGAGTAACCGTTGCAGTGCTGTTTCCAATCAGCTCAAGATCAAAGCTGATGTCAGAACTGGTAGCACCGGATTGGTGGATTTCCACCGCAATGACATTGTTGCCTGCCACCAACAGCGCCGGGCTGATTGTCGTCTGTAGCCACGTAGCGCCGTCATCAGACACCGCAGCGGTAGCCGGAGTTGTGTAAGTCACCGCTCCCGCCGGCATGGTGTCGCGCCAGGCTTCTGCACCATTTACGTAAACGATAATTCCATCGTCACGACGGGCACGCAGGGTGAGCGAGACCATTGCTGCCGGGTTGGCAACGTTGAACGACTTCCGAAAGTATGTAGTGATATAGCGCGCGCCCGAAGGTCCGCCTTGCACGACAGTAGCCTCATCACCGTCGCCATAGCCCAGTTGGGCAGGCCCCTGGCTCCAAGTGGAGTCGTCAAATGCAGCAGCCTTCCATGCCGTTCCCTGGTCCGAACCGTTGTCGAGATATTTCCAACTAGAGCCAGTTGGAATGAGAGTTTGTCCTTGAGCAAGAACGGTGACCGATA
>Ga0315912_10003033_pt1 | contig 17151 bp, 9 predicted proteins | sample VfabasoilMG_FD_204469 | JGI IMG/M metagenome (GOLD analysis project Ga0315912, IMG submission 204469) | Garden soil microbial communities collected in Santa Monica, California, United States - V. faba soil | ecosystem: Environmental > Terrestrial > Soil > Garden | place: USA: California... | reverse complement strand
GTTCACTCAGCGGATAGTTTCTGACGAAGAAAAACTTCTGGCGGACATCCCGCGTAAAACCAGGTACATGGTTAGAAAGGCATTAAAACATCCTTTTCTAAGCAGGGAGACAAGGGACTTACGCAGTTTTGTGGACCTCTATACGCAAAGTTTGCGCAGGCTTGGCACACCTTCGTTTCCCCTGCGGCACTTTGAAAACATCCTGCGCTACTTCGGTGATGAATCAAGGGTGACAGAGATTATTTTAGGCAATCAAGTCGTGGGATCGGTGTTGAGCTTCACCTTTGGTGACCGGATATTGCCATATTATGGAGCCTCAGACCCCGCCTACAATGAGCAGGCTCCCAATAACTTTATGTACTTTGACCTGATGCGCCGTGCTGGAGCAGAGGGATTCGGAGTTTTCGATTTCGGTAGAAGTAAGAAGGAGGGTAGTGGTTCGTTTGATTTCAAAGCGCATTGGGGGATGGAGATGCGGGAACTGCCCTATGAGTTCCTGCTTGTCAAACGCAAAGAGCTACCGCATTTTAGCCCTACTAATAGTTCCTTTAGCCTGGCGATCCGGATCTGGCAAAAGGTACCTTTGAGAGTTACCAGGATCATTGGTCCTTGGCTCATCAGACTTGTGCCATGATAAAAGTATTAGGACGTTGTAGGCGGATAGCTCAACGGTAGAGCGCCTTCATTAAACACGGAGGATGTTGCACGGTTCAATTCCTGCTCCGCCTACCATTCTATGAACGTCCTTTTCTTATCGCACTGTGTACCAAACCCACCGGATAAGGGTGAGCGTATTCGTGCGCACCAGATCCTGAAATATTTGGCAGGACGCAGCCAAGTTCATCTCGCGTGTTTGGCACGAAGTAAAGAAGACATGGATGCCGCTCACGAGCTACGGCCCTACTGCAATTCTGTGCATGCGGAAACTTTTGACAAGCGAAAGGCTATGGTTCGAGGGCTTGTGAACTTTGCTGGTGGCAAGTCACTTACGCTTAGCTACTATGCCAGTGGCGGACTAGCCAAATACGTGCGCGAACTTTCCAGCAGAACGAAGATTGATCTCGTGTTTGCTTACTCGGTGGCTATTGCACCGCTCGCACCGAGCGGTGTTCCGATGCTGCTTGACATGGTGGATGTGGATTCAGAGAAATGGAATCAGTATGCAGTTTCCCGGACACCAAGATTCGCCTATGCGATGGAAGGCCGACGCTTACGAAAGGCCGAATCGGTATGGGCGCGCCGGGCCACGGAAACATTTCTTTGTACGGAGCAAGAACTGGAACTTTTTAAGTCGTTCGAGGGACTGGCTAGCGTTGGATGTATTGAGAACGGTGTAGATGTCGAGTACTTCGATCCAGATAAAGTGCCGCCGATGGAGCATGCGCGCGGGAAAACCATTCTTCTATTTACCGGGGTGATGAATTATTACCCTAATAGCGAGGGAGCCTGCAGATTTGCACATGAGGTGTTTGCGCCGTTAAGGAGTCGCCATCCAGAGTTAGAATTTTGGATTGTCGGACGAACGCCATCCCGTTCGGTACAAGCATTATCCAAATTATCCGGTGTGGTTGTGACGGGTGCCGTGCCAGATATCCGGCCCTACTTGAGGAGTGCCACCGCCGTTGTCGTGCCGCTGGCGATTGCACGAGGAATTCAAAACAAAGTCTTGGAAGCCCTGTCCATGGGGAAAGTGGTTCTGGCTTCCACTGCTGTATGTGCAACCTTTGGGAACAGTTTGCCGGTAGGGGTTGTGCCATGCGAGTCTGGGCTGACAGCGGAAGAACAGTTTAAGGGTGGCTCCTCGGAGCCGGTCCATTCCATTCGATCCTTTGCCAAACAGAGATTTTCGTGGCAGCGGAATTTGGAACTGTTCTGGTCAGCGGCGCAAAGGATAACCGACGCCCGCTAGAACGCTGGAGTACAACTGTTCATATCTCTCCAACATTGCATCCAGGGAATAGGTTTGCTCGCATCGTTTCCGATTTGCGGTTCCTAGCTGTCGCCTCAATGCAGGGTTCAATCCAAGATAACGGAGCTTAGCCGAAAAAACGGGACCATTGCCGGAGGGAGCGATCTGATGTTCGCTATGGTCTCCAAGTAATTCGGCACAATCTCCGACATTAGTGCAAACACATGCCAAACCACTTGCCATAGCTTCGAGCTGAGAGAGAGACATTTGTTCAGTTAGGGAAGAGAGAGTGAACACATCCATCGCCCGATAATAGAGTGCTGGATCTGGGACGGCACCTGCGAAAATCACCTTGTCAGACACTCCTCGGTGAGCCGCAGCCTTTTCAAGTTCGTGTCGGCATTCCCCTTCGCCTACGATCAACAATCGGCTGTTGGGGAGAGCTGCTTCCGCGAAAGAGTCCACAAGTAACCCGAGATTCTTCTCTGGTCGCAGGTGGCCAACGTAGCCGAAGACAACTGAGTCTGCTGGAATAGTGAGATGTTGACGGATATCTGCATTCGGCCCCTGAACAAATCTTTGACAATCCACGCCATTGGGAATGTAGGCAACCAACGGGCGATGGATGAGAAACTCCTTTCGTGTGATCTGCTCCAAGGTTCGTGAAGGAACGACGGTGACCGAAATGTTGTTCAACAGCATTTGTCGAACCCACCTACGGCGGAGCTTTCGCTTTACTGACTCATCGGAGTGGAATCCGTCCTCGGCATGGATCACTGGGCCAACCCTTAAAATGGCTGCGGCCAACACCGCGTCCATAGATCCCCAGTTGTATGTCAACATCAATTGGACTGGGTCCCGAAACAAGAGTCTCATGAAATCAAATCGGGCGAGCATAGATTTGCTCGGTGGTGGCAGCAAACGGAAGTCCACACTAGAACTAATGCGGTTCGAAGCCTGAAAGTTACCATCTAGCGACACAATGGAGTGGGAAACCGCTTTCCCCAATCGATTCATGATTTGCACCGCTCTAACTTGAGCTCCACCAGGAGCAAACGTTGGAAAGAAGTGCAAAAATCTCGGCGGAGGCGTACGCATCAGGTGCTCTGATTATAGCCCTGTGGGTGCACCCCGAAGATCGGATGCACCCAGGACTGAAAGCAGTTTATTGAGCGACAAAAGGAACTGGCTTGGAAATAGCCATAGTGTTTCCCAAAGCGCTCAACCAAGTATGGCGGGCATAGTACACTGTTCCTGAAGTAAGACCTGCGAGTGACAGAGTACATCCAGACAGACAGGTTACTTGATTTGAGGTTGGTGCCGTCATATTGGAACTAGATGACACCTCTAACAACAGTTGGGTAGCGCCGGGAGGCGAGGTTCCAAATTTCATCTGCGAGGTTACGAGCGAAGATGAGTTCGCGGTGACAAACTGAATGGGTACCCTGGCTGTTCCGCAGGTGAGTCTTCCGAAATATTGCAACCCCGGCTGCAGCCCGGTAATTACCCACTGACGGGCGCGGGAGCCTGAGGCCAGTGGTTGATCCAGTGTTGAAAGTGAACTCGAAGGCGGACTTAGTCCGACTACGGCTGAACAAACACTGGTATGTGCTGGAGCATCGAATCTCAGGATTGCCCCATCCGAGGAAGGCGCTATCGTGATTCCGGTGATCTGGTCGCGTGGGACAAAGTTCCACATAGGATTGTTTTTTAGCATTCCGGCATTGACTGTCGTTTGCTCCATCCAATTCCATGCCCGGCGGCTATTGGGGATGGAGGGTTTGACTGTAAAGGCCAGTGATCCTCGAAGGAGGAACATGTAGGAACCCACCGTATCTGTGGTCATTTCAAAAAAAGAGAATGTGCGCACAACTGGTGTACCGGCCGTATGAGTTGCGGAAAGTGTCCCCTGAAAGCCGCGTCCCAAAACAGAGGGACTCGGGCAACTGACAGCCGTGCCAACTGTGTAGTTGTAAAGGAAATTTGTTCCACTCACTGTTCGTACTGGGTTTAGACAAACCCGGATGCGCTCGTTATCTATCTGAAAGCTATCGACGCCATTCGAAAGATAAGCGCTTTGATCAGTTCTGCATTGGAAACTGGTTGCTGTGGGACTGAGAATGTCAGCATTCAGAGTGCAATCCAAGGCCATCGCGTCTCGTAATGCGCTTGGGGTTGTAAACCAATTAGCGTTGCGGTCTTTGTAGGGCCATGTATAGGCAGCGTTCTGGTAGGCCAACTTTCCGTCGTCAATAACCAGTGAGACTAGGCCTTTTTGAATCCATTCTGCGACCGGAACAGCTTCAGGAAGCAACTCGGCAAGATGGCCGTAGATCACATTCCGGTAGCTGAGGTAGTACCTTCTATTGCCGACCAGTGCTTTTGTAAGATCCCAGCCGTCACATCCATCACAGCCTGCTGGTCCCGTAGCTCCACCGGCACGGTTCGTGAGTGCGAGTGGATTTGGCTTTCTGGCGGCAAGTGTGTTCCAACCCCAGTACCATGACGACGTTGTAGCCGGGTTGTAATAGAGGCCGTTTGTAATACTGAAGGCTCCTTCTTCAACGGCCATGTTTCGCCTGAACTTCTGGGCAAAATAGTTCTTGAGTGGGTGTGCATCTGGCGTAATAAATGCCGCGTGGCCGAGATCCCTAATGACCCAGTACCGCTCATTGCTCCCGTAATTAAGAAACCCCCATGATCCGACTCGAGCTACGGGGTGAGTATTGAACATATGACCTGCCGCCCAAAATTGCAATTCATCCAGAAAGTATGCGTCTCCGGTAATGAGATAGGGCAAGTAATTGATTCCCGGAGCGTGTGCCCTCGCGGTGTCACCTGCGGCATCCCACCCGTTGGTTGTACTGGCGGCGCATTCTCCGGCGTTACAAAGCCAGGCGGAAAGAACGTCATCTGCAGTTGAGTCGACCGATGACGTCTCCCACGTGCCGGGAGGCCCTGCTCGGAAAGTTGGTCGTGCGTTCAATGATATAGGTAAACCGAAGGCATTCTGAGTGCAACCGGAACTTGTAACAAACTTGGTGGCACCGGATTCGTCGGCACAACGATTCGTAAGATACTCACGGTAATGGTGGCCCGCGCCGGCGACTCCGAGCGCGTTCCCCATTAAGAGTTTGTCGTATACTTCTTTACGTTTGGTCAAAGGAATAGCGGGATTACCCATCGATTTGAGGTACAGAGTAAACCACTTGGGCAGTAGCGCGATGTCGCTACGAGCGCCAGTGTTGGGCATCCTTTTTAGGACGAGTCCACAATAGTCGGCAGTTGTTGGACAGAATGTGGGTTCCTCGGTACCAAGCAGCGTGTTGTAGCTTGTGAGCATAGTGTCCAGGTCTCCAACGGTAACCTCAGAGCCCAGATCGTACTGTGGTATTGCCTTGGTGTGAATCAGATAGGGAAGGTTAAAGTCAACGAAGATGTCGCCGGGTTGGCTTCCGCTCCATCTGTCGACCCGCCACCTGGACCTCGCGATATGCGACCACTCTGTGGCCCGGCTGAATGCGGTAGTCAAAGGGCTGCCTGTTTTGATATCTATCGAATATGCCTGCCTTTGGATCCGATCTGCCCATACATTTTCGACAATGGTTTGAACGTGCACATAAGGACTTCCTGTCGAAGGTGTTTGAAAGCTGATGACAAAAATCGGGTGCAGCGAATGGTGGGTGGCTGAGGTTGGAATCTGCCAGGAGGAGCCAGAATATTGATAGCCAAAGTCCTGCGATCTTGACGAACTCCGGTCCTCGATAATCACTTCGGTTACCAGAGCACCCTTCTTCCAGTATCTGCATGTACTGGCGAATGGATTGGTGCTGATTGAGCCGCAAGCATCCAGCATTGCTTGAGCATTACGTATCTGGGTAAGACCGTTGGCGGTAGTCTCTAACTGTGCCCCCCATGAAACTGACCCTCCGGATGCAAGCTCATTGAAGGGGATATAGCCCGTGTTATTGCAGCCCGATGAGTCACGGAATTCGACGGCAACCCCGCCTGATGGGACCGAAGCCACCTCGAACGAGACCGCCGCGTGTTTTAACGAGCCATCCGGCCAATATGCTTTTGGATCCGTTTGGGTACTAATAGGAGATCCTGACACGTACGCAGTTACACAGCCGCTAGGCATCTCGGCCTGGGCGAAGAATCTGGCAATTGCCACTACCCGATTCGTTTGTGCCGAACCCGACAAACTATAGACGGTAATTGTGTTATCTAGAGCCATCAGAGGGGATAGCGTTGCGGTAGCGAGCAGGAGAAATGAGCGGATCATTGGTTTACTCCTCCGTAGGTCCGTGTTCCACCACCAGTGAAATATTGCATTTTTCATTTTTAAAAGCTCCTTATGATCGTTGCCTTGAAGTTATGAGGTGTCGGGTCAATCGCACTCAGTGAAATGTTACAGAGCCGAACGGTGACTTCATCTGCAGCTGTTACCAACATGATTCCTGTCAAGTTCGATTCCAAATCCGAAGGCCATCCAGGGACAACGGTGTCGGTTGCGGCTGCAGTTGGCAGGCTGAAGGTCGCCGTAAGGCAAGAACTGGCCGGTATCGAGGGAAAATTATGACTACTGATTACGGTGCTGACCGAGCTTGGAACGGTTGCAGAATCGACAGAAATGGTCGAACCCGGGCTAATGACGATTCCCGGTCCGGCCTGCACGTTTGCTGCTGCCACGACGGTGCCGGGTTGCCACCGGTTGAGAGTGGTGTTGTAAATGAGTGCTTGTCCATCAGATGGTGCCGTATTTGCGACTGTAAATCCTTGGAGTTGTCCAATATTCATCCAACTCGCGTTAGAGCCATCTGTGGAAAGAAACTTCCCTGTGTTGCCTGATTGAGCAGGCAGAGATATCGATGCACAAGGCGAGCCAGCATCGCTGATACTGCCGTTGGAATCCCACTGTGCACAGTTCCCTGTGACAGGTCCGGCTCCAGAGAATGTTGCAAGTTTGGAGCCGGTGCCCTGCTTACTGCCCGCAAGGATCTGAGATGAAGATAGGGTACCGCCAATGGCCCCTAAGTTAAAGGCTGACTCGATTGCGTCAAAATCGAGTGTACTTGTGGTTGGGTTGTCAGTGATCTGCAGCCGACCAGCGGTGCTACGAAGTTTCTTGAACTGAAGGTCGAAGCCGATCTTTTGCTTGTACGGCCCAACGCCTGAAGTTCCGATGTTGCTGGCAGTGTTCGGCTCGCCACCACTACCGCTACCACCTCCAGAACCGCTGCCGGAGCTAGTGGACGTGTTGAGGACACACCAGCCGCTCTGCGGAACAGTGAAAGTTACCTCTACAGAGTTGGGGTCCAGAACCGTCAGGGAATTGTATTCCACTGCTGTGCCCGTGCTATCAAAGCACTGTGCCAATATGGCGGTAGTTCCACTATTATGCGGCATGACTACCGTTGTCGCATCACTAAAGGACAGCGTATAATTCGGCGCTGATCCCCCTGCCTGTTGACTCCACGTATTACTTGCGGTACACCCGTAGATGTTGGCACCAATACTTGCAGTACTGAGAAATAGCAACTCACCCACGGTACAAACCGTGGGAAGGCTAGTGGCAACTTTCATTGGCCGGGTGAATACACTGGCGGAAAAATCGACGTTCTTTGTTTGGTTCTTAAGATCTACGGTTGTTTGACCGTAAATTGCAACCGCCCATAGGACTGCCAGGGCGGCGATTCGATATCGCTTCATTTGATTCTCCTTTTGTGGAAAGCTATCCGAGAGCTTGTGGTGCTCGGTGAGAATGACAAGCTCAAAAACTACCCGCGCGGCCCGATGCCGTGGGATCTCACCTGTCTTTATAAATAGCGCGCGAGGAGACCGAATTAGCCAGCCCGTCTCATGTAAGCTATTGAAAAAAAAGGAGAAATAAATATCTTGCAGTTGTGACTAGATTTGGGACAGCAAAAGGTGCCAGACTTCCGGACCCGGTTGGCCCTTGTTAAGAACACCATAACTTATTGATAATAAATATGTTATATGTGTTTAGAGCGGCAGCTAAGCTAGCCGAATTTCAGCTTCGGAATCACCGAATACTGCAACAGGGTCGAATGTAGCTACATTTGTAGTAATTCAGGAACCAGCTTCTTGCCGCTTTTTGGAGCACCAAGTTTGCCAAAAGCCCCTGAAGGCTGACTCAAGGCGTCGGGTGAACCCCTGCTCATCCATTAGCGGCGATGCTTCGAGCTGCCTTCGCATCCCGGCCCGCCGGAGTGCAAGTGCGGCGTGGTTTTGGGATAGGCTGACTGCAACCTTGACATAGTCTTGAGGAGTCCGAGAGGCGAGATCCTCGGCTCCTACGGCGCGCAGGAGGCTAAGGCCGACCCGCGAAACGTGAGTGTCGCCGATCAAGGACACTACAGGTACACCCATCCAAATGGCCTCCAAGGTGGTTGTGGTGCCGTGGTAGGGCCAACTATCCAGCGCAACATCTACTATATTGTAGGCAGTCAGGTGACCGGATAAGTTGTCAATCAGACCAGCCATATAAATGCGACTCTGTGGAATTCCGAGCTCTGCGAGATCCCGGATGAGCCTCTCCCTCGCCTCAGTTTCCGATAGGGCTTTGTTTTTGATGGCTAGTCTCGAGTGTGGAACTCGCTTGAGGATTTCTGCCCACATCTCCAGACACTGGCGGCTGATCTTAGCGCAGTTGTTGAAGGATCCAAATGTGAATGGCTCTCCCTTGAGACACGGCAGCTCTGAGACTTTTGGAGAATCTTCCGGCGGACGAAAGCACAAGAAACTGTGTTGCAGCCGCCAAAGCTTCTCAGAGTGGTACTGTTCTGTCTGTCCCGGAGGATCTGCGAATTCGTCTGTGATCCGGTAGTCGATGCACTGCAAGCCGGAGGTATCTGGATAGCCCAGCCAGGTTACTTGAATAGGTGCAGGTCGGCCCGAGAAATCCAGGAGTCGGCTGTTGGCGGTGTGTCCTCCTAAATCGACAAGGATATCGATTTGGTCCTGCCGAACACGTCGATCCAGAGAATCTGAGCTCCAACCCCGGATATCAAGCCAATTGCTACCTGCCAGTTTTTGAAACTGATCTGTTGTCGAGTCCGGCCGTGCGACGTCTGCATATAGATAGGGGATGTACTGCTGTCTGTCATGGTTTTCGAGAATGGGTGCGACAAAATAGGCAACCGAATGCCGTCGAAAATCGGCAGAAACGTAGCCGATCCTGAGGGGTCGGTCAGGATTCAAAACATTCAGATAGTGGTTGGCCTCCTTTGAACGGGGGCGCTCGTGTATACGGGCGAAGTTGAGATGGGCTTCGAAAATTTGCTGGGGTGAAGCATCCATCGTGTAGTGGAGGTTGAGCAACAAATTGGAATGAGCAAGATGATTGCCAGGCGCTAGCTGAAGAGTTTTTTGGTAGCACGTAATTGCCTCGGAGACCAAGCCCTGATCTCCCAGGGCACAACCAAGGTTATTCCAGGTATGAGGGTTGTTAGGAGCTATCTCCAGTGCTTTTCGCAAGAGGTGGATGGCCTGTTCTGCCCGGCCTCGGTCCCGCCAATTGTTGGCGAGGTTGATAAGTGGATCCGGGTATTCTGGCCGGATGCTTAGGGCTTTTTCAAACCACTGTACCGCCTCGACGAGGCAGCCTTTGTCCTGGAGGGCAACGCCGAGGTTATTCATTGCTTCCACAAAGCACGGGTCCGCGTCGAGTGCAGTTCGATACGAACCAATGGCTTCGTCATACTTGCCCTGCTTGCGCAGTGTGTTACCGATATTGTTGTGTACCAGATAGTAGGCAGGTCTCAGGCGGAGGGCGTGGTGGTAGGCTGACAATGCATCCGTATGCTGACCGAGCTGCTGGTAGCAATTCCCAAGGTTATTCCATGTTTCCACAGATTCCGGGAAAGTATCCAGAATCTGCTGGTAGAGCGCGATTGCCTCTGCATGGCGGTTCTCGTCTCCCAACAGATTGGCGAGATTTCCGCGGGCCTGGATGGATTGGGGATCTATCCGAAGAGCCTGTTCAAAGCACTTCCGCGCTTCCTCACGCTTGCCCAGGCTTTGCAAGGCAGCACCCTTATTGCTCAAGGCGTCCGAATAGTTGCTGCGAAGGGCGAGGGCTTTGTCGTAACACGCCAGGGCGTCATTTAGACTCCCCTGTGCAAGTAGTGAATTGCCAAGGTTGTTGTGAGCCTCGGCAATTGTTGAGTTGATGGAAAGAACGGTTCGGAAGGACTGAGCTGCTTCTTGTTGAAGGTTAAGCTGCGCGTACAGATTTCCCATGCTCATGTGGCCGCTTGGGTTCAGGGGTTCCAACCTCACAAAATCGCGCAGGCAGGTCAGTGCTTCGTCGGGTTTTTGTTCGGCAATAAGAGCAAGCGCGAGATTGTAACAGCTCATTGCATGCGAGCCATTCAATTCGCGAGCCGCCGTTAGTGCGCAGACCGCTTCCTTCGTGAGATTTTTGGCGAGGTAGTATCGCCCGAGGTTGCTTAGATAATCCGCTGATTTGGGGTTCGCCTTTGTTGCCCGCCGAGCGTAGCCGATTGCGCGATCAGGGTCACCGAGCTGATATACCGCCACAGCAAGTAGGTGAAGGGCCTCTGGCTCGTTGGGAAATCGGTACAGTATCTTTTTGTAATGCTCAGCCGCTTTACCAGGTTGTCCGGAATGAAGAAACGCCAGTCCGGCGTTGATGGATTGTGTCAGCGAACGGGAGCGCGTCACTTTCGTTCATCGGCGCAAGATGAGCCGTACCATAGTCGGCTGTTAGGTCAGCCAGGGGTAGGAGCCTAGACTATCCCTGTAAGAGTGACAGGACAGCTTGCGGTGCCACATTGGCCTGGGCCATGGCGGCGATGCCTGCCTGTTGCAGGATCTGAGCACGCGTCAGATTGGCGGCTTCAGCGGCGAGATCCGCATCTCGTATGCGCGATTCGCTGGCGGCCAGATTGTTAATCTGTGTCTGCGCCAAGCTGATTGCGAAGTTAAATTGATTTTGTCCGCGGCCAACTACGGCCTGTACTTTGCCAAGCTCAGCAACCGCCTTTGCCAGTGCTGTAACTGCTGCTTCCGCATTATCCTGGTTGGTGATATCTACACTGATTCCGCCATCAAGGAGTGATGATTCGGTCACACCACCTTGATTGGATGTGATGCCGGTATCGCCTGGGTTGTCTCCTACAGATACCTGGAATGTCGGTAGTGTACTTAGAAGCCGGATTTTTTCCGCGCCGCCTGCTCCCGGGTCTCGCTCCTTCACCGCGACAATACGCCGGAAGTCGTCGTTCGTGCTTGCCTGAAGCTGGTCGTTGATGTGGGCGATGGCCTCGTCAATAGATCGGCCACGTTGTGCACCGCTGTCAGCGGATAGCGTAATGGCTAGAGTTTGCTGTGCACCGCTGCCATCCTTTGTGGCAATTGTGATGGTTTGGTCGTCGTTACCGTCCCGGATGGCAGAGAAAGCGAGAAGCGCGGAGGCTGAAGCGCCGCCGGAGTTGACCGTTGCTGTGGAGGTATTGGATGAGGTTGAAACCGAGGTAGTTGTCGTTACCCCGGCAATTGTGCCGAACCCAAACGAGGCTCCTGCGGTGTTGGAGCTGATGCGGAAGAACGAGCCGTTGTTGGAGCTGATAGCGAGTTCACCGCCGCTTGCTGTGGATGCCACAAGTCCGGCCTGCTGCAATAGAACATTCGATGTGAAAGCATTGTTCAGTGTTGAGATGACCTCAGCAACGGTCGAGGTGGAAGAGAACGTGTGAGCAACCGTGATATAGGCGTCCCCACCAACCGAGAAAGCCAAGGTGGCGGCACCAGTGCTTGTCGAAAAGCCGCTGGAGGTGATCGATGTGACGTCGAACGCGGCTGTACCGGTTCCCGATTGTGCCGTTCCCAGTCCCAGCAAATCGCTCGTGTCATTTACAGCAAGGATCTCGAAGTTCTCACCTCGTTTGGAGGTAAATTTCAGAGGGGATCCAGCTGACGAATTGGTCACCGTAATGCCGGCGGCGATCAAGCTCGAATTGGTCGAAACCAGACTTGTCAGGCTCGTCAGTGCCTGCTCGATCGTCGTCGATGTGGTGACGGAAAGCGTCAGATCTGCTGGAGAGTCAAGGGAGCCGCCTTGGATGCGCACGACGATATCGCGAGCAGCCGCAAAGGTGGTTCCAGTAGATGCGGCGTTGGCTGCTCCGTCAATGACATAGTCAAGCGCGGTACCAGTGTTGTTAGTCGAGTGCCCCAATAATGCATTGGCCAGTCGGTCACCTGCCGATACTTGGAATACCGCCGATGAAGACTGGAAGACGAGGTTTTGGGTCCCGTCGGTATCGGTTACGATGCGGGCGCGAATGTTGGCGTTCTTGAAAACCGTGTTGCCACCGCTTCCGGCTTGATCAATCGCGCTGTTGACGGCATTTACTAACTTGTCCGCCGTATCCACGCCATTGAGGTTGACCGAAACGCGGACACGGTCTTCGTCAGAGAACCCGGCACCACGGAAGTAAAAGTCCGTATACCCCGGAACGGCCTCCGAGGCTGCGTTGGTGGGTTCCACGACGATTTCGTCGATATCCGCCGCGTTGGCACCGATCACCTGGACGCCCTTGAGTCCAAGGCTTCGTGCATCTACCGTGGATGTACTCAGATCAACAGCCACCGATCCGTTGGTAATCTGTTCCCCGGAAGTCAGCCCACGGCCGCCACCAATGAAGACGGACAGAAACTTAGCGAATACCCCGCCGGCATTGAGGCCGATCGCCTGAGCCTGACGGTCGATTTCGGATATGACCGTTTCAAACTCACTGTTTAACACGCTTCGTTCGCCGGTAAATGTCCCTGATGCCGATTGTGCGGCCAGCGTTCTAGCTCGATCAAGGAGCTGGGAGATATTGTTAATACCTCCGTCAATTGTTTGAAGAGTTGACAACCCATCGTTGGCGTTACGCACGCCCTGGCTCAGCACTGCCCGGTCGCTCCGGAAGGTGTTGGCGATGGATAGACCGGCCGCGTCGTCACCAGAACTAATGATCCGCAAGCCCGAGGTGACCCGGTTGATTGTCTTTTGCTGGAACTCAGTGGTGACCCGGAGGTACTCCTGAGACTGTAACGAGGCGATGTTTGTGTTTATCGTAAAAGCCATAGAGTTGTGTTTCCCTGTCGGCCGCGGTTTCCATCCGCAGCTCGCTCTCGGTTGGCTTATCGATTGGGGTGGGTGGGATTTGAGCGCAAGGGGGCGCGCAAAGCGCAGTTAGGCTATTTTCGGCGCTGCGCTAAGGTGTTCCCATGAGGACACACCGCTTCGTTCAAGGCTGACTAGGCTAGGTGAGTAGACTAGACTTACCAGGAACAAAACTGTTCACTGATTTATGACTGCAAGGCTATGTTAAAGGTACATACTTCTCATCGGTATGGTTCTCAAAAGGTTGAGCGGTTTCAAGAAGGAAAATGAAAAACCCGCTGGGAGAACAATGTCTCCCAGCGGGTGGCTTGTACTACTTCCTCGACAGATTATCGAGTAAGACCTCTGATCTGATCATCTGATCTGATCAAATGATGCGATCAAACGGTCTTACCCTCTCAACAGACTGAGCACGGCTTGCGGTGCCACGTTGGCTTGTGACAAAGCAGCAATACCAGCTTGTTGAAGAATTTGTGCACGTGTAAGGTTGGCGGCTTCAGCAGCCAGATCCGCATCGCGGATACGAGACTCGCTGGCGGCCAAGTTATTCAGCTGGGTTTGAGCCAGGCTGATGGCGAAGTTGAACTGGTTCTGTCCACGACCAACCACTGCTTGCGATTGCCCAAGTTGTGCAACCGCCGAGGCAAGAGCAGTAACCGCGCTTTGGGCATTGGTTTGAGAATCAATGCGTAATGTGGATCCGCCACTGAGCAAGGAGGAGGTAACAACGCCACCCTGGCTTGTGGTGATACCGGTATTGTTCGGATTATCGGATACCGATACCTTGAAGCTGGTGAGCGGGGTCAGGAAGCGGATTTTCTCGGCACCGCTGTTAGCCTCATCCCGTTCTTTTACCGCCACAATCTTTTTGAGATCTGCGCTGGAGCTCGCCTGAATCTGGGTATTGATATAGTTGAGCGCCTCGTCAATATTACGGCCAGATTGGAGTGAGCTGTCTGCGGCAAGTGTGATGGCAAGGGATTGTTCGTTACCCGCCGAGTCTTTTGCAGTGAGCGTAATGACCTGATCATCATTGCCATTGCGAATACTGGAGAAGGCAAGGACGCCGGAGGTTGCCGCACCACCGGAGTTGACCGTTGCCGAAGTCGTGTTTGAGGAGGTTGAGACCGAGGTGGTCGTCGTTGCACCGGCAATTGTGCTGAATCCGAACGTTCCACCACTTGTTGTGGAATTCACGCGAATGTAGGTTCCGTTGTTGGAACTAATGGTGAACTCGCCACCGGCGGCCGTGCTTGCTACAAGGCCCGCCTGTTGCAGTGTGCTATCAGCGGCGAACTTGTTGTTCAGGGTTGAGATCACCTCTGCAACCGTGGTGGTACTGCTGAAAGTGTGTGCCACGGTCACGTAAGCGCCTCCGCCGACCGAGATACCCAACGTGGCAGCACCTGCGCTAGTAGCAAAGCCGCTGGAGGTGATCGTAGTTGTGTCAAACGTGGCGGTGCCCGTACCTGATTGAGCCGTCCCCAATCCCAACCTGTTGCCAATGTCGTTCACGGCGGAAATTTCGAAATTCTCACCGCGTTTTGAGGTGAGGGTTACTTTGGATCCAACTGCGGCAGTTGATACGCTGATTCCCGCAGCGACCAGATCCGAATTGTTGGCTACAAGGCTGGAGAGGCTTGTGAGTGCACTGTCAATGGTGGTTGAGGTTGTGACCGACAGAGTAAGATCAGTCGGAGCATCCAGCGAACCGCCTTGAATGCGGACCACCACATCACGAGCAGCGCTAAAAGTGGTGCCGGTCGAAGCGGCATTGGCGCCACCCTCCACCACATAATCCAGAGACGTGCCCACATTGCTGGTGGCATTACCTAATAGAGCGTTGGCAAGCCGGTCCCCGGCGGCGATCTGGAATGCGTTGGTGGAAGACTCAAACGCCAGTGTCTGTGATCCATCTTCGTTGTCAATCACACGTGCACGGATACCAGCGTTCTTAAACGCCGTGGCTGCGTCGGTACCGGCGTTACCGGCCTCGGCAATCGCACTGTTAATTGAGGTCAATAGCTCATCCGGAGAATCGATGCCGTTCAAATTAACCGATACCCGAATGCGATTGTCATCTGAGAAGCCAGCTCCGCGAAAATAGAGGTCGGTCTTCCCCGCAACCACTTCCGAACTTGTGTTGGTTGAGTCCGCCAAGATCTCGTCGATGTCGGCGGCATTGGCTCCCGTCGCCTGCGTGCCCTTCAGTTTCAGACTACGGGCGTCCACCGTGGAATTGCTGAGGTCCAACGAGATCGAACCATTTGTAATCTTGTCATCAGCCGTCGTGCCTCGGCCTCCGCCGATAAATACCGCTAGATTGGTGGCAAACGTCCCACCTGTGTTCAGGCCGATGGCTTGCGCCTGCCGGTCGATTTCCGCAATCGTGGTCGAAAACTCGTCGTCCAACACGGTGCGATCGCCGGTAAAGGTCCCGGAGGCAGATTGGGCAGCCAACGTTCTTGCGCGGTCGAGCAATTGCGAAATGTTGTTCAAGCCGCCGTCAATCGTTTGTAGCGTTGATAGGCCGTCATTGGCGTTTCGAACGCCCTGTGACAGCACTGCACGGTCACTTCGAAACGTATTGGCGATGGACAGTCCCGCTGCGTCGTCTCCGGAAGACACAATGCGCAATCCCGATGTGACCCGGTTAATGGTCTTTTGCTGGAAATCGGATGATACGCGTAGATACTCTTGCGACTGTAAAGACGCAATGTTTGTATTGATCGAATAGGCCATATTTTCTCCTCTTGTTGCTACCCCCCGCGGCGGAATCCTTCCGCCGGTGGCGATGAGTTGTGCTTCGCCGTTGGGTCGCTAACAATTGGCTTATCGGAGAGAGTGGCAAAATCTTAGCGCGTGGTGGCAGAATATTGACGCCTAGTACGACTGGTTGGACCGCAAGTGAGTGAGAAGTCCAGCTATGGTTGTGACATTGATGCCCTTAGCTGCCTCCAGGTTCTGGTCGCCCGCTAGTTTTATTTCTTTTCGCAGGATCGTGACGTGTGCTGGAGCGGTTATCCCCAATTTCACCCGGCCAGCACTCAGGTCAATGATCTCAATCTCAATCCCGTCGCCGATAAGGATGGATTCGCCCTGTTTCCGCCGCAGAATTAGCATGTCCCACCAGTTAGACGTAGTGTGTGTTGATGGGAATACTGTGTTCCGGTCTGAATGACCTGCCGCGCCTGCCGACTGTGTAGATTGATCACAATTGGTGCCATCAAATTGGCGGATACCCGCCCGCCCGTCTCAATCGAGAGGATCGCCAATAAAGCTACTTCCCTGCCCTCTTCAGGCTGGCGATCGGCTGCCAACCCGAGCAGGGTGAGTTCTTCCGGTGGAATCTGAGGAGCGTAATCAGGAACAATCTGGCGCGGTCGAAGTGTGAGAAATAGTAGATGCGGGGATTGCAGGCTCTGCAAATAAATTAGTGGCCGGTTCTCCGGACACTCGGTAACGACGAAGCGGCGTTCGTTCTCGAAGGCCGGCAGGCCTTCAGCGAATTCGACAACGTCTTGTTCGACATACTCTAACAAGCCTATTTGGGTAGTGCTAAATATTGGCACTGGCGGCCCCCGGCTCCCGACGGCGTGTTAACGTCTCGCCAATGCTGAGTAAACCCGGTTGATGAGCAGATGTACCAGCACCAAGATGCCGAGTGAGACAACGTAGATAACGCCACCTTCTGCTTCGTGAAATAAACCAGCCGCCCACTCTTTGTTGATCTCTCCAAGTATTGCGGTCATCGTAACCCGAAAAGAATTTGCAACCACCGCTATAGGTATGGTGGCGGCCAACAGCGCAGCTCTCATCCATTTTTTGGAGTCGAAAAAATAAGAGTACACCAGGGAAAAGAATGAGAGGGATAGCAGAGAACGAATTCCGCTACACGCCTCGACCACCGAAAGGGTCTGGCTCGGCAGGTGCAGCAAATTCCCTTCCCTAAATACGGGAATACCAAGTTGCCATAGCGTCTGTTCGGCAACATTGCTAGCGACAAGTTGAAGAGGGAATGTGATCTGATTGTAAATTATCGCTGGGATTCGAATCATGAACAGTAACACAAAGATCGGGA
>Ga0315912_10003032_pt1 | contig 17151 bp, 17 predicted proteins | sample VfabasoilMG_FD_204469 | JGI IMG/M metagenome (GOLD analysis project Ga0315912, IMG submission 204469) | Garden soil microbial communities collected in Santa Monica, California, United States - V. faba soil | ecosystem: Environmental > Terrestrial > Soil > Garden | place: USA: California... | reverse complement strand
CGACGCCAAAACGCTATGTCGTTGTGCCGCGACCTCCGTGTGCGCAGACCAGCCCCATGCGTTTTGGCCTGAGCACAAAGCCGGTCGACGGTTGGGGTAGAGCCTCGATGAAAGCCCTCGACGAGATTGATGCCGTTCATCGCTCACTTCGATGGGTCTTGTCGAGCTCGGCGAGGACCTTGCGGGCCCATACACGGTCGAGCTCCTTAATGTCTTCGGGCAGGTCCTCGTAGGGGACCCAATACTTTTGCCAGCGGGCCCGTCGCTCCGGATTCACCTCACTCGCAACATCCTTGGACCAGGCCATCCATTGCTCGTGCTCGAGCCTTGCGATGCGCTCGAGCAACGGCTCGCTGGATGTAGCGCACCCCGCGAATAGCACCGCCGCCATTGAGACCAACCGACACACCTTGAGGCATTTCATCGTCGGAGTATGACCCGAGTTCCAAAGGGATATCGACTTGGAACGTATCGGCAACGTGGTGCGCCCGAGGTGATCCCGCGACAAGCGGGTCTTCAGCTGCGTTTAGTCTGGCTCCCTTGGACGCGGGGGGCCATGATGGAGCAGTTGAAGAGGGCCATCATCGTCGCCGGTCCCAACGGGTCCGGGAAGACCACCTTGGCGGGTCAGTCCCTGGCCCTGCTGGCGCCCGGAGGTGTTTTCCTCAACGCGGACGAAATCCAGCGGGAAGATCCGGCCTTCGGATCGAACGTTGCGGCGGGACGCGAGATGCTCAGGCGACTCGCCGCCTTGGAAGTCGGCCCACAAAGCTTCGCCCTGGAGACCACTTTGGCTTCGTCCATGTACGCGCGGAGGATTTCTCGATGGAAAGCCTCCGGCTTCGTCGTCTCCCTGCACTTCATCGAGCTTGGCTCGGCCGACTACGCCGTCGAACGTGTCCGGCGCCGCGTTCAAGCCGGGGGTCATGCGATCCCTGAGCCCGACATCCGTCGCCGTTTCGCTCGTGGGCTGCGGTTGTTCCACCTTGCATACAAACCATTGGTCGATGACTGGTATCATTGGTTCAGTGACGATCAAGGGCTCCGCTTTGTCGAGAGAGGACCGTGACACCGAGTTCGAGTACCTCCTTGAGGCAGCGCGACGCGCTACCTGGGACGCCTTGCACGGACCTCCGCATATGAGAGACGGTAGGTTTCGACCAAGCACCGTCACTACTCGTGTGGACGCTTCCAAGAAGAGTGGCGGAAATGAGTAGCCACGTACCCTGATCGCGACGAGCTGATCGAAGAGCGATGATGCATCGCCGTCGGCACAACTCTTAATTCTGCGACCAGAGAAATCCCGATTTGGGGCGATCTCGAGCGAGCGTCAGCCGGCCGGACGGCCGGATCCTCGAACCCCATCCCGTTTCGTAGGACCCGACTTCTGCGCTCGTGAATTCGGTTACAGCTCATTTATCGATCCAGCGTCACTCGATAGCTCGGAAATGCGCAGTTTATCGACCAAGTCGCTCGGTCGATCGCGCGTCGGATTCGGAGTTATCGACCGAATACTCACGCAAGATATACCGAGTACGTTCAACTATCGAGCAAGCGCAGACTCACGAGTTCGCTCGATAGCATGGGGCTTCGAGCGGTCGCGAGCGAGCTGTGGTCTCGTCCGTCCGTGGATCGGATTGTGTCTGCCGTCGCCGTTGCTGCGTTCCTCGGTGCCGGTCGGCGAGGTGAAGGCGTGGGTGAAGACGAACCGTACCGCCGTCGAGAAGGTGGCGCTTGCCGTCGAACGACGTGGTCGTGCCGTACGGTCGAGATCTATGTCGAATCGCCTTGTTCATCATGACGGCGACAAGGATTCGACTACCGCTGTGCGGGTGCTGACGGCTGAGCCGACTGCCTACGACGCATCATGTCATCAGCGCCGTAAAGCGGGACGATATGGCCGGCGACTCGGTCCGTCCAGCCGACACTGCTGGCCGTCGCGGGATCGACTCGAAGGTTGGGACCTTGGCGGTTGGTCATGACCGAGGTCTCGAGAATGTTCTCGCCGGTCACGGACTCGATGAAGGCCGCGACCTCACGAGCGACGTCGTCGGGCGTCCGGCCTCCGGGACCCAAGGGGCGGTAGAGGTCCCTGGCGCCGAACAGGTGGAGGATCTCGTGCGCGATCGTTTTTGGGCTTGCGTCGACCGGGCACACACAGAACTCGAGCTCGCGGGGCCGGAAGCGTGTTGCGTGCCAGGCCGACGGCACGCACTGCCGCTCACTCGTGATCACGACCACGAACGCGTTGCCCTCGGGTAGGAGCGGCGCGAGACTGCGTTCGAGCCATGCGATGGCGGCTGGCGCGTAGGCGTCAATGTTCGCGTCGTGGAGCTTCGGCGTATTCAGCACGATCGGCTCCGACGGCGTACGACGGAACCGGAGTTCGACGCCATGTCGTTGCGCTTCGGCGACAAGGAATGCGAGCGCCGCTGAGACCTTGTCGTCGGCCTTGGGAACGCGCGCTCCGTCTGGATGCGCGTAGACGACCGAGACGTCGACGTCACCGACGAGCCGGTCGGCATGCCCGACCGCACGGGCCCGACTCACGAACCCCCCGACCCAACGGCGCCTCTCGAGAGCGATCAGTAACGACGCCCATACGGCCACCGAGCCCGCGCACGCAAACACGGCCGCCCACCACGGCAGACACCTGATTGCGAGTCCGCTCGACACGAGGACCAGCGCAATGCTGGCGCGACTCTTCCGCGCTCGCGAGACCCGTTCCTCGGTTGTGAACAACCAGGAAAGCAGCGCGGCGTCCCTCGGCCCCGGTGCGCAGTAGCGTGCCCACAAAGCCGGAAATGTAGAGCGAACCGCGTCCTCGTCGTCGAGGTCGATGTTCTCGTTCGTCGGATCGAGCCCCCCGAACGTCGCGGGCGCCGTGCCCTCACCACCGGCCAATTCGGCGAACTCCGGAAACGAAGCGACGTTGTAGCGCGCCAACGCGTCCGGTTCCGCGAGGATGCCCATGTATGCATCGCGCCCGCGGGAGATCAGCCACGCGCGCACGCCGAAGAACGTTCGTATGTCCATCCCGCCGAACGCGATCTCGCTCGCATCCCAGAACCTCGAGTCGCACGCGTAGCGCATCAAGCCGACGAAACATGCCCGAAAGCCGGCCCTTCGCTCTTCGTCGAGCCCATCGAGCGCCGCACGCAGAGTCGCAAGTTGCCGCTCACGTACGTCGTCCCGCGAGGCCTCGACGATACACCAGAAGTCTCGTACATCCATTCCTTGTCCACAGAACTAGCACCTGTCCGTGGGATGTCACCCCATCGGTGGGGATTGCCATGGGGGACATAGAACAAACAGATGGCTGACAGCATCGCAACTTGCGCGGGTCGAACGAAGATGTGCGTACGAGCATCGCCCACTATATCGACGAACTCGACGAAGAGCGTCTGCCACAAGCCGTGACGGCGACCGATAACATCGTCCGGGATGGTGCGTATGGTCGTTGGATCTCGTCACCGTGGTCTCCGGAGAGCGATTGGAGCGTCAACTGACGCATCGTGTGTGCGAAGGTTTGGCTGAAAGTGCTGCACGATTTCATCGCGATCGCGGCCCTTCCCCCACGCCGGTAGCCGATGAACCGATCGAGGAACACCCGTGCGAGGCTCGAGGGAGGCCAGTTGGGCGTGCCGATGCGCAGCAACCCGATCGTCACGCTAGTGTCCATGACTTCTTAGGTCATGGACACTAAAAGGTGACGGAAGCGGTGGTCAGGTCATCGCCAGAGTTCTGAGCGTCGAGCCGACTTGCCTAATCGATCGCAATCGATACCGCGATGGGAGTATCGTCGGACGATGATAGCCCGACCACACTTGTTCGGATCGCTCCTTCTCTGTGCTCCCCTCGGCTGCGGGATGATCAGCACCACTGCCTCTGGCAAGGAATACCCATCGCGCGAAACGGGGTGCGCGATTCGATGGGAGAACCTAACCAGAGAAGAGGTTGAAGCTCGATACCACGCGGTCGGAACCGTGACGACTGCCACCGGAGGTTCGCGGGCCTCCGACCTGAGCGATCGCACGAAAGCCAAGATCGAGAAGGAGGCGTGCAGCCTCGGTGGAGAGGCACTGGTGCTCATCATGGGAACCGAGGAAGGTCTTGGAGGAGGTGCCTCAGGATACTGGGTGTTGGTCCCAAAAACCGAAGATCCGCCCGCGGCCGGGGCTCTCGCGACTACCCCTATCGATTGAGCGCGTTGGGTCGGTGGCCTACGACCACGAATAGATGCGGCGTCGGGGCAAAATGCGTTCGCGGATAGCGCGACGGGATCGGTCGGCGCTGGGACGGTGCACATATCAAAGCCATCGCGTTCCCGGCCGAACGTGAATCGCTGGCTGAACGTCCTTTCGTGCTCGAGGCCAGCGACCCCTCGAGCTCCTCGAGCCCGGGAGGTCGTCGCTCGACCTCCGACCTCATCCGAGGAATCGCAATTCCCGGGATGAGGAGCATCACAATCGAGTCGGAGGTGAACCGTTACATACTGCTCGGCGTGATGAGACCGAGGCGAGCGCCCTGAAGGTCTCGCACGATCGTGAAACGACCGACATTCGGCACATTCGTTGGGTCGGTTTCGATCTTGGCACCCATCGTCTTCACCTGGCGCATCGTGGTGTCCACGTCGCCCACGTGAACGTAGGGAAGCCAGTGCACTGGCAGCTCGGGGGTTGGAGACTGCATGATCCCGCACCGCATGGTTTCACCGGTCGAGAGCACGAAATACGACCCATTCGGCATGGCCATCACTTTGTGCGTGAAACCGAAGGCTCGTTCGTAAAACGCAACCGCTTGGGGTGCGTCCTTGCACCAAAGCTCGTTCCAATTGAAGGTACCGGGGCCTTCGGGTCGGGGGCCGTCGCCCTCGCTCGATCGAAAGAGCCGGAATGCACCACCTTGCGGGTCTGCGACGGATTGGATGCGTCCGACACCGGGCACATCGAATGCGGGTGCCAGCGTCTTGCCGCCGGCTTCGACGACTTTGCGTGCACTCGCGTCGACGTCTTCGACCGAGAGATACGAACGCCAATGGGAGGTCTCGGAACCTGCCGGGAGGGTCACGAACCCGCCGAGCATGGTTTCGCCGGCCTTGATGACCGGGTAGGTGTCGCCGGGCATCGGAAGGTCCTGGACCTGCCAGGGCAACACTTCGGTGTAGAAGCGTCGGGCGGCAGACGGTTCACGGCTGGTGTGCTCGAACCAAGAAAAACGGCCTTTGTCGATGGTCATGATGGATCTCCTTGTCGCTCTGAGCGGCCGAAGGTGGCCGCCCTCATGGGTCGATCGGGAGACGGGCCACTCGACAGCACCCAAAAAAAAATCTACCCGTCGACCGGTGCCGCACCGAGGGCGCCGTTTCCGCGGTCGATCCGGCCGCAAAAATCGACCTTCGACCGAGCCGAAGGTGTCGATTGGGCCGTGACCCGATCGACCCTTATCCCAGGGAAGACCCCGGAGGTTCCGATGCAGTTCCTGTTGCTCATCTACGAAGCCGAATCGATCGCCCAAGCGCGCACCGACGCCGACAAGCAAAAACTCATGGCCGACTACATGGCGTTCACCCAGTCGATCAGGACGACGGGCCATCTTCGCGCGGGCGATGCCCTGCAACCCATCGACACCGCGACGACCGTGCGCGTTCGCGATGGCAAAACGCTGATGACGGATGGCCCGTTCGCCGAAACTCGGGAACAGCTGGGCGGCTACTACCTCATCGAAGCGGCCGATCTGGACGAGGCCACGGCGATCGCCGCCCGCATTCCGAGCGCGGTCATGGGTAGCATCGAAGTTCGGCCGATCTGGGCGTACGAGCACTGAGCGGCCGAACCGGCCCCCATCACGACGATCTCGTCGTTCGACGATCCCATCGCTTGCGCTTCGGCACGAGCGGTGGCGTAGCCTCATGGAGTGACGGATCCACACGCGACGTTGCGAGCGCTGGTCCGCGAGCACTACGGGTGGGTGTTGGCGCGTCTCATGCGAGGGTTTCGCGACCTCGAGCTGGCCGAAGAGGCGCTCCAACGCGCCCTTGAAGCCGCCCTCGTGCAATGGCGTGACGGCGTACCGAATGAACCTCGCGCTTGGCTCGTGCGGACTGCACGTCACAAGGCGATCGATGAACTTCGGCGTCGTTCGACGTGGGAACGCAAGCGTGACGAAGCCACGTGGCTCGAAACGCTCGAGCGCGAAGCTGGCCGCTCCTCCGGAGCACTCGACGCCTCCGAAGACACGCCCATCCGCGACGACATGCTTCGGCTCTTGTTTACCTGCTGTCATCCCGCGTTGGCAGACGACGGTCGCGTTGCCCTCACCTTGCAGGTCGTGGGTGGTTTGCAAGCCGACGAAATCGCCCGAGCGTTCCTCGTTCCCACGGCCACGATGGCGCAGCGGCTCGTCCGCGCCAAACGTAAGATCAAAGCCGCAGGTGTGCCGTATCGCGTCCCCGGGCCCGAGGAGTTGGGACCTCGCATTGCGGGTGTGCGTTCTGTCGTCTATCTCGTGTTCAACGAAGGCTATGCAGCCACGCGCGGCGACGCTTGGATCCGCAAGGATCTGTGCCGGCATGCGATCCGGATCGGAGAGTCCCTGCTCGAGTTGTTTCCCGACGATACCGAGACGATGGCCCTGCTCGCACTCATGTTGCTTCACGAGGCCCGGCAAGCCGCCCGCGAAGATGAAGCTGGAGATCTCGTCCTCCTCGCCGATCAGGACCGATCGTTGTGGAATCCGTTGCAGATCGAACGCGGGGTCCGGTTGGTCGGCGAATCGCTGCGGACGAGTCCGGCGGGACCCTATGCATTGCAGGCCGCAATCGCTGCCGTTCACGCGACGGCTACCCATGAAGCCGCCACCGATTGGCGCCAGATCGTTGGCCTTTACGATCGTCTGCTCGCGATCGCCCCCACTCCCGTCATCGCGCTCAATCGTGCCGTTGCGATCGCCTTCGTCGAGGGTCCAGACGCCGCTTTGAAGATCATGGATGACCTTCGTGACGCGCTCGATCACTATTTTCTGTTTCATTCCGCACGAGCGGATCTGCTTCGCCGTTGCGGTCGCTTCGCGGAGTCCACGAGCGCGTACACCCGCTCGCTCGCCCTATGTCTCAATCAACCAGAACGTCGATTCATCGAGCGTCGGTTGAACGAGCTCGCCGAAGTCACCGGCCCAGCTCCGGTTCGGTGAACACCGACCCACGCGGCGTTCCTCGGTAACACGTTCGTGGTCGCCCAACACGCGCCGCCCGACGCCGAATCGAACTTTGCGGCGGCGGTATTTGCATCGATCGTGGATCGGGTCGCTATTCGTTCATCAACCCTTTGAGCGTCTTGATGACCTCATCCGCTTTCCCCACCACCAAACTGCAATGGCCGTCCTCTGGGCTCATTCGCAAGTCCGCGCCTTGCAATAGGGCCGCCGCCTGCTCTGCCATTCTCAACGGACTATTCACATCGAGCGCGCCATGCCAAAGGACCAACTTCCCCGGGTTTGGGCTCACGTCCTCGAGCTTGAAGCCCCACGCACTCCCAAACAAACGGGCTTCCCACGCGGCCCCCCATGCCGATTCCCTCACGGCCTCCCGCGTGCTCGCCACCAATGCCGTGCGGAACCCTCCTTCATCCCGATCCCAGACGCGCTTGTCCACGTCCGGCCGCCCCGCGAAGCCCTTGTTCAGTGCGGCCTCGAACGCGTCCGGATGCGCTTGGTCTCGCGCCACCTTGCCCAATGCCCGATCCAAGCCGGCTGCAACGAGTCGGGTCGCCCACGGAGCCATCCACAACAGCATTTTGGCCTCGACGAGCATACCGGCGAGTCCGAGCGCGCGAGGGTAGAGCCCTGCGACCACCCCAGCGACTTTCAGTCGTGAGGGCGGGAACTCGTGCGCGCAGGCGAGAACGTACGGACCGCCGCCAGAGACACCCAAGACTCCAAATTGCGGGATGTCGAGTGCGTCCGCAAGGGCGAGCACGTCCGCGGGCCAGCCGAGCAGACGGCGTGAGGGTTGAAACGTCGATGAGCCCATGCCAGGGCGGTCGGGGGCGATGAGTCGAATGTCGTGCGCGAGCGCGAACGGATGGAAGATCGAAGCCTCGTGACGCGAGGCCGGGAAGCCGTGGAAGTAGAAGAGCGTGGTCGTGGATTGTGGAGATCCGTAGACGGCGTACGAGAGGATCCGGCCGTCGGGGAGGGAAAGCGCTTGCGGGTCCGGGGTGTATGGGCCGACGGTGGACATGATGGACGAGGGGCTGGGGTCCACTTTCGAATCTCTCAGACTTTGGCGGCCATGTCTCGTCGGATGGCAAACCTGGGCCGTACGACGCGAGCGCTCGTTCGGTCTACGGTGTCGAGCGACTTCGTGACTTGGCCCACGCGGAGCACAGGCCCAGTGCTTTGTTCCAGTCCTAGGCGTCGCCGATCGACGGCTGCCGCACTAGCTTGAAGGCGCGTGAGATCGCGAGCGCTCATCTTCGTGGCGACGTTGGGCTCCATCGGCGGTGTCGCGACGACGGCGTGGGCCGGCGGCAAACTCAGTGCCGTGCGCGATGAAGTTCGCGGGCACGACGCGGGCTCTTCGAGCGATCGTTCGAGGACGACCTACGGCTCGTCGCCGAGCGAGGATGACAGTGGCAACGGCGTGGGCGCAGCGGTCCTCGGCGGACTCATCAGTGGTCTATTCCAGGCCGAATCGACACAAGACGACGCCAAACCGAACGGCGAAGCCATCCACGACGAGATTCGTTACCCCCTCTATCCCTACCAAAGCAAGCTTCCGGGCTACGTGCTGCGTGGACGATCGGGCGCGTCTCGATCGCTCGCACGAATGTACGCGGTCCGATTGGCGCTCGAAGGCGCCTATATGGGGGACCACGTCTGGCGTTCGACCGTCGACCTCGATCTCTCGATTTGGCGCATCGCTCTGCTGAGCGACATGGGATTTTATCTGGAGCAGCCGCTACGCGATGCACTGTATCTGGGCGGAACCTATGGCGCCTTTGCCCTCTTCGCACGCCCCCACTTCGTTTGGCGTTTCGGCATCGGTGCGGCCTATATGCTCGATGGCCGGACACCCGGCCAAGGCCATCGCGAGTATGCCGCGGGCCTCGGCGGCACGACGCGAATGGATATCTACCCGGTTTGGCCCTTGGTGCTCTCGGGGCGGTTCGACTATGGGAAGATCTATCGCGCGCACGCCATGACGGGCCGCGGCACCCTGGGCGTCGTCCTCCGCGGTTTCGAGCTCTATGGCGGTTACGAGATTCGCACCGTGGGGAAGGTCGTGATGCAGGGCCCAGTGGCGGGGTTGCGCGTGTGGTTCTGACCCTCGTTCATTCCCTCCCGAGGCTTCGACGGAGGGCACGGAGGAGCTGATCGGCGGTGAAGGGTTTGGCGAGAAAGTGAACGCCGTCGTCGAGCACACCATGGTGGACGATCGAGTTCGCGGTGTATCCCGACAAGTACAGAACGGCGCCGGTTTTGCCCAGAGCGAGCAATTGTTCGGCGAGGGCTCGGCCACCGAGTTTGGGCATGACGACGTCGGTCACGACGACATCGACCGCCGGGCGGTTGGCCATGAGGAGGAGCGCCTCCTCACCGTTCGCGGCGGCGACGACTTGATATCCGGCGCGATCGAGCACCCGCATCGTGAGTTGGCGAAGGATGGGATCGTCTTCGACGAGCAGGACGATTTCGCTGGCGGAATCGTGGGCATCCGAACGCGTGGGTGAAATGCGGGTATCGACGCTTTGCAGGTCGAGTGGCAGGTAGACCCGCACGGTGGTGCCTCGATGGGGCTCGGAATACAGCACGATGTGACCGCCGGCTTGGCGGACGATGCCGTAACAAACCGAGAGGCCGAGCCCGGTGCCTTCGCCATGGGGTTTGGTGGTGAAGAATGGTTCGAAGGCTTGGTCCATGACGTCGGCCGACATGCCAGGACCATCGTCGGTGACGCTGATGAGCGCATACTGACCGGGAGCGACTTCCAAGTGGGCCGCCGAATACGTCTGGTCGAGCTGGACGTGTTCGAGTTCGACGGTGATGTGGCCATGTCCTCGAAGCGCATCGCGAGCATTCACGACGAGATTCAACAGCACTTGGGTGAGCTGTGAAGCGTCGGCGAGCACATGCAAGCTCGCATCGGGGATATCGAGCGACAACGTGATCCCTTCACCGATCAAGCGACGCAACATGCGGTCGGTCTCACGCATCAGACCGCCGAGTTCGACCCGCTTGGGTTGCGCGATCTGTTGACGTGAAAACGCGAGCAGCTGAGCGGTCAGATCGGCCCCCCGCTTGGCGGCCTGCTCGATGAGTTGGAGATCGTCTTTGAAGTTCGGGCTGTCCGCGCCGATATCCTGCAAGAACGACGCAGCGCCCAAGATCACACCCAGGATGTTGTTGAAGTCGTGGGCGATGCCGCCCGAGAGCCTGCCCACGGCCTGCATCTTTTGGGCTTGACCGAGTTGGGCTTCGAGCCGTCGTTCCGTGGTGACGTCGGACCAGGCCACGCGTAGCCGAGGCGAAGGCGTCTCGGTTCGAGAGATGGTCGCCACGACCCGCAAAGTCTTGCCATGGGCGCCGCGCATCCATAGCTCCGGGACAGTGTTGGCCTCCCCCGTTGCCGCAGCGCGCAAGGCTTCTTCGGCAAAGGTTCGGTGCCCGTCGCCGAACAACGTGACCACCGATTGCCCGATGAGCTCATCGGCCGGGATGCCCACCGCTTGCTCGAGGGTGTCGTTGCACTTGAGGATGCAGAGGGTCGACGCATCGATCGAGCACAGCAAGCCCGCCGATCGGTGGTACGCGTCGCGTTCGTCGGTGAGCAGGACTTCTGCGGCCTCGCGTTTGGTTCGCTCGGCGCTCAACTCTTCGGCGAGCATCCGCAACCCCACGACGAGGGCATCGCTCGTCTCGTCGTCTCCCGTGGGTTCGACCGTCGCATCGAGATCACCCGCCGCGATCCGGGTAAGGAGATCGAGCACACGCTCGAGGCCTGGCTTGGCGATCATTGTTGGATGCCGCGCAAACCATCCTGGTCGAGCAACCATGCCTCCGCCGACTCGACCTCCGTGAACATCCTCGTCGGATAGATCGGGCGAGTCACTTGCTGGAAGAAGTTTCCAAGCAATGCGGAGACCGGCCCACCCACGAGGATCGCGAGCCGCGAGGTCAATCGAGCCACTTCTGGCCCGGCACCCATCCGTCGCGCTTCCAAGGTCACCGAGGCGACACCTCGAGCATCCACCAGGACAGGGACCTTACTCCCACCGCAGGCCTTCTCGTGAGCGTCGCGGATCCTTCGAGCCTCGTCGACCGCAACCCGAATGCCACGCGGATGGACCACGCGAAGGATCCCATGAGCATCGAGGAACACCTCGGCCTGGAGCTGCGTCATCGCGGCACGCTAGCATGAGGCCCGGCCAACGTGATGCCGGCCGTTCGGCCGGTCATCCGTTCCCGCGTTGGGTTTGAACGAGACGGGTGTCGCGCTCTGTACACCGTTCTCTCCCCTCCACAGAGGAGGCAAACGTGGTGACGTTCACACTCCGTACGTTCATGCCTGCAAAGCCTGCAACGGGAGATGAGGTTGCAAGCTTTGCATAGGCACAAGGATCATTCTCCCACGCTCGCAAACTGAACGCATGAGGCGGTCGACCGTCACGACGAATCCATGGGCTCCAAGTTGTTCACGATTCCGTTGAGTCACTATTGCGAGCGCATGGTGGGCCTTGGATCGTGAACATCCTGCGGGTCGCCATGCGCTTGCGCATTATGAACAGCGGCCTCCCGTGCGCGCACGATTCCAGCGGCCGTTCGCATCGTTCCACGCCACCCCATTGCGACTCGAGGCCCTAGGCCCGATGCGACGCCCGAAACGGCTGGGATCGGCTCGCCATGTTTTTCTTTGACAACGCCAGTCGCTCGAGTCACGGTGGATTCGATCATGCTCTCGCTTCACACCTATTCGGCCCCCGTCCCGATGGTTGTGAGTTCGCTCGTCCCGTTTGCGGTCGAGATGATTGCCTGGAAGACGTAGCCGGCGGGGGATTTCGAGAGGTTGCTGAACCGAACGCCCTTGCCGGATCCCCGGCAAGGGCGTTCGGCGTTCGAGGAGTGCATTCAATGGCCTATGCGATCGAAGTCGAGGAATTGACGAGGACATTCTGGGTTCAGCAACGGCAGCCCGGATGGCAGGGCGCTCTGCGAGCCTTGGTGTGGGCGCCAAAACGCCAGGTCACCGCCGTCGATCACATTTCATTCACGATCGAGCGGGGAGAACGGGTGGCGTTCGTCGGGCCGAACGGCGCGGGCAAGTCGACGACGATCAAAATGCTATCGGGAATTCTCTATCCGAGTTCAGGACGCGCCGCGGTGGCTGGACTCGTGCCATGGATCGATCGGCGAACGTTGGCCTATCGAATCGGTACGGTGTTTGGGCAACGCTCGCAGCTTTGGTATCACTTGCCGCCGTCCGATACGTTCGAGTTGCTCGCGCGTGTCTACGACCAAGACTATGCCACGTTTGCCCGTCGACGGGATGCGCTGGTGGACGCATTCGGCATTGGTGATCATCTGGATCGGCCGGTGCGCCAGCTCTCCCTCGGCGAGCGGATGCGGTGCGAGATCGTGGCGAGCTTGCTCCACGACCCCGAGATCGTGTTCTTCGACGAACCGACGATCGGCCTCGACGTTTCGGCCAAATCCACGATCCGCGAACTCGTGCGGGACCGATCGATCGAAACCGGGCAAACGGTACTGCTCACCTCTCATGATACCGGAGACATGGAACAGGTGTGCGATCGAGTCATCGTGATCCACGGTGGACGCGTGCTGCTCGATGCGAGCCTCGATACGTTGCGGTCTACCTTCATTCGTCGCAAACGGGTCACGTTGCTCACCGCAGAACCGAACGTGGAGTTGGAATTGCCGGGGGTCACGGTCGTAGGGCGAAAGCCCCACCGCACGGCGTTCGAGATCGACGTCGATCTCACACCGATCGAAGCCGTCGTCGCGGCGGCCATCCGGACGACGACGTTGCGTGACCTCACGGTCGAGGATCCTCCGATGGAGGAAATCGTCGAGGCGATCTACCGCTTGGCGGAGGCGTCATGAAAGTGGACTCGTATCTCGCATTCGCGACCATCTCGGCGCGTCAGCGATGGCTCGATCGGGGAGTGATCGTTGGGCGTATCGGATTTTACGCGGTGATCCTGTTCGTCTTCTCACGGTTTTGGAGCGTCGTGCTCGAACGCAAGATGATCGACGGAGCCGGGTTCGAACATTTCGTTGCGTACATTGCCGTGACGGAATGGATCGTTTTGTCGCTGCCCACGATCCACCTCGATGTCGAGGAAGATTTGCGCTCCGGGGATCTGGTCTATCGATTGATCCGTCCCACGTCCTATCCGGCCACGAAACTCGCCGAAGCCTTGGGCGACATGCTCGTCCGAATGCTGACGTTGGGACCCGCAGGGTTCATCTTGGTGTTCGTGATGACGGGGCACATCCCGTTCGGACTGGGCCAGATCCTCCTGCTCGTCCCCGTGGGGGTGCTCGCCGGGGCATTGAGCCTCGTGTTCCAGTTCGGCATCGGGCTCGCTTCGTTTTGGCTGCACGACTGCCAACCACTCTATTGGGTGTGGCAAAAAGCGGGCTTCGTGCTCGGAGGTTTGCTGGTCCCGCTCGAGCTCTATCCGTCATGGTTGCGAACGATCGCGATCGCATCTCCGTTTGCCGCGATCCTGCACGGTCCAGGCCGGATCGCCCTTGGGGGCGACGTAGGGAGTGCGTGTGTCGTATTGGCGAAACTGATGGTCTGGCTCACGATCGGGATCATCCTCGTCGCCTGGTTGTATCGCCGTGCGGTGAAGCAAGTCGTGATCGGAGGAGGATGAATCATGCGCTTTTTCCTGTTGCTCATCGCCACGAATCTCAAAGCGAGCTTGGCTTTGCGGGCATCGTTTTGGCTGCAGGCAACGTTCATGGCGATCAACAACCTCTTGTTCTTCGTTACCTGGTGGATCCTCTTCGATCGCTTCGAGGAGGTCCGCGGATACCGCGTGGAAGACATGGCCGCACTCTATGGCATTACCGCGGCGGGCTTCGGCGTAGCCGCGGTCCTTGCCGGATCGCTGCGGGACCTCAGCCGAAAGATCGTATCCGGTGATCTCGATCCCATTCTCACTCAGCCGCGGAGTGTGTTGATTCAAGCGATCAGCGCTCGAACCCAACCGTCGGGTTGGGGCGACGTCGTCAGCGGCATTGTGCTGCTGGTGATTTCGGGCTACCTCGGCCCAAACACGTGGGCCGCAGCCGTGCTGGCGATCGCACTCGCCGGAATCGTGTTCGTCTCCGCGGGCGTGATGCTCCACAGCGTGGCGTTCTTCGGCGAGCGCGCGGGGAGTTTGGCCCCCCAGGTCTACGAGTTTCTCGTCACCTTTTCGGTCTATCCTCCGACACTGTTCGAGGGGCCGCTCAAGGTGTTGCTGTTTACCGTGCTTCCGGCTGGACTCATCAGCTACGTACCCGTCGAACTCGTCCGCAACTTCGGTCTCTGTTCGCTCGTCATCGCCGTAGCCGGCGCGGCGATTCATCTCACCGCATCCGTGGCCCTCTTTCATTTGGGGTTGCGGTTTTATGCGTCCGGCAACCGATTTGGCCGGCGCGAATGAGCGCGGCCCTCTGGCCAGGAGATCATGGTGGTCATCCGTAGGTGGCCGGATCGACGTCATTTCGGTTCCGCGAGCGCAGCACTTGCATAAGACGCCGATTTGGTGATCGCGAACACTGAGAGGCAGGAAGGATTCGGTTGCGCCACACGACTCGATCACCGAGTCGCGTGGCACGTCAACTGTGAATCGTGAATCGATATGAGTCTCTACAACGACAGACGCCACGCGGGGCGGGTGCTTTCCTCCGCCCTCATGAAGTACTCCGAGCGAAGCGATGTGGTCGTGCTCGCGCTGCCCCGCGGCGGGGTACCGGTTGCCTACGAGGTCGCTCAACGACTGCAGGCACCTCTCGACGTCTTCCTCGTGCGCAAACTCGGCGTCCCCGGATATGAGGAACTCGCGATGGGTGCGCTCGCGTCCGGTGGCCACTACGTGCTCAACGAGAGCGTCTTGAGGACGCTCGACATCGGGAGCGAAGAGATCGCTCGGGTCGCGGCAGCGGAGAACCGGGAGCTCGCTCGGCGAGAGCGTACCTATCGAGGGACACGCAATCCCCTGCGGCTCCTCGGCAAGACGGTCATCCTCATCGATGACGGTCTCGCCACGGGGTCGACCATGCGCGTCGCCATCGAGGCCCTGCGTCGCCAGAAGCCTGCGCAAATCGTGGCTGCCGTGCCCGTCGCTGCTCCCGAGACCTGTGCCGAGCTGGCAGATGAAGCCGATGAAATGATCTGCGCGGCAACGCCCCAACCGTTCCATGCGGTGGGGCTTTGGTACGAAGACTTCGATCAGACGACGGACGAAGTGGTTTGCGAATTGCTCGAGACCGCACGAGCCGCTCCCCATCGCACGCGGCAGACGGAGAACGGCGCTCCATCACTTCAGTGAAGCGGACGGGTCGATCGAGCGGTCACCAAATCATCTTTGGTGATCGTTCCCTCCCGGCCGGTGGCGCGACCGGTTTCGAGGAGTGACTTGAACCGGATCATGTCGTCGTCGAGCTGCTGCTTGGGATTCTTCCCGAGCGCCGTGACGATCGCATGTCCGATCGCGCCACCCGGTGGATTGTATGAGATCCGCACACCGATTCGCGTGCCCTCGCGATCGGGTTCGAATCGAATCCTACCGGCATTTTGGAGGATCGACCCTCGCACGCTTTCCCAGGCGATGACTTCGTTGGGGACGCACTCCGTCAGCTCGGCATCCCACGAAACCGGTACACCTCCGGGACCCGTGACCGACCAACGCCAGCGGTGCCCTTGCTCGTCCTGCGGGCTGACCGAGCGCACGTGAGTCATGAATCTCGGGAAGTTCTCGAACTCGCTGAAATAGCCGAACACCTCTTCGACCGGCGCATGCACGTAGATGTGCTTCTGGAGGTCGATCGCTCGAGCCCCGGCACCGATCCCCACGAGTCGCGTCACCGGAACATTCGTCACACTGCGCAGGAGTACGGCCGAACCGACCCCCAAGCCCAAGAGGCTCCGTCGCGCGGCGGCCCACGTGAGGAGCCCAGCTCCCGCGGAGCCCAGCAAGGTCCGGGTCGCTGGCGACCAATGGTCCTGCGCCAAGAATGACCTCTGCCCGTGCCGGTCCTCACCACCCTGCAGACCAGGAACGTTTCCCGCGGATTCGTGAGCTTCGAGGTTGTAGTCGATCTCGCAAACCCCTCGGACTTTGGCGACACCACGAAGCAGCCGGTTCACCTCGGCTTTGAGGATCGGCCCCTTGAGCACTACGCGACCGTCTCGACATTTCACCTCGATGGCGCGTGGGTGCGAACAGACGCGACCGAGCTTGGCGCGAACACGCTCTGCGAGAACCGTGTCGTCCTCGGTCAGGCCACGAATCCGGGACGGAATGTCCCCAACGCGGGTGCCGATCTCGGCGATGATGCCACGGCTGCGATGTGCGATGTCACGCGCACTGACTCCGACGGCATTCGACGCTTCCTTCGCGGCATGTACGGTCTTCTGCTTCACCTCTGCGCGACGTCTGGCGCCACGCTCCGGATCGAGCAAATAGACGAGTGCCGCGCCGACTGCCATACCGCCAAGCCCGATCCCGAACGGTGCCATGAGTGACCTCTCCTTACGCGCGGGCACGGAGCTCGGCAGCTGGAGGTGGAGTAGATGGGGCAAGTACGGCAGGTTGTGCAACTTGGGCAAACTGGGCTTCATCGTTTGGTTTCCTTCCTATTGCCTGTCTGGGGATACCGGGGTCGGTCGCCCATCGCTACCTCGCAATTCGGTGGACCGTACGAACAACTTGCGCAGCTCGCCCCCCCTTACGGAATCGCCTGCCTTCGACGGAGCGGCGACACCCACGGCGTCTTGGAACTGAGAGCCGCTCGAGATACTAGTACTCGGTGCCGGAAGTTCGTAGCCGGTTATGCACGGCACTGCGCCACGATGGCTGCGTTGCTCGACGCTCACCGTATTCCCGATACGACTCGGTCTCGCGCCTTGCCCTC
>Ga0315912_10003031_pt1 | contig 17160 bp, 22 predicted proteins | sample VfabasoilMG_FD_204469 | JGI IMG/M metagenome (GOLD analysis project Ga0315912, IMG submission 204469) | Garden soil microbial communities collected in Santa Monica, California, United States - V. faba soil | ecosystem: Environmental > Terrestrial > Soil > Garden | place: USA: California... | reverse complement strand
AACGCCTGTTGCCCCTCGGCCAAACCGACGCACACGTATTGCTATGGGATCTTGCAGACACAATCAATGCGACAGCGGACAGCATCCGCGACGTAGACCCCATGAGCATCGCCAGCTTCGCCCCAGCCCTAGATATCGCCAGCATGACCCACCCAGCGCTGGAAACCCGGCTCTTCATTTCATGACCACCTGCCGCGCGGGTGCTTGTAGTTTAGACTGGAAATGTGCAGTTCGAGTGGGATACTGGCAAAGCCGCATCCAACCTTCGTAAACACGGAGTGTCATTTCACGAAGCAACCACCGTGTTTGGCGATTTTCATGGAGCTACCGTTGCCGATCCGGATCATTCGATGGATGAGTTTCGTTTTATTACCGTCGGCTTGTCAAATCGTGCGAGACTGCTGATGGTTGCGCACACCGCCCATGGCACTCGGTTGCGGATTATCAGCGCCCGACGCTTGACTGCGGGTGAAAGGAGAGCTTATGAAGAAAGTCGCGAATAAGGAGACTGGCCTGCGGGCCGAATACGACTTGCGTACCCTACTCTCGGGAGCCGCGAGAGGGAAATATGCCAAGAGTTACCACGCTGGTACAAACCTTGTTCTCTTGGAGCCTGACGTTCGGAAAGTCTTTCGAGACGAAAAATCCGTGAACGAGGCGCTCCGACTGGTCATTGAGCTTCGTAAAGTCGGTCGTGCGTAATCCCCGCTACCCTCCAGAAGTATCTCATCAGGCGAACAATCGCGAGAGGCGAAGCGCCTTGCATTCCTCCAGAACCTGGACGGCAAGCTCCCGGCTGATTGTTGGGAAGCCTTGCAGAAACTCGTCAAGTGATTCACCGCTTTCGATGTAGTCGAAAAGCGTTTGGACCGGGACACGGGTTCCCCGAAATACCGGCGTCCCATGCATCACTTCGGGATCGCTTGTGATAGCTTCCTGCATGATTCCATTGTCGCTCAGTTCTCCTCACGGAAGGCACCCCGGATAGCTTATCCTTTGAGAAGCTACTGAGTTCATGACCACCTGCCGCGCGGATCTACAACTAAGCTTCACCCACGTTGCCGGAGAATCACGACTCACTGGCTGCATACAACAACCGCCATGGAAAGTCGTGCGCTCCTTTGCGTCCTCCGAAGGCGCGTGCATGGTACATCTCCACAACGTCTCAGGCGGAGTCCTCGCAGGCGACCACCTCGATCTCAACGTCAACATGAGTCCCGGAGCACATGCTCAACTCACCACCACCGGAGCCACCCGCATCTATCGCGCCAAGGAAGGCGATCCGCCGGCGCGTCAGTTCATGCGCGCAGAAGCCGTTGAAGGCGCGCTCATCGAATATCTGCCAGACCCGATCATTCCGTTCGCGGGCTCGCGCTACTGGCAACAATCGGTATTCCATCTCGCCTCTGGTGCGGGGCTTTTCTGGTGGGAGATTGTCGCCCCAGGCCGCGCAGCCGAACGCTTCGTGTACCGCCAACTCGATCTCGATGCCGAAATTTATTCCAACGGCACACCCATCGCCATCGAGCGCAGCCGCCTCGCACCAGCCCTGCGCCCTCTCGACAACGCACTCCAACTCGGCCAGTTCACACACGCGGCAACGTTCTATATCTGCCGTTCCAACGTCCCCGTCGAAACGTGGGCGCACTTGGAAGAAACACTCGCTGAAGCAGCCCGTGGATTCTGCGCCGCCAATGCGGTATCTTGGGGAGTCTCCACGTTGATTCAAGACGGCCTCGTCGTGCGCGGTCTCGCCGCCGAAACTCGTTATCTCCAGCGCGATTTGCTGCAATTCTGGCGAATCGCCAAGCTGGCGCTGTACGGTACCGAGCCGTCGCCGCCCCGAAAAGTCTACTGATTACAGGAGGAGTCACCCGTTGCATCTGACACCACGAGAACAGGAAAAACTGATGATCCACGTAGCCGCCGACGTCGCACGCCGACGTCGCGCACGTGGCCTCAAACTCAACTATCCCGAATCTATCGCGCTGCTCTCGGCAGAGATCATGGAACTCGCGCGCGACGGCAAGACGGTTGCCGAAATCATGTCCGGCGCAGCGTCCATCCTCACAAGCGACGACGTCATGGATGGCATCGCCGAGATGATCCATGAAGTGCAAGTCGAGGCGACCTTCCCCGACGGCACCAAGCTCGTTACACTGCATGACCCGATAAGGCACACACTATGAAACCCGGTGAATACTTCCTTCTTGCGGACGACATCGAAATCAACGCGGGCCGCGCAACCTGCACGCTCCTGGTTCGCAACATCGGCGACCGGCCTATCCAGGTCGGTAGCCACTACCATTTTTTTGAAGTGAACTCCGGACTCGAATTTGATCGCACACCCGCAAGAGGCATGCGTCTCGACATACCGGCAGGCACCGCGATCCGCTTCGAACCCGGCGAAGAAAAGGAAGTTGCATTGGTCGCCTTCGCGGGCAATCGCATCGTCTTCGGACACCAGGGAAAGGTCAACGGACAACTATGAGCTCCTGCATTCCTCGCCGTACTTACGCCGATTTCTACGGACCCACCACCGGAGACCGCGTCCGCCTTGCCGACACAGACCTGATCGTCGAGGTGGAGCGCGACTACACCGTCTACGGTGACGAGATCACCTTCGGCGGCGGCAAAGTCATTCGCGACGGCATGGGCCAGAGCAGTCGCGCAACCCGCGATAGCTCACCCGGAGCTTTGGACCTCGTCATCACCAACGCGCTCATCATTGATCACTGGGGCATCGTCAAAGCCGACATCGGCGTGCGCGACGGACGCATCGTGAAGATCGGCAAGGCCGGCAATCCCGATGTGATGCAAGGGGTCGATCCCGAACTCGTCGTCGGCGCTTCCACAGAGGTGATCGCCGGCGAGAACATGATCGTCACTGCAGGCGGCATCGATAGTCACATCCATTTCATCTCACCGCAGCAGGTCTACGAGGCCATCTCCAACGGCATCACGACCATGATCGGCGGAGGCACCGGACCCGCCACCGGCACCAACGCAACCACCTGCACGCCCGGAGCCTGGAACATGGCGCGCATGTTGCAAGCAGCGGAAGAGTGGCCGATCAACTTCGGATTCCTGGGGAAGGGAAACTGTTCCACTGAAGAGCCGCTGCTTGAACAGATCCGCGCCGGAGCCTGCGGCCTGAAGCTGCATGAAGACTGGGGCACCACGCCTGCCGCCATCGATACTTGTCTGCGAGTCGCAGACCAAGCCGACGTCCAAGTCGCCATTCACACAGACACCATCAACGAAGGTGGCTTCGTCGAAGACACCATCCGAGCCATCGGCAATCGCGTGATCCACACCTATCACACCGAAGGTGCCGGAGGCGGTCACGCGCCCGATATCATCCGCATTGCATCGTTTCCGAACGTACTGCCATCATCGACGAATCCCACGCGGCCGTTCACCGTCAACACTATCGCCGAGCACCTCGACATGCTCATGGTGTGTCACCACTTGAATCCGCTGGTGCCGGAAGACGTAGCCTTCGCCGAAAGCCGCATCCGTGGCGAGACGATTGCAGCAGAGGACATCCTGCATGACCTTGGAGTCTTCAGCATGATCTCGTCCGACTCGCAGGCTATGGGCCGCATCGGTGAAGTGGTCACGCGCACCTGGCAGACCGCGCACAAGATGAAGCAACAGCGCGGGCCGCTTCCGGAGGACTCGTCCAAAAACGATAACTTCCGCGTGCGTCGCTACGTCGCTAAGTACACTATCAACCCCGCGGTCACGCACGGCATCGCATCGCTCACAGGTTCCATTGAGCCGGGCAAATTGGCCGACCTCGTCATCTGGAAGCCAGCCTTTTTCGGAGTGAAACCGGAACTGGTAATCAAGGGAGGCATGATCGCCTGGAGCGTGATGGGCGATGCCAACGCGTCCATCCCCACGCCGCAACCGGTGCTCTATCGGCCCATGTTCGGATCATTCGGCTCGGCCAAACACGCTATCGCCTATACCTTCATGAGCAAGGCCGCCATGGACGACGGCATCGCTCAACGCCTCGGACTCCGCAAACAAATCGCCGCCGTCTCCAACTGCCGCAGCATCGGCAAGAAGGACATGCGATTGAACGACGCCATGCCAGTGATCGAAGTGGACCCGGAGACCTACGAGGTCCGAGCCTCTGGCCAGCTACTAACGTGTGAACCCGCCAAATCACTACCCCTAGCCCAACGTTACTTCCTTTTCTAAAACCATGACGAACCTAACAGCAGAACGAGCATTCCGAATCGGTGTCGCCGGACCAGTTGGCTCCGGCAAGACCGCCCTTGTCGAAACCCTGTGCCGACGCCTCAGCGGCGAGATCAACATGGGTGTCGTGACCAACGATATCTACACCCGCGAAGACGCCGAGTTCCTCATCCGCCGAGGAGCACTGGAACCAGACCGCGTGCGCGGAGTGGAGACAGGAGGCTGTCCACATGCGGCCATTCGCGAGGATGCGTCCATGAACCTGGACGCCATCTCGTCGCTAGAGCACGCCTTCGAAGGGCTCAAGCTGGTCATCATCGAAAGTGGCGGAGACAACCTCGCGGCGTCCTTCAGTCCAGAGTTGGCCGACGTCTCCATCTACGTAATCGACGTAGCCGAAGGAGACAAAATCCCGCGTAAAGGAGGCCCCGGCATCACGCGCTCAGACCTTCTGCTAATTAACAAGATCGACCTCGCCCCCTACGTAGGAGCCTCGCTGGAGGTGATGGACCGGGACGCCAAAATCAAGCGCGGCGACCTCCCCTTCCTGTTCACCAACCTAAGAGCCGGAGAAAACGTGGACGCCATAGTCAACTGGGTAAAAGCCGAAATGGCCAAACCCCGCCGCGAAGTGATCCGAGTCGCAAGAGCCAAACAACACAGCCACTCGCACTCGCACTAAACACTCAAATGAGCGCGTACTACCTGATCTGTCAGGTCGCTGATTGGGCCTGCGGCGACTCCTCGGCCTTTGTCTAGAATGCAGAATTCGCTGGCTACTCGGCGGGCGAAGGGGAGCTTCTGTTCTACTAGCAGTACCGTCAGGCCTTCTTCTTTGTTGAGCCTTAATATGATGTCGCCGATCTCGTGGACTATGTTTGGCTGAATCCCTTCCGTTGGTTCGTCCAGGATCAGTAGCTTTGGCTCTAATACCAGCGCACGTCCTATTGCTAGCTGTTGTTGCTGTCCTCCGGAAAGGTCTCCTCCCCTTCGGTTCAGCATTTGCTTCAACACCGGAAACAGGTCGTAGATACGGCTCGGAATGGTTTTGGCTCCGTTCTTGCGGATACCCAGGCCTACTCTTAAATTCTCTTCCACTGTAAGCTGCGAGAAGATCTCGCGGCCTTGTGGCACGTAGCCGATTCCCAACTTTGCTCGCTGCTCTGCCGAGCTTTTCAGTAGATCTGTTCCGTCGAACATGACTCCGCCCGAGCTCACTGGCTGTAGTCCCATGATGCACTTGAGCAGGGTTGTCTTGCCCATTCCATTGCGACCCATCAGGCACATGCGAGCGCCCGCCGGGACGTTCAGCGCGACATCCCACAGTGTGTGGCTGCCGCCGTAAAACTGATTAAGGTCATTGACTGCCAGCACGTTTACTCTCCAAGATAAACCTCAATGACACGCGGGTCCGCCTGCACCTTGTCCATGTTGCCCTCGGCGATCACGCGGCCTTCGTGCAACACGTTTACGCGCCTTGCGATGGACCGCACGAACGACATGTCGTGCTCTACGACGACAACAGAATGCTCGCCAGCCAGCGACGTCAACAGTTCCGCCGTGCGCTCAATTTCATGCGGCGTCATGCCTGCTACAGGCTCGTCTACCAACAGCAATTCCGGGTCCTGCATCAACAACATGCCGATCTCCAGCCACTGCTTCTGGCCGTGTGCCAGGATTCTTCCTAACGATGTCCGATGGTCGGAAAGCCCGATGGTTTCCAACACCTTGTCGATCCGTTCCCTCTGCACTGCGGAGATACTGGCCCGCAGCGTCTTCAGGAAAGAGCGGGTGCCGGCCAATGCCAGTTCCAGGTTTTCAAAGACGGTCAATTGCTCAAATACGGTCGGCTTCTGGAACTTACGGCCAATGCCTGCCGCCACGATCTGCGCTTCGGACAACTTCAGTAGGTCGATGAGTGGCCCAAACCACGCAGTTCCGCTGCTGGGGCGGGTCTTGCCTGTGATGACATCCATCATCGTCGTCTTACCCGCGCCGTTCGGTCCGATGATGCACAGCAGCTCACCCGGATCGACATAGAGCGACAGCTCATTGAGAGCCTTGAAGCCGTCAAAGCTGACGGTCACGTCTTCGAGATAGAGTCTCTTGTCGCGGATCATTTCTCTTTACCTGGTGCTGTTACGAGGCCAATGATGCCTCGCGGCAAGAACAGCGTCACAAACACGAACAAAGCGCCCAGTGCGTAGAGCCAGATCTCAGGGAACGCTCCTGTCAGATAGGTCTTGGCGTAGTTCACTACAACCGCGCCCGCAATGGCTCCGAAGAGCGTACCGCGTCCGCCGACTGCTACCCAGATCACCGCTTCAATCGAGTTGATCGGCGCAAACTCGCCTGGGTTGATGATCCCCACCTGCGGTACATACAGCGCGCCGGCAAGGCCTGCTATTGCGGCGGAGAACACGAAGACCCAGAGCTTGAATCTCTCCACCGGATAGCCAAGAAACCGCGTGCGGCTCTCGGCGTCACGTATGGCGCGCATCACACGTCCGGCTCGTGATTCCACAATCCCGCGACAAGCCAAGTAGCTGCCAGCCAGCGCAAGCGCCGTCGCCATCAACAGCACCACGCGTGTGCTGTCGGCATGAAGGTCAAAGCCGAGCAGGTCCTTAAAATCGGTGAAGCCGTTGTTGCCGCCGAAGCCCATATCATTGCGGAAGAACGCCAGCATCAATGCGTACGTAAGCGCCTGCGTGATGATGGAAAGATACACGCCGGTGACGCGCGAACGGAACGCCAGCCATCCGAAGAGCAATGCCAGCAAGGCCGGCACCAGCACCATCATGAGGAGCGCGAAGGCGAAATGGTTGAAGCCGTACCAGAACCATGGCAGCTCTTTCCAGTTCAGAAAGACCATGAAATCCGGCAGGATCGGATCGGCATACACGCCTCTGGTACCAATCTGCCGCATCAGGTACATCCCCATGGCGTAGCCGCCGAGCGAAAAGAACGCGGCGTGTCCAAGACTCAGAATGCCGCAGTAGCCCCAGATGAGATCCACCGCGAGCGCCAGCATTCCGTAGCACATGTACTTGCCGATGAGCGTGATCCCGAACGGCGTCAGGTGGAGCGGGGAAGACGCTGGCACAAGCTGGTTAAACACAGGCACGGCAATGGCGACAATCGCCATGAGTGCCAGGAAGATCCTGCCGCCTCGGTCGCTGGATAGCATCGTCATTTGTCCTCCGCTCCGCGGCCAGCCTGCGGGAAGAGCCCGCGTGGCTTGGCCTGAATGAAGAGAATCAGCGCGACCAATACCAGCACCTTTGCCAGAACCGCTCCCATGAACGGCTCCAGCAGTTTATTGATGATCCCCATCGACATGCCTCCGATGAGGGAACCCCAGAGATTGCCGACGCCTCCGAACACAACCACCATGAACGAGTCGATAATATATGCCTGCCCGAGATTCGGACCCACATTGGTCAACTGGCTCAGCGCCACACCAGCAACACCAGCGATACCAGAGCCAAGTCCAAACGTCATGGCATCCACCCACTCCGTGCGTATACCCATGGCCTTTGCCATGGCGCGATTCTGCGAGACGGCGCGGATGTCGAGACCAAGCCGCGTGCGCTTCAGGACCATCATGATCAGGCCGAAAACCAGCATCGTGAAGAGCACGATGTAGAGGCGGTTGTAGGTCAAGGCCAGTGCGTCATTGACACGTAGCGAACCGCTCATCCAAGGTGGCGTGACCACAGACTTGTTGAGCGCCGAGAAGATGGACCGGACTGTCTGCTGCAACACCAGACTCACGCCAAACGTCGCCAGTAGCGTCTCCAGCGGTCTTCCATACAGGAACCGGATGATGGTGCGTTCCATCAGAATGCCTGTTGCGCCAGACACTAGAAACGCAGCCGGAATCGCGACGAGAATAGACAAGCCAATATGCTCTGGCATCGCGGTCTGTACGGCGTAGGTGGTGTATGCGCCGATCATCATCAACTCACCGTGAGCCATATTGATGACGCCCATGACGCCAAACGTAATGGCGAGTCCGATGGCGATCAGCACCAGCACTGAACCCAGACTCAAGCCGAAAAACAACGTCTCGAAAGCCGCATAAAAGTTGCGCCACTGGTCGATTGCTTCGACGGCCGTGGCTGCTGCCTTCCGGACATTTTCATCGCTCTCAACGGATGTATCCAGCAACAGCGCCAGACGGTTTCGCACGTCCTGACTGAGGCTGTGGCTCAGTGTCTCAATCGCCTCAAGCCGGGCTTTAGTATCGGTGCCATCAAGCGTCGCAAGCGACAGGCCAGTAGCTATTTCTTTCTTAACTCCGGGGTCGGTCTCAATCGCATTGCGTTCGCGGAGGATGGTCACCGTTGTCTCGTCCAGCGACCGGAGCATGTCTTTGACAGCTTCCAGGCGGACGGCAACATCGGGACTGGACAGCGCGAAGTGCGCGACGGTAGTTCTCAGGGTTCGGCGCAGGCCGTTGTTGGTGCCGATTTTCGTCAGGCTATCCGCCGGGGCGGTGCCGCTGGCCTTCAACGATAGTGGGTCAATCAGTTCGAAAGGATCGCTCTCGGCTGTCTTGGTTACTACGATCTTCTGGTCGTCATTGCGGTAGTAGAGTCTGTCCTCAAGGAAAGCCGTGAGGACTACACGAACACTCGGGTGGCCGCTCTTGCTTAGCCGCTCGACGATCAACTCCTTGTCGGAGTACGTCGCCTCTCGCAACTCGGCGAGTGTTGACAGGAAACTTGCGTCATCGGGAGTTTGGGCGGATACGTGGCCCAAACTCAAAAGGGCGAACAGCAGCGTAAGCCACTGTCCGCCCCGTCTGAGGTTCGTCATTACTTGTAGTTTTGTCCTGAGCAAGTCTTGGTCGTCTTGTTGTAGTTACCGCATTTCAGGGTAACCCAATCCGCATCAATATTCTTGCTGCCTGGCAGGAAGTCAGACCATGCATCGCCGGGGACGAGGCCTGCTGATTTCCAAACGGTGTTGAACTGACCGTCTGCCTTCACCTCGCCGATGAGCACCGGCTTGGTGATGTGGTGGTTCGGAAGCATCTTTGCCATGCCGCCGGTGAGGTTCGGGGTTTCGAGGCCGGGGAGAGCGGCGAGGACCTTTTCGACGTCCGTGCTCTTGGCCTTCTCAACAGCCTTTACCCAGAGATTGAAACCAATGTAGTGAGCTTCCATCGGGTCATTGGTGGTGCGCTTGGGGTTCTTGATGAACGTCTTCCACTTGTTGATGAACGCGGTGTTGGCCGGGGTCTTCACGCTTTGGAAATAGTTCCAGGCGGCGAGGTGACCGACGAGCGGCTTGGTGTCGATACCGGAGAGTTCTTCTTCACCGACCGAGAAGGCTACCACTGGGATATCTTCTGCCGAGATCTTCTGGTTGCCGAGTTCCTTGTAGAAAGGCACGTTGGCATCGCCATTGATGGTCGAGACCACGCCCGTCTTTTTACCAGCGGAGCCGAACTTCTTGATCGCGGCGACGCGGGTCTGCCAGTCAGAGTGGCCGAATGGGGTGTAGTTGATGGAGATGTCCGCTGCGGCTACGCCCTTGGAGAGGAGGTAAGCTTCGAGGATCTTGTTCGTGGTGCGGGGATACACGTAGTCGGTTCCTTCCAGAACCCAACGCTTCACGCCGACTTCCTTCATCAGGTAATCCACTGCGGGGATGGCCTGCTGGTTAGGAGCTGCACCCGTGTAGATAACGTTCTTGGATGACTCTTCGCCTTCGTACTGCACAGGGTAGAAGAGCAGGCCGTTGTTCTTTTCGAACACAGGCAGAACGGACTTTCTGGAGACCGAGGTCCAGCATCCGAATACCACGGATACCTTGTCCTTCTCCAGCAACTGTGCGGCTTTCTCCGCAAACAGCGGCCAGTTGGAAGCAGGATCGACGACGACAGCCTGGAGCTTCTTGCCAAGCAAGCCGCCTTTCTTGTTCTGTTCATCGATCATCATCAGGATGGTGTCCTTCAGCGTGGTTTCGCTGATGGCCATGGTGCCTGAGAGAGAATGCAGCACGCCGACCTTGATGGTGTCTTGCGCTACCGCGACCTGGGAGAATACGCTGCCGGCTACTACGAGTCCGGCGAGTAACATTGATCTACGATTCATTCATTAGCTCCTTAATTCTTGAAAATGGATTACATCTGGATCTGAAAGCCAACGCCCACCGTCCAGGAATCGGACGTCCCGCGGTTGAAGTTGGTGTTACGGTAGAACGTCATCATGCGGGTGTTGAACTGCTTGACGACGTAGTTGAAGTTCACCTCGGTGGTCTTCTGGTTGTAGCTGGGCGAGGTGCCTCGGAGGAAATCTGCTTTGGCGAACTTGCCGAGCAGTTGGAACTTGCCGGGACCAACGGCCTTGGGGAACAGGTAAGCACCCAGGACGTAACCGCCGCGGCTCTTGGCATAGGCGGAGTTGTAACCGCCCAGACCGTTGTAGTTTGCATATTCACCTTCCAGCGTGAGGACACCAGCGCTGGACAGCTTGCGTTCCATGAGAACGTCAAAAGTGGTGGCGGTGTTGCCGGATTGGATCTGTGTGGCTCCGGCGATGGACAAGAGGTTCTTGTCGCCGTAGTAGGTGCCGTTCAGGTAGTAGCCGTCTTCCATGTCCCAGAGATTGAGCTGGACGCGGGCTGCTCCGATGATGTCCTGGTTGCCAGTGGCGGACCGACCGTCAAAGGCACCGAAGGAGACCTTGACGCGCTTGGCGAAATCGCCCCAGTAAACGATACCGTTGTCGCGGCCCTGGAAGATGAACGGGTGGCCGTTCTGAACGCCATCGGTGTAAACGCCCCATTGATTGGCGTAGTAGGGGCCGTAGAGGTTGGCGCGATCGCTGGGCGGCAGGAAGCGTCCGGCCCAGATGTTGAATTTCGGTGAGAGTTCGATACGGGCTACGGCATCGAGGACGCCGACCTTGTTCGATGCTCCGTCGTATTCGGTGTTGAACATGAACTTGACCTTGTTCATGACAGGTCCGTTGATGTAGATGCGAGCGCTGTTGAGCAGGAACTCGTCGGTGGCCTTGCCAGTTTCCGGATCGGTGTGGGCGAAGCTGGTTCGGAGACCGGCACCGACGGTGACCGGACCGAGGCTGGTCTGGGCGAACGTTGCTGCTGCGGTCATTAGCAAACCTGCCACCAAAGGCATGGCGGGAATGCGGAAGAATCTATTAAGCATGAAGTAAGTCCTCTCCTGATGAGGCCCGAAGGCTCCCGGAATTATCAAAATGTTGGAGTAGCGTCGACAGACAGGGCCGACTGGATGGTGGGTACTGCGTCTGGCGAAAGACGGGGTCGCCAGGTGAAAGACGAGGTTAACATGCTGGTCCACGGCGGGACCAATTGATTATTTTGATCGGGCTTGGTCGGTAATGTTAATGGACTGTAACGATGTTTACCAAGCGAGTGTGCCGGTTCTGGGTTTTTCGGTTGGGTTGGGGATGTAGAGTGTTTTGCAGTGCTCGCAGCGGTAGATTTCGGCGTTGGCACCGTACTTGGCTTTGACTTCATCGCCGAAGAAATACCAGCGCTTGAGGTGTCCGGCGCACATCTTGCCCTTTTCGTCCTTTTCGGTGCAGGCGCGCATTCGCGGCACGCGCTGCCTGACCTTGGTGCCGTCGGTGAGAGTAGCGACCAAGTGGACGTCGGGGACGACGGGAACTTCTGGAGCTTCGGCGTTGGTGTTATCCATACGGGTAGAGGATCAGTATAACGCAGGCGAACGTGTGATTTAATCTGAAGATGGTTGAAAACTGGAAACGCTACCTTTTGTACTTTGCCGGAGTGTGGAATATTGTTGGCGGCGCGGGGGCGCTTGCCGATCCGGCCGGGCACCTGGCGCAGATGTATGTGGGGACGGTAATGCTGTCTGATCCGGTGACGATGTTTTTCTTTCGTGGAGTTTGGATCAATGTGATTGCATGGGGAATTGGATACTTGATTGCCGCGCGCAATTTTTCGGGAGGCCTTGCGGTGCTGGCGGCGGGCGGGTTGGGCAAGCTGGCATATTGTTTGGCGTGTGTGGCGATGTGGGAGAGCGGTTCGGGACGGCCTGTACTGGTGGTTACCGGTACCATGGATGCCATTTTCGCTGGGTTTTTTGCGTATTTGCTGTGGTCGAAGCGGTAGACACACATCGGGTGTGTGTCGCGGACGTGGGGTTGTGTTCGACATTGCCGGGTGGGTGCCTCCTGTTTCTTTTTTGTGTTTAGACGCCGTTGATTGCGGTGATGACAGGCTTTTCGGCGCGTAGTTTGAGAGTTCGTTTGAGTTCGCGGGTTATGTGTTTTGGATTGACCAGGCTAGGGAGCTTCTGGTCGGCCAGTTCCGGGGTCGTTTGGGCGAGCATTTCGTTGTTTTGGATGGCCTGGAGTTGTTTGAGATAGAAGCGGTAACTGATTTCAGTTTTGGTGAGGTGCTTTTGGAGCTTGTCGTGGTCCCATTGGCTGATGGGGTCGTTGTAGGGCATGTCTCGTTCGAGGGCGACGAGCGCGAGTTGGATGCGTTCGATGATCCAGCCGGCGCGGACGAGTTGGTCCCACATGATTTGTTGGGCGGCGGAACTGTTCGGTTTGAGGAAGGCTGCGGTGTAGTATTTGTGGAAGTCTTCGAATTGGGGTTCGAGACCCACCGGGACGTAGATGTAGGCGGAATAGAGGCCGTGTTGGACGGCGTTTTGCGATGAGATCGCTTTTCCTTCTGGTGTATTTGCCATAACGAAATTCTCCTTGTGAAATAAAAAAGCAGGCCGTTGACAGGGCCTGCGGGCGCTGAGCGGACTTCTCTACGCGATTAGAATATACCACGGGCGGGGGGAATTCGAGACTTGAAGCGAGAGTTGATGAAATGTATAAGTTGTTTGTTTTGTTGTTGTTGGGTGGCTTAAAATATATTTCGTTCGTTTGTGACTAGTTTTATGACACGGTTTTTTGTGGTTGCGGGTTGGTGCTTTTTGTATGCAAGTCTTTTGTAATCAGATTGTTCGGGGTTTGTCTTTGACCCTAATTTAATTTTGTGGCCCTGATTGGAGCGGAGCCGCTACAATAGGGGGGTCATGCATCGCTACATATTGCATAACGGACGTATCGCGGAGAATACGGAGAAGTTGCTCTCCGCTGGACAGACTGGTCTGATGAATGGTTGGGGTGTATTTTCGACCCTGCGGGTGCAGGATGGCGTGTTGTTTGCTTGGGAGCGGCATGTGTTGCGGATGCGCCGGGATTCGGTGTTGTTGCGTGTTCCTTTTCCGGCGGACACTGATGTGTTGCGTGCTGACTTGATGCGGCTGGTGGAGGCCAATCAGGCTTACAATGCCACGATGCGGGTTTGTATTGTTCGCAATCGTGGGGGCATGTTTGAAGGGGACGGGATTGAGAGGGACTGCGATGTTGTGGCGTTTTCCACGGTTGTGAAGGACTGGGGTCGTGGGGTGAATCTTGGGGTGCAGGAACATGCCCGTTTTTCGGCGTGCGCATTTTCTGGTGCAAAGATATTATCGTGGTCGATGAATCTTGCTTGGCTCGAGATGGCGCGTGAGCGTGGATTTGATGAGGCGATTCTGTTGAATGAACATGGGAATGTAAGTGAATGCACTTCGGCCAATATTTTTGCGGCGGTGGGGAATCAGGTCTATACGCCTCCACTGAGCGCAGGATGCTTGCCCGGTATTACGCGGGAGCTATTGTTGGGAGAGGCGCGGCCGCATGGAATTGAAGTGACCGAGCGCAACCTCACCGTGGCCGATCTGCGTACGGCAGATTCGGTATTTATCACCTCTACGACTCGCGAGTTGTTGTCGGTATTATCGATTGATCATCACCCACTGACACCGAAAGGTGATCAGCGGGAGAGGCTTCAGGCGGCGTTTTCCAGCTATGTTGATTCCTATATTGCGCAAGCGCGGCTTGTCACTGGCCGGGCACAATGAGCATTTACACAACTTTTGAAATGATCACGGATTGCCGGGCTGGCAAGCCGGAAGGCTGGATTTTTTTTGTCACCCATTTGATCCAGCCTTGCCGCACGATTCTGAAGCATTATGGCGGCGATGAAGATGCTTTGCGCCGGTTCCTGGTGGATAAGCGCAGTGTCATTACAGCAAGCGAGCCTGCCACGAGCCGTCATTTGATGACGCGCTGGCGCGGTGCGCTATTGGAATCGGCTGGATATCCGCAACGTCCGGTTCGGCACGATCTGGATCTGGAGATTTTGCAGGAAGCGCTGGTCGAGCTCATGCCACTGGAGCGTCAAATGGTGTGGCTGGAAACGATGGAGTATGGCATTGAGGAGTCTGCGACGCTGATGCATGTGGCTCCGGATGCGGTGATGCGGGCACGGGAAAAAGCGGGAGAGATGCTTCGGTCCAAGATGGACCATTGGTGGAAGAGCATTCTGTTTGATTGTGGTCCGTCGTTGGGTGCGGCAGCGCGGGCTGCGATTCCGGCCGAACCGGTTGCCTTTAATACCTTCATTGAGGTCATTGATGGACGCCTTACCTGGCAAGGCCGGTTTGAAGTGGACCGGAGCCTTAGCGGAAGCTGGCACGAGGTGGATCACTTTTGCCGTGTGCGCGAAGCTGACGAAGTTGTTGGCCGTGCACATCCCCTCAGTGAAGCCGAGGCGCAACCCTATCTCGATTTATTTGGAGTGAAGCTGCCCAAACCATCGTTGTGGAAGCGCATGGTCTCGTCGCGGTAAGCTGGCTTTATGGCAAAGTATCCAAGCAACGGCACCTATGACGACGTCAATCTGATCCTTCGTCTCTACGAGATGAGACGCGAGGAGAGAATGCGGAAAGCGCGTGGCTGGTTTGTCGCGAATTTCCACGTACAGACGATGGACGATCTGGCGAAGGTTGCGCCGGTCGGGTCCGAGGATAATGCATCGATGCGGATGGTGGTCAGCTACTGGGAGATGGTGGCGTCGTTTGTTACTTCCGGCGTGCTGAATGAGGAGATGTTTTTCCAGAGTGGCCGGGAAATGCTGCTGGTTTATGGCCGGGTGAAGCCGATTCTGGCGCAGATGCGGGAGGCGAACAAGGATCCGTTTGCGTTTAAGAATATGGAAACGGTGAGCGAGTCGTTTATTGAATTTTTGAACAAGCGCGCGCCGGGTTCGTATGAAGCTTTTGCGGAGCGCGTGAATAAGAGGTAGGAATGGCGACTACGGCGGCACCAGTTGAGCATAACGTTTGCCTGTCGGGTGTAAGTTGGGAGACTTACCAAAGGCTTCTATCTGAGCATGAGGATGCCAGTGGGACTCACTTCATTTACGACGAAGGAGCGTTAGAAATCATGGTGCTGTCCTCACGGCATGAGCGACCGAAGCGGCTCATGGAGAAGCTGATCGACCTGCTAGCCTCTGCTTTTTCGATGGATGTTTGCGCGGTTGGTTCGATGACTTTTCAGCGGGAAGATTTAAGAAAAGGATTCGAACCGGATTCGGCTTACTACATTGCGCGTGCCAGGGAAATTAGCGGCCGGGATGTGGATCCAGCGGGGGATCCGCCGCCAGACCTGATTGTAGAGGTGGATGTGACCAATGTGTCACTGCCTCGGTTCCCTATTTACGCGGCGTTTGGAATTCCGGAGATTTGGCGTTACGACGGTGCCAAGGTTCACATGCACAGGTTGGTGGATGGTGATTACACGGAGGCTTTCTCCAGTACCGCATTTCCGGGTTTTACGCCGGAGGTTGCGACTGGGCTACTGGAAAGTGGCATGCGCCTTCGCAGTACCGAATTCGAACGGTTAGTGAGAGACTGGGCGGACCAACAGCTCTGAGATGGAAATCCGCCTTTGTTCATCGCCGGTCGATTCGATTCTGATTTTGGTGTGATCGGGCCAGAAGTTTGGGAAGCGTTCTCCCCATTCGACCAGGACCAGGGCGTTTGTGTCGAAGAGATCTGCTAATCCCAGCGCCTCCACTTGACGTTCTTCTTCCAGGCGGTAAAGATCAATGTGGTACACCGTTACAGGGTCACCATACTCATGGATGAGGGTGAATGTGGGGCTGCTGACGTCGTCTCGCGCGGCTGCGCCTCGGCCGTGTGCGATGCCTTTGGCTAGTGTCGTTTTACCTGCGCCCAGGTTACCAATCAGCAACACTACTCCGCTTTGGGGCAGTACACTGCGTGCGAGTTCCTCGCCGAGGGCCATGGTTTCTTCGTCGGAGTGTGTATCAAACTGGCGCACATTCCTCCATTGCTTTCGGCAAGTAGCGAAGCAGGTCCGTTGCGATCAGGCACTTTTCTCCTAATTCGATGACACCGAGGTCTCCGCATCTGCCGTGCAGCCAGACGGCTGCAGGGACAACGGCGCGAGTGTCGTTTGGAAACTGGGCGAGGAGTCCGGCGATGAGGCCGGTGAGAATGTCACCTGAGCCGCCTGTGGCCATGCCGGGGTTCCCTGTGGTGTTCACGAAGACTTCGCCATCTGGAAAGGCGATCAACGTGTTGCGGCCTTTCAGGACCAGTGTGACGTTGTTGCCAACTGCAAATTGCCTTGCTACTCCCATTCTGTCGGCTTCCACTTGGGCGACGGTGAGACCCGTTAAACGTGCCATCTCGCCGGGATGCGGTGTCAGGATGAGGTTGCGATCACGAGGCAGTGGATTGCCAACGATCGAATTTAAGGCGTCAGCGTCCAGCACAGTCGGTTGTTGGCAGTGTTTCATGAGGCTTGCAGGCAGCGGTGATATTCCGAGTCCTGGACCGACTGCCAGCACGGTTTTGGCGGTTGGATCGAATTGATCCAACGGCTGCCACATCAGCTCGGGGTATGGTGGTTGTGCGGAAGAGCATACGGTTACCAATCCTGCTCCGGCTCGCAGGGCTGAGATTCCCGCCATATTTGCGGCTCCTGTTTTACCTGCAGCGCCGCCTACAACCAACACATGGCCGAAACTGCCTTTGTGGGCCATGGGATTTCTTTTGGCGAACAAATG
>Ga0315912_10003030_pt1 | contig 17180 bp, 8 predicted proteins | sample VfabasoilMG_FD_204469 | JGI IMG/M metagenome (GOLD analysis project Ga0315912, IMG submission 204469) | Garden soil microbial communities collected in Santa Monica, California, United States - V. faba soil | ecosystem: Environmental > Terrestrial > Soil > Garden | place: USA: California... | reverse complement strand
CCAGCACCACCAGTCCCGCGAAGCCCGCCTGCACGCCCGCCAGATGCCACAGGGAACGGCGCACGCCGAACAGGGCGCCCGAGCGCATCAGCAGCAGGTTGTTCGGTCCCGGCGTGATGGAGGCCACCAGCGCAAACAGCGCCAAGGGTCCCAGGGTGAGGCTGAGCGTATCCATGACTGCAATGTGCCCCGGCGCCCTCGACAAGTACAGATACACAAATATTCGAAATGATGCAGTACAGTTGAGTCATGAGTGCGGAAGCTCCTCTCTATCTGTCCGTGGCCGCGGACCTGGCCCGGCTCATCCAGACCGGTGTGCTGAAGGCATCGGAACGGGTGCCCTCGGTGCGGCGGCTGGCGCGGCAGCGTCGCGTCAGCATCAGCACGGCGGTGGCATCGCTGCGCGAACTGGAGCAGCAGGGGCTGATCGAGGCGCGCCCCAAGTCCGGCTACTTCGTCGCCCGGCAGCGGCCGGCTCCGGAACAGCCGGCGGAAGTGGAACTCCCGAAGCGCGCGCGCCTTGCCGGCACGCAGGCCATGCTCAAGCGGCTGGCGGACGCCAGTCTCAATCCGGGCATCGCGCGCCTGGGCCAGGCGTTGCCCGACCCGGCGCTGTTCCCGCAGCGTGCGCTGCGCGCGAGCCTGATGCGCGCGGCGAGACGTGACCCACGATTGCTGGCCGAATATCCGCTGCGCATGGGTGGCAGCATGGCGCTGCGGGCGCAGATCGCGCGTCACTACGCGCATGTGGGCGTGGCAATGGCCGCCGAGGATCTCATCATCACCAATGGCTGCATGGAAGCGCTGATGCTGGCGCTGCGCACGGTGGCCAGTCCGGGCGATACGGTGGCGGTGGAGTCTCCGACCTATTTCGGCCTGCTGCAGATCGCCGAGAGCGTGGGTGTGAAGCTGCTGGAAGTTCCCTCGCAGGCGGGCAGCGGAATCTCGGTGGAAGCACTGGCCGCCATGCTGTCCGGGCGTGGCGGTCGCGACATCCGCGCCTGCGTGGTCACGCCCAGCTTCAGCAATCCCAACGGTTCCTGCATGTCTCCCGAGCGCCGGCGGGAACTGGTGCGGCTGTGCGAGACCATGGACGTGGTGCTGGTCGAGGACGATGTGTATGGAGACCTGCAGTTCGAGGGCGAGCGGCCTCTGCCATGCAAGGCCTATGACCGCGATGGACGTGTGCTGCTGTGTTCCTCGTTCTCGAAAACGCTGGCGCCAGGTTCACGACTGGGATTCATCGTGCCGGGCCGCTACCGCGACACGCTGCGTGCCGCCAAGCACATGGTGTCGGGCGCGACGCCGTTGCTGCAGCAGGAAATGGTGGCTGATTTCATGCGCAGCGGACGCTACGAGCGCCACCTGCGAAAGCTGCGCCGCACGCTGTCGCAGCAGGTGCGACAGCTCTCCCAATGCGTACAGGACAGCTTTCCGGACGGCACGCGACTGACACAGCCGCAGGGCGGCTTCGTACTGTGGGTGGAGCTGCCTGGCGGGGTGGACACCATGGAGCTCTACGACGCGGCCAGCCGGCAGGAAGCCGACTACGTTCCGGGCGCGCTGTTCTCGCCGTCGGGCAGCTACCGCAATTTCCTGCGCCTGAATGCCGGTTTCCCGGTGACGGCGCACACCGCGGCAGCCATCCAGCGTCTCGGCGCCCTGCTGCAGGGAAAGCCGCCGAAACGCCAGGCGGCGGGCAGGTCCTAGAACGCGCTCTTCACCACGCCGCCATCAACGCGCAATGCCGCGCCGGTGGTGGCCGAGGCCGGTTCGCCCGCCGTGTAGACAATCAGTGCCGCCACTTCATCGGGACTCGCGAAGCGCTGGATGATGGAAGTGGGGCGGCGCTGCGTGATGAACTGCTTCTCCATCTCGTCGAAGCTCTTTGCGCCGCTGCGCTCCAGCGATGCCTTCGCGCGGGGACCTTCGCGATCCCACGTGGGCCCGGGCAGCACGCTGTTCACGGTCACGCCCGTGCCGGCATTGATTTCCGCCAGGCCGCGTGCGGTGGCGATGACGGCGGCCTTCACGGCGCCGTAGGCAATGCTCTCGGTGGGAATCTGCAGTCCGCTCTCGCTGGAGATGAAGATGACGCGTCCCCAGTTGCGCTCGCGCATGCCCGGCAGGTACGCGCGCGAGAGCCTGACGCCCGACATCACGTTGAGCTGCCAGCTGTCATCCCACTGCTTGTCGGTGGACTTGAGGAATTCCGACGGGATCATCCCGCCCACGTTGTTGACCAGCACATCGATGCGCGGGTGCGTGGCCACCAGCTTTGCGATGTCATCGGGCTTGGTGACATCGGCCGTGAAGCCCAGCGGTGTCTTGCCGGTTTCCTTGCGCAGCGTCTCGATGGCGGCCGTGACCTGCGCCGGATCATTGCTGTTGACGATGACCGTGGCGCCTTCCCGCAGGAAGGCGCGGGCGGTGGCATAGCCGATATTGGAAGTGCTGCCCGTGACCAGCACGACCTTGTCCTTGAGCTTCAGGTCCAGTGCCTGCAGCGGCGCGGCGGCCATGACGGAAACAGCAGCGCAGGCAAACAGGCGCAACACGATCTTCATGATGGTTCCCCTCGTTGGCTCAGGCCCGATGCGTCAATGCGTGGGCCGGCGACCGCCATGCTATCGCAGGCGTCCCGCTCAGTCGCCGACTTGCGCTGCCAACTCTTCGGCCTGGTATTCCTGCTGCAACGCGCCGAGCAGTTCGTCTAGCGAACCGTTCACCACGTCGGCGAGCTTGTACAGCGTGAGATTGATGCGGTGGTCGGTGATCCGTCCCTGGGGGAAGTTGTAGGTGCGGATGCGTTCGGAGCGGTCGCCGCTGCCCACCTGCAATTTGCGCGCACGGGCCTGGGCACTGGCCTGCTTTTCCTGCTCGGCGGCCAGCAGACGGGCCTGCAGCAGCGCCATGGCGCGCGAGCGGTTCTTGTGCTGCGAACGTTCGTCCTGGCACTCGACCACGGTACCGGAAGGGATGTGCGTGATGCGGATGGCCGAGTCGGTCTTGTTGACGTGCTGGCCGCCCGCGCCGGAAGCGCGGAAGGTGTCGATGCGCAGGTCGGCCGGATTGATGTCGATGCTCTCGATCTCGTCCAGTTCGGGGAGCACCGCCACCGTGCAGGCCGAGGTATGGATCCGTCCCTGCGCTTCGGTTTCGGGAACGCGCTGCACCCGGTGCGTGCCCGACTCGAACTTGAAGGCGGAAAAGGCGCCCCGGCCGATCACGCGGCTGATGACTTCCTTGTAGCCGCCATGTTCGCCGTAGCTCTCGTTCAGGATCTCCACCTGCCAGCCGCGACCTTCCGCATAGCGGGTGTACATGCGATGCAGGTCGCCGGCGAAGATGGCCGCCTCATCGCCGCCCGTTCCCGCGCGCACCTCCAGGTAGATGTTGCGCTCGTCCCGCGGATCCTTCGGCAGCAGCAGCAGCGACAGCCCGCGCTCGCGTTCGCCGATGGACTGCTGCAGGTGCTGCAGTTCCTCCTGGCCCATCTGTCGCATTTCCGGGTCGGCGTCTGCCGACAGCTCACGCGCCGCGGCCTGCTGACGTTCGAGTTCCTGGTAATCGCGGAACTCCTGCACCACGGGCTCCAGCCGCGCGTACTCCATGGAAAGGTCACGGAACTGCGGCGATCCGCCGGCCATTCCGGGGTCGGCGAGCAGGCGGCCCACCTCCTCGAAGCGGTCGGTGGTTTTCTCAAGTTTCTGGCGGATCGAGGCTTTCATGGGAAACCGGCTATAGTTCAGTGATGATGCCTCAATCGCCCCGCCTTCCGGCAGCCTTGCGCTGGGTCGCCGGCGCTGTTCTCGCCCTGCAGCTGGCCGCCTGTGCCTCTACTTCCGGTGGGACCGGCGCGGCCGCCCCGGATGTTCCGCCGAAGGGTGAGTCCGAGGCGCTGATGGCTGCCGAGAATGCTCTGCGCGATGGCGACTGCCGCGGCGCCTCGGAGAATTATCTCGCTGCGGCACAGGCCAGCAGCGATCCGAACGTGGCGATGCGTGCTTCGCAGCTCGCCGTGGGCTGCGAGCAGTTCACGACGGCGCGCGCGGCCACGCAGCGGTGGCTGCAGCTGGATGCCTGGTCCGGTGAGGCGGCGCTGACCTCCGCGCTCGTGGCGCTGAAGCGCTACGACCTTGTAGAGGCACGCAAGGCGCTCACCACCTGGCGCGACGGAGGTTCCGCCGGCAGCCAGGATCCGCTGCGCTTCGCCGAGCTGCTGGAACAGGAGACCGACGCCACCGCGGTGTATCGCGTGTTCCGCGATGTGCTGGTGGGCGAGGACCCGACATCCGAAGTACTGCTGGCCGAGGCGCGCCTTGCCATGGCCGCGCAGAATATGCAGGTGGCGCGCGCCGCCGCCGAGCGCGCGCTGACGCTGGACAGTGACCTTGTGGAGGCGCGCATCATCATCCTGCGCAGTCTCTCGGTGCAGGGCCAGCATGATGCGGCCATCGAAGGCGCGCGTGCATTGCGCGGCCTGCTCGAGGGCGAGGATGTCTTCCTGGTCGCTGACCTCCTGACCGCGGCGGACCGCAACGAGGACGCGCGCAAGGAGCTGGAGCCGCTGGCCGTGGCCGAAGAAACGAAGCTGGGCGCCGAGCGGCGGCTGATCGCCATGTCCATGCAGGAGGGCGACTTCGCGGGCGCCGAAGCGCGGCTCACTCCGCTGATGGGCGAGCGCGGCGCCACTGCACTGGCCATCCTCGTGATGGCGCAGCTCTCGGAGCAGAAGGGCGATGATGCGCGCGCCATGCAGAGCTATCGGCTGCTGGCCGACAGTTCGCTGGCGCTGACTGCAAGGCGCGGTGCCGCGCGGCTGCTGCTGAAGCATGGCGACAAGAAGAATGCGCTGGCGCTGCTCGATGACTACGCCGCGCAGAACCCCGAGGCGCGCGTGGAAACGGGCGCGACACGTGCCTTCCTGCTGGCGCAGGCGGGCGATCTGGAAGGCGCACTGCAGGGCCTCGATGTGCTGCAGCAGGCTTATCCGGATCATCCCGAGCTGGAGTACCAGCGCGCGACGGTGCTCGAGGCCGGCGGCCGCACGAAGGATGCCATCGCGCAGTTCGAGCGCGCGCACAAGGCGCGACCGGATGATCCGCAGCTGTCGAATGCGCTGGGCTTCACGCTCGCCGATCACAACCAGAAGCTGCCACGGGCGGAGGAACTGGTGCGGCATGCGCTGGAAGTGTCGCCCGACAATGCCGCCATCCAGGACAGCCTGGGCTGGGTGCTGTTCCGCCGCGGCAAGCTTGCCGAGGCGCTGCCGGTGCTGAAGCGGGCCTGGCACAACAGCGGGGACTCGGAGATCGCTGCACATTACGGCGAGGCGCTGTGGAAGTCCGGTGACGAGGGTCAGGCGCGCTACATCTGGCAGCAGGCGCTCAATACCGATCCGTCCAGCACCGGTGTCCGCAACACCATGTCCCGGCTCACCGGCGAAGAAGTCGGCAAGTCGCAGTAGCTCCCGTGCGCCGGGGTCTGCGCCGCGTCGCATCGGGCATCCTCGCAGCAGGTGTGCTGGCCACGCTGCTCGCCGGCTGCGTCTCCACTCCCGCCAGGCGTACTCCACTGTCCTGGTCCGAACAGCAGACGCTGCTGACGGGCCTCAATGAGTACGGACTCGACGGCCGCGTCGGCGTGCGGGCGGGGGAGGAGGGCTGGCAAGCCAATGCGCGCTGGCGACAGCGCAGCGAAGTGTCCGAAGTGGAACTCAGCGGCCCCTTTGGTGCCGGGTCCCTGCTGTTGCGCCTCAGCGGCGAGGAACTCCAGGTGGTGGACTCGAAAGGTGGCATCCTGCGCGGCGAAGAGGCGATGGATGCGCTGGTACGGCAGCTGGGCTTCGCGCCCCCGCTGACCTCGTTGCGGTACTGGCTGCTGGTGCTGCCCGATCCCGCCGCAGGCGAGGCCACCCCCGTGCTGAACGGGGATGGCACGCTCTCGCAGCTTGAACAGGCGGGCTGGAAGCTGCGCTACGAGGACTATCGTCCGCAGTCCGCCCGCGGCGCGACGGTGCGCATGCCCGGCAAGGTGACTGCCACACGCGAGGACATCCGCCTCAGGCTGGTGGTGGACCGCTGGCGGCTGCAGTCCGGGCGCAAGTGATGCGGTGCACCGCGCCCGCCAAGCTCAATCTGTTCCTGCATGTGACGGGACGCCGGGCCGACGGCTTCCACGACCTGGAAACGGTGTTCCAGCTCATCGATCTGTGCGACGACGTGGACGTCCGCGTCCGGGAGGATGGCCGGATCGTGCGAGATCCGCCGCCTTCGGATCCACTGCTGGCGTCGCTGGACGATGCGGGGGACCTGACCGTGCGCGCTGCACGGCTGCTGCAGCAGGCCAGCGGCACCTCGCTGGGCGCCAGCCTGCATGTGACCAAGCGCATTCCCGCAGGGGGAGGCCTGGGAGGTGGAAGTTCCGATGCGGCCACCGTACTGCTGGCGCTGAACCGGCTGTGGAAGCTCGACTGGTCCCGTGCCCGTCTGGCGGATCTGGCGCTTCAGCTGGGGTCGGACGTGCCGGTCTTCGTGCATGGCCGCAACGCCTTTGCCCGCGGCCGTGGCGAGTTGCTCACGCCGGTATCGCTGCCCCCGCGCTGGTACCTGGTGATAGACCCCGGTGTTGCGGTGGCGACGCGCGAGGTGTTTTCGGCGCCCGAATTGACCCGCGATACCCCGCCGCTCAGAATCGCGGCGCTTCCCGCGGGCGGTGGTCACAATGACTGCGAGCCGGTGGTGCGGCAACGGTACGGCGAGGTGGCCCGGGCGCTCGATTTTCTGGCTCCCCATGGAGGCCGGCTGACCGGAACCGGTGGCTGCGTGTTCGCCGCAGCGGGTTCCAGCGCGGCGCTGCAACCGATTGCCGCCGTGGTGCCGTCAAAGTGGCGGTCTTTCCTCGTGAGGGGTCTGGACCGTTCTGCCCCGGAGCTGATGTAGGGCCGGATCATTGGGGTGTCGCCAAGTGGTAAGGCAGCGGGTTTTGATCCCGCCATTCGGAGGTTCGAATCCTTCCACCCCAGCCATCCGGAGCTCTGCTCTCCGCTCACCTTAAATAGAGGTCGCGCGGAGCAAAGGTGCCGCCTTAACAAAACTTCACGAATATTCAGTGGCGCTGATGCGGCGAATTCTCTAGCCACTTCACAGTTTTTGTTGCTCCTTGACTACACAACTTGCTCTGGCGCAACACCGTTGCCATACTGCGCCGCGCCAAGGAGGCACGGTGGCTTGCCCTGCGCGGAAGCCGCCAAATCGCGTTAGTGAAATTCACTTGGGGGTAACACGTGTCCTATATCCAGTCTGCACGCGGACAGAATCTTGTTCGTGCGTCCGTAGCGGCCATTCTGGGCAGCATCACCATGGCGGTGGTCATGCCTGCAGTGGCGGCCGATGCCTCGGGAGCCCAGGCTTCCGGCGAGCTTGAGGAAATCCAGGTCACCGGCACGCGCATCAAGCGCGCCACCGACTTCGACACCGCGAATCCGACCACGGTCATCGACTCCGACTATTTCCAGAACCTCGGTATCGTGAACGTCGGCGATGCGGTGAAGTCACTGCCGTCGAACGTCTCGAACTTCTCCCCGACCACCACCGGCAACTCGAATTTCTTCGCCGGTTCCACCATCGCCAACCTGCGCGGCCTGAACCCGTTCTTCGGCAGCCGTACGCTGAACCTGGTGAATGGACGCCGCCATGTGCCCACCAACCAGGGTGACGGCGTCGACCTGAACTTCATTCCGTCGATCCTCATCGACCGCATGGACGTCGTGACCGGTGGCGCCTCGGCGGCCTACGGTTCGGGCGCCATCTCGGGCGTGAACAACATCTTCCTGGCCCGCAGCTTCGAAGGCATCAAGGTCGAGGCCGACTTCGGCCAGTCCTCGCATCACGAGGATGGCGACGACGTGCACTTCGCCGGCGCCTTCGGCTCCGGTTTTGCCAATGACCGTGGCCACTGGTCGTTCGCCGTCGAGCACCAGAAGATGGACCAGGTGGGATGTATCGATGCGCGCGAGTGGTGCGCACAGAACATGAACCGCATCACCAACGCCACCGCGGGTGCATATGACGCGGCGCTGGGCGGCTGGGCTTTCGGCGGCGCGCTGGTGACCGCTGCCAATCCGCATCCGGCCCAGATCAAGGCCTACGATGTGCGTTCGCCGTTCTCCTATGCCGGCGTCGTGGCCGGGCCGTTCAATGGTCCCATGGGCCAGGTGAACAGCGATGCCACGCAGCTGCTGCCGTTCCAGAACGGCACCGGCAGCAACATCTTCTATCCGGCGGTGTCCGGCGGCGAGGGTCGTCCTGCCTACCAGTACACCAACCTGCGTTCGCCGGTGAACCGCGACGTGATCGCGGGCACCTTCAGCTTCGCGATCACCGACTCGGTGAACCTGACGGCTGATGCCAGCTACGGCAAGGTCCATACCGACCAGACGAGCGGCGCGCTGGACGATGGCGGCTTCTTCGGCAAGGGCATCCAGACGGACAACGCTTTCCTGCTGCGCCGCCCGACGCTGAATGCGCAGATCCAGCCGCTGCTGTTCGCCGGCATCCCGGGCTTCCCGGTGCAGCTGAACAAGGACTGGACCAGCCAGCTCGACTCGCACTCGGTATTCGACACCGAAGTGGGTCGCTTCTCGATCGGCCTCGACGGCCGCTTCGGCAGCAGCAGCTGGACCTGGGACACCTACTACCAGTACGGCAAGTCCGAGCGTAACCAGCTGGTCGCGGACAACCGCCACCTGAATGCGTATGACTTCGCCGCGGACGCGGTGTTCAGCGACCTGCCGCAGTACGCGGCGCTGGGCAACGACCGTCCGATCGAGTGCCGCATCACGCAGCAGATCCGCAATGGCACGGTGCCGGCCGGCACCACTTCGAACCAGCTGCAGATCGCGCAGGGCTGCGTGCCCATCGATATCTTCGGCACGGGTCCGATCGATCCGGCGGCCAAGGCCTATGCCTTCGGCTTCCTGAACGAGCACACCACCGTCGACCAGCACGTGGCCGCCTTCAACGCCACCGGTGACCTGTTCGAGGGCTTTGGCGCCGGCGCCGTGCAGGGCGCGGCCGGTGTCGAGTACCGCTACGAGAAGGGCAGCAACATCGGCTCGCAGGATGGCGCGCCGGATTACGTCCGCAACGACTACCTGATCCAGTACGGCGAGTCCTTCGCCGGCAAGGTGAACGTGACGGAAGTGTACGGTGAGGTGAACCTGCCGCTGCTGAAGGATGCGATGCTGGCCAAGCGCCTCGAACTCGACGTGGCCGGCCGCTGGTCGCGTTACGAGAACGAAGGCACCCTCGGCCCAGGCGAAGGCATCAAGCGTGACCACGACCTGTTCACCTGGAAGGCGTCGGCTTTCTGGGATCCGGTTGACTGGCTGCGTGTTCGCGCCAGCCAGTCGCGCGACAGCCGCGCGGCGAACTTCCGCGAGTTGTACTACGGCCAGATCATCCAGGCCGGTGGCTGGTTCGGATACTGCACGCCGGCGGGTGTCGCCCCGGGCGCGATCCGCGACGCCTGCACCTGGAGCCTGGAAGGCAACGTGGACGTGAAGCCGGAAGAGTCGGACACCACGACCGTCGGCCTGGTGTTCACGCCGCGTGACGCCATCCCCGGCCTCGAGTTCGCGGTGGACTACTTCCGCATCAAGATCAAGGATGCGATCCAGCAGGCGAACGTGACCCGCGTGCAGCAGGGCTGCCAGATCTCCCATATCCAGGAGTACTGCGACCTGATCACTCCGGATCCGGGCGCGCTGCCGACTCCGGGCACCGATGGCAACTACAGCTACAACCCGGCGACCGGCGAGGGCATCGCGCTGCTGCGTGCCACGTCGTTCAACGGCAGCCTGTATGACTACTCCGGCCTGGACATCACTGCGTCGTACCAGCTGAACATGGGTGGCTTTGGTGGATTGAACTTCCGCCTGCTGGCCACGCACATGTTCGAGCAGATGTTCTCGCCCGTTCCTGGCCAGCCCCCGGTGGACATCTCCGGTCAGGTCGGAACGGCGAACAGCTTCCTGAACGACAACAACCCGGCGCCGAAGTGGAACGCCCAGCTGTCGACGACGTACCTGAAGGGTCCGTTCTCGACTACGCTGACCGCGCACTACGTCGGCAAGGGCAAGTTCGACTACCTGGGTGTGGACCCGACCGATGACAACTACGTCACGGCGCCGTCGAACTTCGTTCGTTACGACGACAACACTGTCGGCAGCTACACGGTGTTCGGCCTGAACGCGAACTACCGTTTCGAGAACGTCGGTGCCGCCGACACGATCGAACTGTGGGCCAACATCTCGAACCTGTTCGACAGGGATCCGCCGATGGTGGGCGGTGGTTCGGGCGGCACGCAGCCGATCTTCTACGACACGCTGGGCCGCTACTACCGGGTTGGAGTGCGCGCCAAGTTCTAACCGACTTGTCCTGACCCAAAAGGAAGGCCGCGGTGCGCAAGCGCCGCGGCCTTTTTCTTTGCTGTCAGGGCAACGGAGTTGTGGCGCCGGCGCACATGCCCTCCAGTGGCTGGCAAACAACTTGATGTTATTTCGGACTGCGGATATATCCCGATAGTTCGTGACCTTGTAGTGACCCTGTATCAATCCAGAAGGCACTGTCGGGGGACTCAAAGAAGAAGAGCTGTCTGCGCCCTCATGCGCTGCATAGCAGTGCAACGCGTGAAGTCGGCGCTCCGTATCGGGTTGTCTCTGTGTTTCCTTTTAATATTTCGGGGGGATCAATGAGCTTCACACCGTTTCATGGAAAGAATCTGGTCCGCGCATCGGTCGCGGCCATTCTCGGGAGCATCACCATGGCCGCGGCCATGCCGGTGCTGGCGGCCGAGGGTACGTCGACCGGAGGATCGGATGACCTTGAGGAGGTCCAGGTCACGGGCACGCGCATCCAGCGACCCGACTACGTATCGCCGAACCCGGTTACCACCTTCGACGCGGCCGACCTGGAGCGGCTCGGCATCAACAACATCAGTGATGCCATCATCCAGATTCCGCAGAACGTCTCGCAGTTCACGCCGGGCAATACCGGTGGCAGCGCGTTTTACGTGGGTTCGACACTGGCCAACCTGCGCGGCCTGAACCCGTTCTTCGGAACGCGCACCCTGACGCTGGTGGATTCGCGGCGTTTCATTCCGACCACGCAGGGTGATGCCGTCGACCTGAACTTCATTCCATCGAACCTGGTGCAGCGCATAGAGACCGTCACGGGTGGTGCATCCGCGGCGTATGGCTCCGGCGCCATCTCGGGCGTGGTCAACATCATCCTGGACAAGAACCTCCAGGGCGTGAAGATCGATGCCGACTATGGCGTTACCGAGGATGGCGACGGTGACAACTACCGCATCGGCCTTGCGGGAGGCACTGATTTCGCGGGCGGCCGCGGCCATGTCGTGATCGGCGGTGAATTCCAGAACATGAGCGTGATCCAGAGTTGCGCCGATTCGCGCTCGTGGTGCGCACAGGGCAATGGCCTGTACAACAACACCAATGGATTCTTCGGTGGAGCGGGAATCGATATCGCCAATCCCCGTCCGCCGGCGTTTCCCGGTGGCCCGCCGCAGCCTCCCTACGCGAATATTCCCGGCCAGCCGCACTACATCCGTGTGTCGGGCCTGCGCGAGAACCAGCTCTCGCGCACTGGCGTGATCGCCTCGGCGGTGCCCAATGCCACCAGCACCTCCCAGTTCAACGCGGCGGGCACCGACATCGTGCCGTTCGCCATGGGCATGCAGGCCTTCCGCTCCAATGGTGGCCAGGTGGTGGGCGGTGATGGCGATCCGGCCTATACGAATCTCACTCTGCAACCTGATGTCGAGCGCCTGACCACGTTCTCCCATGTGGATTTCGACCTGACCGAGAATCTGTCGATATTCGGCGAGCTCTCGTACGGCGAGGTGAAGGGCAAGAACAACCAGTTCGGTTCCGGACAGAACGCGGCCTACAACTGCATCAAGCCGGACAATGCCTATCTGGGCACGTTGAGCACGGCAGCACGCAACGCCATCACCGCGAACGACGGCAATTTCCCGTTCGCAGCGGACAACCAGTTCTGCAGTTCGTTCTTCGGTGCTCCCGGCACCGTGGTTTCGAAGAACTGGCAGGGCCAGAACCTGCAGGTGGTGACCACCGATACCAAGGTGACCCGCGCCGTTGTGGGTGCCGACGGCAAGCTCGGCGAGAACTGGACCTGGGATGCCTACTACCAGTACGGCAAGACCATCCGTGACCAGATCGGTTCTGGATACCGCACCAACTGGCGATACACCTTCGCCATGGATTCGGTGATCGACAACCGTGCGGGCTCGTCCACCCTGGGCCAGCCGGTCTGCCGCGTGACGCGTGATGGCGCCGCCGGCATTCCGCCGAATGGCCAGGGCGGTGTGGCCGATCCCATCCTGATGCAGGGCTGTCTGCCGCTGAATCCCTTCGGCACCTCTTCGGCGTCCGCTGGCGCGCTGGCCTATGCCTTCGGTTCGCTGACCGAGCACAACGTGATCCGCCAGGACGTGCTGGCCACTTCGTTCAGCGGCAAGCTGTTCGAAGGCTGGGCCGGCCCGATCTCCGCGGCCTTCGGCGCGGAGTGGCGCAAGGACAAGCTGTCGAATGACGCAGGTGATCTGCCGAAGGCGTTGCGCACCGACTTCAGCCTGCAGTACGGCGATTCCTTTGCGGGAAGCACCGAGGTGTATGAAGGCTTCGCCGAGTTCGAAGTGCCATTGCTCAAGGACCTGGCCTTCGCCAAGGCGGCCACGTTCAATGGTGCGATCCGCCAGGCGCGCTACAAGACCGAGGGCGCGACCGAAGGCGCCATCGGTGGTTCGAACACGCAGGACATCACCACCTGGAAGCTGGCGGGTGTGTGGGATGTGGTGGACTGGCTGCGCTTCCGCGGCAGCTACTCCAGTGACATCCGCGCGCCCAACTTCCGCGAACTGTTCTACTCGCAGACCATCCCGCCGGGCGGCTTCTTCGGCAGCGTGGTGAATCCCTGGATCATCGCCCCTCCGGGGCAGAACAGCGACCCGACGCAGTGGCAGCTGATGGGTACCACCAACCTGGAGCCCGAGAAGTCGAAGACGGCAACGGTGGGCATGGTGCTCACACCGACAGGCGCGCTGGAAGGCATGCAGTTCTCGGTGGACTACTACGAGATCAAGCTCACGGGTGGCCTGTCGCTGTCCCTGGGCGGACCGGCTGCGGTGACGGGTTGCTTCAACGGCGACCAGTTCTTCTGCAGCCTGCTGACCTTCGGTCCGGCGCGTCCTGACCAGGTGGGCAATCCGAACGCGGCCCGCACCAACGTGACCAACATGATCACGCTGTACCAGAACCAGAACCCGTACACCGCCAAGGGCCTGGACTTCGCGCTGAGCTACCGGTTCAGCTTCGACAGCATGCCCGGCAGTTTCCTGACGAATTTCGCGGCGACGCACATGATGGAGCAGATTGCTCCGGTGGTCGGCGCGGGATTCGTCGGAAGGCAGGCGGACCTTGCTGGCCAGACCGGTGGCGATTCCGGGTTCCTCTCGGATGTGGCCCCCGCTCCGGACTGGACTGGAGTGCTGACCTTGTCCTATCTGAACCAGGGATTCACCGGCACCTTGCAGACCCGCTGGGTGGCCCCGGGCAACCTGGATCTGCAGAACCCGAAGACGGGCCCGGATGATCCGGACTACGACCCGACGGTTTCGTACAGCGCCAGCGACAACGATACGGGCAATTACTTCGTGTTCAACCTGAATGCGTCGTACGACCTGCACATCGCCAATCTCGATGGCTTCCAGGTGTTCGGCTCCATCAACAACCTGCTGGACCGTCAGCCTCCGTTCTCTAGCGGCGGTGTGGGTGGCGTCAATGCCATCAACTACGACACGTTGGGCCGCACCTACCGGATGGGAGTCCGGCTGCGGTTCTGATCGTCAGGGCATCGGAGAGGGCCGCGGTGGCTTAGCTGCCGCGGCCTTTTTCTTATCTGAGACGGAACGGACCGAAAATGGATGCCCAGGCAGGTTACATAGTGGCTGGCAAACCACTTGATGTTTATCCGTACAACATGGTTATATCCCGTCACCGGTGACCTCGAACTACTAGAGAAGGCGCCGGAGGGGGATTCGAAAGTTGTCTAGCGCCTTTGAGCGCAGTTGCATGCCTGCAACGGGCTTCGTGCATACGAGGCTCGCAGGTGCATTTTTTTCCATGTTTTCTTGTGCATTCCAGGGGGAGTAAATGAGTTACACACCGTTCAAGCGCGTAACGGTCGGCGCCGCCGTCGCCGCTGTTCTGGGAACCATCGCTGTTAGCGGTTATTCGCCGCTGGCGCGCGCCGCTGACGCCGCCGCCGCCGATGCCGCCGATGATCTGGCCGAAGTGACGGTCACTGGCTCGCGCATCACGCGTCGTGATGCCGAAGCCAACAGCCCTCTGGTCACCGTTGACAGCAAGGAGCTGGAAACCCGGGCCGGCCTCAACATCGAGTCCTACCTGAACCAGCTGCCGGCCTACAACCCGGCCGCCGTGCCCACCGCCGAAGGCACCAACAGCGACGTGCAGGTGACCTCGATCAACTCCGTCGGTATCGCCTCGGTGTCGCTGCGCGGCCTGGGTGCGAACCGCTCCCTGGTGCTGGTGGACGGCCGCCGCGCCGTGCCGACCAACGCCCTGATGGTCGTCGACCTGAACGGCATTCCTTCCTCGATGGTCCGCAGCGTCGAGATCATCTCCGGCGGCGCCTCCGCCACCTATGGTGCCGACGCCATGGGCGGTGTGACGAACATGCTGCTGCGCCGGAACTTCGAAGGTCTGGAAACCGACCTGCAGTACGGCATCACCGATGTGGGTGACAACGAGGAATTCCGTGCCTCGGTGATCACGGGCACGCAGTTCGCGGACAACCGTGGCAACGTGGTGTTCGCGGCCGAGTACTACGACCGCAAGGGCGCGTACGACAAGAACCGCGACTTCTACACGAAGTCCTATTCCGACCCGAGCGTCGGCGGCAACTTCCTCGCCTTCGTGATGGGCGCCAACGGGTACAACCCGACGACCTATGGCGGCCCGCACGTTAATGCTTTCAGGGCGATCGCCAATGCCGGTACCGCCGGCACTGTCTGCCCCTTTACCAGCGCGGGTGGCGGCTATGTCGGGGCGGGTGGTACGACCACCACGTGCTCGACGACCGGCGCGCGCTTCAATGACAACGGCACGGCGTTCTTCCAGAACACCTCCGCGTACAACATTCCGACCTGGGGTCAGGGCTTCGATGACTTCCGGTATTCGCATCAGACCGTGTACGACACGTCGAAGTGCACATCGTCGAATCCGGGTGCCGCCCCTGTGGGCTGCCCGACCGGCCCGACGCTCGTAGACGTCGTCAAGTACAACGAGACCGAGGGCTACACCTCCTCGCCGCAGACCCGCTTCTCGTTCATGGGTTCGGCGGATTACGACATCACCGACAAGCTGCACTTCGCGTCCAGCGCCCGCTATGCCCAGAGCACCACGGAGACCTTCCTGGCCGGCACGAATGCCAGCTTCGGATGGGAAGTCACGGTGCCGTACAACCCGGCCCTCGACAGCCCGGTCAACCCGAATCTCGACTACACCAACTACGCGCTGGTGCAGCAGATCCGCGCCAATCCTTCGGCCTTCGCCAACCCGACCTTCCGGGGGACTGGCACGGCCGGTGCCGCGCATCCGGTGCCTGTCGACATGGCCATCCTGCTGAACAGCCGCAACGCGAACGCGGCGACGACCTTCTGCTTGTACAACCAGGCTGGTTGCGGTGCCGCTGGCAGCAACACAGTCGCCACCAGGGACATCAACCTGGTCGGCTCGCCGACCTCTGGTCGTGGCGCGCCGTGGATCATGGAGACCTGGCCGCTGGACAGCTTCGGCCGTCGCGCGACCCAGAACGTCAACGAAGCCTGGCAGATCGAAGCCGGCCTGACGTATGACCTGCCGATCAAGGACTGGACCGGCGAGGTGTACTACTCGCGTGGCGAGTCCTCGACCTACAACATCGGCTACGGCAACAACTCGCTGGCCCGCTGGCGCGCGCTGGTGACGTCGCCGGACTATGCCCGCGGCCAGACCTTCCAGAGCAACCTGACCAACAACCCGGGCGCGAGCCCTGGATTCGGTTCGGTGGCCTCGAAGTGCACGAGCGGCTTCTACGACACCATTTTCAAGGGTGATACACCGGCGAGCGCCGACTGCACCTACCTGGCAGTTGCGCCGCTGCAGACGCGCACGCAGAACCAGCAGGACATCTTCGAGGTGAACTTCCAGGGTGGCCTGTTCAACCTGCCGGCGGGCGAAGTGCGCGCCGCGTGGGGTTACCAGCAGCGCCGCAATGCCTCGCAGTTCAACCCGGACATCCTGCAGTCCACCGCCTCGTTCAATGACCAGGTGATCGGCGTGTATCCCTCCGGCTACCTGCAGAAGCAGACGGTTGCGAAGGACATCTGGGCGGAAGCGCTGATTCCGGTCCTTGGCGGCATGCGCTTCCTGCAGAAGCTGGAGCTGGAAGTCGGCGGCCGTCATTCCGAATACAGCACCACCGACAGCACCGACACGTACAAGATCACTGCCAACATCCAGATCAACGACTACCTGCGGTTCCGCGGCGGCTACAACAAGGCCAACCGCGCACCGAACCTGGGTGAGCTGTACCTGCCGTTGCAGCAGAACTTCACGGGTAGCGGTGTCTACACCGACGCGTGCAGCCTGCGGTCGAATTCGCCGTTCGGTGCAGGTGGCGCGCGGGCGGATGTGAACAACCCTGGCGTGCCGACCACGCTGGCCCCGGGCCAGACGGCGGCAGGCGCCCAGAGTGCCTACCTCATCTGCCGCGCGATGATGGGTGCGACAGCCGCGACCTTCTACTACGACAACCCTGCGGTCCCGCAGGTGGCGGCGGGCGGTTCGCTCTGGAACAACCAGGTGGGCAACCCGGATCTGAAGTCGGAAAAGGCGGACACCTACACCGCCGGCTTCGTGCTGCGCTCACCGTTCGAGCACGCGCTGCTGAACCGCATGCAGTTCACGGCGGACTACTATCAGATCCAGATCAAGGACGCGATCCTGCTGTACTCGGCCGACTATGCGGCCTTCCGCTGCTTTGGTTCGGTGCAGGTGACGGATGCGACGC
>Ga0315912_10003029_pt1 | contig 17182 bp, 15 predicted proteins | sample VfabasoilMG_FD_204469 | JGI IMG/M metagenome (GOLD analysis project Ga0315912, IMG submission 204469) | Garden soil microbial communities collected in Santa Monica, California, United States - V. faba soil | ecosystem: Environmental > Terrestrial > Soil > Garden | place: USA: California... | reverse complement strand
AGGCGCGGCGCCGAACGGCCGTCACCCGATGGCCACGGTCACCGGAGAGCATCACGAACGAGTGCGACGGCGGTCGACATGGTCGTCGCGATGGAGCGGGCATGGGATCACGACATGACGAAGACCACGGAGGCCGTGCTGGCCGACGCCCTCAGGCTCGACATGGATGCCCGGGCCGAGCTCGCGGCAGAGCTCCTCGCAAGCCTCGACGGCCCAGCGGATCCCGACGCGGAAGCCGCATGGGCAGCCTAGATACGCCGTCGCGTGGCGGCGCTCGATGCCGACACGATGAAGCTCGAGCCGTGGGAAGACGTGAGGCGCCGGATCGAGAAGGAACTGCTCGGACGGTGACGCGCATCGCGCAAGTCGGCGAAGCAGCGTCGCAGGAGCTTGCCGCTGCCGTCAGCTGGTACGAGACCCGCCGCCCCGGTCTCGGCGCCGAGTTGTTCGACGCCGTCGTCACGACGATGGATGCCATCGCGCTCGAGCCAGAGCTGGGACCGCTCCTCACCGGCGACACCGCGATGCGGCGGATGCTCGTGAGGCGCTTCCCTTACCAGGTCGTCTACAGCTTCACTGCGACGCACGTCACCATCGCGGCCATCGCCCACCTCGAGCGCCGACCGGAGTAGTGGAAGCACGGCAGGTGAGGCTGGCCTCATGCGGCCTGCCCGACGTCGTCATGGCGTAGCCCCGCCGTCGGCGAGCGCGGATTCGGGGGCCTCTTCGTCGCTGCAATCCTGGCCCGCGACTGGTCGCTCGATCCCGCTTCGACGCGGCGCGGGGTCGATTGATGCGAGACGCGTCAGTTCGAGCCGCCTTGCGCAGGGTGCCCAGCGCTTGGACAGAAGACTGGCCTGCTCTCGCAGATCGGCTCGCCGTTGTTGTCCCGCGCGTGCGTGATGTCGGGCAGGCGCTCGATGATGTCGTTCGCGAAGTACGCGACGGCGAGCACCTCCGTGGGCGTGCAGTAGGTGGCCTGCCAGCAGGCAGCCCGGGGGCCGGACTCGGAGTGCGACGGCGGGCTGGTCGGCTGAGCGCGGCAGAGGAAGTCCACGGCCGAGTCCGAGATCAGCACGATGTCGGACGGATCCCGCACTCCGAGCGCAGGATCACTGTGGAACGTCGGCCGATAGACCGTCCAAGGGTTGAGCTCTCCGAACCTCACGGCGCGGCCATCGGTGAGCATGATCGCCCCGACGCGAGACGTGGCGCCGGGAAATGGCTCGCGCAGCACGGGCGCTCCCTCGCTCGAGCTCATGGCGAGATGCCTCGGAATCGGCGGCCGCTCGCCCTTGGCGCTCCCCGGCGGAGACGCGTCCAATTCCCGGCGACAACCGCCCGCAGGCTGCACCAAGATCCAGCCGACGCACGCGGCGATTCGCAGGCTCCTCCTCATCGGTTTTCTCCTCCTCGCGAGCAGGCCCCGCGCGGCGCCGGCCGGCTGACCTGGATCTTCGGCCGACTCCTGGCGACCGTCGCTGTTCCGAACAGTACAATGCGGCGCCATGCGGGTCACGACAGTCGGCGGCGGACCGGGCGGCCTCTTCGCCTCCATCCTGATCAAGAAGGCCAGGCCCGACGTGGACGTCGAGGTGCTGGAGCGCAACGGGCCCGACGACACGTTCGGCTGGGGCGTCGTGTTCTCCGACGAGACGCTCGAAGGCATTCGCGCGGCGGATCCCGAGTGCTTCGCCGAGATCGCGCGCCGCTTCGCGCACTGGTCCGACATCGACGTGTTCTTCCGCGGCAGGGCGGTCCGCTCGGGCGGCCACGGCTTCGCCGGCATCTCGCGCCGAGTGCTGCTGAACCTCCTCCAGGCGCGCGCGACGGCGCTCGGCGTGAAGCTGCGCTTCGGCACGGAGGTCGGCGATCTCGAGGCGGCGCGGCGGAGCTGTGACCTGCTGATCGCCGCAGATGGCGTCAACAGCCGCGCCCGGGCGCTCTGGGCCGACGCGTTCCAGCCGTCGATTGCGACGGGAGCCGCACGCTACATCTGGCTCGGCACGCGCCGGCGACTGCCTGCCTTCACGTTCGTCGTCCGCGAGAACGAGCACGGAACCTGGACGGTCCATGCCTACCAGTTCGACGACGAGCACTCGACGTTCATCATCGAGACCGACGCCGCGACGCTCGAGCGCGCGGGCCTCGAGAGGATGTCGGATCTCGGCGTCTCCTACTGCGAGAAACTCTTCGCGGAGGCGCTCGGCGGTGAAAAGCTCCTCACGAACAAGTCGTCGTGGATCGCGTTCCCCACCGTCAAGTGCGAGCGCTGGCGACACGAGAACGTCGTGCTGCTCGGCGACGCCGTCCACACGGCGCACTTCTCCATCGGATCGGGGACGAAGCTCGCGATGGAGGACGCGATCGCGCTGTCGCGCGCCGTCGTAGAGAAGCCATCGATCCCCGAGGCGCTCGAGGCCTACGAGACGCAGCGACGCCTCGACGTCGCGAAGACGCAGCGCGTCGCCGCGCGCTCGCAGGCCTGGTTCGAGGACATCGCGCGCTACGTGCGGCTGGAGCCCGAGCAGTTCGCCTTCAGCATGCTCACGCGCAGCTACAAGGTCACGCACGCGAACCTCGCGCTGCGCGATCGGCCGTACGTCGACGGCGTGGATGCGTGGTTCTCGTCGCGCGCCGGCGTGAGCCTCGTGCCGGGACGAAGACCCCCGCCGCCGATGTTCACGCCCTTCGCGCTGCGAGGACTCCAGCTCGAGAACCGCGTCGTCGTCTCGCCCATGTGCCAGTACTCGTGTATCGACGGCACCGTCACCGACTGGCACGTCGTCCACCTCGGAAGCAGGGCCGTCGGCGGAGCGGGGCTCGTCGTCGCCGAGATGACGGACGTGCTGCGCGAGGGCCGCATCAGCCCGGGCTGCGCCGGCATGTACCTCGACGAGCACGTCCCTGCGTGGAAGCGCGTCACGGACTTCATCCATGAGCACACGCGGTCACGCATCGGAATCCAGCTCGCGCATGCGGGGCGGAAGGGAGCGACGCCGATCCCGTGGAGCGGGCCGCTCGCCCCGAGCGAGCTCTGGCCGCTCGTCGCGCCGTCGGCGCTCGCATGGGACGCTGGATGTCCGATGCCCCGCGAGATGTCCCGCGCGGATCTCGACGAGGTGCGTGACGCGTTCGTCCGCGCCACGCACATGGCGGAGCGCGCGGGCTTCGATCTCGTCGAGCTGCACTGCGCGCATGGATATCTCCTGTCCAGCTTCCTCTCGCCGTTGACGAACCAGCGCACGGACGCCTACGGCGGCTCGCTCGCGAACCGCATGCGCTACCCGCTCGAGGTCTTCGAGGCGGTACGCGCGGCGTGGCCCGAGGAGAAGCCGATGTCCGTCAGGTTCTCGGCCACCGACTGGCAGGCCGGCGGCTTCGGGCCCGAGGACGCCGTGGCGTTCGCGAAGGCGCTGAGGGAGCTACGCTGCGACGTCGTGGACGTCTCGTCGGGCGGGGCGACGCCCGATGCGCATCCCGACATCTACGGGCGCATGTACCAGGTCCCCTTCAGCGATCGCGTGCGGCTCGACGCGGGCATCCCGACGATCGCCGTCGGCAACGTCACCGAATGGGATCAGGTGAACACCATCCTTGCGGCCGGCCGCGCCGACCTCGTCATGCTCGCGCGGCAGCATCTGCGCGATCCGTACTTCGCGCTGCATGCCGCGGCCGAGCAGCGGGTCACCGTTCCCTGGCCGAACCAGTACCGCTCGGTGGCGCAGCGCTTCGAGGACGGATGAGCAAGGCCTTCACGCGCGAGTCGGATCTTCCGGAGGAGCCGGCGACGACGCGGCTTCGCTCCCCGCTCCCTCCCGGCGCGAAGAACTACATGACGCCGGACGGTGCGGCGCGGCTGCAAGCCGAGCTCGTCGCGCTGCAGGCCGATCCCTCAGCCGACGCGGTTCGCGTCCGCGCGCTCGAGGAGAGCCTGCGCACCGCGGAGATCGTCGAGCCGCAGGCCGATCCCTCCGGCGCGGTGCGCTTCGGATCGACCGTCAGGATCCGCCGCGACGGCGGCTCGCCCGAGACGCTGCGCATCGTCGGAGTCGACGAGGTCGGGACGCGCAGCGATCGCGTGAGCTGGCTCTCGCCGCTCGCGCGCGTGCTGATCGACGCGAGTCCGGGCGACGTCGTCGAGCTGAGGCTGCCGTCGAGCACGCAGGAGATCGAGATCCTCGAGGTGGATGCCGGGCCGGAGCCGTCGTGATGGCTGCCAGGAAGCAAGCGACTCCACTCGCGAAGCTCCGCGTCGAGCCGGCGACGGCCGATCGCTGGAAGGACGTCGAGAAGCTGTTCGGCACGAACGGCGCCTGCGGCGGATGCTGGTGCCAGTTCTTCAAGCGCAGCGCTCGCGAGTTCGCCGAGGGCAGCGGCGACCCGAACAAGCGCGCGATGAAGCGCAGCGTCGAGCGCGGCGAGGTGCCGGGACTCCTCGCCTACGACGGCGACCTCGTCGTCGGCTGGTGCGCGCTCGAGCCGCGCGAGAGCTTCACGCGGCTCGCGCGAAGTCGTCTCCTGAAGTCGGTGGAGTTGCCCGACAAGTGCTGGTCCGTGCCCTGCTTCTTCGTCGCGCGCACGCATCGGCGGCGCGGCGTCACGCGCGCGCTGCTCGAGGCGGCCGCGGCTCGCGCGCGGGCGCAGGGCGCCGCGTTCATCGAGGGCTATCCCGTCGCGCCGAGCAAGGATCTCGCGCCGCCCTTCGCTTACGTCGGCGTTGCGAGCGCCTTCGAGAAGGCTGGCTTCGAGGAGATCGCCGCGCCGAGCCCCGCGCGCCGCGTCATGCGCCGCGCGCTGAAGCGCCAGCGCTGAGCCGACGGGATGCTGCCGCAGCCGATCACGGATCGTCTCGCCGGCGCACGTCGCGTCCTGCTCGCCGGCTGCGGCGGCGGGTACGACGTGCTCGGCGCGGTGCCGCTCCACGCGGCGCTCGCCGCGCAGGGTGTCGAGGTCCACTTCGCGAGCCTCTCGTTCTGCTGGCTCGACGCGCTCAGCGGCGCGCAGCGCGATGCGGAGATTTCCGCCCTGTTCGCCGTGAGAGCCGAAGCCGCGACGGTGGACGCCTACTGTCCGGAAGCCTGGCTCGCTCGCTGGCTCGACGAGCGCGACGGCGGATCGCACGTCGTCTGGTGCTTCGAGAAGACGGGCGTGCGGCCCCTCGCCGAAGCCTATCGAGCGCTGATGCGCCGCCTCGACCTCGACGCGATCGTGCTGATCGACGGCGGGATCGACGCGATCCTGCGCGGCGACGAGACCTCGATCGGCACGCCCTCCGAGGATCTCGCGTCGCTCGCGGCGGCCACGTCGCTCGATGGGCCACGCATCATGCTCGCGTGCGTCGGGCTCGGAAGCGAGCTGCGCGACGGCATCGCTCACGCGCAGGTCTTCGAGCGCATCGCGGAGCTGCACGCGCTCGGCGGCTACCTCGGCACCGCGGCGCTCGCTCCGGGATCCCCCGCGACGCTGCGCTACCTCGACGCCGTGGACTACGTGCTGGAGCATCAGGCGACGCAACGAGGTAGCCACGTGCAGCGCGTGGTCAGCGCGGCATGCCGCGGCGGCTTCGGCGCGACGGCACCTCAGGTCTGGCTGTCGCCGCTCGCGAGCATGTTCTGGTTCTTCGACGCGCAGGTCGTCGCGCGGAGCCATCTCTTCCTCGAGCACCTGGCGCATGCCGAGACGATGCACGAGGTCAGCGCTCTGATCGACGGCCTGCGCAAGACCGTCGCCGTGCGCGAGCGATCGACGATCCCGCTCTGAGGCCTCAGACGTCGAAGCGCACGCCCTGGGCGAGAGGGAGATCGGCGCCCCAGTTGATCGTGCAGGTCTGCCGGCGCATGTAGGCCTTCCAAGCATCGGAGCCGGCCTCGCGTCCGCCGCCCGTCTCCTTCTCGCCGCCGAACGCGCCGCCGATCTCGGCGCCCGACGTGCCGATGTTCACGTTGGCGATGCCGCAGTCGGAGCCGGCGGCCGCGAGGAAGCGCTCGGCCGACCGCACGGAATTCGTGAAGATCGCCGACGAGAGCCCCTGCGGCACGTCGTTGTTGAGTGCGATCGCCTCGGCGAGATCCTTCACGGCCACGACGTAGAGCACGGGCACGAAGTTCTCCTCGACGAGCAGCGGCATGTCCTTCCTCGCGCGCACGAGCGTGGGCTCGACGAAGCAACCGGCGCGCTCGAGCACGCGGCCCCCATGGACGATCTCGCCGCCCTCCTTCGGCACGCGCTCGATCACGCGCCGGTAGGTCTCGACGGCATGCGCGTCGATGAGCGGGCCCATGAGCGTGCCGGCTTCGAGCGGATCGCCGATGGGCACGCTCTTCCACGCGCGTTGGAGGCGCGAGAGCAGGTCCTCGGCGACGCCCTCCTGCGCGAGGACGCGTCGCGTCGTGGTGCAGCGCTGGCCCGCGGTGCCGACCGCCGCGAACGTGATGGCTCGCGTCGCGAGATCGAGGTCCGCATCGTCGAGGACCACGACCGCGTTGTTGCCCCCGAGCTCGAGCAGCGTTCGCCCCATCCGATGGGCGACGACCTGCCCCACCTTGCGGCCCATCGCACAGGATCCCGTCGCGGACACGAGCGGGATGCGCGCGTCGGCCGCGAGCGCCGCGCCGACCTCTGCGCCGCCGACGGCGAGCGTGAAGAGGCCCGGATGACCCATGGCCGTCGCGACCTCGGCGCACAGGCGCGTCACGGCGATGGCGGTGAGCGGCGTCTTCTCCGAGGGCTTCCAGATCACGGAATCGCCGCAGGCCGCCGCGACGAAAGCGTTCCATGCCCAGACGGCGACCGGGAAGTTGAACGCGGAGATGACCGCGACGGGGCCGAGGGGATGCCACTGCTCGTACATCCGATGCTGCGGCCGCTCGGAGTGCATCGACGCGCCGTAGAGCTGGCGCGACATGCCGCAGGCGAGATCGGCCATGTCGATCATCTCCTGCACCTCGCCGAGCCCCTCGCTCAGGATCTTCCCCGTCTCGAGCGAGACGAGCCTGCCGAGCGCGTCCTTCCTCTCGCGGAGCGCCTGCCCGAGGAGCCTCACGAGCTCGCCGCGTCGCGGCGCCGGCTCGAGCCGGAAGCGCTCGAACGCGCGGCTCGCGTCGTCCACGACGTGCTCGAGATCCTCGAGCGACGCGCCGTGCACGCGCGCGAGGATCTCGCCGGTGGAGGGACACGTCACGACGTGCGCGGCGCCCCCCGGCCGATCCATGAAGCCGTCGGCGCGACGCACGCCGGAGAGATCGCCCGTGAGCTGGAGTTGCCGAAGGATGTCGCTCATGAGCGAGAGCCTAGACGACCCTGGCGGCTCGTGGATCGTCGGGCCCACCGGCTCCCGCGCCTGCGTGCTTCAGCAGCCACCCCGTGCCCGCCCGACGCGGGACCGTCAGGATGACGGCCGGAAACGCCTTCGACGCCGCGCGGAGCCTGGGTCCGATGGCCCTCTCGTCGCATCGCACGTCGTGTCACTTTCAACCTGCAAGGTTAGATCTGTCAAGGAGGTGAGCGAGCCAGGGCAGGTGCTCGCGAAGTGCGAGGACCTCGGCTGCCGTGGGCTCCGCCATGGACAGCGCGATCACGTGGATCATCGGCAGCTCCTCGTGCCGCAGGTCCCGCTCCCGGCCGGCCCGGACGCAGCCCAGCAGCGCCGCGCGCGCGTGCGTGACGGCCTCCGCCGCGCATGCGCCATCGGATCGGGAGAGGGCGTGGAGCGCGCGCACGCGACCGAGGTGCGCCATGCGCACGTCTGGCGTCTCGTCGCTCCAGAGGCGCACGCGCCCCTCGCTCCAGTCGCTCGCCTCGACCAGCACGCGATCGAGCAACGCGTGCGCTTCAGCGGTCCGGCCGATCCAGAACAGGCCCTCGGCCACGCGGCGATCGATCTCGACGGCCTCCGCGACGGCGCGCTCGCGTCCCGCCCGGTGCGAGCGGTGATGCTCGCGCAGGGGACCGTCGAAGTGGGCGCGCCATCGTGCCCACCACGCTTCCGGCGCAGGCAGATCCGCCAGGCGCCACGCCAGGGCATCGACGTGGATGGCCCGCTCGCCCGACGAGGACTCCTCCTCGAGATGGAGGCGCAGGAGATCCAGGTCACCGACCTGCCAGGCGCGGCTTCGGATCATGCGCGTCACGTCGTTCGGGATCTCCGGCGCCGGCGGCGGCTCCGAGGCCTTCCCCGTGACGCGCCCGAGCCATCCTCCGCGTTCTGCCGCCGGGACCTCGTCCGCCCGCCGCCGCAGCTCGCGCTCGGCCCGCCAGTGGGCGGCGGCGCCTGCGAATCGCGCGGCGAAATAGTCCCAGTTGGCGAAGAGACGCGCCGTGGTGGCCTTCATTCCGAGCATGATCGAGTCGTCCCGCGGCGACGCCACGATGTCGCCATCGCTGCGCTGCCGGCGCTCGGCGATGCGCTTGTCGACGAGGTCGCGCACGCGCTCGAGATCGTTCTTCCGCGCACGCGTCGCCATGGCGCGCAGGGTATCGCAGGACGGGAGCCGCGCAGCGGGCGCCTGCGCTACCCTAAGCGCATGGGCATCGACTACACGCTGTGCGAGCTCGACGCGACGCGCCTCGCGGAAGCGCTGCGCCGCCTCGGCGAGCGAGGCGGACTGACGGAGGAGAAGCTGCGCGCGACGTTCGCGGATCTCGGCGGCGACCTCGACGCCGAGAGCTCGCTGCCCGACGAGAGCGATGCGGCATGGCGCTTCGAGTGCGCGCTGACGGCGCTCCTGGGCGATCGCACGTGGTTCATCGAGGGCACCACCGGATTCCGCATCGCGGCTCGAGCCGTGGCCGATCTCGGCCCCGAGTTCGCCGCCGTCGGCATGCTCGCGGGCGCTGCCGGCGACGGCGACGCGAGCTTCGACGTCGCGCTCCCCGCGGTCGCGCGCGATCCGATGGGCGGACGCCTCTGCGGCATCTGGTCGCCGGAGGCGCTGCGCAGGTGCGGCCCGGCGGTCCAGCGGCTCGACGAACCGGAGGCGCTCAAGGAGATCGACGGCGCGCCCACGGCGGTGCGCACGCTCGACAATCCAGCCATCTGGCAGGAATGGAGCCTCATGCGCGACGCCCTCGCCTGCACCCTCGCCGCCGGCACCGCCCTCGCGTTCATCTGCGACTAGCGCAACGGTCCACTCGGCGGCTGCTCGTCGAGCACGTGCGCGATCCATGGGAGGTGCGTGCGGAGCTCCGAGAGGGGCGGGGCGTCGGGCTCGCAACCCGACAGCGCGACGAGATGGATCAGCGGCAGATCATCGTGCCGCGCGATCCCGTCGTTGCCCGTGCGGAGGCAGCCGAGGAGCGCGGCGCGCACGTGGGCGAGCGCCTCGGCCGGCCGTGCGCCGTCTCGTCGCGTGAGCGCATGGAGCGCGAGGATCTCGCCGCCGTAGGTCGCGCGCACCTCGGGGGTCTCGTCGGACCAGACCCGCTGGCGTCCCTCGCGCCAGTCCGCCGTGGCGGCGAGCACGCGCTCGAGGATCTCGTGCGCCTCGGCATGCTCGCCGATCCAGAAGAGGTGGCTCGCGAGGCGCGCGTCGATGTCGAGCGCCTCCTCGAGATCCAGCACCTCCGGCGGACGGGGCTTCGAACAGACGTATTCGCGCGCCCGGACATCGATCTGCTCGCGCGTGCGGGCGGCCCACTCCACCGGGACGGATCGGCCCGCGAGCCGCCACTCGCGCGCAGCGACCGTGGCCCTCTCGTCGGATGCAGCGCGCTCGACGGCCGCCACGAAGAGGTCCATGCGCCCGACCTGCCAGGCGGATCGATGCATGAGTCGCGTGGTCCCCTCATCCAGGAAGTCGGCCGAGGGATCCGACGGCGGCGGTGTCGGGCGGCGGAGCAGCCGAGTCAGGCGGCTCAGCGGCGAGGCCTTCGCCGCCGCCTCGGCGGCCGAGGCGCGAGCGAGCTCGAGGCGCAGATTCCACTCGCGGCTCCAGTGCGCCGCGGCCGGCTCGAAGCGCGCGGCGAACCACTCCCATCGCCCGAGAACGCCGGCACGCGTCGTCCGCGAGTGGAGCGCGACCCACTCGTCGCCGGGCTCCCTCTTCGCCGCCACCGCGCGCGCCTGCTCCCTGCGCGCGGCGATCTTGCGATCCACGCAGTCGCGGAGCTTCTCGAGGTCGTCCCTCCTTGCGCGCGTCGGCATCGCCCGCAGGGTAGCGCGGATGCAACCGCGGCCGCCCCGCGATCGTCATGGCCCGCGACAGCGGGCGGGCCGTTCGGCGAGCGTGCGAATGCGCGACGGGCTGCACCATGGCATCGTTGCCCACGCAGGGAGCGGAGGCGACATGGCCACGACTCGCCTGCAAGTGGAGGTCCCATGCGTCTCACGCCGCTCGCGCTCGCATTCGCCCTCGTGCCCGTCGCCGCTGGCTCAGCGCCGCGTCCGGGCCGAATCCAGCCACCCGGATTCGGAAGCTCCATCGCCCTCGAGTACTCCGTCCATCCCGACTGCGTCGTCGCCGGCGAGGACGCGCAGCTCCAGCTCTGCGTGAGCAACCAGAACGAGCACGCGACGCGTGACGTGCAGCCGGGAGACGCGTTCCGCTTCTCCTTCGGGGCGGGACGAGTGGGGGCGTGCGGTGGCATCGAGGTGTTCTCACCGGGCGGAGTGTTCGATCCCGGCGACTTCACGTGCGAGGCGAGCGATCCCGTCGTCACGCTGCGCTACGTGGGAACGCGAGCCGTCGCCTGGCCTCCGGGCGACATGGCGTGCGCGGAGATCGCCTACCGCGCCGGAACGGGAGTGAGCAACGTGGCGATGAGCATGGAGATCGGCAATCGCGGGGCCTACGCGCCGCCGTCACCTGCGTACCAACGGCTACCCGTGGGGCGCTGCGGAGGCGGCGGCGCGGGTGGCGGCGGGGGCGCGGGCGGCGGACGACTCGGCGAGGTCGCCTACATGACCAGCGACGCGCCGGTGCAGATGCTCGCTGGGCAAGGATGGGAGCCGGTGCCCGGTCTCGAGACGACCATCACGGTGCAGGCAGGATCGCGCCTGGAGGTCTTCGCCGACCTCGTTGCCCATGCATGCCTCATCGATCCGGTCGTGCAGACCTGGTTCAGGGGCGGAGCGCTGCTCGAGGTGGACGGTGCCTTCGTGGCGTCGCGACGATTCATCGACGAGGACCTTCCGGAGCCGCACTGGGGAGGCAGTGGGCACGGCTGGCCTGACATCCCGGAAGTGAACCGCGCGATCCCCATCATCTGGATGAGCCCACCGCTCGCTGCAGGTCCCCACGACGTGCGCGTGCTGCTGTGGGTGCCTTCCGGCGAGGATGGCTTCGGACTCTGCATGGGCTCCATCCCCGTGGACCTCGACCTGCAGGCTCGCGTCCTGATCCACGAGCTCCTGGCGCCATGACGTGGAGCGGGCGTTCGCTGCGCCCGTCGCTTCCCTAGCCCGGCGCTCGTCACTGCGGTTGACGATGCTCGGATCCGTTTCGGCGCTCCGACGCCCTCAGCGCGCGCCGATGGCCTCGAGCCGCGCGACGTGCGCGAGCATTCGATCGAAGACTGCGTTGTAGCGCGCGATCATCTCGGTGATCGCTGCGGGATCCTTCGCCTCGACGGCGTGGCGCAGGCCGGGGAGCTGCCAGGCAGCGTAGCCCGAAGTCTCGTCGGGCGCTGCGAGCAGGCTGCGGTACCACGGCCGCTCGGGCAGGCCGCGCTCGTCCAGCCAGTCGCGATCCATGGCGATGAGCAGCGCGTTCGCCTCGTCGAGCTCGCGCTTGCCGAGCGTTCCGGCCGACGCGGCCGCGCGCAGCCGCGCGATGGCGCGATCGCCGCGCGCCGACACGTGGCGCGCGGCAGCGACGAGCGGCGCGATGTCGAGGGCGATCTTCAGCTCCGTCGCGCGCTTCGCGAGCTCCTCGAGCTGTGAGACGGACAGCTCCGCCGCATGCTGCGGCTCGAGCGGCACGAGCGGCGCATCGGCGAGCAGCGCCAGCACGCGCGCATCGACGCGGCTGAGCATCAGCGCCGGCGCGTAGTCGTCGCCCACGACCTTGCGGTACCACGCGAGATCGTCGTGGTTGCTGTGGTAGCTGCTGCCCTTCGCGCCGTCCGCCGTGATGCTGGCCGAGGCGACGCCCGCATGGCAGAGGAAGCCGACGTGATCCGAGCCGCCGCCCATCGCGCCGATGCTTGGCATCGTCGCGTCGCTCGCATCCGGCGCGCGCTTCAGCCAGGCCTGGAACGCGTCGTCCGCTCCGCCCGGTTGCGGTACGCCGCGCGCCGCTTCGCGGATCACCGCGTGAAGTGAGGGCACGCCGCTCGCGCCGATGTCGGGCCCCATCGTCGCCATGTCGGCGTTGAAGTACGCAACGGCGCCGCGCTCGAGCTGCTCGCGGCGCGACTCGACCCACTCGGAGCTGCCGATGATCCCGAATTCCTCCGCACCCCATGCGGCGAAACCCACGGTCCGCGCCGGCCGATGTCCTGCCTTCGCGGCCTCGGCGAACGCGCGCGCCGCCTCGAGCACGAGGATCGTGCCGCTCGTCGGATCGGCTGCGCCGCAGTTCCATGCGTCATGGTGCGCGCCGAGCATGACGAGCTGATCCGGCCAGCGCTCGCCGCGCAGCGTCCCGATGACGTTGGCGGTCTTCATGAGCTTGCGCTCCTGCCGCACGTTCACGCGCACGCGCAAGGTGTCGCCTCCCTCGAGCCGGTAGGTGAAGGGGAGGCCGCCCTGCCACTCGGCGACGGGCACGACGCGGCCGCGCATGCGCGAGAGAATCTCCTGCGCGGCGCCCCATCCCATCGGCTGCACGGGGATGCGCGGCAGCGCGACGTCCTCCTCGCGCAGTCGGCGCGCCTTCCGCGTCGCCGGTCGGCCCGGCGTGAGCGGATCGCCCGTCCAGGGAAGCGTGAGCAGCGAGCCGCGCTGGATGGTCGTCTCGCCGAACCAGCCCGCCTCCGGCCAGGGCAGTCCCTTCACGTAGCCGACATCGGCCGGATCCGAGTAGATGACGAGCGCGGCGGCGCCGGCCTCCTGCGCGTACTTCGCCTTGAATCCCCGGTAGTTGCCGCCGTAGCGCGCGACGACGATGGCGCCCTCGCAGCTCACGCCCCACTCGCGCAGCTTCGCGAAGTCCTCTTTCGTTCCCTGGTTTGCGAAGACGACGCGGCCCGAGACGTCGCCGCTGCCGCTGTAGGCGTTCCAGCCAGGGAGGAGTCCCTCCTGCGCGTCGTAGGGATCCTCGGGGATGTCCTCCTCGGTCAGCACGAGCGAGACGTGATCAGGTGACGTTATCTCGACGTCGTGCTCGAGCGGCCGCGCGAGCAGCGCCCAGAACTCGTGCTCCTCGACCTCAAGTCCCATCTCGCGGAAGGCGGAGGAGATCGACTGGATGACGGCCGCGTCCCCGGCCGAGCCGGCGACGTGCGGGCGCGAGGCGAGGAGATCGTGCCAGGCCCTCAGCCGAGCGGTCTCAGGGACGCGCTCGACGATTGCCGCGAGCGGTTCCTCGGCCGGCAGCGACAGGGGCAGTCCGAGCGCCAGGAACGCGAGGACGAGTCTTCTGAAGTAGGGCCTGACCCCATTTCGCTTCCTGAGAAGCCGACGTCGCGCGTTGTCCTGCGCTCCGGGTGCCGTGCGTCGCGGCCGCGACGGTCCGGAGCGGCGCGCGATCACTCCCTCGTGCCACTGGTCCCAAGGCGGACCAGCTGGCCCTCGGGAGTTCTGCCCGAGCCCCCGATCCGGCTCGAGTTCCATGTTCGGAGGGGCGTCGTTCCGTTCGCTACTTCGCATCGCGGAGCACCGTGCGGAGGCGGGCCACGTTGGATGCGGCGCGGGTTTCGGTGGTGGGCGCCGCGGCGTCCTCGCGCGGCAGCACGTCGGGCGAGAGCTCCTCGACGAAGCGCGAGAGCACGCTCTTGCGCGTGCGGCCCCGCATCTGGCGCGACAGCGCGCGCGTCAGCACCAGGCGATCCTTCGCGCGCGTCACCGCCACGTAGAGCAGGCGGCGCTCCTCCTCGAGCGAGCGCGGATCCTCCAGCGAGCGCGCATGCGGCAGGATGCCGTCCTCCACGCCCGCGAGGAAGACCGTCTCGAACTCGAGCCCCTTCGCGGCATGGATCGTCGCGAGCGTCACGCCCCCATCCCCTTTCTCCTCCCCATCGTCATGGTCCCTGAGGACGATCGTGTCGAGGAAGCCCGCGAGGTCGGCCTTCTCTCCGGCCTGCTGATGCGCCGTCCACGCGCGCTGCACCTCCTGCGCGAGGTTCCAGCGCGCGGCCCGCACGTTCTCGTCGCGGTACGTCTTGTCGATCTCGTCGCGGTAGCCGATGCGCTTCAGCAGGTCGTCCACCAGCAGGGGATCCCGGCGCCGCGCCGCCTCGGCCGTCGCCGAGCATGCCTCGACGAAGTCGCGAAGCCCCAGCAATGCCTTCGAGGCGCCCGCGCCCGCGCGCCCGTCCGCGACGTCGCGCGCCTGCTCGAAGGCCGAGACGCCTCGCGCGCGCGCCTCGTCGGCCACGGCCTGGAGCGCGGCGGCCCCGACGCCACGCGACGGCGTGTTGACGACGCGGAAGAAGGCCTCGTCGTCCTTCGGGTTCGAGGCGACGCGCAGGTAGGCGATGACGTCGAGCACCTCCTTGCGATCGAAGAACGAGCGCCCGCCGAGCACGCGATACGGCATGCGGACCTGGCGCAGGGCCTGCTCGATCGGTCGCGCCTGCTCGTTCGTGCGCAGCAGGACGGCGAAGCGCGCGCCCTCCTTGAAGCGGTTCGCGCCCTCGTCGATGGAGGACGCGATCTCGTGCGCGATGAACGAGGCCTCCTCCTCGTCGTCCTCGAGCTCGGCGAGCGAGGGCAGGTCGCCCTCCTCGCGGGCCGCGCGCACGTGCTTGTCGTGGCGACGCGCGCTCTTCTCGACGACGGCGTTCGCGAGGGCGACGACGCTCGTCGTCGAGCGGTAGTTCACCTCGAGCTTGACGACCTCCGCATCCGGGTAGCGCTCGGGGAAGCGCAGGATGTGCTCGACCTCCGCGCCGCGCCAGCCATAGATGCTCTGATCGTCGTCCCCGACGACGCAGAGGTTCCGATGCCCCGCGCAGAGAAGCTGGAGCACTTCGTCTTGCGGCGCGTTCGTGTCCTGGTACTCGTCAACGAGAACGTGCTCGAAGCGCTGCTGCCAGCGGGCGCGCGCGTCCGCGTGCTCGCGCAGCAGCCGCGCGGTCAGCCCGATGATGTCGTCGAAATCCACGGCGTTCCGCGCGCGCAGCTCGTCCTGGTAGCGCTCGCGCGCGCCGGCGAGGAAAGCGGCTCGCGCTTGCGGAGCCCCTTCGTCCTCCTCCTGCCCCGGACCCGGCGCGACGGGATGCGCCATGCCGGCCTTCGCGAGGCTGATGTCGTGCAGCACCGCCGATGCCGAGCGCGTCGCGCCGGCACCCGCCATGTCGCGCAGGATGGCGCGCAGGAGCGACTGCTGCGCGGCCTCGTCGTAGATGCTGAAGTTGCGCCCATAGCCGAGCGCTGCGATCTCCTCGCGGAGGATGCGCACGCAGGCCGCGTGAATCGTCGTGACGGTGAGGCCGCGCGCCGCGGCGCCGACGAGTCCCTTCACGCGCTCGCGCATCTCGCGCGCGGCCTTGTTGGTGAAAGTCGCGGCGAGGACCGACGTCGCGGGCACGCCGCGCTCGAGCAGTCGGGCGATCCGATGCACCACGACGCGCGTCTTGCCCGAGCCCGGCCCCGCGAGGACGAGCAGCGGCCCATCGACGTGCTCGACGGCCCGGCGCTGCGCAGCGTTCAGCATCCCCCATCATCGCACTGCGCGCCCGCTGGACAGCGACCTCCGTCGAGCGTTCCACCGCGCATGACAGCGCCATGACGCGAGCGATCGGGCGTGCCGGCGGGGCCGACCTACACTCGCCGGATGCGGAAGCCCGTGGCGATGATGGGCCTCGCGTTCGCGATCCTCGCGAGCGCATGTCGTCGTCCGTCCGAGCCGCCGCCCGCGGCCGATGCAGCGGCGCCCACGCGGGAAACGGCCCCTGCCGCGGCGAGTCCCGCGCAGGCGGCCGATCCCTTCGCGGCCGACGCGCTGCTGCTGCCCGACGAGCGGCATCTCCGCGGGCTGCGCAAGCTCACGTCGGGCGGCGAGAACGCGGAGGCCTACTGGTCGGACGACGGCACGCGCCTCATCTACCAGGCGCGCGACGGCGAGCGCACCTGCGACGAGATGCGCGTGCTCGACGTGGCGAGCGGCCGGCAGGTCGCGATCTCGACCAACGGCGCGCACACGTGCGGCTTCTTCCTGAAGGGCGATCAGCGCGTGCTGTTCGCGTCCACGCGCGCCGCGGGAACGGCGTGCCCGCCGCCGCCCGACAGGTCGCGCGGCTACGTCTGGGCGCTGCACCCCGACTTCGACGTCTGGACGTCGCTGCCCGATGGCTCGGACGCGAAGCGACTCACCGAGACGCCGGGCTACGACGCCGAGGCGACGGTCGGACCGGACGGGCGCATCGTCTTCACGTCGGTGCGCGACGGCGATCTCGACATCTACGCGATGGACGCCGACGGCGGCAACGTGCAGCGGCTGACGAACACGCCCGGCTATGACGGCGGCGCCGTGTTCTCGCCCGATGGAAAGCAGGTCGTCTATCGGGCGCATCATCCGGAGGGCGAGGAGCTGGCCGAGTACCGCGAGCTGCTGGCCCAGCACCTCGTGCGCCCGACGCGCCTCGAGATCCAGGTCATGAACAGCGACGGCTCCGACGCCCGCGTCGTCACGGCGCTGGGACATGCGGCGTTCGCGCCGACCTTCACCCCGGATGGGCGGCGCATCCTCTTCGCGAGCAATCACGGCGATCCGTCCGGACGCGAGTTCGACCTGTGGCTCATCGGCCTCGACGGCACCGGGCTCGAGCGCGTCACGCAGGCGCCCGCGTTCGACGGGTTCCCGCTGTTTTCGCGCGATGGGCGCCACCTCGCCTTCTGCAGCAATCGGGGCGGCTCGAAGCCCGGCGAGACCAACGTCTTCGTGGCCGGCTGGGTAGACTGACGGAATGAATCGACGTGGGCCCGAGGTCGTCAGCCTTCGGATGATCGGATCCGCCCCGCTCGCCATCGCCCTGATGTTCGCTGGACCGGCGCTGGCCGAGAGCGCGCCCGACGCCCACGCCCAGGCGCTCGCCCTGCTCGACAAGGCGCACGAGGCCGAGGGCACGCCCGACGAGG
>Ga0315912_10003028_pt1 | contig 17183 bp, 11 predicted proteins | sample VfabasoilMG_FD_204469 | JGI IMG/M metagenome (GOLD analysis project Ga0315912, IMG submission 204469) | Garden soil microbial communities collected in Santa Monica, California, United States - V. faba soil | ecosystem: Environmental > Terrestrial > Soil > Garden | place: USA: California... | reverse complement strand
TTTGTCCTGTTGGCTGCCAATGACTTAAACCCTTACTCACATATGGAATTCTATATTTCATATCATTCGTCATCACACTTATGGAATGCCAGTCACTTACCACAATAAATTTTCTATCTGCTACATCCAATATATTTGCACCAAGCGAATACGACTGGCTATTTTTTGATGCGCCCAATATTTGCAATAAGGTTGTACAAATATCCAGATGGCTGGTAACACGATCAATTTCACGATGCTCGATTCCTGGCATCCACATCACCATTGGCACGTGTGTTTGCTCTTCTACAAAGCTGGAATTATGTCCCCAAAAACCCTTTTCTAGAAACTCTTCGCCGTGATCTCCAGTCACGACAATAATAGTGTTATCCAGCAGGCCTTGTCGCTCTAAGTTATCGTAAATACGGCCAAGCTGAATATCTACCCAGTGTGAAGCGTTAGTATATCTATTTTTAAGCTCGCCAATTTTTGGTGCAAGTGATTGCCGGCTCATACCCCAATAATTCACATCTTTTAAATAAGGTTGAGCAATGATATTCGTTTCCGGGAAATCATAGCGTGCGTGCGTGGACTCAAGAAAGAAAAAGCTCATAAAAGGTTTGGTTTTATCTCTCGTTTCAACAAACTTAATTAGTTCAGAAGCATTGTCTTGATCACGTTCCCACGGTTTTTTACCTTCATGCTCCTCATGTAGCTGTGAGAGCGGCACTTTTGAAAACAAAGTTTTATTAAACTCGGGATAGGAAAATCTTGCACTTGTTCTAATATCAAGTTGATAGCCGAGTGCCTGTATTCTATCCATTAATAACGGCGACCTCTCGGCATGCAAAAAACTACTCCAATATGACCCATATAAACCATAGAACAAGCCAAACAAACCCTCTCGTGTGCCATTCCCGCCAGAATAATGCTGTTTAAAATATTGGGCTTTTTGTGCTAATCGCCAAGTATTGGGCATTATTTCTGGTGAAAGCCTGTCCCAACGCAGCGACTCAATAGCAATTATCACGATATTCGGTGGATCCTGCACATCGGTATATTGCATATCACTCAATGGATACTTCAAACGTGCAGTATCAATAGAGAATTTATTGTCACTCGTCCTAACCGCCACAATTCCAACTTTTTCAGCAAAACTTCGAAAAGTGATTTTTTTATAGAAAGGGTAGCTTTGTGCGCTATCTAGCACGGACGCAATATTTTTAATATCACTAATGCCGTATATCAAAAATTGTACTGTTAGTAATGGCAATAACACATAGGCAATAGTTTGCCAACGTATAGTCACGGCTGTGTATTTTCCAAACGTGCTACTAAGTAACCAAAGCCCGCATTGAATGGCAATTGTTATTGCCGCAGATATTGCCACTGATAGATAAGTATCATTACCCCCGCCTAAAGAGCTTAAGCCGCCTTTTGTGGTAATTAAATTCCAAATAAATCCATTAAAATGAAAGTTGTATAGGTCGTAAATCATCAAGTCCGCTCCAATGAACAATAGAGCAAAACTTGACAGTACAATGGCCGATAGAGCTTTTAGCTTAAAGTAAGGTAAGTAATTGAGAAAAAATACCGGGAACAATGCAATCAGCGTGTACAGGATGCTGTAGCTTACCCATGTGATTAGATTAAAGATTAAAGATAGGCTAAGTGAAAAATTAAGCTGTGCATGCTGAAAAAACCCCCACGTGACTACCAGCATATGCATCGAAGTAAACAACACAAACAGCCAAAAAACTTTTTTTTCTTGTGCGTGCATATCTACGGTTTTGTTTACACTCATTAATAACTATTGCATCAATAATGTTTTGATATTTGGCAGGGCTAAAATGCCATTAGCATGGCAAAACGCTTGCCAGTCTTTCACTTCTGTCCAGTCACTTAAAAACACAAAATCCATCCCTGCACGCGTTGCTGCCTCATAGTCATACTTGCTGTCCCCTATAAATAAAGCGGGGAACTGGATATTGCCATTGTTTTTTTCACGTGCAAGCACCTTGTCTTTAATGTCTGGTCCACCAAAAATACCCGCTTCAAACATTGGAGTTAAATTGCGTCTTGCAAATACTTTTCTTAGCTCTGCTTGATCTCCGCCAGAGAGCAGCATCCATCTTGCTTGCGGTGTTTGTTTCTTTAATTCATCCAAACCAGAGGCAATCTCGCAATGCATTAAAGTTTCATCCAATATTTCGTCAAAAACATCCAAAAATTGTTGCATAAGCGCTGGAGTAATAGGCTGTTTTGTAATCTCGTTCAGGTAATACTCAATTTTACCATTACGCGGAAAACTACCTTTCATCACATGATAATCCACCAATGCTTGTGCCTGCTCATCCGTGCCACCCATTCTTTTAGCTACGGCAAAATAGGCATCTATTTTGGTTTGATTACTATTGAGTATCACTCCGTCGCAATCAAACACTATTGTTTTATATGTATGAATACCTAGCACAGACTTCCAATAAAAAAAGGCCTTATACTTAAGGCCTTAATTATACATTCATTGCAATTTAAGCTGGTTTAATAGCACTGGCCTCTTTCGCCAGTTTGGTAATATGTGCCCAATCTTTCTTAGCAACCGCATCTGCAGGCGTAAGCCATGTACCACCACATACCACTACGTTCGGCAATGCCAAAAACTGTGATGCACTTTCGACCGTCACTCCTCCAGTCGGACAAAACTTCACATCTGCAAATGGCCCTGCAAAACCTTTAAGTAAATTAATGCCACCCACTGCTACAGCCGGGAAAAGCTTTAAGAAGTAATAGTCATCTGCATTTGCAGTCATAATTTCAGAGCCAGTTGAAACACCCGGTAACAGCGATAAGCCGATTTTGCGTGCAAACTGACCTAATTCAGTCGTATAGCCCGGGCTCACAGCGAATTTACAGCCCACGTCCAAACTAGCTTGTGCGTCTTTTAAATTACGTACAGTGCCAGAACCCATAATGGCATCAGGTACATGTTTGGCAATTTGCTCCATTGCCTGCAATGCACATGAGGAGCGCAATGTAACTTCCAACACCTTAATGCCACCTTCTAATAGCGCCTCTGCCATCGGTACAGCATCTTCGACTTTGTTAATGACTATAACGGGGATTACAGGACCTTCTTTGGCTAAATCTAATGTATTCATACTTCTCTCAAGTTAAATTAAATCAATACGGATTTGTGTTTGTTGTCACATTTTTTTCAAATTGCGCGAGAACGCGGCGTGCGGGCAATCACAGTAAGCATTGCCGCACAAGTACGTTCTCAAACGGATTACAACCAGGTCACCGCACCTTCTTCGGCTGATAGAACATTGCGGCGCATCCCGCCAAACAACTCACGCCCGATGCCATGCGAGTTGACGTGGCGCTTGCTATCCGACAGCTCGACCGCTTCACGGTCTGCCCAGGTATCTTCATCCACCAAGGCATTCAGTGTACCTACTGCAGCGTTGAGGCGAATCATATCGCCATCGCGAATTTTCGCAATCGCGCCCCCTGCACTTGCTTCAGGGCTCAAATGAATAGCGGCAGGGATTTTACCGGAAGCGCCACTCATGCGACCATCGGTTACAATCGCCACCATGAATCCTTTGTTCTGTAGCACAGCCAGCGGCGGGGTTAACTTGTGTAACTCGGGCATACCATTAGCTTTTGGCCCCTGAAAACGCACCACCGCCACAAAATCACGCTCCAATTCACCACGATCAAATGCTGACAACAGCTCTTCTTGACTATCAAACACGATAGCCGGCGCTTCAATAATATGACGATCCTCAGGTACAGCAGAAATTTTAATCACGCTACGGCCTAAATTGCCTTTAAGCAAACGCAAACCACCAGATTCGTTAAACGGATGCGCTGCCGTACGCACCACAGTTTCATCACCGCTTTCTTTTGGCAGCACTTTCCAAACTAATTTATCTTTCTCTTTCACTGGCTTCTTACCATATTCATGTAAGCCGCCTTTAGCTACTGTAAACACATCAGGATACATGTAGCCGCCCTCTATCAGTTCACGTATCACAAAGCCAGGGCCACCTGCCTCCTGAAACTCATTTACGTCTGCTTTACCATTTGGATAAACGCTCGCCAAGAGTGGGGTTGATTTCGCTAGATAGTGGAAATCCGTCCAGTCAATGACAATACCGGCAGCGCGCGCTACCGCTACCCAGTGAATCAGATGATTGGTCGAGCCACCGGTCGCCAGTAAAGCCACCATTGCATTGACGATTACGTGCTCGTCAACCAATTTACCAATTGGCGTGAAATTCTCTTTTCTTGTGATATTGAGCACCGATCGCACTGCCTCGCGAGTCAGGTCCTCGCGCAGACCATCGTGCGGATGAATAAATGCCGCACCAGGTACATGCAAGCCCATTGCTTCAAGCAGCATTTGGTTACTATTCGCTGTGCCATAGAAAGTACAAGTGCCTGCACCGTGATAAGCCGCAGATTCTGAAGCCAATAGCTCTTCGCGTCCGACAAGTCCTTGTGCATATTTTTCACGTACTTTAGATTTTGCCGTGTTGTCGAGCCCCGTACTCATTGGACCTGCCGGTACAAACACACAAGGCAGATGCCCAAAATGTAAAGCGCCTATGAGTAAACCCGGCACGATTTTATCGCACACACCTAACAGCAGCGCCGCATCAAACACATCATGCGAAAGCCCGATTGCAGTACTCATGGCAATAGTATCGCGGCTAAACAGTGAGAGTTCCATGCCCGGCTCGCCCTGTGTGATGCCATCACACATAGCTGGCACGCCTGCTGCTACTTGTGCGGTAGCGCCGAATTTTCGTGCTTCGTCATGGATAATATCAGGATAATTAGCATACGGCTGATGCGCAGATAGCATTTCGTTGTAAGCAGTAACGATACCGATATGCGGTGCCTTTTCTACCACGATACGAAGCTTATCATTTGCCGGTAGCGCTGCAACAGCATGCGCTACGTTAGCACACCCCAAACGCTCGGCACCTTTATTGCGATTGGCAATTTCGTCTAACCGATGCAAATAAGCAGTGCGAGTCGGGCGACTACGCTCGATGATGCGTTCGGTAACTTCTATGTGGGATTGCTTCATGAATTAATTGCTCAAATTAGAAAACTACGTAAAAGAATATTCGCTATTGGTAGGATTATCGCTAAACTGACCTTTATCGTCAATTATAAAGACTGCTCAAGCAAACTTGCCTTGCTAACTACTTCTTTGTCACCAGCACATCTTCCATCATCAAATATTCCAAATCACAGCCATAGAACATATTGAGCGCGTCTGTGGGAGAACAAATCATAGGTTCGCCGCGGCGGTTAAGCGAAGTGTTTAACACTACGCCGTTACCGCGTAATTTCTCAAGATGTTGAATCAACTCGTAATATCTAGGGTTGGTCGCATGTGTCACCACCTGCGCACGCGCTGTTCCATCTTCGTGCACCACCTCGGGAATACGTGATTTCCAATGCTCCGCCACGTCAAACGTAAATGTCATATAAGGTGCTGGGTGAGCCGTTTGCAAGATATCTTCCGCCACAGTATCAAGCATACTTGGGCAAAATGGACGCCAGCGCTCACGATATTTAATCTGCGCGTTAATTCTATCTGCCACGCCAGGAAAGCTGGGATCGCCTAGAATACTGCGACAACCAAGCGCTCGCGGACCAAATTCCATGCGGCCTTGCAGCCATGCCAGCGGATTTCCTGCTGCAAGCAGCTCAGCTGCCTTTTTTGATGCCTCTGGGACCCGCGTGTATATTGGCTTGGCGGGGTGCGCTTCGCATGCAGCAACACATTCTTCCGTAGTGTAACTTGGCCCTAAATAGGCGTGCTCCATTTTGCGTATCGTCTCACCAGCCATATGTGCGGCATAAGTAGCTGCACCCAATGAAGTACCGTTATCCCCGGATGCCGGCTGTACGAACAGCTCTTTGACATGCGGTAACGAAATAATGCGTTGATTGAGTTTTACATTAAGTGCTACACCACCGGCCATCACGATCTTGCCAGTTTCACGAATAATGTCGCCCAAATAATATTCAATCATCTCCAGCGCGACATCTTCTAATAGCTTTTGCACCGATGCCGCATAGTGAATATAGGGATCATCAATTTCATCACCGCTACGCTTTGGGCCAAGCCATTCAATTAATTCCGGTGAAAAATAGAAACCTTTACCGTTTTCTTTGTAGCGACGCAGACCGACCACATTCACCAGCTTAGTATTGACTTTCAAGTCACCATCTTCAAATGTCACCAAACGAGATAAATCGTACTTGCTCGTGTCGCCATAAGGTGCCATACCCATGACTTTAAATTCGCCGTCCAGCATTTCAAACCCAAGATACTCAGTAATCGCGCCGTACATACCGCCTAGTGAATCTGGATCGTAGAACTCTTTAATTTTGTGGATTTTTCCGTTTTCGCCATAACCGAAAAACGTAGTTGCATATTCACCTTTACCGTCAATCCCAACTATCGCTGTTTTTTCTTTAAAACCACTCAGATGATACGCGCTGGAAGCGTGTGCCAGATGGTGCTCCACAGGCACAAACTTGGCATTACTCAAACCAAGGTCTTTCATAAGCGCAAGTGATTTATCACGATTACGTCTGAAACGGCGATTACCGTTGAATATGGCGTCCAGAGCGCGATCCGGCGCATACCAGTGGCGTTTGGAATAATGCCAGCGTGCGTTAGTGCTAAGCGGAATCTCCGCATAAGGGAACGCCACAATATCGACTTGTTCAGGCTTAACGCCGGCTTGCTTTAAACAAAATTTTGCAGCCTCGTATGGGAATTTATTTTTTGCGTGTTTGTCGCGAATAAAACGTTCTTCTTCGGCAGCCGCAATAATCTTGCCATCCACCAAAATCGCGGCAGAAGCATCATGGCCAAGCGCGCCGGATAAACCTAAAACTATCATGCAATCAACTCGTTCTGAAAATTTGCCATGTCTAATGGCGATTGGTCTTTATAGACAACTCGAAATGCTTTCACAAACGCATTATACAGGGCTGGCTCTGCTTGCCAATTTTGCATAAAGCGACGTAAATCACGTACATGTGCCTGCAAAGCTCGTCTGGCTTGATTATGCTGCTGCATACTATCCAAATCGATTAAGACAGGCTGACCGTCTAATATTTTAATATTGGTTGCTTTCATATCACCATGTGAAAGTTGCAGCAAAAATAAACGATAGAACAAAATTGCGATTTGCTTAATCGTCGTAGCACGTGCAGATTTGCCATCAATCTGTTTGAAATATTCTGCTACGTTTGGCGCATCAATGTATTCAGCCAAAAAGTAAGATTTCCCTTTCAAGAAGAATTTGCGTTCTTCAATCAATGCAATTGGTTTTGCAGTAGCAATATCCAGCAATCTTAAACGGTGTGCATTTGCCCACGAAGTAGCCGCCCGTGTCTGCCGCAATGCGCGACTTGCTCCATGCCAAAATCCTTTAATGTTGTAGCGCTTGATAACGATCTTTTTGTCACCAATTAAGGTGGTCGCCACCGTGCAAGTTTTACCATTCTTGATACGTGTTTGTGGTGTTATAGCAGCATCTAAAATATCCGTTGAGGTTGGCAAATCCAATGCGGAATACGCCGTAGAAGCCGCATAGAACAATCCTCTCAGAGCATGTAAATGCACGTCCGTACACATTCTGAACACTTTTTTATTTGCATAATTCGAGGCAACCAGACGACGATGTTTATTTGCGCTATTTTTGATGTCAACCGAATCAGGCATCCCTTGCCAAGCTTTTGTTTTTGCGTAAGTTTCGAGCAACTCTGGCAGCCAGCTTTCCAATTCCAGCACATCAAATTTTGAGAACAAAACAGCCAAATTTTTTAACGCTTTTTGTTCTGATAAAGATGCAAATTGTCGGATTCCATCACCATCCAAAGTTATAACTTTCTTACCTTGAACCAGAAAATTTTTGAGATACAAATCGGTTTGTATCAGACCGGCATTATGGTGTTGTGCTACGGCTTGGACCAACTTTTGTGCCAAGTTGAAATGTGCTTTTTTATCTGAATTTTGCCAAAGACTCTCGGCATTTTCTGCATTTGGTACCTCTTCAAAAATCAGCGCCAAGCCTTGTCGATTTGCCAGCTCACCTTGATATAACAAGGCAGGCGTCTTGATAGCAGCTGCTTGCATGTATGTCACACCTGCAGCATCTCGCGTTGCATAACGTTGCGCGCTCTTCCCGAAAAATAATTTTGCGTAAACTTTTTTGTTTTGCCACACACCACTACAAACAATCCGTCGGTTAGGCACATGACGTACAACCTGTAGATTGCTTAACTCTGAACCATTTGTCAGCTTAAGAGTACTAGCATCCAAGTTATATTTTGCGAACAATTGATTAGCATCTTGCTGCATTAATTACAGCCCTTACTTGCCAAACTAATACTGCCCTCATAATTTTTTTGCTGACAAATTACTTTGAGCTCTTTTGGTTTTTGCGGTTGCCCAATGAGCAATGGCAAGGGCTCAAATGCAGGATTTACCAAACTCTTTTGTGGCTCAAACTCGGTAAAACTTAAGCCTGCCAAATCTGCCCATGTGTGGATAAAATGCGCCATACTATATGGGCGATCTAATATTTCCTGAGCAATCCTGTCAGTTCGCCATTCCGGCGAAAACCACATCAACATAGGGATGGTATACATAGGCAATGTTGGGTTACCTTCATTACGGCCAATCACATTACGCGGGGGAGAGTCATAAACATCCTCTCCATGATCCGAAAAATAAGTCAGAAAACCGTTTTGTTTACTTGCTTCAAATCTGTGAATTAAATCTGACACCACAAAATCGTTATATAACACTGCATTATCATAGGTGTTAATCGCTTCAACTTGTTCTTTATCCAGTATAGATGCGAGACCCGCTTTATCCTTAAACCGGTTAAATTCGGGTGGGTAGCGATAAATATACTTCATATGCGTTCCCAACAAATGCACCACGATAAATTTACGCGGTGCCGGGTCTTGCAATGCCTTCTCGAATGGATCTAGCACGTCGCCATCATATTGACGGGAATCCTGTACGCGTGTGTTGTTAAGATAGACCTGCTCGTCTGTTTGCATTGAGAAAGTCGTCAACATGGTGTTGCGTTTGGTCACTGTTTGCTGATTTGTAATCCAGTAAGACTTATATCCAGCCTGTTTCATCATATTCATTAACGATGGTTTAGTGAGATACAAATCGGGATGTTCTTGATCGCCAAAAGTAAGCACTTGTTGTAGCGCCTCTATTGTATATGGTCTTGAAGCGACTACCTGACTAAACACATTTAATTTATTGCGCATCTCATCAAGATTAGGTGTCGTTTTGCGACCATATCCGTACAAACTCATATGACCACGATTTGTCGATTCCCCAATCACCAATACCAATGTGGCTGGCTTATTTGCATGCACATCTTTAAAGTTTTGCAAGGGTGGAAGTTTAGCGTTATTTTCAAGCAACCTTTGCATATTATTCAGCTGCAGTCGATACTGCACATAGCCCGTCACTAACTGCCACGGCGCTGCCGGCTCGATATTGGTAAGCATCTTCTCCACTACGTCATCAGTCGATTTTTGATCAATTTGCGTATATTTAAAAATTGGGTAAATCAGCAAAACGAATAAAATTGCCAAACTTACCGACCATCTTACTAGTACCGTTGTTTTAAGCTGGCGTATATTGCGCCACAGCCAATAGGCAAAGAATGTGTGCAACGCAAACACCGGCACCATCCACCATACAAAATATTGCGAAATATATTCCGAGCTTTCGGCTACATTAGATTCCAATGCGACAAAAATCACACTTTGTGAGAATTCCTGCTTATATATACAGAAATAGCCGATGCTTACTAGTGATGTAGCCCACAGCACAACGCCAATAAGCGCGGTAACCAGCTTGGTGTGTTTATGCAGTAACAACACGGGCACAAACCAGAAAAAACTCATCACAATGGCCTGACGAAGCCCGATAAAACGCGTACTATGACTTAAGAATAAAATAAGCTGCAGCAGCACCGAAAAGTATGCAAAAAAAAGGTAAAGACTAAGCGCTGCTTTCCAATTGGCACTCGCCATAAATTTACCAATTGGATGTTGTGAAAATGTAGCCATGAATATTTTAAAACCTTAATTTAATTGCGTGTAGAACGTCTAAGCACTAATCGGCAGAACCATTTTGCCATCAGTGTGAGCTTCTCTAACCGCATATACTGCATAAAGAAATATAAGCGTTGCGTGCGCCGCCAAGATTTAGAGTGACGGTTAAGCGTCGCCAGATCGAAATACGCTCGCCACCAAAATAGCGGGCTAAAACGCGCTTTCTCCAAATCAATCACTGCGACTCTGGGTTGCGTTTGCGCATCTTTAATAAAAATATGTTTTGGATACAATGCTCTATGCACAAGCCCAAGCACATGAAACTGCCGCACTGCACTTGCAACACTGTCCAATAAATGACGCTGCATCTCAAACGTTGCACCCACCTTTGTAACACAGGTTTTTGTGATTACATCCAGCGGCACATAATCAGTTAAAGCTTCCGTGATTAGAATCGCCCTCTGGAGCCCTTTCTTATTGGATTCCGCATAGAACACCACCTGTGGTGCTGCAAATTGATGTTGAGCCAAAAATGTTAATCGCTCAAACTCTCGTCTAAAAGTTGGCTCACCCTTGATAGGATGTAACAAAGTACGCCTGCCATGATTTTGCTGTTTTTTCACAAACACCTGCAAATTATCGAGCTTAAGCGTCCCAACCCCACTCCAACCGCCACGCCGCTCGTTCGGCACTTCAAACCAATCAATCTCTTTTTGCCATAGCGCATCAAAATCAGCAAGCTGATGCTGCGTAAATATTTTCTGATAATGGGTAGATTGAAACAATGCCGTTGTCGCGTCTCGATAATTAACCGCGAATTATATCAGCATTGAAGTTTAAGTCGCGGCAAAGCGCGCACTTTGCCTTTACTTTGTGTTTATAATGCGCTTGATGATTTCAACCCTGCTTAAGCCACTTTCGCTATTTTCGCTGCCCACCATCCATCGCTTAGGCGCTGCTCTAGGCTGTATTTTGTATTACTGCCTACCGCAAATTAGAAGCCGCACCCGCGAAAATATGCTGCAAAGCAAGTTATTTCCTGAATTGGCGCAATCCAATCAAGCGTTGAAGCTCACTTTTACCGAGCTGGGGAAAGCCATGCTGGAAACACCGGCGATTTGGCAAACAGCTCATCATAAAATTGGGGAAATGGTCAAAGAGGTACACAACTGGCAGGCTGTAGAACAAGCATTGGCAAAGGGTAAAGGCATTATATTTCTCACGCCGCACTTAGGCTGTTTCGAAATTACATCGCTCTACTACGGTCTGCACCACCCAATTACCGTGTTGTATCGTCCCCCTAAAAAAGATTGGCTCATGCCGCTCATCATGGCGGGTCGCACACGCAACAACGTCTCACTCGCACCAGCAAACACCAGCGGCGTGCGCATGCTTATGCAAGCGCTCAAAAACAATGAAGCGATTGGCATTTTACCTGACCAGATTCCCGCGGCGGGCGAAGGTGAATGGGCGGATTTCTTTGGTAAACAGGCATATACCATGTTACTTGCCAGCAAACTAGCCGAAAAAACAGGTGCAACAGTGATTATGGGGTTTGGTGAGCGATTGGCAGATGGCAAAGGCTATGCAATCCATCTCACAACGCTAGACGACCACGCTATTGCCACACCAGCTTTACTAAATGCCGCCCTTGAAACACAAATTAAGCAGTGCCCTACGCAGTATTACTGGAATTATCATCGCTATAAAGTCAGTAGAAAATCTAAACCATTACCAGCTAACTAAGTTTTCTTCGCTCCACGGCAAGCTTTGCCTGAAATTTATCACTATTAAATTTGCTCAGAAGCGCTTCCGCCCTTGCTTCTACTTGCTGCCAAAAGTGTTCATTTCGCGGTAAATAATGCTGCCTGAATATCGCTAAATCATCCGCACTTAATCCACATTGCTTGGCAGAGAAATATAGCCCTGCAATATCTTTCATTACCGCACTACCATTAGACGGCTGGTCTTGCAGCATACGATGCAAATCTATCAAATGCAGATTCAAAGTCCCTTGTGCGAGCTCAACTTTTTTCAACACGAAATGACACAAATAGAAGTCACGATGGCACAAGCCCGCACCATGCAATTTGCCTGCGAGCGCTCCTATTGCCTGCATCAATGCTTGTCTGAACTCGGCTGATTTTTCTGGCCACTCCACACTTAACTCTTCTAAATTGATGATGTCACCCAGGTCTTCTGTCAGCACAAAAGACCGCATGGTTGCCGGGTTGCAACCTTGCTCACCATAAGCCACAAGTGGCGTGGTTGCTATGTTCAGACTATTCAATTTTTGAATAGCATTTACCTCTGTCATTGCGCTTAGGATTGGTTTTTTGAACGTCAACCAATTTTTAAAAACCTCGCTCCAACCCACGCCAAAATGCTGCTTGATGAAATAACTTTTTCCGTCAATTTGAATCTGCATGGTTTTGCGGCCGGGCACATCGCGAAAGACTTTGCCTTGCAGCCCCATAAAATAATCAAACAAATTACTTTGTGGTAAATATTTAAGCAGTTTGGCTGGCAACGTTACGCTATCTCGTTCCACCAACACATGCTGTACTTGTTCTTTAGCCAAATTAATCAGGATATTGGCCTCGGTCTGCGGTAAAGCATTTTGCACTAAAGTCTGAATATAGGTTTTTGCATTTTGTTTAATGTTGGCGTTATCTTCACTTAATAGTTTAGCCAATGCGTCATTCATTGCAGTTTGCGAATATGGCGTTGACAACACCACGCCACCAGCAGCTCCAATGTGGTTCGCGTAGCCGCATACGTCCGTCACAATCACCGGCAATTGCGCCACAAGCGCCTCCATCAGTACGATACCTGCCAGCTCGCTACGCGCAGGATGTACCAACACATCAGCTCCCATCATTAGCTTGGCAACATCTGGTCGCCCACCTGCCTCAATGCAATGCTCGGCAATACCCAGTTTTTTTGCATCCTGCTTAAAAGTACTAGCAGATTCCAACTCACCCAGCGAGATAAGCCATGTATTCCCTTTCTGCTCACTTGGTAGGCTGGCCAACGCAAGCATGGCGCGATCCACCCCTTTTCGCAAATAGGCCGAGCCAACCGTCATCACAATTTTTGCATTGACTGGCAAGGCAAATTCTTGTCTTAAGTATTCACGGCATTCTGCATGATTCAAACCTGTAAATTTTTGCGTTGGAATATTGGGCGGTATCGCATGAAAACGGCTTGCAGGTGTTTTGTAATAGTGTTGAAAAACCGCTCCATCGCGCTGCGTAAGCAACAAAATATGCGTACTGCCTTGTGCTCCAAAGACTGCAGCCTCGGAAGCCGCAAAAAACTTGTAACGCGCAGTTAAGCGATACCACCAACCGCGCGTCTCAGCTGCACGCGCCACAAAACACGGGTCTGCTGCATAATAAGCATCTAAATGTGGTATTCGGTTAAATCCTACGACAAAATCAAAATCGCCAGCTGCAAGCTCGCGCTGCATAGCAACGATTAAATTTTTATGACGCTGATGATTTGCAAATCCTTGTATTGGCAATACGCGGTAATTCAAATCTTTGGGTAGAGATTCGCCGCGCCATTCACCTGTAAAAATAGTGACTTGATGCCCCAACGCAACCAAATCATGCGCGATGCGCAACATATCGCGCTGTGCACCGCCATACTCAAAGACTTTAAATATTAAAAATGCAAATTTCAAAACTTGCACAACGCTCTCAATCCGTCAAAGTATGAATTGTATGCGAAAATATCGCATATGCTAAAACTGCTTATCATTAAAACCTCGTCTCTGGGGGATGTGGTACACAACTTACCCATTATTGCAGATATAAAGCTGCACTTCCCCGATGCCGAGATTGATTGGGTGGTTGAAGAAAGTTTTGCCGACATTCCCAAATTGCATCCACACATTAGACAAGTGATTCCTGTCGCCATCCGGCGCTGGCGTAAAAATCTATTCAGCATGCAAACATGGCAGCAACTTAAGGCCATAAAAAAGCAAATTGCGACCGAACGATACGACATTGTTTTGGACACACAAGGGCTAATTAAAAGTGGCTTGATTGCCACTTGGGCACACGGTGTGCGTCATGGCTATAACAAGAACTCTTGTCGCGAACCATTGGCAAGTTACTTTTACCAAGCCAAACACGATGCTTCGAGAGCTCAACATGCGGTAAACCGAAATCGTGCGCTTACAGCGGCTGCGCTAGGATATGCAACCCCAACCACTTCTCCCAATTACGGTATTCAAGCAACGCAAACGAAACATATGGATTTACCGCAAAGATATGTTATTGGCCTGCATGGCACAAGCCGTGAATCTAAGCTTTGGCCAATCGAGCATTGGGTAGCGCTGGGCAATTGGTTAATTACCCATGATCTTGAATTGTTATTGCCGTGGGCAAGCGAAGCAGAATTTGCACGTGCTAGCATCATTGCTACAAGTCTCAACAACGCCACTGTGTTACCAAAACAAAGCATCTCACAACTAGCCGATATTATCAGCCATGCTCATGCCACAGTTGGTGTAGATACAGGGCTATCGCATTTAAGTACAGCAGTAGATACACCAACTATAGCTATTTATACCGACACCAATCCTGCATTAACAGGTGTAATGGCCGGGCATAATACCAAAGCAATTAATTTAGGCGGCGTTGGACAGATCCCGCGCGTGGATGAAGTGACTAGCGCTTTTGAACATTTATGTTTACACTCACAGCCAGCAAAAAACGATAATTAAAAATCATCCAAAATTTAGACACGAACATGCTTGGTATTAAGTCACCTCAATTTGCATTTGCCAATTGGACACAGTTTCACGAAAACCCCTCCGTGATTGCTTGGTGGCAACGTCATCTTCATCCATTTCTTAACTGGTTCAGTGCAGATAAAAGACGGACGATTTTGGCGCTATGCACCTTTTATGTAGCCTACAAAATGCTGCGTGAAAGCATGAAAGACGCTCATAAAATTGGAATAGTGATTACTACATCAGGTGCTCTAGTACTCATTTGTCTGCTATTTTTGTTTTTATGGGGCATTTACAAAGTTTCCGTCAAATATAGTCGGCTCCCAACAAATATCAAAAAACATCCGCTACTAACTTTTCATGCTTTTTATTGGGCAATATTATTTACTCTGTGGAATATCCCATCTGACTATCCCCAACTTAAAAGCGTGTTTTTTGCATTTGCCTTAATGTTGCCCTATCTTGTTTGGCGGTGTAGTTATTTAATCATCTCTGGGCAACAAGGGCACGCTGGAAAATCCAAATTTTCAGATCATTTATTTACACTACTACCTGTGTATGGAGGTAGCGAAACACCCTACGGTAAAGGAATCGATTTTTTATCTAAATTTGAGGCCAAAGACACAGAGTCACTTGCTAAATCACAACTTGCAGGAATTAAACTGCTTTTGTTAGGAGTTATCTGGCGATACTCATTAAAACTCATGCACGCGCTGGTTTACGGTCCCGCAACGGTATTAACAGCCAAATTAGGTGGCAATAGCTTGCAAATCCCCACATTAGCAGATCTCGCCAGCATGGGCGGTAACGCACCTTTGTTAAACTCCTGGCTAAGTATTTACTTTGAGCTCTTTGCACAAGTGTTACATCACGCAGCTCATGGGTTAGGTGTGGTGGGGGTTTTACGTCTATTCGGGTTCAATATCTTTCGTAACACCTATAAGCCTTTACTTGCCGAAAGTATCGTAGAATTTTGGAATCGCTACTATTACTACTTTAAAGAGCTTTTAGTTAATTTTTTCTTTATGCCTACTTTTATGCAACTTAGTAGAACAATGAAAAACCAACCAAGGCTGCGTCTATTTACTGCAGTTTTTGCTGCCGCTTTTATAGGTAACATGTATTACCATATTATTGAGCAAGGCGGCTCGATGGCTTTTGGCAACGTGTGTGAAACAATTTACAGCTTACGATCTCGTTTCTTTTATTGTTTCTTGCTGACAATGGGAATTTATATTTCCATGCTGCGTGAACAAAAACGTGTCGGACAAAATCAAGCAGCAACGGGGTTTACGCGCTATTCTAGGATTTTTGGCGTGTGGACTTTTTTTGCGATGATTTATATTTGGAATGCGGATGGCAATAGTACCTTTGCTGAACGCACACAATTTTTCCTGCATCTATTTGGCGTTTAATAAATTTAAGTAAAAACATATGTTAATGAATAGCGAAGTTGGCAATTTAATTGAGCCAATCAGTGGTCGCAGCTGGAATCAAGCTGAAATTAGAAAACAAACTGCATTGCGTATTGGGCGCTTGCAGCAATTAGGATTAAAACCGCATGACCGCGTGTTTATTCCATTTGGCAATCGTCTTGAATTTTTTGCCGAGCTACTAGCTATTTGGCAAATGGGCGCATGCGCTATCCCAGTAGATTCCAGACTCACCGCTTTTGAAATCAGCACCCTAGCGGAAGCTGCACTACCCACTTTGGCAATTTTTGCAGATGATACCGAGCAAGCCATTTTGGATGCAATCAAGGCCACGGGTATTCAATCTGTCAATACATCTAATACTGGCACTACCGAAGCGAGTGCTTCCGCTATCATGTTGGACAACGACGCATTAATCCTATTTACATCCGGCTCTACAGGTGCACCTAAAGGCGTCGTGCACACGCACCGCTCTTTGCGTGCAAGATGGATGACATTGCACCAGGCCTTAAATATTGAAGATTTTGCTCGTACGCTCAATATGCTACCTACGCATTTTGGGCACGGTCTAATTTGCAATTGCTTGTTTCCATGGCTTTCCGGCAAGGATCTATACATCACCCCACCATTCAGACCAGACATTCTGATGCGGTTAGGATTGATTTTGGATGAATATAAAATCACCTTTATGTCGTCTGTGCCTTCTATCTGGAAGCTCGCACTCAAGCTCTCCAAGCCGCCGCAGGCAGGCACTTTGAGGCGCATTCATGTTGGTTCTGCACCCCTGTCTGCAGGAATCTGGGAAGATATCCGTAAGTGGTCCGGCACTCGCCATGTCTGCAACGCCTATGGCATTACCGAAACCGGTAGCTGGGTGGCTGGTCTAGGTAACG